>Ga0315281_10000575_pt1 | contig 51346 bp, 41 predicted proteins | sample YL17G07_0_MG_FD_204540 | JGI IMG/M metagenome (GOLD analysis project Ga0315281, IMG submission 204540) | Sediment microbial communities from Yellowstone Lake, YNP, Wyoming, USA - YL17G07_0 | ecosystem: Environmental > Aquatic > Freshwater > Lake > Sediment | place: USA: Wyoming | collected...
GAGAATTCATTTTGTCGGTTGTCATTGGTCTGGGTCTGGTCTGCACGACGGGGCTGGCCGCCGGGATGAGCGGTCCGTTTGGCAAAGGGGTGGTCAAGCTGGTTTCGACCGAATGGCTGCAGAGTCGTCTGCAGGACCCGAACCTGTTCATCGTCGACGTGCAGCCGAACGTCCACGATTACTTTGCCCAGCACATCCCGCGCGCCGTGTACTTCAATGAGGGCCTGCTGCGGGGTTCGGATCGGGGCATGCCGACGCCCTACGTTCCGTCGCAGGTGATGGAAGTGGTGTGCCGGCGGATCGGCCTGAATAACAACGTGCCCGTCGTGGTCTACACCGCCAAAGGCAGGTTCAGTGGGGCAGGCGAAGGTCTCGGGCAGACCATGGTTGCGTATTCCCTGGCCCGGTTCGGCCAAAACAACGTCTACGTGCTCAATGGCGGGCTGGACAAGTGGACCGCGGAGAACCGGCCCGTGACACAGGAGTTCCCGAAGATCAAGGAAGGCATGTTCAAGGCCAACGTGCGGCAGGACTACTTCGTCAATATGGAACAGGTCAAGAAACTGAAGGAGCAGAGCAACGTGGTTTTGCTCGACGCCCGCCCGGCCCAGTTTTACCAAGGGCAGGGGCCCTGGATCAAGCCGGGACACATTCCAGGGGCGGTGAGCTTGCCGTGGCGGTCTCTGATGGCTGAGGACAACCCGACCTTATTGAGGCCGGAGTCGGAGATCGCGGAGATTCTGAAGGAGGTCAACATCACGCCGGACAAGACGATCATCTGCTCCTGCGGCACCGGGCGCGAGGCCACCAACGAGTTTCTGCTGTTCAAGTCGTATCTCGGATATCCCAACGTCAGACTGTACGAGGGTTCGTTCACCGAGTGGAGCGCGTACCCGGATAACCCGACTGTGACCGGGCCCAATCCCAGGTAAGCCCGCCCGCGCGGCTCGAAGCACGTCGGCTCTCACAGGTTCTGAATGCCCTCGTCCATGCGCTGGTCAGCGTCTTCAGGACCGCTGATGGGACTGCCCACGAGCATCTCATAATAGGGCTTGTTTCGGCCCAGCATGCGTCGCGAGATGAACCCGTCCATCCAATCGGCACTCTCCAGCGCCGCCAGCGGTGCTAACAGGATGTAGTTGCATGCCGAATCGCGGAAGCACCGTCGGGGCTGCCGTACGTAGCCGAACGCCGCACTGTCCCGCAGGCAGGCAAACGGCGAATCCGCCACTGCAAATGCCACGCCGGCGTCCGAGCACAGCTTCGCGCTCTCCTCAATGAGCGTGGCAACATCTCCATATTCGAAATTGCTATGCAGTATGATTTGTCCCACCGCGTCGCCGTAACGGCCGGCCAGCATGGCTCCCATGCGATAGGAACGCCCGACCACGCGTCCGGCCCGCTCCGCCTCGAAAGACGGGCCGGGAGGTGTATGAGCAGCGCCGACCCAGACCACGGTCCGCTCGCCTTTGTCAAAGGCCTCTTTCTCCACGCAACGGGCATAGTGAGCATCATGCAAGAACAGGTAGGGCAGATCGTCAATCAGGCGCACGAGCCGCAGTTTCTCGTACCAGGGCCCGCGCTTGACCAAGGCAAACGAGGGACCGTCAAAACGTGGCATTATGCCGACGACGCGCAGAGGTTTCTGACTCTCGGGACGTGACTGATTGACCTGCCAAATGGTGCGCAGAACCTCCCAATGCTGGCGATAACCCCATGCCTGCCAGACCGCCCCACGTGCGATCTGTCTGAGCTTCTCCTCATCGAAACGCGCGCCATTCACCAGGTCGGCGAGCGCACCATTCTGGTCGGGGTGACAGCATTCCAGGGCGATCACCGTCACATGGGCCTTGTAGTACAGGTCGGGGATGACGCGCTGGAAAAATTCAAGGTATTGTTTCTTGCCATGTATTTCGCCCACGAGCGTCACCTGGTGCCGGGCGGCCATATCCAGTACAAACTCCGCGGGGTTCCGGCCGTGCTGCACCAGCCATTCCTGCATCCTCGTGCGGTCTTCCGGGGTTACGGAGGATGCCTCCACGAGGTCTTTTGAGACCACGGCTTGTTTTTCGGTGGCTGCCTCTGCATCGGCGATCCAGCACCGATGAATGGTGTACATCCGTACCGGCCCAGCCGCGTGCACCGCAATCCAGCCGGCCGCGACGGCCAATACGATGGAAGCAACCAACCGCCGTCGCGCCCGCAATTCTTCCTGCAGTACGACCATCGTACCCGTGAGGCGATCGTGCCAGCCTTGCTTCGACCGTCTGGCCCCAATCGCGATCAATGGCAAGCCCAGCAGGCATTGCGAGAGCATCACCAGCACGGCGCGCCCGGAGGCCCGGAGCCAGCCTGCCGGTTGGCCGTCCTGGCGCATCACCTTGAGGCCCATCGCTGCCTTGCCCAGGGTTTTTCCCTTCCAGCCTATGCCCACACCCGTGTAGGCGGCATAAGCCACAAGGGCCACCGCCTCGATCGGAATATACAACCCGAAGCTCGCGGCTGCTTCGGCGGCCAGCACGACCGGCACGGCAGCGATAAACAGGTCGAGCAGCCCCGCGCAGAGCCGGATCCAGAATCCTGCCGGCCGTCTTTGCTCCGTTTCCATTGTCTCTCCTTATGCCACCGAACAATCATCGGTTCCCGACTTAGAGACGGGCACTACTTCATACAGGATTGTCGGGATAGACGCAAGCGCAACCATGAGAGCCTGTCGATATCACGAATTACCATCGGTAGATGCACTGGGCCGCAGGGAGTTCACGTGCCACAAATCTTTCTGTGGGATAAAATATACTCTCCACTTGTGCGTCATAGCTGCGAAGGGTGTAGAGAAAGACGATAGTGAGCAGTGTGACCGATAGAGAGTTGCTGAGGCGACTACGAAAGGGGCGCGGGGAGACCCTGCGCTGTGTGTACGAAAGGTACAAGGACTCCATGCTCGCGTTGGCGATAGCGTTATCCCGAGACCGGTCCGTGGCGGAGGACGTCGTGCACGACGTGTTCGTGGCGTTCGCCGGCCTGGCCCCGACGCTGCGTCTGCGGAGCAGCCTGCGGAGCTACCTGCTGACGGCGGTGGCGAATCGCGTGCGCAGCCTGAGACGCCGACCCGGCACCCAAGTTGACCTGGCGCAGGCCAGTGACGGCATCCGCAATGAAGTTCCGCCTGACCCGGCGGACGTGGCCGCGACAGCGGAACTCCTGGAGCGTGCGTGTCGGGCCATCGAGGAATTGCCGGATGAGCAGCGGGAGACGGTTGTGTTTCGCCTGCAGGCGGGATTGTCCTTCCGACAAATCGCCCGGATACAGGGCGCATCGATAGGCACGGTTCTGAGCCGGTATCGGTATGGCCTGGGCAAGCTGCGCCGGGCCGTAGATGGTGAGGCACCCCAATGAGAAAACCAGATGCAATCGAGAAACTGGCCCGGCAATGTCTTGCCGCCAGGGAGCAGCTCATCAAGACGGATGCGGAGCTGGACCATCGCACTCTGACGGACGCCCTGTCGGCCTACGAGCAGTCGTACCCGCCACCAGCGCACTTCCATCGGCTGTTTTCGGCCCGACTGGCCGTTGCCGCCACTATCCTTCTGGCTGTGGCTTTGGGGATTGTCCTGTTTGACAGGTCCAACGGGTCGGCCTACGCCATCGAGCAGACGATGGGGGCGCTGAAAGCCATCACAACGATTCATGCCGTCGGCACCGACTGGGACGGCAATCGCTACGAGGCCTGGAACAAGGTCGATCCGGCCACCGGTGAGGTGGTCTGGTGCTGTATCGATTGGACGCCTTTCGGATACAAGATTGCCTCCCGGCCGGACGGCTCGTGTGTCTGGGACAAGGATGGGAAGGTGGTGCGCTACTCCAATCAGCGGATCGTGAGCGATGACCTTCGATACACCCACATCTTCGAGCAGATCGCCGAGCAAATGGGCCGGCTCAGTGACGAGGACCGCATTACGGTGGAAACGCAGAAGGACCCGGCCGAGGGCAAGCCAATCATCGTCATCCATGTGGTCACGCGGGTTGAGGACTACCGCGTCTACGTCAATCCCGAGACGAAGCTGCCGGTCCGCGTTCTGTTTGATCGCGAGGATGACATGCGGGAGACCACCCGGACCGTGGAAGAGATTCACTACGACGTGCCTCTGCCGGAAGGGATGTTTGATTTCGAAGTCCCCAGGCAGTGGTATCGCGACTGGAGCCTTATCGACGATCCGACCAAGGGCTTGGCGATTGGCGAGCGGACGCATGAGCAAGGGGCGGTTTTGACGGCCCGGGAGTACTGGCAGGCCGTGATCGATAATAACTGGGCGTACGCCGACCAGTTGCGGCCGGTGGCGGACTGGAAGACCGACTACCACAAGGACCGGCCCGCCGAGTTGGTTGACGTGGGCACACCCGGGCCGGAGCGGGGCTGCACCGGGCTGGTCACGCCCTGCATCGTGCGGTTCCAGGACGGCCGGCTGATGAGGGTCGAGCTGGTCATCAACTACCGCAAGATCAACGGTCAGGCCTCCTGCATCATCGTGGCCACGTGGGGCTGGCCCAAGATCTTGTCGGAGTAACGGCGGCGATTCGCCACGTGTGAATCGACAAATAGACCAGAAAACTGTGCTTCAGAAGGGAGATGTGCATGATGGCAGGAAAGACAAGAGCCTTCACGATCGCAGGGTTTGTGCTCTGGATTTGCTTCACAGCCGTGGCCGGACCAGAGAGTCCCCTGGTAACGACGCGCCCCTACGAGTTCAATACGGATATCCAAGTCACGCTGGAGAAGAACAGTGAGGTTCATCTCACGTGTCCGCCCAATCGCCACGGTATTACCGAGTACGTCCTCTACTATCGCGCGCCAAAAGGTGACGAGGAAATCGCGGGCATCAAGGCCGTATTCACGGACAACATGTGTACCGAGTGCGGCGTTCTACGGGAGTCCTGCGAGGGCATTCTCCAGCAGGCACGGTACACGGCCTGCCTGGGGATCATGAAGTGGCAGTTGCACGACGGCCGGTTGGACGTGGACTTCTGTGCCTGCGATGATTTGGAGCGGAGCTACCGCGAGTACAGGCAGTACCGGCTCGAGGGGAAACGGTACAGGACCCAGTACCAGGATCGACAGCTTGTGTGCCCCGTGGAACTGCCGGAGGCGCAGCGCCTGGCGGGATTTGCACGCTTCTGGAGCGAGGTCAAATTCAATTTCCCCTTCTTTGACAAGGTCCCGGAGGTCAATTGGGATCAGATACTGATCGATTACCTCCCCAAGGTCCAGCAGGCGAAGACCGATGTGGAGTACTATCGCGTGTTGATGCGCTGTGTCGCACTTTTGAAAGACAATCACACCAGCGTGTGGGGATCGACGGGTGAGGCACCCTGTCGGCCCCCCATTGAGATCCGTGCCGTGGAAGGTAAGGCTGTCGTTGTCCAAGTCTATCCGGCCGACAACGTGAAAAGCCCCGAGCTGAAAGCGGAGTTGCTCGCGGCCGGCATGAAGCCGGGAGACGAGATTACGCATATCGACGGCCGGCCTGTGTCACGGATACTCGCCGAAGATATATATCCTTACATCGCCGCCTCCACGCCCCAGGGTCTCGATCTGGATGCCTACCCGCGACTGGCCAACGGCGAGAATGGAAGCAAGGTGAAGATGCGAGTCCGGGGTGTGCAGGGTGAGGAACGCGACGTTTCTCTCACGAGAGGATACTACGACTTTCCCAAGGACAAGGTGCCGTTCTTACGCGAGTTGGAAGGCGGCATTGTTCAGGTGAACCTGGACTCCTTCCAATCGGATCGGGTGGTCAAGCAGTTTGAAGAGGCCTTTGACAAGATCCTGCGGGCCAAGGGACTGATTCTGGACGTTCGGGACAACGGGGGCGGCAACTCGGGTTTCGGCGATTCCATTCTGAGCACTTTGATCGACCGGCCCGCCAAGGGGTTCCGGTGGAAAACGCGTCAATACTTGCCCATGTTTCGGGCGTTTGACAAGACGGAGTTATGGTTCGCGGGCAGCCCCGGTACCGTCGAGCCATCCCGGGGGAAGCATTACCAGGGTCCGGTGGTTGTCCTGACCGGTCCGGCCACCGGCAGCGCCGCAGAGGATTTCGTGGTGATCTTTCAGGCCAGCGGCCGGGGCAAGGTGGTCGGCCAGAGAACCAACGGCTCCACCGGCCAGATTCTGACCCTGGACCTTCCCGGCGGCGGCGGCTTCCGCGTGTGCACCAAATGGTGCAGCTACCCGGATGGCCGTGAATTCGTCGGGATCGGCGTGATACCCGATGTCGAGGTCAACCCGACCAGACGGGACATAGCCGACGGCCGCGATGCTGTCCTGGAGGCGGCCCTCCAGGTGCTTCGATCGCAGAGGTCGTGATTCGTGAGGTCCATACGCACAAGGAGAAAGCTATGTCGAACGTTAAAGGAGCACGACAGGTTGGGGTCTGTATCGCATTGCTTTACGGCACGATCGTGCGGGCCGGCTCTTATCAAGAACTAATCGCCGAGGCGAGAAGCCGGGTAGTCTCGACGCAGGACTGTGCCTTCAATCGCGACATCGAAGTCACGCTGAAGAAGGGGCAGGCCGTGCAGTTGCGTTGTCCGACCAACGAGCATGAGATCACGGACTTCCTCCTGTACTACTACGAAGCCTCCCTTGCCGGCAAGACCGAAGGCATTTTTCGCACCGATGCGTTCTTCTCGAAAGGCTACAGCTCCGGGGGCGGCAGCCCGGTCAGCCTCGACGGGGCGCTGCGTCAGGCGGCCTACACCCGGTGCCTGGTGATCACCCGCTGGCGCCTGGAGGAGGATGCCCTCCACGTGGAGTTTCGGGCTTCTGATGACCTGAAATACAACCAGGACATCTACCGGCAATGGAAATCGCAGGGCCGCCAGATCAGCATGATGCTCCAGAGCCAAGAGCTCATGCCGCCCGTTCCGATTCCGGAGGCGGAACGCCTGGCCGGGTTCGCCCGGCTGTGGAGCGAGGTCAAGTACAACTTCGCGTTTTTCGATCACGTTCCGGAGATTGACTGGGACGGGATTCTGCTGGCGTATATCCCCAAGGTACAGGCGGCCAAGACCGATGTGGAGTACTACCGCGTGCTCCGCCAGTGCATTGCTCTGCTGAAGGACGGTCATACCTCTGTGTGGGGGCCGAGCGATGAGTCGTTCTTCGAGCCACCCATCCGCGTGCAGGCGGTACGGAACGAGGCGGTTGTCGTTCAGGTCTGCCCGGCGGAGAACATCAAGAGCGAGGAATTGAGGAAGGGATTGCAGGCCGCGGCGCTCCGGCCGGGCGACGTCATTACTCACATCGACGACCGGCCGGTCCAGCAGATTCTTTCGGAAACGATTTATCCGTTCCTTGCCGCTTCGACGCCCCAGGAGCGTGATTATGAGGCTTACCCCAAATTGCTCTGCGGGCCGCATGGCACGCCGGTCGCTCTCAATGTGGTCCGATCGGACGGCTCGCGGGCCAAAGTCACCCTTACGCGAGGCGACTATCGGTTTCCCCGTCTGCCGAATGAGTTTCAATGCCGGGCACTGGAGGGCGGGATGGTATACGTGAATCTTCCGGACTTCGGGTCGGATCAGGTGGTGCAGGAGTTTGACAAAGCCTTCGAGCAGATCCAGATTGCCCAAGGACTGATCCTGGATGTGAGACGCAACGGCGGCGGCAGCACGCAGCATGGTTACGCCATCCTGAGCCGGCTGATCGATAAGAGCGTGCCCGGCTCTCACTGGAAATCCCGCAAGCATGTTGCCGCCTTCAAGGCCTGGGGGCGCCAGGAGCAGTGGGAGGAGGGTGACCACGACACCATCACGCCGCACGAGACGAAGCACTACGCGGGGCCGGTGGCCGTTCTGACAGGGCCCGAAACTGCCAGTGCCGCCGAGGACTTTGTCGTGGCCTTTCACGCCTGCGGCCGGGGCAAGGTGATTGGCCAGAGGACCTGCGGCTCCACCGGCCAGCCCCTGATGGTCCAACTTCCCGGCGGTGGAGGCGCCCGCATCTGCACCAAACGCGATACCTACCCGGATGGGAAGGAATTTGTCGGCATTGGCGTGATTCCTGATGTCGAAGTGGAGCCGACGCGCGAGGATATTGCCGGGCAGCGAGACCCGGTCCTGAGCACGGCCCTGAAATGGTTGTCCGAGTCGAAGACCAATTGATACGGGTTAGGAAGAATTCTTGCACGACAGGACTCTGTCATCCTGAGCCGAAGGCGAAGAGCCTGTCCCGAGCGAAGTCGAGGGAATCTGGCCCGCGGAGGAGAGGTTTCTTCCGTGCGCGGCCCAGATCCTTCACTATGCTGCGCTCCGTTCAGGATGACATACGGCGCATGAATTGATCACAATGCTTATGAGAAGCGGGAGCCATGAGGAAGCACTACGTTCGGTGGGAGGTTTTGCTATGAGGAAGCTCATTTTTACGACGCTGTTGCTTCTCGTTTTCTGCCGGCAGCCGGCAGGGGCAGAGCCGCCGGCCATGCCCTGCGACGGTCTGGAAGAGTTCATCGCGTTCGTTCACGAAGTCAAGAATAAGATCGCCGTCGAGCGTGTCTACCAGATCGGCTCTCAGGAGGAGTTGACCCTTGCACCCGGCCAGGCGGCTCGGCTCAGCTTCACGGATAAGCCGGCCGGCGTGACGGAGTTTCTCCTTTTCTATGACAACGAGATCGTACATGTCATCTACCGCTGTACCGGCGATACGGACAGACAATATGACTCCACGTCTCTGTATGCCGAGAGGTTGACGGACTCCCGGTCCATCCGCGCGGAGGGTGCGGGGGTTTATCTGAAGGTCTGCACGGAGTGGGAGCCCAAAGACCAGCAGGCGCTGGTGAGATTCCGTGCCGAGCTGCCCTCGGAAGATGAATTGCGGAGGTTCCGAGAATGGCAGGAGGAACAGAGAAAAGAGCAGGAGTGGCTGGAGGCGCTGCGCCGACAGGCGGCGGCCGTGCGGGAATGGGACCTGGAGGAGCAAACCGGGCCTTTCACGATTCTCATGGACGCGCTCGCGCGAAAAGCGGCGGGTCTGAGAATCCGTCTCGCCTCGGGAGGCGACGAAGAAAACTATGTTCGATGGATCTTACCGTATCTCTACTATCTCAGTTTTGACCTCGATCAGCGATTCTATGCAAAGGACCACGACGGACAAGGATACGCGCCGCCACACAGCCGGATGATGCTCGTCCCCAAAGGGGCAAAAAGGCCTACAGTATTTCAAAGAAGTACCCCGATACGCAACTGCACGTATACGTCGAACCCGGCGGCCTTCTATCCGCAAATGAGCAAATGAGGAAGTGCGGGCTCATGCAGGGGGAAAGGCCTGATGGTGTTCGCAGGGACGGGTCGATATGAAAGCACCCGGTGCGAGCCGAAATCCGCTTTACGGTCTCGGACTCGCACCGGGTGTCACTATTCCGTACACGGCTCTCACCGATGTACGTGGCCCTGCACCAGTTCGGCGGGGCACCTTCTTTTGCGGGCGTGTCATCGAAGGCCCGGACTCCGCGGAGCGCCGATCGCTTTATTCCCGGGGCGTCTTCGGCTTTCCCCCGGTCTCCAGAGGGAGTTCCTCGGCGTGTCTCTTGCCTGCCGGGACCTCTTCGATTCGCCCTCTGTCCCTGCCGACGGGTCGCTCCTCCATTCGCTTGCCTGCCCCCACCGGCTCCTCCTCGGACGGCAAACGCTCACGAGTCTCTCGAGTGACCGGCCGAGTAAGCACACGCACCGGCACGTACATGCTGCCAACAATAATGCCGTACACCAGGTACAGGATGCAGAATGTGATGATGCTTCCCACGCCATAGTTGGCCGTGAAGAACCCGGGATCGGGGATGACTTGCGGGATCGCCGGATGGACCATCGAAATCCAGCCCACGAACAACCCGGCGACCCCCAGGAAGATGAGGCTGCCGATCAGGCCCAGCCACCAATTGGAGCGTCCGATGGCTTCAAAAGCGGCGGCAAAAGCCAAGGCGACCAAGCCCCCGATAATCAGGTGGATCACGAAGCCGAAGACCCAGGCTGCGCCGCTCGTATTGCCCAGGATCATCGAGCCCCACCAATAACCGAAGTTGAAATCGGTGGCGCCCACGATTCGCGCAATCCACATGCCGAGAACCATCACGGCTGCGCCAATGACGCCCGCCCAAAATGCTAATCCGGCTCTCATGTTTATGCTCCTTACTTGACTTGTACTTCCCTTTGTTCAGAATGTACCCATAAGCATCTACGCCGGGCGTGCCAAGAGACTCGTGGGCAAATCCCTCAAACCGGCAGGCCTTATTCCGCACGGAATGGCAGCCGATGGATTGATGATTGGTGATGGATTATTGATGATTTCCGACCCATCATCAATAGTCAATTACCAGTTATCATTGCGGAGCGGGCCGTTCGACGCTCCCGGAAGATCAGGGCCAGATTGCGGACGTAGACGACGGTGCCGAAACATTGGCCTAGAATGATGACCACGTCGCCGCGCCCTATGCCATAGACCAGCACACCGGTGCTGCCGATCAGACTGAGGTACCAGAACGAGATCGGAATCACGCTCTTTCCTTGCCGCTCCGAAGCGATCCACTGGACCAGGAACCTGGCCATAAAGGCCGTCTGGAACGTGACCCCGAACACGGCCCACAGGTCCAGATTCGCGGAGAATCTGCTCGATAATTCGCTCCACATATCAAGACTCCAATTCCTGACACTCGTAGCGCAGGACCCGGCGCTGCATCCAGCGGACGGCCAAGCAATCGCGCAGGGCTTTGAAGACCCGATTGAAGACCCCGTACTTGGCCTTGCCGGCGATGCGCGGGCGATGGTTCACCGGCAGCTCGACCACGCGGAAGCCCTCCATTTTCACCAGTGTCGGCAGGAAGCGGTGCATGCCGTTGAAGAGCTTGAGCCGGTCCACGCACTCGCGGCGGAAGACTTTCAGTCCGCAGGCGGAATCGTGAATTTGCTCGTGCGTCAGCCAGTTCCGCGTGCCATTGGCGATGCGCGTCGAGACCAGACGCAGCCACGGGTCGCGGCGGTTGGCCCGCCAGCCGTTGACCAGGTCGTACGGCTGGGAGTGCAGCACCTCCAGCAGCCGGGGGATATCCGCCGGGTCGTTCTGCAGGTCGGCATCGAGAGTGGCGAGGAACGCGCCCCGCGCATGGCGCAGGCCCGCGTCCACAGCGGCCGTCTGGCCGGACCGGTGTTGCAGCGACAGTACCCGCAGCCGGGGGTATTTCTTCATCAGCTCTCGCAAAACGGGGAGTGTGCCGTCCGTGCTGCCATCATTGACGATGATGATTTCCCAGTTCTGCTCGAGCGGGGCCAATGCGGCCGCCGTCTCTTCGACCAAGCGCGGCAGATTGTCCGCCTCGTTGTGGGCGGGCGCCACCACGGACAGGTGTACTCCCTCGTCTGACCGGCGTTCGGAACTCATCGATGTTGCCCCCTAAAGGCTTTGGGAACGATCGCTCTGCACCTCATCTTTTTGCCGCTATTGTACCGTGGGTGTACCGTAGCGACAATACCGTCTATCGCAGGATGGGGATCGCTTCCCCTGCGGCGGCCCGGCCGACCCGCGGCATGATACGTCGCATTTCCATCCGATTGTCTCGGAAAGGAGCTGGAGGGAACTTGGCGCCAAGGAGGCACTATATTATCATGGCGCGCCTCGAACAAGGGGCACCTTGCTGAACCGCACATTTAGTGGGGAGCCTGGGGCATCACAGTGGATGCGAATGGGTCAACGGCAGCAGGAGTATGTCATGGAAGGACCGGTGCAAATCGACGAATCGCGCACGCCTTGGTTGTCCATCATTGTGCTCGCCGCGGCCGTGGCTTGTCTCTACTGGTTCATCGATACCCGAAGCACCTTGTGGGATCGGGACGAGCCGCGCTTCTCCCGGGCCACCGCCGAAATGCTGGAGTCGGGAAATTATCTGTACCCGACCTTCAACGGTCGGCTGCGCCCCGATAAACCGATTCTGATCTACTGGCTTATGTCCGTGCCGATGCGCGTGCTCGGGCCGACCTCGCTCGCCTGCCGCTTCTTCGGCGCGGTAGGTATCGCCGTCACCTGCATATTCACCTTTTTGATCGCCCGGCGATTCACGGGTGACAAAGCCGGATTGTGGTCCATGGCCATCCTCGCCTCGACGTCGATGGTCATCGTCGAAGGCACGGCGGCCACCTCCGACGCCATCCTGCTGCCCTGCATGGTTGCCGTCATGGTATTCTTTGCTCGTGGAATCACTGCCGGCCTGCGGTGGTATGATGGCATCGGCATGGGACTGGCCCTGGGAGCCGGGATGCTGGCCAAGGGACCGGTCGCACTGCTGCCCATCGTGGTGATTGTTGTCACGCTTTGGTTGACCAGAAGAAGCAATGTCCGAATCACGCCGCATCTCGGGCGGCTCGGAGGGGCCACCGTTATCGGTGCGCTGCTGTTTGTGGCCTGGGCCATCCCTGCCAATAACGCCACCGGCGGCGAGTTCCTGCGTCTCGGTATCGGCCACCACGTATTGGCGCGCAGTGCCCGGCCATTGGAGCATCACGGTGGGGCCTTCCTGCTCCACCTGCCGTATTATCTGCCCGTGATTCTGGCGGGCTTCTTCCCGTGGACGCTGCATCTGCCGGGCGCCATCTCGGCGGTCGTGAACCGGCGGGTCGGGTTCGCTCACTTCCGGGAGTTGTTCCTGGCTTGGGTGGTCGCGATTGTCGTCATCATGACCCTGGTCGCGACCAAGCTGCCACACTACGTCCTGTTCACCTGGCCGGCCATGGCCCTGGCGGTCGGCGGGACGTTGGCGGCCGCCTCGCAAGGCAGATTAGCCGAGGCCGACCGCCGCTGGCTGCGGGGGGGAGTGTGGTTCTTCGGGCCGGTGGCCGGCGGGGCCATCGTCGCTTTGTTTTCTGCTCCTTTCTGGCTGCACGTGCCCGGGGCCATAGCGGCATTTTGGGCATCGGCGGCTGTCTTGCTGGGGATTTCCGTATGGGCGATTCGTCAGCAGTTGCAGGACCGCCCGCAGGCCAGCTCGGTCACTCTGCTGGCCGGCATGCTCCTGTTGCAGGTGCCGCTGACGCTGGGCGCCATGCCGGCGCTCGAGAAGCTCAAGGTCTCTCCGGCTTTGGCCGAGGCGGTCAAACAGAGAACGGCTGGAGAGGTTCCCGTGGCGACGTTCAAGTACGGCGAGCCTACCCTGAATTTCTACATCGGCCGGCGGATTGAGACGCTGGCCGGCGAAGAGGCAGTCGCGGATTGGGCCCGGCAGTCAGGGCCGGGAGTCCTGATTGTTCCCAGGGCCGTGCTGACGGGGATCGAACAGCGTTACGGCTCGCTGGGTCTTGAGCCGATCGCCGCGAAAGAAGGCCTGAGCTTTTCCAAGGGCAAGATGCTGGAAATCGTGGCTCTGCTGCGCCGGGAGGGAAACCCGTGACCCGTGCCGAGCGAGGTGCGCCGCGTCAGGTCCGGCGCTGGATTTTGGTGTCTCTGATTGTCCTGAGTGCAGCGGGGGCGGTTCTCAGTTTTATTCTGTTCGACGAGCCGGTAGTCAACCGGCTGCTTGAGCATCCTGACACCTGGTACAAAGTGGGTTGGGTGGATGCGTTCCGGCAGATAGGCAAAGCCTATGTCCTCATCTGGCTGCTGCTGCTCTGGAGTTGCGTGACGAACCGATGGAGGTCCACCGTCGTCGCCATAGTTGCACTGGTCCTGGTCTCTCTGAGTGTCGGTCCCCTCAAGCTCGCGGTGCCTCGGGATCGACCCAACCGACCGCTCATAATCGCCGCACAGGCGGAGGCGCAAGGACAGAATGACCCGCCACAGCCCGTGTCCTTTCCATCCGGTGATACGGCGGATGTCTTTGCCGTGGCAACGGTCGTGATGTTTCTGGCGCCCGGGGTCTGGGCGCCCGGGTTTTTCGCGGCAGCCGGCGCGATCGGTCTGCTCCGGGTTATCTCACTGGCCCACTACCCGTCCGATGTCTTTGCCGGCGCCCTCATTGGGCTGCTGGCCGGCTGCTGTGCCATGTGGATAGCAGCACGCTGGCTGCCGGAGAGCGAGTTCCGCCTAAGGGATCGATGGCGGCTCATGCTGGGCTTCCTGCTCGTTCTCGTCGTGCCTGTAATCAGCCCCATCGTGGGCATGGGGGCGCTGCTGATTTTCCTCAAGGTTTATGGTATCCCGGCCGTCGTGCTGATGCTGGTGTATGCTCACTTGGGCCGGGTTCTTCAGAAATGGTTGCGAGGCGATTCGTGCGCTCTAAAATGAGCGGATGCTTTACTTATGGTCGGTTCTTCTGGTTCTGCTTAACGGGCTGTGGCTGGTTTTGGTTCTGTTCGGCCTGCCCGGCAACTGGCTGATGGTGCTCTCGACCTCGCTGTTGGCGTGGTGGAAATGGGACGAGCGGGTCTTTTCCGGCTGGACGTTGATTGTCATCGCGGTCCTCGCCCTGGCGGGGGAGTTGATGGAGTTCTCCGCCGGAATGGTCGGGGCGCGCAAGGCGGGGGCGAGCTGGTCGGCTTCCATTGCCGGCGCGTTCGGGGCCATCCTGGGTGCGGCCGTCGGGACGTTGGCCTTTCCCGTCCCGGTTCTGGGCACGATTCTCGGCGCCTGCGTCGGAGTGGGACTGGCCGTGTGGGCGATGGAAATCTCCCGAGGAGAACTGCTCGAGCAGTCCTTTCAACGGGGTGTGGGGGCGGGCGTCGGGGAGTTCCTCGGCCTCATAGGCAAGTTCGTCGTGGGGGTCGTAATCTGGCTCATCGTAGCCGTGGCCGCCTTCTGGCCGTGATGGGTACAGTCTGCCCGGACGCAGGCGGCGATGCTCCCTGTTGTCATCGATGGATTTCGGGACTCCAAACGGCGGGCTCAAAAGTGGTTTCAATCAGGTGCATGATTGTCGCCGGTGAAGACTCGCTGGACGTGCGCAGCCATCTTTCTGTCGCCTGCGGTATCGCCATATCGAATATCTCTGCCCGGCCCGCGGCCGCGTTATCAGCCGCACCGGAAAAGCGTAGAGCATATCGAGCAGCCGGCATATCGGATGTGACCGTGCTGTCGGCGCCGCCGGCGACATACGGATGCGACGGCGAAGTGTGCCAGGCGGGCTCCCGCAACAGGTCGACGGTGCCATCCGACCAGGTAAATCCGGCCACCTGGAGCCGGATGCTGTCCTTCAAGGTAGTCCCTGCCTCGCGCCCGCTGTGTTCGAAACGCAGCAGGATGGTCGGGGCGGCCCTCAAGGCGGAGTTCGGCCACAGAAATACGACCAGTACCGTCGCTCTTGTCGCGGCCTTGCGCACCCAATAAGCTCTTTTCCGGCCCATGTGAAGATCCCCTCCTGACGGACCCTCCGATCCCGGGCTCATCTTTTTTGATGTCTGCCTTTCCGGCGATCCCCGTCCCCTCGTGGCTTGGAATCGTACGAATGAATGTTACCAATTCCGGTGTCCGGCGACCTCTTCGGTACCGAACCTGATTGTCACCGGTCCCACTCGTCGAAGTGAACGCGGGAGAATGCTGATTCTGTTATGGCAGAAAGCTGATACGGCCCCGTGTCCCGGGTGCACGACGAAAGGTGACAGTTGAGGACGCGGGGCTCCCTCTCGGACTCACACCGATTCTGAGTGAATCCTGCGCTGTTTGTCATGTCGAGCGAAGCGCAGCGTAGTCGAGACATCTGGCCTCGAATCTGACGTAGCGCTCATTCGTGGCCGGATTTCTCCGCGCGGCCTTCGGCCTTGGTCGAAATGACAGGGGGCTTTCGGCCTCTCTGCTTCGCGAGTCTGCGGAGTGCTTCGCAAAGCAGGCTGGTCGAACTGACGACGAAAAGCCAAGAGTCCCTCTGAACCGGTATTCCCGCCGAAGGCGTATCTGGTCTGCCACCGTTTTGTCGTGCACGGCGTGTCCCTGCGGTGTGACAACCACGTGGACACCTATCCTCATTTTCGCTATGCTGTCGGGGACACAGCAGGAAGGTCGGATATGCGAAAGTCGTTTGGCCTGTGCGTCTACGTGAACACGGTTATCGCCGTTGCGCTGAGCTTGTATCTCTTTGTTGCTCCGGCGGCGATCATAATCCGTGATCTGAATGACCCCGGGCTGTGCGGCGGGCAAATCCCCCGGTGTGCGTTCCGCTGGCATCGGGCCCTGTCACCCAAGTATGAGAAGTGGGCGCGGAGCCGCGTGCGGTCGGGCTCGGCAGCGCGCCTGACGACGGGCAACATCTCCGGGACGGAGTGGCCGCTGTTCGGCTCGGTCTTTTACCTGTGGGCGACCGAGGCCCTGCAGGAGGCGGCACAGGACAATCCGGCACTTTATCGCGTACCGCCGCGGCAGTATGCTCGTGGGGCCATCGAAGCCGCGGCGGCCCTCGTGGCGGACCCGAACCACGCCGGCTGGGTTCGGCAGCATTGGGGCGATGACTACCTTGAAAAGGAGAACCTTTTCTACCGGATGCTGTTGATCAGCGCGCTGACCAGTTACCAGAAACTCCTCGGCGATGCCAGGTACGAGGCGCTGCTGCGCCGGCAGGTGGAATCGCTCGCGCAGGAGTTCGATGACTCGCCGCACGGGCTGCTCGACGATTATCCGGGCCAATGCTATCCGATCGATATCGTTCCGGCCATCGCGGCTATCCGACGGACCGATGCGGTGCTCGGAACCAACCACTCCCAATTCGTCGCACGGGCAATACGCGGCTTCCAGGGCGAGCGCCTCGATCACAACACGGGCTTGCCCGCGTACGTGGTCGATTCGAGGACCGGGCGTGCCCGAGACAGCGCGCGGGGCGTGGGATTATCGTTCATGCTGATCTGGGCTCCGCAGCTTTGGCCGCAGACCGCGAGCGACTGGTATGCTGAGTACGAGAGGCAGTTTTGGCAGCAGGGGGCGTGGTTCGCGGGCTTTCGCGAGTATCCCCGGGACATCGAAGTGGGCTGGTTCACCATGAACGATGTGGATGCGGGACCCGTGATTGGCGGCTATGGAGTCGCAGCCAGCGCGTTCGGAATCGGCGCCACCAGAGCGATGGGCCGCGCGGACCACGCCTACAAGCTGGCCGCCCAGGCGCTGGTCGCAAGCTGGCCGCTGCCGGACGGGAGCCTGCTCGCACCCCGGGTGCTTTCGAACATGTCGGACGCACCCTATCTCGGCGAGGCAGCCACGCTCTTCGCCTTCACGCGTCCAGCCGTCGTACCGCTGCATGGGTATTCCCGGGAGAGGCCGCCCGCCATCGTGTACCTGGGCATTGCGGTCCTTCTGGTCATCGGGCTCTACGAGATTTTCGCCTCGCTATGGAAACTGAAGCGATGGCATCGCCATGATCCGCGCCGGTACGTGCCCTTGTCGCAGTTCCAGATGCTCCTGTGGCTCGTTCTGCTCATCGGTGGTATCGTCCTGTGGCTGGCATTCGGGGCGTGGATAGCCCTGGTGCTGTTGCTCGCCGCACTGATTCTGCCTTGGCAGAGCCGGCGGCCGGTCGGCAAAATAGCGCCGGGTGAGTCCTTGCCGCCGTCGTCCAAGTGATCCGCCTGCAGAACGTTCCGCCCGATCTTCTCGTATGTATGGCAGAAGCGACGGGAAGATCGACGTAAAGAATTGGCGCGGAATGATGTGATGACACTCTACATAACAGCGAACTGCAAGACGTGCTCGCAAATACGCGAGTCGCTCGATCAGACGGCCATCGCCTATGAAACGATGGTTGTACCGGCCGAAGGATCATCGGACTGGCTGCCGGAAGGGAGGGAACCGCCGGTGCTGGTCGATGATGGCCGGGTGATGCAGGGCACCCACGAGATTTTCGCCTATATCGACGAGCTCGAAGAGTTAAAAAGGGTTTGGCTGAAGTATCAGAGCGACGTGTGTTACTGCGATTGACAGGGCAGAGTTGGTCCGTGCGGAGCGTTATTGCCATTTCGACCGGAGGCCCGCACAACGGCCGGAACGGAGAAATCTGGTAGCGAATATGGCGCGTCTTCTATTCGCGGCCAGATGTCTCGGCTTCGCTCGACATGACAGTGCACCCGACGGCCTTACACGTTGTGCGAATATGAATGCCGCTTGTTGTCCGTCGCTTTCTGAATCGTCATTTTCGTGGTAAAGTAGAATCCTGCGATGGTGGAATCGGATCACACAAAGCAGTTTTTGCCGACGAGCCGGGAGGAAATGCGCCGCCGGGGCTGGGAGCGGGCGGACATTATCCTCATTACCGGCGATGCGTACGTGGACCATCCATCGTTCGGCGTGGCGATGATCGGCCGCTGGCTCGAGAAGCTGGGCCACCGGGTGGCGATTCTGCCTCAGCCGGATTGGCGCAGCGTGGACACGTTCCGCTCGCTGGGTCCGCCGCGGCTGTTTTGGGGAATCACCTCCGGCTGCATCGATTCGCGGCTGAACGACTATGCTTCGATGGGCCACCGCCGACAGGCTGACGTATACAGTCCGGGCGGCACCACGGACCTGCGGCCCGCTCGCCCACTCTTGACCTACGCCGCCCGGGCTCGTGAAGCGTTTCCGGGCGTGCCCATTATTCTGGGCGGCTTGGAGGCCAGTCTGCGCCGGCTCGTCCACTACGATTACATTTCCGACAAGCTGATGCGGTCGGTGCTGGTAGACGCCAAGGCCGATTTGCTCGTCTTCGGAATGGGCGAGTTGGCGGTCGCCGAGATTGCCAAGCTCATCGACCAGGGCGAGCCGATCAGCGGGATGATAAACATCGCCGGCACGGCCTACGTCGTGACACGCAATGCACCCGTGCCGGAGGATGCGGTGCGTCTGCCCTCGCTGGCGGAGCAGAACCAGAACAAAAGCTCCGTCATGGTGGCCCAGGAGCAGTATCAGAGGCTCGCCAATCCCGATTTCGGATTTCGGATTTCGGATTGCGGATTGGGGCCGGAGCGAGAGGCGAATCCGCAATCCACAATCCGCAATCCGCAATTGCCCCCAACGGGCCGGCCGGTCGTGCAGGACCAGGACCCCGGCACCGTGGTGCTCATGCCGCCGGCGCGGCCGTTGACCACTGCCGAGCTGGATGCTCTGTATGATTTGCCGTTCACGCGGCAATGGCATCCGCAATACGCAAATTCCGGCGGCATCGCGGCGCTGGAGCCGGTGGAATTCTCGATCACCACGCACCGGGGCTGCTACGGCGGCTGCTCCTTCTGCTCGATCTACTTCCACCAGGGCAAGGAGATCACCTCGCGCAGCATCGAGTCGCTGTTGGCCGAGGCTGACAGACTGAGTGCGGACCCGCGTTTTCGCGGGACGATCAGTGACATCGGCGGGCCGACGGCGAATATGTACGGCACGAATTGCACCGCCGAGCAGGTCTGCTCGCGGCCGAGTTGCATCTTTCCTTCGCCGTGCAGGAACCTGAGTCTCGATTTTGGGCCGCTGCTGGAGATGATGGAGGCGTTTGTCCGATGGAAGGGCGGTGCGCGGAACACCCGACACGTCTACATCGCCTCCGGCATCCGCCACGACCTCGCCCTGCAGAGCCGGGAGTACCTCGACCTGCTGGTCAAGCATTTCGTGGGCGGCCATCTGAAGGTGGCGCCCGAGCACTACTGCGATGGCGTCCTGCGGCTGATGGGCAAGCCTTCGTTCGAGCTGTTCGAGGAATTCGAGAGCCGGTTTGACGAAGCCTGCCGCCGGGCCGGCAAGGAATTTTACCTCGTGCCGTACTTCATCAGCGCGCACCCGGGCTGCACGCTGGAGGACGCGGTCAAGCTGACCGAGTATCTCGTCTCCCGCGCCTGGCAGCCGCGCCAGGTGCAGGATTTCGTCCCGGTGCCGCTGACGCTGTCGACCGCGATGTACGTCGCAGGGCAGGACGCAAAAGGGCGAACGATTCACGTTCCCGGCGGCCGGCGGGAGAAACGCCTCCAGGCGGCGCTGCTTCAATACTACCAGCAGCCGAATGCCCGACTCATCACCGAATATCTGCAATCGAGCGGTCACGCCGACCTGCTGCAAGAGCTGCGTCGGACATGGTCGAAAAAACGTCGGCGCAAGGGGCGATAATCTCGCGCAATTCGCGGGGCAAATCCGGCTGGTCGCAACACGTGCGGAGGATTTCTCGCGGCGGACGTCAATCTCCGCATGCGCCTGTTGCAGAGAGCGGGGCGTGTGTGTAGATTTTAGAGATGACATGCGGCTCTTGCTCGCTGCCAGCAGGCGGCGCCGGGGGCTGTGATAAAGATATTGCCACGCAGTCGGGCCGTCCGAAGGGTGGGCAGCAGCAATGCTCAATGGGATGGGCGGACGGACGTTCGGCGCGTGAAAGGACATAGCAGAATATGGCATTAGGAATGCTCCCCAAAGGGGGGATTGCCGACTGGGCGGGGCCGATCGGTCTGGTGGTTCACCACACCCTGCTGCTGTTCGCCGTGGTCAATCCGATCGGGAACATCCCGGTCTACGCCGACTTGACGCGTGACCTGGGCAAGCGAGAGCAGGCACGCGTAATGAACCTGGCGGTTCTCACGGCCTTGTTCGTGGTGGTGGTCTTTGCCCTGGTCGGCGATTGGAGCCTGGCCTATCTGTTCAACGTCAGTACCTCCGAGCTGGAAATCGCCGGCGGGATCCTGCTGTTCATCGTGGCCTTGCGGGGTATCCTGCCGCACGGCGAGCTGTACCCGCACGCCGAGGACCGTGTCATGGTGGCGGTCTTTCCTATCGCCTTTCCCATTATGGCCGGTCCCGGCGCCATCACCGTGACGATCATCACCGCGCAGTCGATCGGCCAGATCCTGATGGTCATCACGGCGGTGGTCACCTTCTTCTTCGTGTTTCTCATCGCGCGGAACTCCCATCGGCTGATGCGTCTGGTCGGCCCGTACGCCGGAACGATGATCGCCAAGCTGCTGTACATCTTCCTGGCCGCCAAGGCCGTGGCCATGATCCTGGACGGAGTGGGTGTCTTCCTCGCCCACTACTTCCCCAACGTCCACCCCGTGCCGCTGGCGCAATAGCGGTCTTAAGCCATCCTCATCCGCTATCGGAACGAAGTACATGAGCCGGCTTAGAGCAGGGCGTTTTGTGCACATCACACACCTACGGTTCAAACGACGGAAAAGAAGGCCCGGCAAGCTCAATGACCTGGCCGCCTCGGGCCGACGCCCAGGATTCCAGATAGAGTTGGACGCTCGCCACCTCGCCATCGTCCGGCATCCCGGGCCAGGCCTCCAGAATGCCGCCGGTCGCCCCCGGAATGCGGAGGTCCCCAAGCTGCATGCGCAGGCCCGAGCGGTATCGTGGCTCGTCATACGATGTGAAGGAAACCGATGTCTTCGGAATGACTGCCTCGGACACGCGCCGCAGGAGCGCTTCGACGTGGCGGAGCTCCAACGGTCTGGGACGCAGCCACGAGAGCACCAGCACGTCGCTGATGCGAAACCCGTGTTTCCAGGTTGCTTCCAATTCTCCTCTGGACATCTTGCTTTCAAAGAGCTCGTATTGCGTGTGTATCGAGCCGTCATCATCCTGTAGCAGCAACCCGCGGGCGAGATGCAGATAGGAGACGGGACGGCCTTCGGCAAATCCGGGTGGCAGAGGTATTTGCTTCTCCTGGCCCTTCACCCGGCGCACGGCGGTTTCGAAGTCAGGGTACACATCGGCCGTTCGTTCCTCGAACTCCGGCAGGGCGGCCCGGATGGCGCATGCCGCCGCTCCCACCGGATGCTCTGGGTCCAGGGCGTTCTTCGAGGGCCGGGTGTACTCGTCCCAGTACTCGCGCACCAGCCGCTCGCCTTTCGCCAGGGATTCGGGTGAGGCGGCCTTCCGTTTGGCTTCAACCTGCCGTTGCAGAAGCGTGCGCAGCAGGTCGTGCGGGACAGGACGCAGACGGAGAGCCTGCCGCATCACTTGGAAGAGCTGTTCCGAATCCGCCCCTTTCTCCACGAGTTCCTGGAGTTGACGCAGAACCTGTTCTCGCTGCTGGTTCATCTACTTCTGCCGCTCCCCTTGTCTGGATTTTCGGGCCTGCTTGGCTTTTCTGGCCTCTCTGGCGGCCGGCTCGCCGGGGCGGATCGGGGTCGCGGCGCCCCGGACCTCCATCGGGACCGCGTAGAGTGAGGTTCGGGCGGTGATGAAGAGGGTCTGATTGTCTTTGCCGCCGAAGGTGACGTTGGCCGGCCCTTCGGGGACCTGAATCTCCGCGACCTTCTCGCCTCGCCTGTCATAGACGGTGACGGCCTTGCTCGTGAGGTACACGTTGCCGCGATTGTCGATGGTCATGCCATCCGAGCCCTGCTCGGCAAAGAGCTGCTTGTTGGACAGCGTTCCATCCTCGTTGATCCGGTACCCGTAGGTCTTGCCCGCACCGGCGTCGGCGACGTAGAGCCTCCTGCCGTTGGGCGTGCCGATGACGCCGTTGGGGCGGACCATATCACTGATGACGCGAATGACTTTCTTGCGGTCCGGCGTCAGGTAGTATACGTGCTCGCCGTCCTGCTCCATGTCCTCCCGGCCGCCGTAGCGCGGGTCGCTGAAATAGACGCCGCCCTTGGGGTCGATCCAAAGGTCATTGGGGCTGTTGAACTTCTTGCCGTTGTACTGCTCGGCCAGAACGGTCACTTCGCCCTTCGGCGAGATGGAGACCAGCCGCCGGGCCGTGCCTTGACACGCCAGCAGGTTGCCATCCTTGTCGAAGTACAGCCCGTTGGCACCGCCGGAGTTTTCAAGGAACGTGCTGAGCTTGCCATCCAGCGACCATTTGAGGATGCGGTTGTTCGGGATATCGCTGAAGTAGACGTTGCCCTCAGCGTCCCCGGCCGGACCCTCCGTAAACTTGAAATCCCCCGCCAGCTTCTTGACCTCGGCCCCGGCGGCAAGCACCTCTCTGCTCTGACCCGCTTCCTTCTTCGCTGGTCTTTCTTTTGTGGCTTTCTCCCTGGCCACGCTCGTGACACCGAGTACCAGAACCGCCAACAACGAGATGAAATACACTCCCGGCTTCATACCTGCTCCTTTCTGATGCGAATCTTTTTGCGGTCGTGTGTCTCCTCTTCTTCTCGAAAGAGTCTACCTGCCTGCCCGGCGAAGGGCAAGCCTCGGACCAGCTCACGTCACCTCGTGTGTGACTGCGTTGCGTGGTCCGACAGCCCCCATATGCCGCCGGTAGGGCAACCGCCTCCCCCCTGTGGTTGCCCTGCCCGTGGGGCGGGTATCGGGCCCCGGAAATTGGCTTTGTTTTGGATGACCGGGAAATCGGCCATGACCCTCATAACCCTTTCTCTAATCAGCGGTTAGCGTTCCTCAGGCCCTCTGGAAATTGGCTTTGTTTTGCACACTCGGCCCGTTGCCTCCCGGCCGGGAGGAGGGTCGCATCGTCGGCTCCCTGCCTGTATGCGTCGTTGCGAGGAGCGCAGCAAGGCCTGCCCTCGCAGAGGCGGGGGAAGCAACCTCGTTTTTGGCAAATTGGCTTTGTTTTCGCAGAGACATAATGCACGCCTATTTCTCCTAAACCTTTTGGGGGACAGCAGTTAGCATTCATTGGCCCATCTGCAAATTGGGTTTGTTTTGCATAACTGGGTCGTTCGCCCCCGGCCATCCGGGTCCCGTGAATGGAATGATGGAATGTTGGAATGATGGAACGTATCAGCCGCTGGCTGGTGGGGATTGGTGCTTCACTGGCCATGACCAGACCCTCCGAATTTACCATTTATGATTTGCGATTTACTATTGACGATCCCGCTATTCAGTTGTGACTACGCCTCAATAGTTGCGTACGTATCATACGTACATACAAGTTGGCCGTCAAGTGAAATTTCGGACAACTCCGGCATTTCGTCTGGAAGCGAGGGACGACGCTAAGACATTGCAGAACCTGGATTTAGACGATTTCAATCATCAATCATAAATTATGAATCATCACTCGCGTGGGCCGGATTTGTGCGAGATTCACCCGGGCGGGCCCAAGGCCTCGCCGGGGTCACGGCCTTTCTGCGAAGAGACGATGGCATTTCTGCCCAGTGCTTGCCCCGCGCGACCAGCCATGCTATGATTCTGGCTGTGAGTAAGGGGGAATCATGGCAGCTTCGATTCTGATTGCCTATGCGATACGCTACGGCTCGACCCAGGAGGTCACTGAGGCCGTGGGCGCGAGGTTGCGCGGGCGAGGCCTCGGCGTGGAAGTCCGGCGCGCACGGGAGGTGCGCTCCCTCGACGGCTTCAGCGCCGTCGTGCTCGGCGCGCCGCTCTACATCGGCTCCCTGCTCCGGGAAGCACGCAAGTTCCTGAAGCGGCACCGCACAGCGCTTTCCCGGATGCCGGTCGCCATCTTCGCGCTCGGCCCCGTCTCGGCCGGCGCAGAACTGGAGGGCTCGCGCACCCAGTTGGACGCCGCACTCGCGAAGCTGCCCTGGCTCACACCTGCGGCCACGGAGGTGTTCGTCGGCAAGTATGATCCGGCCCAGCTCCGCTTTCCCGACTCGCTGCTCGCGGCTCTGCCGGCCAGCCCGCTTCACGGCCTGCCAGCCCACGACGGCCGGGACTGGCCGGCGATCCGTGCATGGGCCGACACCCTTCCCGCTGCACTCCTGCCCGAATCGCCTCCCGTCGAGGCCCCGTGACCTCGCCCTTTCGCCCGAGGGACGTGGATATTTCCGCCTGCCCGCTTGCCCTGCCCGACCGGCCGTGCTATAATCCTGGCCGTGAGTAAGGGAGAATCGGATGTTGGAAGTGCCCAAGGTACTGGTTCATGGTGGCGTCAGGAGCGATGATGACCTATACTCATGTCCTCGACCGTGGCCCGTCCGGCGTTCGGATTCCGGTCGATGGGTTTTGAGGGAATTGAGATGGCGGCATGCCGATCCGCATAAGAGGCCGTGATAAAAACGCCGTTTTGGCGCAACCGCCTGACATCTCAGCGGCTGCGTCCAAAGGGATGCATTACTCGCGGGCGCCTTGTACGGCACTCGGAGCGGTGTTTAGGGTGTTACACCGATCCACAGAAACAGTATTGGACGCCGAAGGTGAGAAACATGGGGAGAACTCGACGGCTGGTCGTGGCGCACCTGTGGTGGCTTGTCTTGCTCGCTGCGCTGGGCCTTCTGGTGGCGCACAGTTTCGGAGTGCAGCGAATCAATGTCGACAATACTTCGCTAATTCTGTTGCTCATCATTCTTGCGAGCCCCTTCGTCGCGGCCATTAAGAAGATAAAGATTGGTGAGTTCGAGGCAGAGATTCAGGCGGACGAGGTCAAGCGCGTCGCGCAGCAGGCAGAAAGCGCGTTGCCTGTACACGTCCGGGACAGCGTACTACCACTCGAAACTAGCGAGGCCGCGTCGGCGATCATCAGTCTGGTCGCGACGGACCCGGTAGTTGCCCTCGCCAAACTGCGGATCGAGCTAGAAGGTAGGCTGCGTCGCCTCGAGCAGCGTGCCACTGTTCCAGAAACGAGCCGGAAAAGGCCAGTGGCCTTGAGCTACTTGGTCCGGCAACTGGTCGCCCGAGAAGTTTTCGAGGAGAACTTCGGCGTCTCATTGTTAGATGTGATCGCACTATGTAACCGCGCGATACACGGAGAGGACATCCGCGACGTCGACGCTCGTCGGATCGTTGAGACGGGCACCAGTCTGCTGGAGGTACTTGAACGCATAGTCCGGACGGACGCGCCTACGCATCCGGTGGACACCGCTGTTATATCACCGCAAGAGCGCGACCAACTGCAGTCCGCGCGGTACCGCGTAACAACGGTCGTTCCCTACATCGAGAAACCGGAGCGTCGAATCTACGTATTTACGCAGGAAGAGTTAGATGAGTTCTTTGAAGGATATTCAGAGTTTGCCGAATTCGTTGTCGGAATCGAGCGAATAGAATAGCTTTGCGCTCACCGTCTAACAAGGCGCTGCGGGAATTCGGGACAGCCACCTATTAACGGTGCATGCGAGTCGAGAAAACGATAGCTGCCCCCTAGTATTGAGAAGGAAATGAAGGATGGCACATGAAGTCGCGTTCGCGGTATTTGACCGCTTTCTTGCCGCACTCGGTTTGATCAGGGAGGGCCGGAAGAAGAGGACCGAGCGAACGGATCAGGCGCTGTATGCACTGTACACTGCACTCAATGAGAGCAAGGCATATGTCGAGGCGCTCGATGCCGGCAAGAAGCGAAATCGGAAAAGCGAATGGGCAATCGCGAAACTCTGGCATGATGCAAGCGTCCCACTCCGCGACATTGACCGTGACCTTGCCGAGCGGTGCTTCATCAAGGGCAGTTTCTGGCTGGAACCGGATACGTGGACTGACATGATGATCAAGCGGAAACGGATCAAACTAGATCAAGTGATGAGGAGCACTCGGAATCTCCTGATGAAAGGGTGATCGAACATGACCCTGCGGCGTACGCGCGTCGCAATTCCGGGGGACACCATACTAATTCCGAGGATGCGCATTGATCTTGTGGGGCCCGGCGGGTAGGCTGGCGGCATGGCACGGCTGGCGAGAACAGTGGTTGCCAGTGTCGCCCATCATGCCGCGCAGCGTGGCAATCGGCGACTGGAGACGTGCTTCGATGAGGAAGATTACGCCACGTATCCGACCTTGCCGAGCGAATAGTGCGGCCCGCCAAGCGAGGCCGCAAACCAAAACGACAGAAGAAATAAGTATGGAGGAATTCACCCGGATGAATCGTCTTTCGTACATCACGTTGTTGTTAGCCGGGATTCTGCTGGCGTGTCTCAGCGGCTGCTCCGAGCGAGACACGGTCGTTAGCGTCGAGCCCGACGACCCGGAGATGAATGCCGCCATTGCCAAGGCACGCGAGACACTGCCCCAATTCTGGGAGACGTTCGAGAAGCGGGAGCACGGCGAGAGCGACTTTTCGCTGAAGGTCAGGATTACGGACAAAAGAGGCACCGAGCATTTCTGGGCCATCGACATCGAGCGGCGCGACGGGAAGATCATGGGCACCATCAACAATGACCCAGATACTGTGAGGAGTGTAAAGCTTGGCGACCGGATAGAGATTCCGGAGGCCGACATCTCAGACTGGCTCTATATGCGAGACGGCAAGATGGTCGGCAACTATACACTGAAGCCGCTGTTCAAGGGGATGCCGGCGGCCGAGGTGGAGCGCTACAAGACGATTATGGCCGACCCATAACCATGATTTACAGACCCCAAAAGGCCTGTCAAGTGTCAAGAGTTGACCCCCAAAACGCTTCTTTTTCGAATATGAAGTCCGTCGGAACAAGAGATTCCAAGATCGTTACCAACTGATCGGTACGAGCACAGGCGGCAGACGGCTGAAGATCATTTTCCAACTGAAGCCGCACGCTGTCGTTCGAATTATTACGGGATGGCCAATATGACGACGAAGAAACCGGTGAAGCGATTGACCGAAGAAGAGATCGACCGAGTTGTGACAGCTCAAGCAGAGAGTCCTTCCGCCTGGGGAAAGCCCGTCCGTGTGAAGAGACCGAAGATGTCTTCGTTGACCATTCCTGGCGATCTTGCGGCACGAGCAGCTTTTCTGGCTCGATTGCACAAGTCCTCCGGTCTTGACGAATGGGTAGCGCACATCCTTCGGGAGCGGATACAACTGGAAGAGGCGGTATTTAGCGAAGCCAAGAGAGGTTTGTCTCGCAAGAGGGCGTCCAGCAGGTCGCTGCACCGGACGGCTAAAAGCCGTCGCTGAGCTTTGACGTTGGGCCGCTCGCGCATCACGTTCTTATTGGCCTGCATGACGATCTTGACTTTGGCCAAGTAGATGCTCGTTTTGGCTTCGTGGGTGGAGTAGTAGGTGATATAGAGCAGGTCGTTGTGCCAGAGGAGGCCGGGATAGCTGGTGTCGCCGCCGCTGGGCAGCTTCAGGAGCTTCGTCATTTTGTGGTTGGTGACGTCGAGGCGGCACAGGGCGGTGTGGGCGCCGTCCTGGTGCATCCGGCCGGCGGCGAGCCACTGGCCGGTCGGCAGTTGGAGGAGGTTCGGGCCGCCGAAGCCGTTGAACTCGGGGCCGAGGTCGTGCCACTGCCATTGCGTGTAATCGCCTTTGCTGATCCCCAGGATGGCACTGTACGGCTGGTCTCCCTGCTTGTCCCGGCGGACCAGGGCATAGCACGTGCTGGACTGGTCGAAGCGCAGTGTCACCTCGTTCGGGAAGCCGACGCCGTAGAGCTTGGGAACAAGCGGTTGCCAGGCGAGTCCGTCCCGGCTTGTGAGCAGATCGATATAGGGCGAGCCATTCGGCGCGGGATACGAGACGCCGTAGGCTTTGCCCTCGTGCCACGTCACGCACCAGAGCCAGCGGCCCGGCTCGACGACAATCTGCGGCTTCGTCCAGTCGGTGCCTTTGCCCAGGAAGGCAACAAAAGAGCCGGTGGGGGCGCTCTCATCGTCCTTCTGTCTCGGTGCGGCCCCGCCCAGCAGCATGAGCCGATTGTCGGGGGTGACGGACAGGTGTGCATCCCGCAAGTCGTAGCCGGCAAGCTCAATCAGGCCCGCGGAGGTCCACGCGTCCGCATCCTTCGAGGACAGGACCCGGATGCGCCCGTCGGTCGAGACGTGGCCCCGGCCCTCGCGGAAAGCACAATAGAACTGGTCCTTCCAGAAAGCCAAATCCGTGAAGGCGTTGTGCGGCCCGTGGTCCCAAATCTTCTTGACCTCGGTCACCTCAACGGTCACCGGCGGCGCTCCAGGAACGCACGGAACCCAAGTTAGGAGTAACACCCCTATCACATATCGTTTCCCGCTCATCTTCAACTACTCTTTTGCCTCCAGGAGTTTTTTGAAGCGGGGATGCTCGCGCAGTGGGGCCCAAACCGGCTCAAGTCGCAGTAAGGGAACCGACAGTCCACCAGGTATAGACAGCAGAAATTCGATCTGGTCAATGGCGAGGTCAAATTCGCCAACCATCACATAGATCCGGGCTAAATCACTGGCTCGAGAATAGCCTCGGTAGGCTTCCTTGCTTATAGGAAGTAAGTTAACCCCTATCTTTCCTTCGCGGATCGCATCTTCTCTGCGACCGAGACCTGCGTAGGCGATGCCGAGGGCACTGTGAAAACGCGCATCATCGGGCTGCTGTTGAATTTTGGCTTCGAGGATGTTTCGGCTCTCGTCGTAGTATTTCTTCGCCAGCTCATCTTCGTTCATGTACCCGTAGATTCTTGCATATCGCATAGCCTTGGGGACAAAGTCCCACTGGGTATTGACATCTTCTGATTTCAAAGAGAGCCGGTCCAAAGCCTTCTGATAGTTTCCCTCGTACACATCGAGGGTAATCAGCAGATTGACAATCCCAGATTCTTCTGGTGACCCAATGTTCTTCAACGCCTCCTCCACGACTGCCCGTGCCTTCTCGGTGCTGCCTTCCCGGTGCAGGTATAGCGAGGCCTTATAACTATATGGTTCCGGCAAATCGGGAGCCAGCGAGATAGCCCTGTCAAAACAGCGCAATGCTTCCGGATAGTTGCGCATCAACATAAACGTTTCCCCCAGGATACGGGCTAGAAAGTTAGAGAGAGGGTCAAGCTCGGAGGCTCTTTTGATATTGGCTAACGCCTCCTCGAATTTTCCCTGTCGCCTTTGAACATAGCCGATATAACTCAGCAGATCGCTATCGTTAGGCAGGTTCTTGCGGGCGATAGCGAACTCCTCCAGGGCACGGTCATAATCCAGATGACCATGGTAGTAATAATGTCCCAAAGCCAGATGTGCCTCTGGCAAATCGGGCTCAAGCTGTAAGGCTCTGTCCACGGCCTTCTTTGCCATTTCAAGCCGTTCTAAGGTATGGTCATAGACATACCAATACATCTCTGCGTGAGTCCTTGAGAGCTGAGCGTAGGCCAAGGCAAACTTGGGGTCCAGCTCGACCGCCCTCTCATACATCTGGATGGCTATCTTGTAGTCATTTTCGCGGTTACCTCGGTGCCGGTATTCGTTGCCGCGCAGAAAATAGTCATAGGCTTCCATGTTCTCTGTTGGCTTGGACTGTAGTGCCCGCCGTTCACGTTCCACCAGAGTAATATTCAGTGCCTGGGCCACCCGCTCAGCCAGGTCGGACTGTACCCGGAAAACTTCGCTCATGTCATTATCGTAGGGTTGTGCCCACACGTGTGTGTCGTTGGAAGCCTTGATAAGCTGAGGCAGTACTCGCACTCGGCTCGTTGGATCAGAGGGCCGCTCTCGCTGGACCGTGCCTTCCAGAATGTAATCAACCCGCAGTTCGTCAGCGATCTGCTGTGCACTTTTCTCTCGTTTCTTGTACTGCATGGCGCTTTGACGGGAGATGACAGCCAACCCATGAATGGTGGCCAAGCGAGCAGTGATAGCCTCAGTAATGCCGGCGGCAAAATACTCGTCGTCAGCGGACCCCAGATTCTCAAACGGCAGAACCACCAGCCGGATTTCCTTCGAAAGAGGCACAGACGGCTTCCTGTTGACAAGCCATGCGGCAATAAGAGCCAGGACCGCGATGATTATCGCACCAATAACCATCACTATTCTTCGTGACCTTGCTTTGACAGCGATGTGCGCCGTAAGGGCAATGGAGGGAGTGGTCACTGGCGGTGCGGTCGCCGGCAGGTTCAGTGTTTCGCGGATTTCGATGACGCCGTCCCCGATGTCCTGAAGCCGCCGGCGCGGGTCCTTTTCCAGACAGCGTCGCAGCAGGACTTGGATGTTCATCGGTACGCCCTGGGGCAGGGCGTGCCAGTCGGGTTCCGTTTGCAGAACGTTCGCCAGCGTGTCGGAAGCCGTCTCGCCCTCGAAGGGCACTTTGCCGGTTAGCATCTCGTACAGGACACAGCCGAACGACCAGATGTCGCAGCGCTTGTCGGTGGGCTTGCCGCGGGCCTGCTCCGGACTCATGTAAGCGGGTGTGCCAATCACCCGGCCCGGCTCCGTGATCGTGCTTTCCTGGTCCGCTGCCTCGCCGGCGACGGCCTTGGCCAGTCCGAAATCCAGGACCTTCACTTTGCCTTCCGGCGTGATTTTGATATTGCCGGGTTTCAGGTCGCGGTGCGTCACACCACGCTCGTGGGCCGCCGCCACGGCCTCGGCGATCTGCTGGGCGATGGACAGGACCTCGCGCAGGTCCAGCGGCCTGTGTGCGATGCGTTCGCCGAGCGTGTCGCCCTCGATATATTCGAGAATCAGGTAGCCGCCGCATTCGGCCTGCTCCACGATGTCGTGAATCGTCGCGATGTTGGGATGGTCGAGCGAGGCCAGGAGCTTGGCCTCGCGTTTCAGGCGGGACCGCATCTGGGCATCGCGCATCAATTCCAGGGGCAGGCTCTTGATCGCCACACGCCGGCCCAGCTTCGTATCGTGCGCCAGATAGACCACGCCTGCACCGCCCCGGCCGATTTCCCGCTCGATGCGGAAATGGCCGATCTGGCTGCCGGCCTCCAAACGTGGTCCCGGCATATCCCCCGTGGGGCCCTGTGGGTCCTTGGCGGAGTGGTCCTGGTTGTCCTTCCTGGCTCCGCTCATGGCGAGACTCCTCTCCAAATTACGTGGCTGTCAGTAGACTCCTCTGACCCGGGTTTTGACGGCGTAGAGCGAGTCACTGGCGGTGATGAAGAGGGTGCCACGGTCCTGGCCGCCAAAGGTCACGTTGGCCGTCCAGCTCTCGCTGACGGGGATCTGGTCGATCTGCTTGCCCTCGGGACTGAAGACGGTGACGCCTTTGCCGGTCAGATAGACGTTGCCCTCGGTGTCGATCGTCATGCCGTCGGAGCCCATCGAGCAAAAGAGGGTCTTCTCGGAAAGGGCCCCGTCGGGGTTAATCTTGTACCGGTATGTCTTGCCGGCGCCGATGTCGGCGATGTACAGGTACTGACCGTCGGGCGTGCCGATGATGCCGTTCGGCTGAACGAGGTCGCTCGTCACGCGGACCAAGTCCTTCTGGTCGGGCGTCAGATAGTAGACGTGCTGCCCGTCCTGCTCCATCGGGCCGCGCTTCCAATAGTCTCTCTTATAGAAAGGATCGGTGAAGTAGATGGTGCCGCTGGGCGCAATCCAGAGGTCGTTCGGGCCGTTGAGCTTCTTGCCCTTGTAGTCCTTGACGACGACCGTGACGTTGCCCTGCGGATCGATCTTCCACAGTTCGTTGTTGAGGTCCGCGCACGCCCAGAGGTTGCCCTGCTTGTCGAAGAACATGCCGTTGGACCGGCCGCAAGGCGAGAGAAAAACGCTCAGCTTGCCGTCCACGGACCACTTGCAGATGCGGTCGTTCGGCTGGTCGGTGAAAAAGACATTGCCCTCGGCGTCGGCGGCGGGGCCTTCGGTGAATTTGAACGTGCCCGAGAGCAGGGTGACCTTCTCGCCCAGCGCGACGACGGAGGCCGGCGGCTTGGGCTCCGGGCGGACCTGCACGAGCTCGATGCCCTTGCCGCGCCCGAAGTTACGGGTGTACTGCTTATCTTTCGGATTGTTCCAATGCTCGTGGACGCCGAGACTGGCCAAGCGGGCTGTGTCCGTGGCGTGGTCCGGGTCATAGAACGTGCCCGAAGGCGGATTGTCGGCGAGGGCGGCCTCGTGGAGGTAATCATCGGTGCCGGGCATGCGGGCGGCCTCCGGCAGATCGACTTGCAGGAAGTCCAGCCCGACGGAATCGATGGCCACCGGGTCCTGCGAGGCAAACAGGCTCGAGGTCCAGTCGCCATCGAAGGGAGCCGAACTCCACTTCCTGGGCACTTGGTCCTTGGGATGCACGCCGGAGTAGAGACCGTCGAGCAGATAGAGCACCGTCTTACCTCCGATGTGGGCATGGCCCATCAGGTCGACCAGGTTTCGGTACTCGCTGCTGCCCTTGCTGAAGCCGCTCTTGTGCAGGTCGTAGTAGCCCTTCGCGGGCGGCGTGCGGAATAGCGAGCCGTAGTGGTTCTTCGCACAGAGCGTGACGCCTGCGCCGCTGTGAGCCTTGAGGTTGGCGAAATTGATCAGGTACTCGGCCTCCGCATACGCCTTGGGCACACAGTCCTGTTCGACATTCTGCGGCCGGCAGCTCCAGTAGATGGGGACGGTCGAGACGACCATCTGCGTTCGCCCGGAGCCGCCTTTGGCGTCGAGGTACGTCACGTCCGGGAACTGCTTGTGAAGCATGTCGTAGTACTCGTTGGCGAAGTAGGTCAGGCCGTCGCCGACGGCGATATCGGACTGCTTGACGCCCGCCGCCTGCGTCAACTGCTTGAGCAGTGCGGCAATCAACTGGGGCGACGTGTTCATGTAGTCCTGCCAGTTGTCGAGGGTGTAGGTGTCCGGATTGACGCTGCGCATGGTCCGGATGAAGCCGACGAAGTTCACCTTGATGGCGATCTTCTCGCCCGGCTGGTAGCCGACGTTGCCCTTGCCGCGAATCTGGTTGTGGTAGCGGAACAAGGCGTCCCACGCCTTCGGGTCGGTCGATTCGCCGGTCAGCGAGCGGATGGCCTTGGACACCATCTGGTCGCAGACCGCCGGGTTCGTATGCTCCTCCTGCCACGGGTGGCCGTCGCCGGGGCCCTTCCAGTCGGTCGCCTCGGGGTCGTGGACCCAGACCACCCGGCCGGGATGAAGCCCTTTCGCCTGCCCGATGGGCGCCAGACCCCGCTGCTCGGCGGCGGTCAACGGCGTCTCCGGCATGTTCTGAACCGCCATGACCACGAATACGAGCGCGGCAATCAGACAGGCAAGCGCCAGCGGCAGCCGCGATTGCCTGAGCAGCTTTCCGGCCTTGCGAAAGGCGATAATCGAACCCGCCAGCCCGACCAGCCAGGCGACGAACCCGGAAGCCAGCGGCATGGCCACGCGCTGGCACGGATACAGCGCCCGCGAGGGCTTCGGCACCACGCGAATCAGGAACCAGACGAGCGACAGCAGCCCGGCCACCGGCAGCAGCCAGACCAACCATCGGTGTTTCAGTCTCTCCTTCAGTCTTGCGGCCGGATTCCGCAGGCAGCAGGGGGGATGATTGTGCGGATGCATGTCTCGATTCATCTGGTTCTCCTGGGTGTGCGACATTTGCTATACCTCCATCAGCCGATCTTGGACGATCACTAACGCGGCGGGTATTGTACCACGCGGGCGGGGGCAAGTCTTGGCTTTTTTGAACCATCTCTTGATTGACGCAGTATGCCACGTTATCATCATTCTTGCTGTGAAGGAATCGGATGCTGGCGGTGGCTAAGCAGGCCGAGCTTGAGGTATCTGCCTCAAAGAAGGCACGTCTTGATCCACCGATATCTTATTCAGATGCCCGAGTGGAGACGCATGATTTTGTGTCTCTACGATGGAATCATTGGACGAACCGTGGCCGCCAAGGAGAAACCGAACTGCAATATGGATCGATCCTCATTAACGCGATATGCGTGGCTGTCGATTGCTGCGGCGATTGTGACGATCGGGCTCAAGAGCTTCGCCTATTTTCTGACGGGCTCGGTTGGTCTGCTGTCGGATGCGGTCGAGTCGCTGGTCAACCTGGTGGCCGCGATTATCGCGCTGTCCATGCTGATCGTCGCTGCCCGTCCGGCGGATAAGGAGCACCCCTTCGGACACAGCAAAGCCGAGTACTTCGCCAGCGGTGCGGAAGGCGTTCTCATCGTGCTGGCGGCCGTCAGCATTGCGGTGGCCGCGGTGCGACGCCTCATGGCCCCGCAAGCGATCGAGCAGACCGTCGCCGGTCTGGCCGTGGCGGCCGTGGCGTCGTTAATCAATCTGAGCGTGGCCCGCATCCTGCTGTACGTCGGGAAAAAGAGCAGCTCGATCACGCTCGAAGCCGACGCCCGTCACCTGATGACAGATGTGTGGACTTCCGTGGCGGTCATCGCCGGCGTGGGCGCTGTGGCATTGAGCGGATGGCAACTGCTGGACCCGATCATTGCCCTTGCCGTCGCCGTCAATATCGTGTGGACGGGCTTCCAACTGATGCGGCGTTCGGTCGCGGGCCTGATGGATACGGCCCTGCCGCCCGAAGAAAACGAGAAGCTGTTGAAGGTCCTCAACAAATACAAGGAGCAGGGCATCCAATTCCACGCGCTGCGCACCCGGCAGGCCGCGGGCCGCCGGTTTGTGTCCATTCATGTCCTGGTCCCCGGCAGATGGACGACGCACAAGGGGCATCACCTGGTGGAGGATATCGAGGCCGACATTCGCGAGACCCTGTCCGGCGTAATCGTCTTCACTCATCTGGAGCCGGTGGATGACCCGCTCTCTTTCCAAGACATCGAAATCGACCGCTGACCCGTCACCGGGAACCTGGCCGGCTGTGTCCTCGGGACGCCAACCATCGATTTGCATTCCAAGGTCTCGTGCGTATTTTCCTACCTGCGAACTGACTTGGGTGGGAAAACATATAGTTGGATAGTGTTTGACCATGCGCGCGACATCGTGCGCTGGGGAAGCAGAAAACGGAGTATGCTGACGGACTGTGGGGGAGACTGCAATGACCATCCGATTTGTGCCTCGCAGGGTCACGGTTATGCTCGCGACGATCGTGGGTTGTCTGATCGTCGCCAACACGTTGGGGCTGGTGTCCAAGTATGTTTTCGGGCACGGCCGCCTGTTGGGTCTGGTCCCGCTTTTCGACCTTGACCGCGAGGCCAACGTCCCGACCTATTTTGCCTCACTGATGTTGCTTTTCTGTTCGGCGCTCCTGATGCTGATGGGGATGCTCAAGACCGAGCGAAAGGACCCTCTCTGCCGTTACTGGAAGGCGTTGGGTCTGGTTTTCCTCTACCTGTCTGTGGACGAGGCCGCGACGCTCCATGAGACGTTGGTGGTCCCGGTGCGGATGGTGCTTCATACATCGGGCGTGTTGTATTTTGCCTGGGTGATTCCCTACGGTATCGGTCTTTTGGTCCTGCTGATGGTCTTTCTGCGTTTTATCACGCGCCTGCCGCCCAAGACGCGGTGGCTGACTGTCCTGGCAGGGCTCGTCTATGTCGGCGGGGCCATGGGGTTCGAGCTGATCGCCGGGTATTACGTCGATCGGCTGGGAGGCAGGGACGTCATCTATGGCTTCCTGGCGACGGTCGAAGAGTCGCTGGAGATGATCGGTCTGGTGATCTTCGCCTATGCCTTGATGTCCCACCTCGAATCGGAGTCGGGCCTGTTCCAGATACACTTCGCGTCGCAGACCAGGACGGCTCCGCTATCGCCCGGCTCCGCCCAGGACGCGGTGCAACGGGAAGCCGACGCCGCATAATGCCCTTTCGGCCGACTTTCTACCCCGGCCTTTGGCTTCGGTCGCAAGGCCAGTATGCAGGATAGGCCTGCGCCGATGCGAAGTACTCGCTACGTGGCCGAGCCGACCATGCGGATTTTCTTGATTGACAACGGCTCGGCGTTCTGATTAGGAGATCTTATCGGCGCGTTGATATAGAGCCGAGAACCCGGGTCGAAAGAAAGGGGGGAACCATGACAGCGACGAGAAGGATTCGCAAGGTGTGGCGCAGCAAGCCGACCATCGAGGGGGCCGGTGTGCACCTGAAGCGTGCGTTTGGGTACGCCGAAGTGCCCATGTTCGATCCGTTCCTGCTGCTCGACGATTTCCGGTCGAGCCATCCGGCCGAGTACCTGATGGGCTTTCCCTGGCATCCCCACCGCGGGATCGAGACGATCACGTATGTCCTCAGCGGCACGGTGGAGCACGGCGACAGTATGGGTAACCGGGGCGCCATTCGGGCCGGCGACGTGCAGTGGATGACCGCCGGCAATGGCATCATTCACCAGGAAATGCCCAAGGGCAACCCGGCGGGCGTGATGTCGGGATTTCAACTCTGGGCGAATCTGCCGGCGAGCCACAAGATGATGGACCCGCGGTACCGGGGCATCACGGCCGAGCAGATCCCGGAGGTCACGTTGCCCGACGGCGTTCGGATTCGGGTCCTCTGCGGCAAAGTCGGCGATACGGAGGGTCCCGTGCGCGATATCGTGACCGATCCGTACTACGTGGACGTAATGGTGCCGCCGCAGTCGGAGCATCTCCACGCGACCAAACCGGGCCATACGGCCTTCGCTTACGTGATCGAGGGGGAAGGCTACTTCTGCCAGGAGAAGGACCCGTTCACGTACGAGATGCAGGGCGTCAATTATTTCGACATGCAGCGCGAGCCGTTCGTAGGCAACGGCATGCTCGTCCTGTTCGAAGACGGCGACCAGATCGTGGTCACGACCGGGAACGAGCCGGTCCGGTTCCTGCTCATGGCCGGCCGGCCCATCGGTGAGCCGGTCGCGTGGTACGGCCCCATCGTGATGAACACCGAAGAGGAATTGCGGATTGCCCTTGAAGAATACCGCAACGGCACCTTCGTCAAGCACCCCGAGCCGCGTGTCTACGCTCATCGATAACCCCAACGTCAACCCGTGCCTGTATGGATGGGCTGATCCCGTTCATGTCATGGCGAGGAGCGAAGCGACGAAGCAATCTCAACCTCCAGCCGGGGAGATTGCTTCGCTTCGCTCGCAATGACATACCAGGCGGTGCGGTCGAACGACTTTGCGTTTGCCCGGCGTTATTTCACCGGGAATATTGACTTCCCCCGTGTCGTGCCCTATCATCGTGGTCACCAACAGGCGCAGGAGCGTGAATGCGCGACAGGAGAAAACACGTAAGGAGATGCTACAATGTTGTACCGGATGCTGGCGAATGTTGTCGTTGTCGTTCTGATCGTGGGGCTCTGTGGGTGCAAGTGCCCGTGGGGAGAGAAAAAGGAGGCGCCCGGCCAGGCTGTGTCGCTGTCGGACGTTCCGGCACCCGCTCGGGCCACTATCGACAAATTGATCGCGGGAGGCGAGATCCGCAAGATCGATCAAGAAGGAACGGGCGGCAAGGCCATCTACGACGTGGAGGCCACGGTGCAGGGCAAGAACGTGGAGTACGACGTCGCCGCCGACGGCCGGGTGCTCTCATCCGAGGAAAGCGTGCCGTTTGCGTCGCTGCCGGCGGCGGTCCAGGCCTCCGCCAGCAAATACTTCGGCTCGGCCGAGGGCCTCACGGCTTCCCGCGAAATCGAGAACGGCAAGACCAACTACGAGGTCGGCGGCAAGAAGGACGGCGCCGCGATGACGCTGAAAATCACGCAGACCGGCCGGATCATCGAGAAAGAAAGAGAATAGACCGCCGGGTCTGCCCGACCACGCTGAAGCTTCGGCATGCGAATCGCATGGCTCTATCTGTTCGTCGCCGGCTTGTTTGAGGTCGGCTGGCCGCTGGGATTCAAGCTGTCCCAGACCACGCGCTTTCGCCTGCTCTTCATCGCCGTGGCCATATTGTCGATGGCGTTGAGCGGATTCTCTCTCTGGCTGGCCCAGCGGCAAATCCCCATCGGCACCGCCTACGCCGTCTGGACCGGCATCGGCGCCGCCGGAACCTTTCTAATTGGCATCGCCTTCTTCGGCGATCCCGTCGGCCTCCTGCGCATCCTCTCCTTCCTGCTCATCGTAATCGGCGTCATCGGTCTGAACCTGAGCCAATGAGAGGTTTATTCCACCTGTGACCCGATGTCGGGCGGGAGTTGGTCCTTCATCTCCGGATGTACTTCCACCACCCGGAGGATATCGGCCAGGTCTTTCTGACGCTTGCTCCTGCGCCGTTGTTCGTCGCGGTATGCCCAGACCTTGCCGCGCAGCACATCCTCCAGTGCCGCTCCGTGCTTCTTGGTTGATATTACTTGTTCGCAGACCGTTGACTTGCTCAATAAAGCGTGCTACGGTATTTCACCCGAGAAAGGAGCTCTGGATGAACGGGCAAGAGATCGAATCGTTTCCCCCAGAGGTAGTCGAGAAACTCAAGACCTACGTCTACAGACTCATTGACCCACGGAATGGGGAGACCTTCTATGTGGGGAAGGGCAAAGGCAATCGCGTATTCGCGCACATCCGCGCCGAACAGAACTTTGGCGGCGATGAAATCGATGATAAGTTGAAACGCATCCGCGAAATACGCGTTGGCGGTTTTGAAGTAGCTCACGTCATTCATCGCCACGGGATGGATGACAAGACAGCCTTCGAGGTCGAAGCCGCACTCATCGATGCGTACCCGGGGCTTGCCAACGATGTAAGTGGGCATAGTAACGAATACGGGGCCATGCATGCTAAGGAGATTGTATGCCGCTACTGCGCTAAGCCGGCGGTGTTCCAGCACAAGGCATTGTTGATCAGCGTCAATAGGAGCGCGGCAGAGACCTCGTTGTATGAGGCCACGCGTTATGCTTGGAAGATCAGCAAGTCCAAGGCCAAACAAGCTGAAGTCATCCTCGCCACGCGGCAGGGATTGATCGTTGGTGCATTCGTCGCGGACGACTGGCTGGATGCGACGGTGGCGAACTTCCCAGGGCATGAGGATGTGCGGGGACGCCTTGGCTTCATTGGACGCGAGGCATGCGACGCGATCAAGAAACTGTACGTGGGCAAACGTGTGCCTGACGAATACCGTAAGCCTGGCGCTGCGAATCCGATCAAATACACTTGGTAGAGTTTGGTGTTTCGGTTTCTGTACGTGACGCATTCGATAGCTGTATTTCCGGAGAATGTGCTTATGAAGAGCCTCCCTGTTCTTCTGCTGCTGACTGTTGCCACTTCCGCTTCTGCACAAGTGCTTGTATCGCCGGAGGTTCATTCGGATGGTCGCGTGACGTTTCGGCTCAAGGCCCCCAATGCGAAGGAGGTTGTGCTGCGCTGTGAGGGGACGAAGGCCGGGCCGATGCAGAAGGATGAGCAGGGGGTGTGGTCGATCACCACGGAGCCGATGCAGCCGGACATCTACGCGTACTCGTTCACCGTCGACGGCATGAAGGTCATCGACCCCGCCAATCCGCTGCTCAAGTACAATCTGCTGAATACCGACAGCCAGGTACACGTGCCGGGTCCGGCCACGCTGGCGTGGGAGATCAACGGTGTCCCGCATGGCGTGGTGCACCGCCATCTCTACCGGTCCGCCGTCGTAGGCGATGAGCGTCCGTTCCTGGTCTACACGCCGCCCGGCTACGACCCTGCGGCCCAGCAAAAATACCCCGTGCTCTATCTCCTGCACGGCTACAGTGACGCGGAGGACGCCTGGACCTCCGTGGGCCGGGCGAACATTATCCTCGACAATCTCATCGCGCGCGGCCAGGCCAAGCCCATGCTGGTCGTGATGCCGCTCGGCTATGGCAACAAAGAGGTCATTGCCGGCGGCTGGGCCGGCCTGCGCAACACCGCGGTCTGGCAGGACAGCATCGTGAAATTCCGGGATGCGCTGCTGAGCGAGGTGATCCCGCAGGTGGAAAAGGCCTACCGCGTCTCGACGGACGCCAATGCCCGAGCCATCGCGGGCCTGTCCATGGGCGGCTCCCAGTCGCTCTTCATCGGTCTCAACGCCCCGGACCGCTTCACTTGGATCGGCGCCTTCAGCTCGGGCGGCCTCCAGCCCGACTTCGCGAGCCAGTTTCCGGCGGTCAACGAGAGTCTCAACAGCCGCCTGCGCCTGCTGTGGATCGGGTGCGGCCGGCAGGATTGGCTGATGGGAAGCAATCAGAAGCTGGTCGAGTGGCTCAAGTCCAAAGGCGTCAAGCTCACCTGGGTCGAAACCCCCGGCTCCCACAGCTTCACCCTCTGGCGCCGCTACCTGGCCGAACTTGCGCCGCTGCTGTTCCAGGACAAATCGTAGAAAGGCTGCATGACCGTCATTGCGCCGGCGTCTTAGGCTGACAGGAATACCCTCCCACTATAGCCACCATAGAGGTCGCGAAGATACAAGGACATGATTGGAGATGAGCCAAGAAAAGGAGAAAGGCGAGCGGGTGGCCACATGGGCGGGATAGTCGAAGTAATGAACGCAACGAGCTTGCTTGTGAAGCGCGTGCGTAGGGCACATCCTGAGGAGAAGGTTCTTTTTGCCAGTGCCGCGACACTGGTCTACGATTCCAAAGTAAAGTTGGTTGGGATCAGTCCGCGCAGAGTGTTCCAACATCGTGGTGTTCTATTGCTGACAGATCGTGCTCTTCGATTTCGGTCCGGGTTTCTGAGCCCACTCACCTTGCTGTGGCCGTTGTGGTGGGGTGCCTCCTCTGGGAGTACGTTCGAGCGCACGATGTTCTCGATCTGGTCCTCGCCATAATTCTGAGTCTGCTTATCCTCCAGAGGTTGCCCTATCGTCTGGACCTACCGTTGACTAACCTGAGAGTCGCGAACCGAGCGACGGTTCAGGGGCTTGTTGCTTTGGGACACGGTCTGGTTATTTCTGACGGTCATCGCTATCTGCATTTCATAACGACGAGTCGGGTCCCGATTTCGGAGGAAGGCACGCCAGACGCCCAGAATGGTGTATCACCATCCTCGCCGTAGCCTATGACTTGACCGTTCGCCTTCCGACGCGATCTTCTTCGGCTTTCATGCCGAAATGCTGGCCGGACTTCTCGACGTGAGCGAGAGGCTACAAACCTCTTGATGGCTACCTCTCGATGAGGCTTTCTTCGACCTTCATGCCGAAGTGGCGGCCGGATTTTTCGATGTGGGCGAGGACCTTGTCGCCGGGTTTCAAGCTCGTGACGGAGACAGCTTTGCCCTGCGGGTCCACTAAGCGAATCGTCTCGGCGTTCTGGAGGACCAGACTGATGGGCCGGCCTTCGGCTTGGGCTTCGATCAGCATCATGGGCCGGCGCTCGATCTTGTTGCGGCCCAGGTAGGCCGTCTGCGTTCGGCCTTCGTAGTCCACGAGCATGACCTCGTCGCCGGCCTTGAGGTCGGCGAGGTACTTCGTCTTGCCGCCGGGGGTGAGGATGTAGGCGTGTACGGCCCCGGCGTTGACGCGGAAGGGGCGCGAGGCGACGTAGGGATTATCGATCGATTCGGAGTGTACGAGAAAGAAACCCGAGGCGGTGTTGCCGACCAGCATCCCCTCGCCGATGGTCATCTGCGTGCAGGTGTCGAGGCAGGAGCGGTCGCCCATGCCGAGCTGCTTCGTGGCGGTGATCGTCGCGGCCACGAGGCTGATCTTCTCGCTGACGCCGTGGATAATCTCGGCCGTTTTTTTGATCTCGTTGATGTCGGTGGTGCTGAGCACGACGCCGTCCACGCCTTTTTCGAGAATCTCCACCATGAGCTTGGCCTGCTCGCTATTTTCGACCTGGACCATGATGTTCTTGCCCCGGCGGGCCAACAGGTTCTCGATGGGAATGATGGTCCAATCCAGCATCTTGAGGACGACGATCTTGTCCGCCGGCACGGCGGCAGCCCGGTCCTCGTCGGCTTTGCCGGTAACGTCGATGAACTCGACGTCGATGCCCGGTTTGAGATCGCCGTTGGGCTCGACGGTCTTGATCCGGCCGAACTGGCGAACCGTCGCACTCTGGCCTTCGGGCAGTACCACCGCCTCGGCCCCGCTCTCCAGGGCGGCTATAGCAATCTGCTTATTATATGGAACGGCATTTACCCATAGTTTCTTCATCGGACAGTTCCTTTGATTCAGGTCATCGATGCAAGCCGCACAGAATTTACCGGCGGCCGGAAATGCCTGTCAACGGATTTCGGCCGGATATCGCCCGCCGTGAGGATCTTGGCGCGGACCGGCCCCGGAATCGATGAACATGCTGCAACGATGCCGGGTAAGACTACAGAACGAATTGAATCGGCTTGTGCCCGGAGCGGGAGCATTCGGTGAGGTGAGCGGATGAGAGAGTCGTTGAAGGTGGGAGTCAGTTTCGGCATGACGTCGGGCATCATTACGACGCTGGGGCTGATGGTCGGCCTGGAGTCCGGCACCGGCTCCAGAATCGCCGTCCTGAGCGGCATCCTGACGATCGCCGTCGCCGACGCGTTCTCCGATGCCTTGGGCATTCACATGTCCGAAGAATCCGAGAACCGGCACAGTGCGCGAGAGATATGGGAGTCCACCGTCTTCACGTTCCTGGCGAAATTCCTCTTTGCCTCCTCGTTCATCCTCCCGCTCTTTCTTTTCCGTCTGACGACGGCCATCATCGTAGCGATTGCCTGGGGCTTCTTCCTGCTGGGTGGATTCAGCTTTCTCCTCGCCCGGGCCGAGAAGGTCAGGCCCTTGCCGGTCATCGCCGAACACGTCCTGATTGCCGGCGCAGTCATCCTGATCAGCCAGGGCGTCGGTTCCCTCATCCACAGGTTCCTGTGAGGAATATCCGTAAAGACGCAGGGTTTTGTGTCGCTGCCGCTGTCTGGCACGGGCTCCTTCGCGTGGTCAGATCGGATAGACAGACTCCCGCCTCGTCGGACTATTGACGCGGGCGGTCTTGAGCCTGCGGATCGCCTTGTACAGCTCGCTGCCCCACAGCGGCAGCGACGAGATGGCGACGACCAGTACCCAATCGAACAGGCTGAGCGGCTCGGTCTTGAAGATGGTCTGGAGCGGAGGGATGTACACGACCACCATCTGGAGCGCGAACGAGACGCCCGTGGCCAGGAGGAGGCTCCGGTTGGTAAAGGGGCCGATCTTGAACAGAGACTCGGTCAGGCTGCGGCAGTTGTAGGAATGAAAGAGCTGGCTGACGGCCAGAACCACGAAGGCCGCCGTGCGGGCCCGCGGCTCGCCTTCCTTCTCGACGTACAGAACCAGCGTGAAAGCGAGCAGACTGCAGAAGGCGATGAACGCGCCCTGCGTCAGCATCAAGAGCCCGCGGCTGCGCGTCACGACCGGCTCGTTGGTCGGGCGGGGCGGCCTCTTCATGATCTCCGGGTCCACCGGGTCCACGCCCAGGGCCAGAGCGGGCAGGCCGTCCGTCACGAGGTTCACCCACAGAATCTGGATGGGCAGCAATGGCACCGGGAACCCGACCAGGGAGCTGACGAACATGACGAGGATCTCGCCGGTATTGCACGAGAGCAGGTAGTGCACGAATTTCTGGATATTGTCGTAAATCCCCCGGCCTTCCTCGACTGCCGCCACGATGGAGGCGAAGTTGTCGTCGGTGACCACCATGTCCGACACTTCCTTGGTGACATCGGTGCCCGTGATGCCCATCGCGACGCCGATATCCGCCTCTTTCACCGCCGGGGCATCGTTCACGCCGTCGCCCGTCATCGCGACAACGTCGCCGCGGCTGCGCCAGGCACGAACCACGCGCAGCTTATGCTGCGGTGAGACGCGAGCATAGACCGGTATCTTGTCGACCTGCCTTTCGAGCTGCTCCTGGCTGAGTCGGTCCAACTCCTCGCCCGAGAGCGCCAGAGAACCCTCCTTAAAGAAGCCCAGTTGTCTGGCAATGGCCGTGGCCGTGTTCTTGTGGTCGCCGGTAATCATGACCGTTTTGATGCCGGCGGTCATGCACTCCTTGATCGCCTCCTTGACTTCCTCCCGCGGCGGATCGATCATGGCGATCAGGCCGACGAACGTCAGGTCCTTCTCGACCGAGCCGGCCTCGAGTTTGCCCACCTCCTTGTCCAGCGGCCGGCAGGCCACGCCGAGGACGCGCATCGCCTGATCGGTCAGACGGTCGTTGGCCTCCATGATCTTCTTTTTGTCTTTGGCCGTCAGAGGCCGAACGGCTTCCTCTACTTCGATGCTCGTGCAATCCGCCAGCAGCACGTCCGGCGCTCCTTTGACGAACGCGATCCGCGTGCCGTCTTCCTGCCGGATGACTGTCATCTTTTTGCGTTCCGAGTCGAACGGCAGCTCGTCGAGGAAAGGAGACGCCCGTTCCTCCCGGTCCTTCCAGATTTCGGCCTTGCCGGCGACCGTCAGCAGTGCGGCTTCCGTAGGGTCTCCCACAATCCGGTAGCCGGTCTGGTCCTGCACCAACTGGGCGCCGTTGCACAGCACGCCGATGCTCAGAGCCTTCATCAACTCCGGATAATCGTGCGGACTCACCTTCTCGCCGTTCAGAAGAAAGTCCCCCTCCGGGGTGTAGCCGACCCCCGTCACCTGGAACAATTTCCCTCCGGCAAAGAGGGCCTGCACCGTCATCTCGTTTTTCGTGAGCGTGCCGGTTTTGTCCGAGCAGATTACCGTGGCGCTGCCCAGGGTTTCGACCGACCGCAGCCGGCGGATCAGAGCGTGGCGTCTCACCATTCTCTGCACCCCCAGCGCCAGGGCGATCGTCACGACGGCGGGCAGCCCCTCGGGGATGGCGGCGACCGCCAGGCTCACCGCGGTCAGAAATACGTCGATCACCTTGCCTCCGCGCAGCCATTCGAGAGAGAATACCATCGCCACGAGCACGAAGCACAGATACACGATCCATTTGCCGAACTGCTCCAGCTTTTTCTGCAGCGGCGTGGACTCGCGTTCGATCTCCTGGATCATACCGGCGATCTTGCCCAGCTCAGTCTGCATGCCGGTCTCGGTCACGATGGCCTTGGCCCGGCCCGACGCGACCGACGTACCGGCATAAGCCATGTTGGCCCGGTCCGCCAGCGGAACATCCCGCTCCTCGAGCACGGTCGCCGTCTTGGCCACCGGCGTCGATTCGCCCGTCAGACTGGCCTCCTGCGCGCTGAAATTGGAGGTGAGCCATGCGAGGCGGCCGTCGGCCGGAACACTGTCGCCCGCCTCCATCTCGATGACATCGCCGGGAACCAGCGCCTCGGAGCTGATAATCTCGTGTTTGCCGTCGCGAATGATCTTGCACGTGGGGGAGGACAGCTTCTTCAAGGCGGCCAGCGATTTCTCCGCGCGGTATTCCTGGATGAAGCCCAAAATGGCGTTGAGAATCACAATGGCGACGATGGCGACGGCATCCACCGCCTCCTGCAGAAAGCCCGATACGATCGCGGCGCCGATCAGAACCCAGATGATAAAATCCTTGAACTGGTCGAAGAGGATTCCCCACGGCGAGCGCTTGGGGGCCTCCTTCAGTTGGTTGGGACCGTATTTTTCGAGGCGGGCCGTTGCTTCACCGGAGCTTAAGCCCGCGGACAAATCGGTCCCCAACTCCTGCGCCGTGCGCTCGACATCCAGACGCCACCATGGCTCCATTCCATTTCTCCTGGTTTTGCTGTCCTGCTGCCATCCACAACGTGGCATGTCCGTCCTCGGGGGTGATTCTTCCCCGGCCGGGGGCGGTTGGGCTGCCAGTTTCCCAATTCCCACGCAGTCTATAAGACGTGCTTGTGCCTGGCAAGCAAATCCGCGCTCGTATGCGATCCGAATGTCGGCGAAGCTTGTTTTCGCCAGGGTACGGTGATAGAATACTGGCGGCACCGTGGGGCAAGGGATGAGTCATGTTGAGCCGGCTTGCTGTCGGCAGGCAGATATGCTTTCGGTCTGGGACGTGTGTCCTCACGCTCTGACGGTTTGAAGCACCTCAGGTCCAGGGACAGCATGGGACGGAATGCCAGGGAAAGGAGATGGCTGCATGAGTATACTGAAGGAGTTTCAGGAATTCGCCGTCAAGGGGAACGTCATCGATCTGGCCGTGGGTATCGTTATCGGCGTCGCATTCGGCAAAGTCGTGAATTCCCTGGTGAACGACGTGATCATGCCGCCCATCGGGCTGCTGATCGGAGGCGTGGATTTCAAAGCGCTGGCCCTCGTGCTCAAGAGAGGTCCGGACGAGGCCACCACGGTAGCCCTGAGATACGGCAACTTCATTCAGGTAGTCGTAGAGTTCCTGATCGTTGCGTGGGCGATATTCCTGATGGTCAAGGTCATCAACCGTCTGCGACGCATGGGCGAGAAGCCCACCCCGACGGCTTGATCCGGTAGCATCTCTGGTCAGGAGTGCATTCCCTTGTTCTTCTGCCGTACACCTGGACCGGATTTCCTTGACAGCAGCGGGCATCGCTCATACCCTGTGATGCTCGTGTGGTAGCCGTGGAAGAGGCCGGGAATATGAAGCTTCACAGGAGGGCAATGTGAGCAACACCATTACCTGCCCGAACTGTCAATCGCAGATTGAGATCACCGAGGTCATCTCGAGCCAGTTGCGCGCGAGCATCCGCGGCGAGCTGGAGACGGAGCTGAATGCGTCGCGACAGCGGCTCAAGCAGCAGCAGGAGGAGCTCGCTCAGCGTCAGCGGGACCTGCAGCACAAGGTCGAGACGATTGAGGAGCAGATCCAGACCCAACTGAGCCAGGAGCGGCAAGCGCTCGAACGCCAGATCCGCGAGAAAGCCATGGAGGATCTGGCCATCGAGATCAAGGACCGCGACGCGGCGCTGGCCAGACTCCAGGCGCGGGTCCAGCAGGCGGATCAGAACGAGCTGACCTTTCGCCGGGAGAAGCGCGAGCTGGAAGAAAAAATCCGGAACGCCGATTTGGAAGTGGAGCGCAGACTCCAGGAAGAGCTTAAGAAAGTGCGCGAGCAGGCTCTGAGGGAGGTGGACGAGCAGCACAGACTGAAACTTCTGGAGAAGGAGCAGCAGGTCGAGGGACTCCGCCGGCAGATCGAAGAATTGAAACGCAAGGCCGAGCAGGGCTCGCAGCAGGCGCAGGGCGAGGTCCTGGAGGTCGCGCTGGAGGGACTGCTCAAGAGCCTGTTCCCGACCGACTCGATTGAGCCGGTGCCCAAAGGCGTCCGCGGCGCCGACGTGATTCAGCGGGTATTCGACGACAACGGGATGGATTGCGGCCTGATCCTGTGGGAATCGAAGCGGACGAGACATTGGAGCAAGGAGTGGCTTCCCAAGCTGCGGGACGACCTGCGCCTCGTGAAGGCGTCGCGCTCCGTTCTCGTCAGCGAGCAGTTGCCGGAGCACATCCGGCACTTCGGCCAGGTTGACGGCGTCTGGATCGTGAACTGGGCCTGCGTCCATCCGGTGGCCATGGCCCTGCGCGAGGGTCTGATCGCCGTGGCCCGGGGCCGGCGGGCCTTGGAGGGACAGCACAGCAAGATGGAGATCGTCTACAATTATCTCATCGGCCAGGAATTCTACAACCGTGTCTCCGGCATCGCCGAGGCTTTCGTGACGTTGCGGCAGGACCTGGAGACCGAAAAACGGGCCTATCAGAAGTACTGGGCCAAGCGGGAGAAGCAGTTGGAGCGGGTGCTCGTCAATACCTCCGGCCTGCACGGCGACCTGCAGGCCATCATCGGCAGCACGCTGCCCGAGATCAAAGGCATGAATCTGACCGCTCTCGGAGCCGACGCCTTGCCGGATGGCCATCCTCTGATGGACGGCGAGCAAATCGATAGTTGAACTCGCCGGGTGTGCCGGGCACACCTTTTGCCGGGTGAAGTCAGCCACATGGAGGTTCAGGACCATGAATCGCAGCAAGCACTCACATAGCAGCAACGCGCGTTTGTTCGTGATTGGTTTGGCATGTTGCCTTTTGTGTGGTGGGGTCTGCCTGGCGGATTTCATGGCGGACCTGGCCCGGCCGCACGAGGGACGCAGCATGAGAGCGACCTCGACGGCCAAGATCGGGGCGGACGGCAAGCCCGACCCGAACGGCCGGCCCGATCCGAACAGCAACAGCGACAATAGCAGCGTGGCTCCCGGCCGGCGCAAGATTCTGCTGGATGTCAAAGGGCCGGGCGTCATCACGCACATCTGGATGACATTCCTCGGGCCCGAGCCGCATCCGTGGGCCCAAAACGGCTCGGCCAATCATCAGGAGATGCTGCTGCGCATGTACTGGGACGGCAAGGAGAGGCCGGCTGTGGAGGCGCCGGTAGGGGACTTCTTCGCCAACAGCTTCGGCAAACGCAGCGAGGTCATCAGTCTGCCGGTCATCGTCGAGGACGCGGATTCCTACAACTGCTTCTGGCACATGCCGTTCCGCCAGTCGGCCCGCATCGAGGTCGTGAACCAGAGCGAAAAGCCGATCAGCCTGCTCTACTACAACATCGACTGGGTCAAGAAGCCGCGCATCAGCGCGGACACACCGTACTTCTACGCGCAATATCGGCAAGAGTATCCCGTGCAGAAAGGCAAAGACTACGTGCTCCTCGAAACGCAGGGCAAGGGACACTACGTGGGCACGGTGCTCAGCGTGCGGACCCGCAGTCCGTCCTGGTTCGGCGAGGGTGATGAGAAGATTTACATTGACGGCGAAGAGAAAGCCTCCATCTGGGGCACCGGCACGGAAGACTACTTCCTGTCCGCCTGGGGTCTCAAGAAGACCAGCACGCCCTATTTCGGCGTGCCGTACTTCGACCAGTGGGGCATCGTGGGCGGCCACACCTCCGCCTATCGCTGGCACATCAACGACCCGCTTGTCTTCAACAAGGGCATCAAGGTGACGTTCGAGCACTTCGGCTGGATGTCGCCCGACGAGAATCCCCAATACAAATCCCACAGTTGGAACGAGCGGGAAGACGATTACTCCAGCGTGGCCTTCTGGTACCAGACGGGCGAGCCGACCTTCACGGCCCGTGCGCCGCACGCCCGCGAGCGGACGCTGCCGAGTCTCGACCGAACCATCGCGGCACGGGAATACACGGTTATGCAATATCACGGACAAGGCGAGGCGGTGGCCCAGAACCTGGACCTCTACGCGAACGGTCACCTGTTCTACAAGCCGCAGCAATCGGAGAACGCCTGGGTCGAGATTCCGTTCGAGATCGAGAGGAAGGAGCCCAAGCGGCTCCTGCTCGTGCTGACGCACTCCTACGATTACGGCAAATACCAGGCCTCCCTCAACGGCGTGAAGCTGGGTGACGTAATGGACCTCTACAGCCCTGAAATCTCCGCCCGCGAGCATCACCTGCTGGACTTCTGGCCCGACCCCGGCAAGTACACCCTCCGGCTGGAGTCTGTCGGCAAGAACCCCTCCTCCAGCGGGCACTACCTGGGCATCGAATCCGTCCGTCTGCGGGAGCGTCGCCCCCGCGTCCGCGACTACCACCACGACGCAGACAAAGACTGGCGCACGAACCCCATTCTTTACGAGTAGCGCCTGTGCATCACTGAAGTGGAGTAGCGGGCGGGGCCACCGGCCGGACGTCAGCGGTAGGGCGTGCTATGCACACCCTTCCAACGCCATTGTGAGTACGGAACTCTTTTCGGCGTGCACAACACACCCTACCCAGTTGCCCGCTCGGACTTTTTATGCGCGCCAGGGGCGGGGGCGCTTCAGGTTTTTGAGAACGGTGTTGGCGATGACGGCGTTTTCGCGGACTTGGAAGTCGAGCATGCCGACGCACGCGAAATCGGCGTCGTTTTCGAAGGCATACTTGAAACCATCGCGCGGGTGAATCGCGCCGGCGGCAAGGACTTTATAGGCGATCCAGGGCTTCGCGCAGGTTGTCATAAACTCGATGGTCCTCTCCGGCTCTATGCACCACATGTTGTCATGCGTGGGCAGGTCGAACGGGCCTTTCTTTTCATCCGGCGTGGCGGACCAGTAGTTGGCGCTGTGCAGCGTCTTCATGTAGAAACCGACCGGGATGCCCGCCTTCTCGCACGCGATGGGGACCTCGATGGAGTGGCACGCGATACCGGCGACCAGGCCGTTTTTCTTCGTGTGCTCGATCACCTTGGCGACCAGGTCCAACTGGTTCTGCTGGGTCAGCCGGTCGCCCATCTCGCCCTGGATGAACGCCCCGTGGGCGCCGGCGTCGATCGCCATCTGGAGCTTGGTGAACGGGTCGTCGGGCCTCGGGAAGTACTGGGCGAGCCATTGGATCTGGCCGCCGCGCTCGTTCCAGTATCTGGTGATGACGCGGACCGTCGGGTCGTTGCCGCCGGCGTACGGGTCCTGGACGGTCGAGATCATCGTATTGATGCCGCACTGCTCGCACAGCTCCCACGTCTCCATGATCTTGTCGTCGGTGAAGTAGTGCTTCAGGAGAGAGGAGATGTACATCATATCGCGGGCGTGGGCGTAGCCGTTGATGAGATTGCCGCCGCAGATGAGCCGGCTGATTTTGAGCTTGCCGATCTGCCCCATCGGCAGGGTCAGCGAGGCGGAGGGCGGCTGCGGCTTCTCGGCTTTCTTTTCCTGAGCCAGCAGAATCTTCTCTTCCAGACTCAGCCCCAGCACGCTCGTGGTGAATGCACACGTCTTGAGAAACTTGCGGCGGTTCAAATTCTCTGCGGTCATGTCTAATCCCAGATAGACGGCGATAATCTTACGGCCTTTGCTATCGTACGCGAACGCCCATGCGGATTCAAGGCTTCACTTCGTTCCGCATGACAAGTGTGAGCGACTAAGTTTCGTGGGAGGCAGGCGGTGCTTGTCATGCTGAGCGAAGCGCAGCATCTGGCCCGAGGATGGAGAGGCCCGTTCCGCGTGCGAACGAAACGCCTTCTGCGGTGCCCGGATCCTTCGCTGCACTGCAAAGGCGCAACATCTTGTTTTTTTAGCAAGCATTTTTGGTCGCGGCCGGAGGCCGCGCCGCGCTCAGGATGACAGAATCTCGGCAAAGCACCGGCTTGCGTTTGGTCAGGCACGCCACGAAGTTTAGTCGCACCCTGACAAGTGCGAGCACGTTCGGCTCAATCAGGAGTGCAAGCCCTTCTTGTCATTTCGAGCGGAGCGAAGCGGAGTCGAGAAATCTGGCCGCGAGCATTGCATGTCCTCCCTTTGCGGACCAGCCCCCG
>Ga0315281_10000576_pt1 | contig 51321 bp, 47 predicted proteins | sample YL17G07_0_MG_FD_204540 | JGI IMG/M metagenome (GOLD analysis project Ga0315281, IMG submission 204540) | Sediment microbial communities from Yellowstone Lake, YNP, Wyoming, USA - YL17G07_0 | ecosystem: Environmental > Aquatic > Freshwater > Lake > Sediment | place: USA: Wyoming | collected...
ATATAATTTGCCAACCTGAATTCCTTTCTGGGAACTTCGGGCACTACCCCATGAGCGGTCATTTTCATTCCTGACGTGTTTGCCAAGCAAAAGCCTCCTTTCGATTGAGCACTTATGTCCCCGACCCCTGTTAGAGTCTACCTTAGGTGGAGTTCTCCAATTCCCTTAAAACATCAAATTAATAGGCTTCCAAAACCTTGGAGAGCGATTTACCCATGACCAGTTATCAACTGCAATGTTAATCAAGCATTCTTTCTTTTTCTCACCTGGTCACTTGAGACTGTCCAAATAGACCTGAAGGTCGAAATAAAAGGATCCCAATGACGAGGACAAATCCCAACATATCAGCCAGTGCTTTGCTTCCGTAGGTGGTTACGAAACTTTCCGTTACACCGAGAATAAATCCTCCCAAAAAGGCACCAGGGATGCTCCCGATCCCTCCAAGTATGACAACAACGAAGGCCTTGAGCTGCGGCATATGTCCCATCCATGGATTAAGTTGAAAAATAGGACCAATCACGGCTCCTGATGCGGCTGCCAGGCCTGTTCCAATGGCGAATGCAACAGGATATAGTCGGTGGATTCGAATCCCTTGTATCCTGGCACATTCCATATCCTGAGCAATGGCCCTTATGGCTAAACCCACTTTGGTACGTTTCAGAAAAAGATAAAAACCTGCCATTAAACAGAATGATATCAAGACGACCATGAGCCGCTCGACAGGATAGAAAATCGTGCCTATCTTAAAAATGCCCAAAAACACGGGGGGAATCGATTGATCGTAGGGGCCCCAGGCCAAAAGAGCCAGATTCTGGATTAGTATGGAAAGGCCCAGGGCCACGATCATGCCTTCTAATTCCTTGTCTCTGAAATGCCGGAAAATAGCTTCCTCCGCCACAACTCCCAATAAGCCACCGGAAACCACGGCAATCACAACGGCAAGGAAATAGTTGAGATTAAGTTGAGTAACGACCATGAAGGTGGTGAAGGCACCAAGCATATAAAATTCACCATGGGCGAAATTCACGATTCGGAGGACCCCGAAAATCATTGTGAATCCCAGTGCCATTAGTACATAATTGGTCCCCAGTGTCAGGCCATTGATCATCACCTGAGGCAATAATGTTAGCTCCAAGCTTCACACTCCTTTCCTGTATGCGTCTTCCGACCGTACAAGAAACGATCAGGTTGAAACCAGTTAGGGTACCACCCTGCCCAGAACAACTTCGCGGCCATCCCGAACCGCCATGACGTAAAAGGGAAATTTTACTTGGTGATCTATACCGTAAAACTCTTTGCCCACCCAGCTCATCGGCCCGGTGTAGATACCCTCGAAAGTTGAATTTTCAAGGGCCTGCTTCACTTTTTCTGTGTCAGTGACCGTCCCCGCTTTTTTCATTGCTTCAAAGAGCCACCCTGTTCCATCATAGAATTGAGGGGTGAATCCGTTCATCGGAGGGGGGAATTTGGATTCATACTTTTTGGTGATCTCCTTTATCTTGGGATAATCAGGGTTGATGGGACTGTAGTAAATAAAACCTTCCATCAAATCCTTCCCAGCCACCTTTAACATCTCTGGAGTGCCTGGGCCGCCTGTTTTGATAATTTTACCCTTATAACCCATCTGACGAGCCTGCTTTAAGATTAGGCCACAATCTCCTGGATTACTTCCGTCAAGATTCAACGCATCTGGATTCTGCACGAAGGTCTTGCTCAGAATGGGCATAAAGTCCACCGTTCCTCGCTCAAAGAAATCCCGGAACACAATTTCATGCCCAACCCCTTTGTGGCCTCTGACATTATGCTCAACCGTTTCCCACCCGCTTTCGTCGTTCGGGCCTAAAATGGCCACCTTTTTTACTTCGGGATGTTTCTCCCTCAACCATTGAGCATGGGAAGTGAAAACTCAACCATGGTCATCGTGACCCTGAATGAGTAGGGCTTTTGGGGACCTAAGAATTTTGTCGTGAAACTGTTGCCCACAAAAAGCACCTTATTCGCTTCTGTAATCTCCTGGGCAGCAAGCCCTGCGGCAGAGCCCATCGGCCCAACAATAAACTTAACCTTGTCCATGAAGATCAAACGGTTTGCGGCATCCGCTGCGAGAGCACCTTTGTATTGGTCATCGTAAGGGATGACCGTAATCTTGTATTTCTTGCCTGCTACCTCCAGTCCCCCTTGCGCGTTGACGTCATCAGCCGCCATCTCCGCGCCAGCCCTGAGTGCCAAACCCCAGCCCGCACCGGTCCCCGAAAGGGGAGCAATCACCCCGATCTTCAATACCTCTGCCGTCTGAGCGGCAGGCCTGCCTGCCACCCAACCCAAGACCAATAACAGACATATCAACCTTTTCACACTCGCCATTTTTCCTTCCTCCTTTCTTTGGTATTTGAAACACTGTCTCCTTAAACGGACAATCCCCTCAGGGATAAACCGGCCTATCAAATACCTTACCGTCATGTCCCGGCAAGATATGATCCGCCATCTTTTCTATTCTCTTCATGGAATGATAGTACTGCTCTAGGTCATTGAATATGCTGGACGGGACATGGGGGGTAATTTCCCAGCATTCAAACAACCCGACCGCGTCGCCAGCAATAAAATATTTCCCCTTTTCCGTTTGGACCAACACCCCTTGAAATCCCGGAGAATGGCTTGGAATGGAAATCGCATGAACACCATCTTCCACTTCAACATCGCCATTAATCATTTCGATCTTATCCAAATAATCGACAAAGATCGGCTTGCCTAGATTGTTCTCATAATAAATGGAGCGATGGCACGGAAGCGGGGCGATCGCATACTCGACCTCTCTCCTTTGAATTAAAAATCTTGCATTCTTAAAAAAATGAAATCCCCACGTGTGATCCCAATGCAAATGCGTCACGATGACGATTTTGACATCATCGGGTGAAACACCGGCCGCCTTCAGGGCATTGAAAGGGTGCTGATTCTCAGCCCTCCGGATGACGAGCCCGTGGTTCTTTAAACATTGATCCGGATCAGCGGGGGCGAGGTCAACAACGATGTTGTTTTTTGTCCCGGAGATATACCACATGACGCACGGGGCCGGATAAGTGACTTCCCGGTACATTCGGTACATGCAGGTCTGTTTGGGTAAGGCTTCGAAATTTCCGACATTCAACGGTACAATTGAATAGTTCATTCTTTGGCCCTCCACAGAAATTGATGCGGTAATGCCTTACGATTTACTATAATTCCATCATGGAATCCCCCCTGTCTATCAGGAAACACTCTCTGGAAAGTTTGGATTCTATAGGACCCCATTCGCGGCTGTCCTGGGGGTCCTGTTCCCTCATCGTATAGACCTTCATCCAATGGGATGATGGAATAATTCATCTTCTCCTCCACTTTTTTTCAGTTTTTCAATGATCTTTCAAATCAAGTGATATCTTCCGGAAAGTTCGGATTCTTTGGAACCCATCCAGGATTATCCTGGGGTTCTTGTTCTCTCAATGTATAGAACTTCATCAATCCTTCTGTCGACATTTGGATTAAATTCTCCAGAACCTTATTGTATCGCCCCATTTTGATATCGTTGATCCTCTGGTAAAGGCTTTCAGGAAGGGGAAGGATGTGCCTGCCATAAAGCCGTCTTGCCAAAAGGGCCACATTGGGTTGGGAGATCTCCGCCGGACATTTCGACGCACAGGCTCCGCACATAATGCATTGAAAGGAGAGAGTGGCCGCTTTCTCAATCTCTCCCCTCATGGCCGCTGCCACATAATCCATCACCTGGATTTCCATTGGACAGACTCGCGTGCAAGTATTGCATTGAAGGCAACGATAGATCTCCGGATAGATCTTCCCCAAGATATCGGGTTGCTCTTTCAATTCCTCAAGGTGATATGGGGCCCGATTCATCGGCACAAAAGGGGATTGCGTGATCTGCATCTCCGGTTCGGCCAAGGCCTGACAGGCCAGAGCGACCTTAAGTCGATAGCTTCCTGGGGTCCGATATTCGGTCAGGCATGCCCCGCAGATGCCGCCCCGGCATCCGCAGGACCGGATAAATCGATACCCTGAAAATTCCATTGCCTTCTGTATGGTCAGGCTTTCCGGGACTTCATATTTCTTCCCAAACACATAAATGGTGATGGATCTTCTTTCCTCAATTCCCATGGTTCCCTCTACTGATGAATCTTTGCCAAGGCTTTTTCATACCGGTAGTCGGGAAGAAGGAGAGGAGTCTTGATCTCTTTTTTCAATACCCCTGCCCTCTCCAGATCCTTCTCATATTCAATCAGATGACCCAGAGAGGGCTTTCCGATCTCGATCTCCTTTGCCCGCTCAGCCGCGCGGATCCCTGCCCGGCGGCCAAAAACAAAGATGTCGAGAAGGGAGTTCCCTCCTAACCGGTTTCTTCCGTGGACGCCCCCTGAAACCTCTCCCGCTGCGAAAAGGTTCTCTATCGTGGTCTCTCCGTATTCATCTATGAGGAGTCCACCGTTCTGATAGTGCTGCGTGGGATAGACAAGGACCGGCTCTTGCGTGATCTCAATCCCGAAGGTGTGAAAGCGGTGAAAGAGATGAGGGAAGATCCGGCGAATCGTCCCTTTCCCCTTGTTGAGCTCCACGAGGGGTGTATCCAGCCAGACCCCCTGCATTCCGGTGGGTGTACTTACTCCGTTCTTTCTATCCATGACCTCGCGGATCGTTGCCGAGGAAGTGATATCCCGTGTTTCAAGTTCATTGATGAAACGCCCTCCTTCGCCATTGACCAGTTGAGCGCTCCAGCCTCGGAATGCCTCTGATACGAGGAGACCCAGTAACTGTTCCGGGTAGGCTGTTCCCGTTGGATGAAACTGGATCGCATCCATGAAGATGATTTTCACCCCTGCCCGATTGGCAATGACCAACCCATCCGCCGTCGCACCATAATGGTTCGTCGTCGGAAAGCCCTGAATATGAAGTCGGCCAATCCCTCCGGTGGCAAGGATGACTGTTTTTGCCCGAATCACAAAACGTTCCTCTGTATCCAGGTTGACAAATACGGCCCCCGCACATCTTCCCTTCTCATCCAAAACGAGTTCAATGGCCGGACAAAACTCGTCGATTTCAATCCCGCGGCTATAGACCTCGTCTCTCATGACCCGCATGATCTCCATGCCCGTGTAGTCCGCTGCCGAATGGACCCTTCGCCGGCATTGTCCACCTGCAAAAGAGGCCAGAAGACCTCCATCGTCCGTCCGGTCGAACATCACTCCAAGACGGGCAAGCCATTCCAGGATCATCGGCGCATCTGAAACAAGGGCATTGACCAGATGAGGAAGATTCTCGAAACCGCCCCCTCCCATGGTATCCAGATAATGAAGCGAAGGAGAGTCAAATTCCCCTACCGCCGCCTGGATTCCACCCTCCGCCATAATCGTGTTGGAGTCCCCGAAACGGAGTTTCGTCGTAATCAGGGTTTTTGCCCCCTGTTCAGCTGCAAAGAGCGCAGCTGAGGCTCCACCTCCTCCTCCACCAATGATCAACACATCCATATCTTCCTTCACTTGAGTAAAATCCACTTCCTCTGGCCGGACGATGCTCTCTCCTTCAAAGAGGTCGGCCAACTCATTGGGTACCTTCTCCCCTTTGTTAACACCTGCTTTTAGCTCCCGCCTTCCTCCCTCCCGATAATCAGGGTGATATCTCTTGAGCAACTCCTGCCGCTCTTTCAACGATAACTTCGGGAACTCTTCCTTCGCCCTTGTTAGCCGAGTTGCCTCAACCTTCCGGATGGATTCTTGCGTGCTCTCTGGATAACCTGACATCTATCTACCTTCCAGAGGAATAGATCTTCTTTGGTATGTAAACCCGGCCTTCCATGATTTTCCGGGCGGTCCTGCCGATGGTACACCGGACGATTTCAAACCGGTCATCTTTCTTTCTTACTTCTATCTCGACTTCAAATTTTCCAGAGGGATGGCCTATGGTCACTTTTCTGATCGAGGTCTCACCCACACCCCCTTCAATCATTTCCTGGACGATGGACCCCTGAATGACCGCTGCAGCTGCAGCCGAGATCCCAGCCGTAATGGGAAAGACTTTATGCATCTTACCCATAGCCATGGCTCGCGCAACAATATCAATCTCGTCTTTCCTTATCTCTTTTCCTGTCAAAGCCTTAAAATCTTGAGAGGGGGCGACAAAGACGATTTTGGGAATAGAGGGATTGGGGGGTATCCCGATAAGATCTCCCACTGTTTTTCGGATGGCCATGAGTGTGCTCTTGATTGTAGTGTCCTGATCGAAATTCTCTGGAAGCTCCGTACCCTTAAGACCCAGATCCTCTGCACGAATAAAGGCTGTGGGGTTGGTCGCATCGACGATGGTCACAATGAACCTTTCACCTGTATCGATTGCAATCTCATCCATTAAGTTCCCGGTTGGCATGAGCCTTCCTGTTACTGTCCCTCCAGGATCGAGGAAACTCAGCTCAATCTTAGCCCCGGTACCGGGGACGCCGTCGATCGTATAGTCACCTTCAGAAACAACCTTTCCCCTTTTCACCGGAACCTTTGCATGAATCATCTTACGGGTATTTGTGTTAAATATCTTCACTGTAGTGAAAGGCTCTTCGGGTCGTATCAATCCTTTACCGATAGTAAATGGACCCACAGCTGAGCTGATATTTCCACAATTGGCTGAGTAGTCGATAAAGGGCTCAGCAATCCCCACTGCGCCGAAGGTATAGTCGAAGTCCCGATCTGGTTCCTTCGGAGTCGAGATGATGGCCAGCTTGCTGGTCAAGGAATCCGCACCCCCCAAGCCATCGATCTGGCGGATATCAGGGCTCCCAAAGATAGCCAGGATAATCCGATCTCTCGGTTGAGGGTCTCGAGGAAGATCTTCTTCCATGAGAAAGACCCCCTTGCTCGTTCCTCCCCTCATGATCGTGCATGGAAAAGTGGTCTTTCGCCTCTCAGTCATCTTACTCTCCAAAGATCTCTCCGATGGAATCGAGATCTTCCAATCCCCTGATCACCCTGATCGTCTTCTCTTGAGAGGAGAGGCTTAGGATTCCATCTGTGAGCTTCTTAAATTTTTCCTCAATCTCTTGGTAAGAAAGCGGAACCTCCGGATCGCCCTTTGAGTCGATCACCTCATGAACAAAGGTCGTCCCTCTCGCCTTCACCTTCACCTGGCATCCAATATGATTGGGGTAGAGCTCTGTGAAGGTCTCCCCTGCTGAGGCCTTCACTTTTCGGGCAAAAGAGAGGATCGCCCCGTCCTTTAAACGCTCAGGCTCGAACTCCCGGGGCGTCACCCTCCTGAAAAGGCCTGCAACGGCCAAGCAGTAAGGAAGGCTGAACTGGGCGTCCACCACCGTCTCTGGCCGATACTTCCGCTCCTCGGGATACATGATGCTTCGGATCGCCTGTTCGCTGACCTCCACCTCCACGCTCTCAACCTCTTCCGCCTGAAGATTCTCCTCTTCCAAGATGCGGAGAAAGGCATCGATCGGAGCGTGGGAGAATCGGCATGAGGCGTAGGGTTTATAGGTGATTCGTTCGATCATCCATCTCTTTCCGAGGTCCTGGCCGATCAAGTCGGCATCATACTTTTCGGAGAAGGCCTTGAGAAATCCGTAAGGGCCTTCAAGAATCGTTGCAGGGCCGGTAAAGCCCTGCAGAGCCAATTGAGCGCACTGAATTCCCCTAGCGGAAGCCATACCAGCCTGGAGCCTCTTCGTCCAGTCTCCGGAGGTCTTATACTCTAAGAGGCCTGAGGCCTGTGTTCCGCTGATTCCGAGGGCATGGATCATCTTTTCCCCTTTCAACCCGTAAAGACGAGTGGCCGCAGCCGCAGAGCCGAAAATGCCGCAGGTTCCGGTGGGGTGAAAGCCCAATTTGTGCTGTGTGCCCAGGGAAGCCGTGCCAATTCGGATCATCGTTTCGTATCCTAACACAATGGCCAAGAGGCAGTCCCGACCTGCTGCGTCAATCTCCTCCCCAACGGCCAAGACCGCAGGCACCACCACAACGCCCGGATGCATCACGCTCTCCTTATGAAAATCGTCCATCTCCACGGAGTGACCGGATGTTCCGTTGCAGAGGGCAGCAAAAAAGGCCGAACTCTTGAATCCCCCTCCCACCACCGTACTCTTCCCCTGAGCCATCTGGCTCTTTGCATAAGCCTTGACCGCCCGGCTCGATTCGGCAAGGGACCCATGCAACGTGACGGCTATTGTATCAAGAAGACACATCTTCGCCCTTTCGATGCTTAAGGACGAAAGCGACTCGTAAGAAGTTGTTTCGATCAGATGGCCGAGATCTTGGGCTCTGGATTCCATTTCCTCTCCCCGAAACTTTTTATGCAAGAAGCTTGGTCAACTCCCGGATGTCAGGCAATTCCTCCAACCCTTCAACCTTTTCAATGATCGCTACGGACCGATCTTTCGTTATCATTTGACCGGAGAGGCTCTCAAACTTCTTTGCCACCTGCTCGAAGGACATGGGATTCTCAGGAGAACCGGCGGGAAAGTCAACCCTTGCCTCGAGCCTTTTCCCATTTGTTAGAAGGATCTCTACCTTGCTGGCAAATTTTTCAGGATAGACCTCTTCGATCTCAGGGTCGAGAACGACTTCAACACGTCTCGCTAAATCCACAATCCTTCGATCAGCAATTTTCTCTTCAGTAAACTGCTCTGTGAGGACTTGTCCCTCTAGAACAGCAACCGCAATACAATATTGAAGGCTCATCTGGGCCTGAAGCACACTGAGCGGCTCATACTCGAAGCCACATTGGACCTTTATTACATTGGCAGTTTTCGCGAAAACCTTTGCGATCTCGGAAGCTGGGATCCTGTGTTTTTGGATCAGTTGTCGAACTCCATCGATGGAGGAATGAATGCTTCCGCAACAGGAATAAGGTTTGATCGTGACGTCGTTGCTCAAGAACCTCTTTCCCAATCCCTCTGTTGCCAAGGAGAAGTTCACGCGGTCAGAGGTGGCTTTGCAGAATCCCCCATCCTCGGCTTCAAGGATCTTTGTGGGGCCTTTGTAGCCCTTCTGGGCTAGGAGTGCAGCCATCACTCCGCTCTGGCTTGAACGGCCAGGATGAAATCGCTTGCTCATCGCACCATCTGCGATAAAGGCCCAGAGGCCTGCGGATTGGGTCCCTGCCATTCCCAGGGCGCTGGCCATCTCGTCTTCATTCAATCCAAGAAGGTTTCCCGCTGCCGCTGCCGCAGCGAAGGTACCGGTCGTGCCGGTGAGATGCCACCCCTTTAATCGAGAAGAAACTGGTCCTGTAGCTAGGCTCACCCGGATCATCGTTTCATATCCCGCTACCATGGCGGTGAGGACCGACTTGCCGCATGCTCCCAACCGTTCACCCACGGTAATGGCCGCAGGGACGACGACCGCTCCGGGATGAATCTTGGCATTGTGATAGTCGTCAAAATCAAAACTATGAATCATCACACCCAGTCCCAAAGATATAGTCGTACTGGGGCCTTTAAATCCTTGAAGCCATAAAGTCGATTCCTCTCTTCCCTCCTGTTCTCTCACAAAGCGATTGACAATTTGACACCAAGGCAACGTCGTTCCATAAAGTCCGCAACCGACCGCATCTAAGAGGTACTTCTTAACGTTCTGAATAAGTTGGGCATCCAGATCTTCGAACTTAAGGTTCGCTGTCACCTCGGCTAGGGCTTTGGTTACCGATTCCACAATTGCCCTCCTTTCCATTTCCTCTGTTCTATTTTTTTAAATCGATCATGATCGCTTTCCTCATAGGTCCAAGAATCTTCGTTCCAATTCTTGAAACTTAAGATGATCGACAATTTCATCTCTTTCTTGAAAAGTCACCATCCCGTCTGAAAAGGGTTCCACTGTTCCCTTCTCCCGCAAGACCTCGAAAAGTTGCTGCATCGCCCGGATGGCAGCAAGCTGAGGTGAAGAAGGGATAATGGCGATCCGATAACCCCACTCCTGCAATTGTTCCATCGGCACAAGCGGGGTCTTCCCTCCTTTGAACATATTAATGACGAGAGGAGCTAAAATGGACCGAGCAATTTTCTTTATCTCGTCTACTGATTGTGGCGCTTCCACAAAGATCATATCCGCACCAGCCTCTGCATAGTGTCTTCCTCTCTCGATGGCATTTTCCAAGCCTTCCACTGCACGAGCATCCGTCCGGGCAATGATAATGAAATCAGGATCTCTTCGAGCCTCTCTGGCTGCTTCTATCTTCTTCACCATCTCCTCTTCCGAGACCAGGGTTTTCCTCTCGTAGTGGCCGCACTTTTTCGGCGTGATCTGGTCCTCAATATGAATCCCTGCCACACCAATCGTTTCAAACTCTTTGACTGTCCGAATGACATTTAATGCATTTCCATAGCCCGTATCCGCATCCGCCACAACAGGAATATTCGTCACATCAACCATGTTCTTAACGCGGGCAAGGACCTCGCTCATCGTGATGAGCCCCATGTCGGGGTAACCCATACTGCGGGCAATCCCTCCGCCCGTCGCATAGATGAGCGGAAACCCTGCCCTCTCAATCAGCCGCGCTGAGAGACCATCGAAAGCTCCAGGAGCAACCAAGATCTGCTTCTCTTCCAGCAATTTCCTTAACTGAGCTGCCTTACTCATCCATCGACCTTTTTCATCGTACCGCTCACTCAAGGGACCAGGCACCGGATGAATTCACCCAGGGAAGAGACCTCCTCAATATTCTGGATTGCTTGGAAGAGGCTTTCAACTTTTTTCCCGGGAAGAGCCTTAGCTGTAAGTTTCCGAAACTTACTCTCCATCTCCTGACGTGTGAGTGGATGGTTTGGTCCTCCTTTTGCAAAATCAATACGATGATCAAAACGCCTCCCATCCTTTGTATCAACCTGACAGAGAATAGCATGCCGGTATTCCTGGCCCAATCGATCCAGATCCTCATCTGGAACCACTTCAATCCGTTTGATGAACTCCAGAATTTTCGGATCGTTTATCTTCTCTTCTGTAAACTGATCCACAAATACCTCTCCCTCAAGTGCCATGAGAGCAAGACAGTAAGGGAGGTTCATCTGGCCCGAAGTGATCCCCTCCGGTTTATAATCCCATCCCACATGGAGTTTTGTTACCGATGTTGAGCGGATCGTAATCCTTTTGATCTCCGAAGCCTCAAGAGAATGATCCATCATGATGCGAGAGAGAGCCTCCAGAGAAGTAAGATTGCTTCCGCAACAGGAGAATTTCTTAAATCCCACTTTCAGCACCTCGTAATCCTCACCCAACCCCCTGGTCATTCGGCCCAGGTCCGGGGTTTCACCCATCACTTTGCAGTAGCCTCCATAGTCGGCCTCAAGAATATTTGTAATTCCTGTCAACCCCTTCTCTGCCAAAAGAGCTCCGTAGACCCCGCTCTGACTGGCTCTTCCCGCATGCATCCTCTTCACCATGGCTGCATACTGGGCAGCCATGAGGCCCGCTGCCTGGGTGCCAGCGATACCGAGTGCATGAACCATCCTCTCTCCATCGAGCCCCAGAAGCTTTCCTGCGGCTGCTGCTGCGCTGAATGTTCCATGAGTCCCCGTAGGGTGATATCCCCGATGAAGATGGGAATCTCCCACTGACATCCCAACCCGGATGCCAACCTCGTAACCTGCAACCAGAGCCACCAGAAATTCTTTCCCTGTGCAGTCCCCTCTTTTTTCTCCCATCGCCAGAGCCGCAGGTACGGAGACGCTTCCGGGATGCAGTATACTCACAGGGTGAAGATCATCGAGTTCAAACCCATGGATCATCGTTCCATTGGCCAAGGCAGCATTGGGAGCGGAAACTCTGGTCGAACTTCCGAGAAGGGTTGACTCCTTTCTCCCCCCCAGATCTGCAGCAAATTTAGCGAGGATCTTCCCCCACGGAAGGGTCGATCCAAAGAGGCCACAGCCGATCGTGTCGAGGAGGCACAGTTTCATGTGATCCAGAACAGCCGTGGGCAGATCTGAAAAGGCCAAGTTGGCAACAAAGCTCGCCAATCTTCTGGTCGGTGAATCCTGTCTCACTTAACCCCTTTCCTGTTCAACTCGATTCAGTCTCCCATTCCCTTTCTCACCACAAGCTCCATAAGGTTCGAAATGTCCCTTGTCCTCTCTATTTCAAAAACGGTCTCTTCCACTCTCTTCTGTTCTTCTTCCTTCAGCATGTCTGAAGAGAGGGTTTTGAACTTCTCTCTTCGCTCCTCCAAAGTCAACGGGTTTTGGATCGACCCTTTGGGGTGGTCCACTTGAGCGCTATGCCTCGAACCGTCCTCGAGAAGGACCTCAATCTGGCAGGAAACTTCTTGGGGCAAGCCGTTGAGGGATTGGATTTCTGTCATCTCCGAGATTTTCTGAATGAGAGGATCTCTCAGTTTCTCCTCAGAATACTGTTGAAGAAAGGCTTTCCCCTCGACGAACGAAATGGCTACTGCATAAGGAAGGCTGACTTGCGCTTCATGATAGGTTCGAGGCCTCTTGATCTTGTGGTAATCCGCCCATCTGGGATGGCGAAAAACCGTGATCCCGCAAATCTTAGCAGCATCGATCCTGTGCTCTTGTCTCAATCTCAGGGCACAATCGATGGCGCTATGAATCGGTCGAGCACATGAATAAGGCTTATACTCGACGAAAATAGGAAATTTCCTCCCAAGTCCATCCAGTAGTCCTCGCTCGTTCAGGCGATCGGAATAGGCTCTGAGAAATCCCCGATCCCCTTCCAGGATCGTCTCCGAGCCTGAAAACCCTCTCAAAGCTAAAAGGGCTGAAACCGTACCCCCTCGCGCTGCAGGTCCGGGGTTGAACCTCTTCTGCATGGAGGTTCCGTAGAATTCCATTAATCCGGAGGACTGGGCTCCGGCCAAACCCAGTGCACTCACAACTTTCTCGAAATTCAAACCAAGTAGCTTGGCAGATGCGGCAGCCGCTCCAAAGACACCACAAGTTGAAGTTGTGTGAAACCCCCTGTCCCGATGGGAAGGATTTATTGCTAAGCTCAGTCGCGCCATAAGGTCGCAGCCAGCAAAAAGGGCAGTGACAAGATCGCTGCCAGAAACATGCCCCCTTTCTCCCATGGCCAGAGCGGCAGAAAAGACCGGTGAACTGAAATGGAAATAGGCAAGGCTGTCAACGTCATCCAATTCGATGCTATGGGCGAGAATTGCGTTCGAAAAAGCAGCGCTGGGAGCCGAAACCCGATATCCGAACCCAATGATCGTCGCCTCTTCCTTTTCTCCGAAGTCCCTTGAAAATCGGGCAGCGATTCTTCCGCTCTCGGTGCCCGTACCACCCAGAGCGACCCCCAGGTAGTCGAAAAGGAGCGTTTTCATTTCTTCTACCATCTTCGAGGGTATTGCCTCAAAATCCAGATCAACCAGATATTGTGCAATCGTCTCCGTTGCTCCCATGGATATCCTCTTTGACTTACCCGGCAATCCCTGCATGGATAGCCAACCCGCCCAGACGGTTCGGCCCTGAATCCTTGCTCACCTGATCAACCCACATCAAAATCCTTCGCTCTCTTTAGCCAGCTTATCCATCTCTCTGGCTTCAATATGGGGGTCAGTGCGATTAAGTGGAGACTTTTTCACCTCTGGGTAGCGGCATCTGTAGCTCGTGCATTCCATGCAGGTAGCTTTCATCGTCTGACTCCCTGTGAGCGCCTCCTCAGACGTTGAGCAATTCCTCAGGATTTCTTCGGATCATCGTCTTGATCTCGTCCCCAGTGATTCCCTGATCGAGAAGTGTGGCCACAAACATCCGCATCATCTCCGATGGAGGAGGAGTCCATTCGAAAAACTTGTCCGTCGTCAGGATCGAGCGGTTCGCTCCGACCTCCTTGATTCTCTGGCTCACCTCTTTTGGGCTGATCCGCTGAAATGCGGGAAGCATTCCCAGAAAAGTGAACTCGATGAAGAAACCCATCCCGGCCATCTCTCTGACATGATCCATCTGGCCTCCCACAGACCTACTGTCCGGGTGGCCGAAGATCAATTTTTTGAAACCCGTCCTCTTGGCCTCTCTTCCAAGGGCAATCCCTTCTTCCGGAGAGAGATGGCCAGTGGAGATCGGGATGTCATAATCCCTGGCCAAAGCCAGGATCTCCTTGACCCTCCGATCGATCTCTCCCGAGCGATTGAAGACGGTCAGCCCCTCTTCAGGCCCGTAATGACTGAGGGTGGGAAGATAAGTCTTCATGTAATGGCTGAACCCTCCACGTTGGAGATCATTCTTCGCGCTCCAGGTCGGCATCCAGATCACCTTCGCCCCCTGTTTCAGGGCCGACTCTGTTGCCCACGGGCTAAAACCTCCCACGCTATCATTAAGCGTGATGCTCGGCCAGATCTCGATCTCTTTTATCTGGTTTCTCAATTGATAAACCCTTCCCACAGTTGGCCACATGTGGGATTTGATCACGAAGCCCTTCATCCTCGCCCGGGCTGCCAATTGGGCAGCCTCCAAATCCTCAACCCTCATCATCACATCGAAGCTGACTTCCGGATATCCGTGGCAGTGAAGATCGATCGCCCCCTCTAACAGTTGATCAGCTTCAGCCATCACCTCTATTCTCCTCCGTCAACCCCCGTCGACCATCGGGTAGAGACTCACCACATCTCCCCGCTGGAGTGGTCTCTCCTCAGAGATGTAGGTTCCGTTGACCAGGCAGATCTTTTCCACCTTGGGAGGGATGCTGAGCTTCGCCTGAAGGTCTTTGAGTGTGCTTCCCTCATCCAAAGATAAAGTTACCTTCTTCTCCCCTGTAGGTGAATAGTCTGCTAAATAGGCGAAGAATTCCACCTCAATCTCCATGGCAACTCATCTCACCGGCTCGCCTGCTCCCTCATCCGAAAAGCGGAAAGCATTCCGTAGAAACGATTCGACTCCGCCTTCTTGGCCCGGAAAGGTTTTTTTTTCTCCAGATAGGCGATCGCATGTGTGGGACAGAATTCCACACATGCGGGTTTTCCTTCGCAGAGGTCGCATTTCTTGGCCTTGCCCTCCTCAACATCAAAGAGTATGCTCCCGAAGGAGCATGCCGACACGCATTGACCGCAACCTGTGCAGTCCCCTTCGTTCACCCTGACCACTCCGGAATCGCCGTCCCTCTCGATGGCTCCCACCGGACAGGCTTCCAGGCAGGGTGCATCCCTGCATTGAAAGCAGATAACGGGGAAACACACGGTGTCCACTTGCGAGATGAGCACGCCGATCCTCGAAAGGCTTGGCCTGAACTGCCCTTCCTTCTCGAATGAGCAGGCCATCTCGCAGCTTCTGCACCCGATGCATCTTTCCGAGTAAACCTGAAGTCCTTTTCCCATCCTTCATCCCCTCCCGGTCTTATTGACGCATGCTCAGCTCTTCTGCCGCCTCTTCCAGGCCCAACCCTCTTAATGTGGCAGGAAGTGGGAAACCCGTCTTTTCATCCCAGCCCATCTCCCTGTAATAACACCTCTTGATTTCCTCATAGGTGGGTGCCATGGTCTGGCCCTTCCCAGGGCCATCGGAGGGCGGTTCCCCGAGTCTGAGAGAGAATGAGTCCTGCTCCGCAGTGAATCCATGCCGGATATTGAAGACCCGCAGAAGGTTAATCAGCCTTCTTCCCACTGTCAGGCATTCATCGATCGTAAAGTCAGAACCGGTGATGGCGTTAAGGGCCCTGACCAAAGTCGTAAAATTCGGGGATTGATAATAGCAGAACGTCAGGCATTCCTCAAACTGCCTCTTGGGGCCTGTCCTCGCCTGGGCCTTTCCAACCATCTCATTGGGCAAAGAGGTCGGTTCATCGATGCCAAGCTCCTTCGAAAACTTCAAGGTCATATCAATCCCTTCCTGGGATCCCATATTGGAGATGGCCTGTGTGAAGAGCGTCCCCCACCGGGTTCTGGGGTCATGGATGTGGGGAGAATTTCCCTGTTTCACATAGACAGCCATGTTCAATGCCTCTCCACCAATCCATTGGCCTGTTCGCATCGTCCCTTCGGCCAGTCGATCTCCGATCCCTTGCCGATTCGCGATTTTCTTCATCAGGCATTCAACGGACTCCACATCGCCCCACTTCGGCTCGAGACCGTCCAGATCCCTCTTCTTCAGTAATCCCTTCTCAAAGCATTCCATGACAAGGCTGAGAAGAAAGGCCACCTCTTTCGCATCCATGCCCAGCCGGTCGTTCACATTATTCAACCTTGTCACAGCCCCCGGGTCGTAGATCCCGAGGTTAGGCCCGAAGCCGGCAAAGATCTCGTATTCCGGCTCCTCACCAATAAATCCCTTAAAAGGCCCCTCCAAGACCTCCACACTGTGGCAGTGGTGGAACGTGCAGGCATGGCAGGATCTGGGCATCATCCTGAAAAACTTTTCGCGGAGAAAAGCGCCATCGAAAGTCCCTGAATTGGGGAAGAGGTTCGTGGTCAGATTTTTTACCGGGACCCAGCCTCTCGAATAGTAGGAGGTGAAGAGCCCGGCTGAGCCATGCTTGGAAATCACCCTTCCCAGGGAGGACTCCCTGGCCTCGATAATCCAGTCAAGGACGATCTTTTTTACCGCATTCTTCTCGGCAAAGGTCTTGACGCCTCCCTTCCCCTGGACCACAATGGCTTTGAGCCTTTTGGAACCCATCACAGCGCCCACTCCTCCGGAGGCGGCGACATGGCCTCGATCACTAAAGATCGCCGAAAAACGGACAAGCCTCTCGCCGGCGGGACCGATGCTCGCCACACTGGTGCGGAGGTCCATCTTTCCCTCCCCGTGTCGCTGACGAAGGATCTCTTCCGTCTCCCACGTATCCTTGCCGCACAGGTCCTTCGCATCTCTCAATTCCGCCTTCCCGTCCGAGATGAGGAGATAGACCCAGTTCTCAGAGGCACCCTGTAGGACAATCCCGTCGTAGCCCGAATATTTCAGCCTTGCTCCGAAGAAGCCATTCGCATGGGCAATACCGGCCAGTCCTGTCAGGGGACTTCGAGTTGAGACGGCGTAGGTTCCGGAACCCGGAATCGAGGTGCCGGTCAGCGGGCCTGTCATGAAGATCAGCCGATTTTCAGGATCGAAGGGCCCCACCCCTGCATGGACCTCATCAAAGAGATACTTCGCCCCCAATCCGGAACCACCGATGTAATCCTTGAGCCCTCGGGGATCAGGGCTCTCCTCAGCAAGAATACTTCTTGAGAAGTCCACCCTCAGCATTTTCCCCACATACCCGCCTCTGCTCATCCCCTCACTCCTATTTCTTCCATTCCATCCGGTTGCTCTCTGAAAGCTTTGAGCGTTCAGCCTTCAACCTTCCTCCGTGACCTGTGAGCTTTGAGCTTTCACCTTTGAGCTTAAGGCTCCCTATCCCATTGCCTTCTGAAAGAGTCTTACAAAATCCCCCTCCGTCGTGTACCGGGGATTCCAACGGTTGTAGTTGGCCTGGAATGCAAGCTTGGCCATCTTCGGAATCGCCTCTTCCTTTGCTCCGATCTCCTTGAGATTTCGTGGGATGTCAATATCCTCGCAGAGCGACCGAATAGATGAAATCGCTGCACGGGCGGCCTCCATTGCCGTCATCCCGGAGGTCTCTGCTCCCATGGTCCGGGCCACACGGGCGAACTTCTCGGGACATGCGATCATGTTGAACTCGGCGGCATAGGGCAAGCAGACCGCATTCGACAGGCCGTGAGGCACATGGAAGAAGGCCCCAACAAATCTCGCCATACAGTGGACATTTCCGGCCCCGGTGTGGCTGAACCCGATAGCTGCCAAAGCAGCTGCTGCCAACATATTTCCCCCCGCCTCCAAATTGCCCCGGTTCGCTACGAAGGGCCGGATGTTCTTGGAGATCAGCTCCATGGCATGGAGATTGCCTCCGTCTGTAAGGGGGGTTGCCTGAAGGGAAACAAAGGACTCCAGGGCATGGACAAAGGCATCCATCCCCGCGTGAGCAGCCACATGAGCCGGGAGGGTTGTCAGGGCAAGGGGATCCAAAATGGCAACCCGGGCGGGGTTGAGACGGGCATGCCGGATCGACATCTTGACCCCTCTCTCCGTATCCGTGATAACGCACGACCCCGAAACCTCTGAACCCGTACCTGCAGTAGTCGGAATGGCAACCAAAGGGAGAGGTGGGGTCTTAAAAGTATTAATTCCTTCATAATCATGGATTCTTCCACCATTTGTGGCGAGAATGCCTATAGCTTTGGCAGTATCCATCGGGCTTCCACCACCAATAGCCAAAAGGATTGGTGCTTTCTTTTTTTGGTAAACACTGAAAGCCTTTTCTACAGTATTGGCGCTTGGGTCCGGTTCCACATCATTGAAAATATCAACCTCTATTTCTAACGAATGAAGTACATCCATCACTTTTTTGAAAAAATCTGTTTGGGAAACTCCCTTATCCGTAACGAGAAAACATTTTTTTGAACCGAGTTTCTTTACCTCATCCCCGACTACCGAATGAGCATTTACACCAAAAATGATTTGGGTTGGAATCGAAATCGTCATCAATTGTCCATCCATAGTTAATCCTCCTTCTCTGATATTATTGAAAATGTTTATAAAGATATAACCTAATTAGCGCCTTCCTTGTCTTTCATTATTGGTGTTCGAAAAACTTTTCTAAATCTACCCAACTACTTTTAAACTTAAAGTTCTTTAAGTAAGTAAATAAAGGAGTAGTCATTTTAAATCTGTTTCTACTTCTATACCTTCACTTTCTCAGTGCCACCATTGGCTTCGCCTATTATGTACTAAAAGTTAAAATATAATAGTTTGAAAGATTTTTAAAAGTTCCCCCATTTTACCTTAAAAGGATTCGGGCCTGGGATTGGTATCAAAAAGCAGAAAAGAAATGATAAATTACAGAAAAAAGCCAGAGACATCCATGCATAGAAATATCCGAAATGATCTGTTATATTTCCAAAAACCATAGGACCTAAAGAAAGCCCTAACCAGCCAAAAGTTGTAGCTAGTCCTACGAAAGTAGCTGTCTCAGTACTGTCACTTATCTCAGTTACCATGAGGAAAGTAATACCATTCCAACCCCAGCAGGAAATACCTAAACCAACAACTACGGGGAGAAATAACAATTTAGACCAAGTACTAACCCAAAAGGCTAATGTAGTAACGCTTATTAACGTCAGGAAACATATTATAATCAAGACCGGCTTACGATAACCATTAAATAACCAGTCGCTAATAACACCCCAAAAAATTCTGCCGATAGCTCCACTAATCATTACAATCGTATAAAGAGAGCCTGCAGTAAGTAATGAATATCCCAACTTTTCATAAATATATAAGAGAAAGAAAGTTGAAACAATACCTTGACCCATCCCTAGCATTGCTGCAACCAAGGATATCGTGAGTAATGCCTTATTGCTGAAAAGGTCTGTGAAACCTGATATTATTGATTTTTTACCTTTTTGCATACCCTTATTTATAGTATCCTCACCTCCTTTAGGGGTTTTATAGAAAAAATAAGAGAGAACCATCATGATTGCAATTAATAAGGATACAGTTCTCAATGCTACAAACGGACCACTTTTTTGCGAAATATAGATGAGTAATATACCTGCTATTGCGCTGCCGACTGTTACCGCGGATTGCCTTATTCCAAATACTGTTCCTCTTATTTTTTTTTCAAACCAAATAAATAGTCCCTTTGAGGCTACCGGATTACCCAAACCATAGCCCAATCCAGCAATACCCACCATAATTAAGAAAATAGAAAATTTTTTATGGAAGAAACTTAAAAAAAATAAGGGAAACCCAGTTAGCGCCAACCATGAAAGCAGACCTTTCTTTACACCATATCGATCAACAATAATACCAGCCGGAAAGGCTGAGAGGGCAGCGGTAAAATAGAAGGTTGAACTGATTGTCCCAATTTGGGTACTGTTAAGGGAGAATAGTTTTTTAAAAAAGGGAGCTAAAGGCCCCCATCCATAACCTGCAATGGAAAGTACAAATTGAGAAAAAAAAATTATAGATAAGATTACCCAACGGTAATTCACATTATTTATGTAAGTATTAATTAGAGTCTGTTTATAAACTGCCGATTTTTTTGATGAGCCAGCGTGACGAATGTGGCGGCTCAGATAAATTGTCAATTTCTTATATCCAGGAACGACTTCAATGAGTCCTGAGGAGAAAAAATCCGGATTTAGACGCACCCCTCCCGTGCGATTCTCTTTTTGTGACATTCGATGAACAATTATTGGGGCTGAGGCATTAACTTCCCCAGCATGAAACCAGTCATCACCCGGATGTTGTAGGCAATCGCGCTCCATAAAACCTTCGCATCAAAATGGTCCCGACCTTTCCACTCACACCGAAAAAGATCAAATCCTCTCTTGAGGTTCGATACGACCGCCTCCATTCCGCTTCGCCATTTCTTCAGCCGTGTCTCCATTTGAACACTGCTCACTACGTTCTTCAAGGACCCGACAATCTTGTTAAAAACGATATTCCTAATCCCATACTCTTTCGCCTTTTCCTGATTTCGAAGTGACGCATAGGCTCCATCCGTGACCATATCCCGAGGCGTTATCCCGTAATCGTTTCGGACTCTCTCCAATACACCTTCGTATAAAACCGAGTCCTTGGGATTCCCATCCACAATCTCGCAGTCCAAAATCAGATTACTCCTTCCAGTCGCCAGGTTCACCTTATGCCCAAAAGCAACATCCCTCGCCCCCTTCACAATAATATCCGTATGGTCTTCATAGATCGAAAAAATCTTCTCGCTACTCGGAACACTCTCTCCCAAAAGCTCATGCCGATAACTGATGTCATAAACCTTTTCCATCTTCGGCAATAAACCCTTCAACCCTGCCACGATCGATAAAACCCCCAAATCGGCCCCAACAATGATTTCTCCCACCACCTTCTTCACTTGGGTGATGCTCATCCGAAACAGCTTCAACTGCTTCTCAAATAACTCCCCCCGCTTCTCTTTCTTCTTCGTGTTGTTGATCTTAAACTCGTTCTTCTTCCCCTGTTTCTGATAATTCCGCACCTTCTTAATCTTCCCCGTCTCCTCCAACTTCTTCAACAGCCGATGGCTCGTCTTCATGCAATCCCAAATCAGCGCGTTGTTCGTCGGATAATGAATGTCTGTCTCCACCACCGTACTATCCGTCCTCAGACTCCTCCCGTCTTCGATCCCCTCTCCCTGCATCATGATCCGATTGATCTCTACCATCAACGCCCGAAGACTTTCCCCCCGGATCCTCGATATGTATTTGTGGAATACTTCAAAAGAAAAGGGTGACCTCCCTTCGAGTTTGATAAACGCTCCACATAGCCGCGAATCCTCCTGCGCATATTCAAGCTCTCGATAATCCAGCTTCTTCATCTCCTTATAAAGCGCTGCCCGTACCACCTGCTTCACGCTCGGACTGTCCTGTCGCCCCACTCTGCTGCTCTTGCTCAACTCCATGATGTCAGAGGCTACAATCTCATAAAGCCTGGGGTTCTCATTCAAGATCGTATCGATTAATGCCAATTCCGGATCTAATGCCCAGTTCGGATTGTCTAACTTCAGCCTTAGTTCATTGAGTATCTTCATCTCTTGTTTCTCCTGCAACTTGATTTTTGTGATAATCTCGTCTAACCTATTGTAATACATCACGTTGCAGTTTATAAACAGACTCTAATTAATAATAACATACGGAAGCTACTTCAACGCTAAGTTTGTAAGTAATTTACTTCCCATATATTTTCAGAACCTCTTTAATCTTCTCTTCTGTTGGAGCCTCGAAATATCCTCTTCGGCTTATCTTGGTTCCAGAAATTTCTCTTAAAACAATCATCATCTCTGTAAGTTTCATCAATGCTCCTGATACATCTAAAACAGTAGCACCGTCTACTTGGCTCATTTTCCCGTTCATTACCACTAAGTTCAAGCACCCGCATCCTGGAAGAATTACCTCTGCTCCCTTTTTTACAGCCTCTTTCGCAGCAGTTACAAATCTTTCTATAACAGGTGCCGGATTCTTAAACCCTTTTTCCAATTCATCCAAAGGGAGATCAAAGCTTGTAAAAGGAGTTGTTCTATCAAATAGACCATACTTATGGGCCAATTCACTGAAAAATTTATTACTAATTTGCGGAATATATGTAACCACCGAAAAGTATTTCCCTAACATACAAGCAGTGAGCATTCCTGCTTCACCAAGGCTTAATACGGGTATATCCATAATCTCCCTGAGCTCGTCCAAAATTGGATCCATAAAGCAACCAATAGCAATCGCATCATAACCTTCTTTTTCTGCCTTCGTAACACTATCAAATAGCTGATAATTATTCAAAAAATCAAAGGCCATAAAATGAATATCCGAGGTTCCACTTTGAACACCCCTCACTGTTATTTCGAAATTTGAATTTAGAATCTTCTTGGCGTGTGCTTCAATTGCCTTTTTATAATCAGGAAATCCCACAATAGCTGTGCTACTTTGCCATAATATTTTGTATTTTCTCATATTTGCTCCTTTTAAAACTGAAAATTATAATATGACTTCAGTCATTATCTGCTTAAAATATTCCACAACTTTAATAATTCTTTAGAGATTATTGGCTAAATTACTGACTTCCACAAACTCTATTTTTTTAATATTAACCCTCTTTTATTTTTTACTTTTCAGCCTTTCTTAAAGCCTCTAGATATCTAACTAAGTTGGAGATAATAGAATGCATCGGTAATAAATATTTAATTTGAAAGCGGTGCATCTCTTCAGTATAATCAGCAATACAATCCTCTAATACAACAGGGACATAACCTCTATCACTTCCAGCGCGAACAGTCCCCTCGATTACATTACTGGTTGCTATTCCAGTAAGAATTAAACACTTAATTCCTCGAACCCGAAGTATCTTATCTAAATCACTATAAACAAATGGATCAACCGTATTTTTAATTATAACAGGTTCTTCCCCTTTAGGCGCAACTTCTTCACAAATTTCAGTACCAGGAGTATTTTCTATATAAGCTCCAGTTTCCCTCACTTTTTCCCAAAACGGAGAAGTTTCTTTCCCATATTCAGGATACCCTCGCCTGAAGATATGTCGTACATGCACAATATATAATTCTGCTTTTCTACTCGCTTCAAGCGCTCTCTGACAATTAATAAGGAGGTTTTGATCTCTCGCATGTTTCCCTAGGCTTGAGACTTTCGACCTTTCCCCTCTCAAAGCAGAAAAGGATAAATCCATTGAGAGATAAGCCGTTGCATCAATCTTTATCTTTAACTCCGCGGGTATGAACCAACTTTTTTCCTCCGATACACTACCTTCCATTTTTATTATCTCCTTACAATAGATTAAAATAAAACAACTAGATAAATCTTACACCTAAACGATATAAGTATTTAATTAAAAGGCATTTACTTTGGTCTAATTTTTTATTTATATAATTTTACAAGCTGACTTAAATCATTCACTGTTTCTAATTCGTCAATTATTTGTATGATCTCCTTAGCTTGAACTTTTTTAATCACCCGGCACGCATTCCCCATGAATTTATCCACAATTTCATCTTTTGACATTGGATTTCTAGGCCCACCCCTATTAAATCTTTCCCTTTTACTAAAAGCTTTTCCATCTCTAAGAATGACCTGTAGTTCCCCAGGAAAATTAATCGGGTAATCGCTCTCAGGGTCAGGGGCCCACATAACTTTTTTAGCAAGTGACAATATTTGAGGATTATCTAAAGGCTCAAAATAGATGGTATCAAGATTAACATAGCCTTTGTATAACATGGCTGCGACGAGATATTGAACACTGAATTGAGCTTCATAAGGGTTTTGCGGCTTCACTTTTTTATCGCTTGGCTCAAATACTATAGGGACAATACGTTCAGTGGTTTTGCACTCGATTCTATCAATATCTTGCGGTTTTATCGAATGATCTTCTTTCAAATATTTTGCACAATCGATGAAAGCATGAGTATAATGACAGCTTGGATATGGCTTGATCGCAATATTTAAAATCTCCCATTTTGATCCTAAATTTTCTGTGAGGAGATCGAATTTAAATTTTTTATCTGCCCCTAAATGGGATTTAAAGATTCCATGGACTCCCTCAAATACTTCACGGGGACCAACAAATCCATGATGCCCGAGATAAGCTGAAATGATTCCTGAGTGTGCCGCCCATCCTGGATTAATTCTTTTTAGCCAAGAACTTTCAATTTGGAGGATTCCGGAAGCCATAGTTCCGCACACCCCCAAACTACTTTCCAATTTTTCTCTCGAAAGTTTGAGTAACTTACCTACTGTTAAACATGCTCCAAATGGAGTACACATTCCGGTCTGATGCATCCCCCGGTCATTGAACCCTCCCTCTGCCACTAGCCCCAATCTTATTGAAGTCTCCATTCCTATAGCCAGACCTTCTATAAGTTCTGCTCCGGAAACTTTCTTAGCCTCTCCTACAGCAAGCCCAGCCGAGCAAATCGTTGCACTTACATGGAGAACAGCACCAATGTGGGTATCGTCAAAATCAATACCATGAGCTAAAGTCCCATTCACTAAGGCTGCGGAGACCATAGGCAATTTCTCCCCAGAGCCTATTATTGTGCTTTCTCTGCCATCTCCAAGTCCAGCGGCAGTTTTATAAATAACCTCTGCAAATTCCATTTTCGACGAAACAAAACTAATGCCAAGAAAATCTAATAAATGGAGTTTTATCTTTTCCACGACTTCTTTCGGTATATCTTTAAAACTTAATTCATGAGCAAATTTTGCAAGTTTTTCGGACAATGTTGGCATAAATCTCCCTCCCTTTCTTTTAAAATACTCTTGAAATTTCCTAAACGAGTAGCTTTAAAGTGCTTCCATAACAAGTTGGGCGATGTCTTTTACTTCGATATTGTAATTCCGACTCTTAATGGCAGCGTCCAACATCTGATAACAGTTAGGGCATGAAACAGCTACGGAATCTGGGTTCACCGCTTTGATCTGGTCCGCTCGAGCTTTATCGATGTGAAAATTTGGAAGTTCTAAGAACAACCCAGTTCCCCCTCCCCCACAGCACATGGCTGTTTCTTTTGATTTTTCCATTTCAACAAGTTGTACCCCTGGTATACTTCGAAGGATTTTTCTTGGCTCGTCATAAATGTCATTTTGACGTCCAAGATAACATGGATCATGGTAAGTCACCCTCTTGTTAATTTTCTTCGTGAATGTAATCCTACCATTTTCAATCATTTCGTAAAGCACTTGTGTGTAATGCATAATTCCCATGTTGCCCAAATCTTCATAGTAATGACGAAACGCATCATAGTCATGTGGGGAAAGACATATAATATTGTTTATATTATGCCTTTTAAAAACTTCTATATTATTCTTGACCATCTCAAAAAACAGTCCCTCCGCTCCCATCATTCTTAGGAATGCACCACTATCCCTTTCTTCACTTCCAAGCATTGTGAATTTAAGTTGACCAACTTTAAAAATGGCTACAATGGCTTCAGCCATCTTTCTTGAATTATCTTCATAAGGTACCATTGAACCGGTATATAAAATTGTATCTCCATTTTTTGACGGTAAATCAAGACTCCTAACCCAATCGTTTTTAACCTTTCCTCCTTCCCCATATGGATTACCAAATTTAGCCAAATTTCTCCCAGCAGTGCTTATTTCCTTTGGTACTTTTCCCCCTTGTTCAATTTTCATTGACCTCAATATTTCCACCATGGTGGTACCGCTGACCTTCGTTCTCCTCGTACCATGCCGCTTAATGTAAAATGGAGCATTCATTGAGCAAACCGTTTCACACCACCTACATCCAACGCAAGCATAAAGTACTTTATCTGGTATTTCCAAGAGCTTAATCTCTCCAGATCGAATTGCTAAACATATTTGTGAGAGTCCTCTTGCCGAGGTCACTTCATTTTTCAGTTCTCTATATGCAGGGCAACTTTCAAGACATAATCCACAAAAACAATTCAAGCAACTCCATAGCTGCGGATCATATTCCCCCAATGTAACCGACATGTATTTGGTTTCCTCCACCATGGCTATTTCCTCCTAAAACCTTATTTTGGGATTCATGATGTTTTTGGGATCAAGCGCTTTCTTTATTGTCTTCATTAACTCATATTCTTTCTCTCCTACCTCTTTCTTCAGAATCTCAGTCCGCATATCACTGGGAATAAATCCATGAGTCCCTGTTAGGGCTGCTCCATAAGACCAAACCAATTCAGCATATTCTCTAAACCAGTCTTTAAACGCCTTGCGTGTTTCATTATTCCATAGCTTCCAATTTGCATTGAGAACCACCCATAATTTCGTATAACCTAATTCGCCTGGAACCGCTGCCCCTGGATCGAAGACGAATAATTTACCGGTTAAAGCTGGATAGCTCTCCCCATCCTCTATTTTTTCAAGCTGTTTGATTATAGCTCTATACGCTTCTACAAGGGTACTGTGTGGAACCATTGGATCCAAGGGAACAAGCTTGTAGCCCATTCCCCCGTCCACAATACGATCGCTAAATAGGCTTCCCATACCTATATATTTCCCCATGACTTCATGATGCTTTTGCGCAATCTCCGTAGTAGAAGGAATATCATTTCTCCAAAATCCATTATGTTTCTTCATTATATCAATTGCGATCTCTTCCATTGCTTCGACAACCTTGGGCTCACCAAACAAGTTATAATCGGTCACCATTTCAACATCGTCAGGCCAAACCTTATTTTCCATAACCTCCATCATTCTGCCTATCCGCATCTTATGATACGTTTTAGCCCTCCACATAACCCCTGTGTATTTAGAACTGGTAAGCTCTATGTAGGCCTCGGTTGCGTCTTCAATTTTTTTAAAAGCCCATACGCCATAAATCGTTTTAGCTGGTTTATCAATGAATTGTTCAGTCAAGGCTGTAATAACGCCAAAGGTTCCCTTTGATCCGAGAAACATAGACATGAGGTCAAAACCAGTAACATTCTTTGTGGGAATAGGACTTCCCCTGCCGAGCTGGACCACGTCCCCATTCGCCAACACAACCTCTATTCCCTTTGTATTTACTGCTGATCCACCCCATGTGTTTTCAAACTTATTATATCCAGCGACAGCTGCTCGGGCACCCAATGTAGACGTCCACGCCATAGTTGGATATTCAAGAGACACATATCCTCTTTCCTCCAAAAAACGTATATAGTCTTTAAGCCGGATGCCCGCTTGTGCTGTTATGCGATAACTTTTCTCGTTTAAATTTAGGACTTTATTCATGTTTGCAAAATCCAGTACTACACAACCCTGCATCCCCTCTGCACCATAGCTTCCTGTCCTGCCTCCCTGAGGAACAATTGGAATTTCATACTCATTAGCAAGCTTAACTATTTCTATTACATCTTCAGTAGATCTCGGTCTCACCACAATAGCAGGCGTAAAATCAATCATATCTTCATGTAATAACGTCTCTGGACCGTGGGCAGCTCTATAGGCAATTCTTGTGGGCATATCAGTGCTTATTTGATCTGCTTCTAGCTTCTTTGAAACCTCATTAATAAAGCTTTGAACTGCTTCCATTGGTATTACCTCCATTTCATGGCCCTCCCGCAAAATCCGAACCACCTATCAACTACAAAGGAATTTTTTGATGAATTATATGTCCCCGTTCAAATTTCTAAAGGCATGCTTTCCATTCCCAGCTAACTCAAATTTCTATGATCTTAGTAATACAAGCGCAATAAATAAAGCGTCATTGCGAGAAGCGACGAAGCAATCTCGTAATTTAATAGATGAGATTGCCATGCTCCCGGCGGTCGCTCGAAATGACAATATAAAATCATTTAGTGCGTTTGCATTACCCTATTATACAAATGACAGTCTGTTTCTAAGTACGTCAATCAAAAGCTGAAAGAGTTCAGTTTGCTTACTTAAATTGATACTTTGTATAAGGAACCCATTTCCCTTTTTCTAATATATTTAACCGTAATTTTTTGACAACCATACCGTCTTTATCAAAGTTAACAATTCCGGTTACCCCTTGGAAATCACGTACCTCATACAACCCTCTCCTGATATCCTCGGCTGTAGTACCGTTTTTCCTCATGACGTGAGCTAATAATTTTATCCCATCATACTGCATTGCGCTGTACATTTCCCCATCAACACCATACTTTTCCTTAATATTTTTCTTAAAATCTTGAACTATTTTCCTAGGATCTTCAGGATTCCAACCGGCAACAGTACAAATAAATCCCTCAGCTGCATCGCCGGCTATATCAATGAATTGAGGCTGTTGGACACCAGCATAACTAATCCATTGAACCCCTTTCATACCTAACTCTTTTGCCTGCTTCACAATCAAACCCATTTCCATATAGTAAGACTCTAAAAATATAACCTCTGGATTCAAGACTTTTATTTTACTTATCTGAGACCGAAAATCTTGACCTCCCTGAGCATGCGCTTCATAGGCCAATACTTCTCCTCCGGCTTTCTCGAATTCTTCCTTGATTACCTTAGCCATAGAGACGCCAAAGGCATTATTGATATACATGACTGCTGCTTTTTTTAGCTTTAGTCCCTCACTAATAAATTCAACCTGTGCTCTTCCTTCAAGATCACCAAGGGGCATAATACTAAAGATCCATGGCCCACCTTGTCGAATTCCGGGATCTAATGCCGCTGTATTTATTAATACAGTCTTATTCTCATTTGCTGTAGGTATACATGCCATAACGACACCACTATAAACAACCTCAAAGGCGGGCACACGATGTACGTGAATGAATTGAGTCGCACAAGCTACACCCTCTCTAGGAATCCCCTTATGATCGCACACGATAACTTCGATTTTTTTTCCGTGAATGCCGCCTGCAGTATTCTCCTCTTCAGCCGCCAGTTTAGCCCCTGCATTCATTCGTTCTCCCCATTGAGCACCTGAACCTGTCATGGGGTAAGTGCCGCCAATTTTGATTACATCAGCTGCCGATGAGATCTCACTCTGAAAAAAGACCATGCTGAGAACCGTAAGCATCACGAGTCCGCTTAATAAGTTGATTCCTTTATGTGTCATTTTCATATTCTCCTCCTTTTTCTCTTCGAGATGTTCTCTCTTATGGGTTGCCTTATTCCCCCCCCTTTGCCATATACCCTTTAAATCTCCTTCACCTCCTCTTTCATTCTTGAAAAAAAGATTACCCACCGTCAAGGGGAGGATAAATCCAAACCCTGTCATTTTCTCTTAATACGACCTCCCTGTGGTGAGTATGCTCATCATTGATCAAAATGATCACCTCTTCTGAAATACCCAGCGAATCCAAGAGATCTTTCACCGTGGTATTTCTTGGCGTGGTCCACTTAAATTCACTTGAGGAATCCCGCTGATAATACTTCTTGAGATGCCCAAAAACTCTCACATGAACAATTATTTCCTCGATTTGGATTGCCGTAGGATTTCCCTATTCCGCCTGGATAGAAAGGAAAGGCCCTCCATTTGCAGAGCCTGGGCCTTTGAGTAAAATGCTTTCTGTTGAACAAAGACAATCGCTTTTGAGGGACAGATCGAAGCACATGCTGGCTCTCCCCCACAACACCCTTGTAGGTGCCCTTTGCCACTTCCACGGTATGACAATGGTAAAACGTGCAACCATGACATGAACGGGGCTGGACATGATGCAACCTACCTCTTATATACTCAGCCTCAAAAACTTCCTCTCCGGCAAATATGTTCGTCGTCAAATTCTTCACCGGAACCCATCCTCTAGAATGGTATGGAACAAAAAATCCTATTGAACCATAGTTCGAAACCAATTTGCCCATTGAGGAACTCTTTGCCTCTTCTACCCACTGCTTCACATTTTCCAAATATGACTTCACATTTGAAGAATGAATGGGAACTCCGTGTTTCCCACGCACAACAATTGCTTTCAAATTCTTAGAGCCCATGATGGCCCCAACACCACCTGAGGATGCAACATGGCCTCTGTCACTGACAATACACGCATAGCGAACCAGATTCTCTCCAGCGGGACCAATGGCGGCTACACTGATTCCATGCTCAACCCCATCCTCTCCGTACTTTCTATGAAGGAGCATATCCGTTTCGAAAGTATCCTTCCCCACCAGATCTGAAGCATCCTCAAGCTCGGCCTTTCCATCGCAAATGTGTAAATAGACGGGGCGATCTGACCTTCCCTGGACAACAACGGCGTCATAACCAGAATACTTCAAACGAGCCCCAAAGAACCCATTCGCCTGAGCTGCAGCAACCAATCCGGTTAAGGTATTTTTCGATATGACGGAATAGGTTCCGGACCCTGGGACCATTGTCCCTGTTACAGGGCCTGTAGCAAAGATAACCCGATTTTCCGGAGAATAAGGATCGATACCCGGTTTTAATTCATCGTATAGCAACCGAATTCCCAATCCCGTGCCGCCGATAAACTGGTGAAGAACATCTGCACAAACCGTCTCGTCAATAATTCTTCTCTCCGTTAAGTCTACTCTCAGTATCTTCTCTAAATAACCACCCGCTGGAAACCTGTTTCCCATAGCAACCAGCTCACCTCCTTTCCCAAATCACAGTTCCAATGCTGCCTCAAAAGCTTCGCGAATCGCTTCGATTGCTTTTCTCGGACTCACACAGTCTCCGACCGAAAATACAGGGACACCCAAGTCCTTAAGGGTTTCTAAAAGAGTACGTTCAGAAACGGTCCCCAAGGCCAAAACAACATGATCAAAGTCTTTAATCTTTTGACCTAACCCTCCTCTTTCAAATCTGATTTCAGAATTGGAAATCTTTTGTACCACGGCCTCTTTGATGATCTCCACACCGTTTTTGATTAGCTTATCAAGGAGGAGTTTACGCGCCCTTTTGCTCATATCCGCAGCCACATTTTCTAACATCTCTAAAATAATAATCTTATTGCCCTGATCCAGAAGAAATTCTGCCGTTTCACATCCAACCTGTCCTCCCCCTACGATAACAATTTTCTCCCCCAAAATCTTTTTCCCCTTAAGTATTTCCCAGGCTTTAACAGCCAAATCGCTCTCTACCTTGAGACCTTCTGGAATCTTGGGTTTCCCACCGGTTGCAACAATGATCACGTCGGGTTTGATTCTATTGATTTGCCCTTTGTCGGCCTCTTCATAGATGACATGAACTTTCAACTTCTCCATCTGATATTTGTAATAATTTATTAACCTCTCATACTCTCCCTTTCCTGGAGCTGCAGCAGCCAAAATCAACTGTCCACCCAACCTCTCCTCTTTCTCAAACAGAAAAACATCATGCCCCCGTAAGGCAGCAACCCTCGCCGCCTCCATGCCTGCCGGGCCACCGCCTATGATCAATACCTTCTTCTTCTTTGTAGCGGACTCGATTCGAAAATCGATCTCTCTCCCTGCCATCGGATTGACCTGACAGGAGATGTCCCGCTGTAAATACATTCGGTCATTACACCCTAAGTTGCAAGCGGTACACAGACGAATCTCCTGTAACCTTCCCTCAAAAGTCTTAATTGGAAGTTCTGGATCTGCAATCAAAGCCCTTCCCATACTTATAAAATCAGCCTTTTCTTCTGCCAAAATTTCCTCTCCAAGAACAGGATCATTAATTCGACCCACAATCCCAACAGGTATCTTAACCTCCTTTTTAATCGCCTGAGAAAGATGAGTTAAAAAACCAGGGGGCATATAAGAAGGAGCCGACATAATGTAATCAGTTTCATGCGTTCCTGCTGAAACATCGATTGCATCGATTCCGTTTTCTTCAAGCTTCTTTGCAACATATTTGCTTTGATTTAGGTCAAAACCACCTCGCACATATTCATCTCCGCAGAAACGGCATGTAATTGGAAAATCTCTGCCCAACTTTTCCCTTGTTTTCTGAAGGACCTCAATCGCAAAAAGGGAACGCCCATCGAGATCACCCCCATATCGGTCCTGCCTCTTATTGCTTAAGGGGGATAAAAACTGGTTAATTAAATATCCATGGGCCATATGGATCATAACGGCATCAAAACTAGCCTCTTTCGCCCTAATTGCTGCGTTTACAAAATCCTCAATCAATTCTTGGATCTCATTAATAGTTAATTCTCTAGGAACTTCTCCATTTAAACGTGGAATAGGAGAAGGCGCCACGGGAATTTCCCCTGTTACCATTGAATGGGTTCTCCTACCTGCATGTGAGAGCTGAATGGCTACTTTTGCCCCACCTCGATGAACAGCATCGGTAAGCTTCTTATACCCTGGGATCATTTTATCATCATATATCCCGGTCATATGCTCAAAAACCTTGCCTGCAGGACTAACGGAAGTACATTCGACATTAATTAATCCAACACCACCTTTTGCTCTTTCCACATAATAGGCAATTAAGCGGTCACTGACTTCTCCTCTTATTGTTGCGAAGGAAGTACACATCGGAGGCATAATAATCCTGTTTTTAAGCTCCAATTTGTTTATTCTTATAGGAGAAAAAAGAAATCTAAATTTTTTATTGTTCATTTATTAATTTACACCTCCATCTCAATTTAATAATTATTAACTTCTTTACGGAAATAATGGAAAATCCTAAAAGCTCTTAATAATTACTTCAGAGTCCCACCTTATTCTTTCTCAAGTTTATTCAATTTTCTTTAAGTATTCATACCCTTTATAAGGAATCCATTGTCCATTCTTATATTCGCTTATCCAAATTTTTCTTACAGCAACGCCATCCTTGTCAAAAGATACACTCCCAGTAACTCCAAGAAAATTGTGCACCTGAGACAACCCCTTCTTTATATCTTCAGCTGTTGTACCGTATTTTCTCATAACGTCAGCTACTATTTTTATTGCATCATAACACATAGCACCATATATTTCTGGATCATAACCATACTTTTCCTTAAGATTTTTCGCAAACTTTCTAGCAATCTCCCTTGTATCGCTGGGGTCCCAACCAGAAACAGTACAGAAAACACCCTCAGCTGCTGAGCCCGCTATTTCTGTAAATTGGGGAGTATGCAACCCAGCATAACTGATCCATCGGACCCCCGTGATGCCCACCTCTTGAGCTTGCTTCACCATCAAACCCATTTCTTTATAATGAGACTCCAGAAATACAACATCTGGCTTCAAGGCTTTTATTTTGGCCAATATAGTACGAAAATCGGTGGCATCTTGTTGGTGTGTTTCGAAGGCCAATACCTCTCCTCCCAATTTTTCCCACTCCTCCTTAATCGTCTTCGCCATAACTACACCGAAGCCATTATTGATATAGACAATAGCCCCTCTCTTCAATTTGAGCGTCTTCCTAATAAAATCCACCTGTACCATACAATCGTCATCTGCTAGGTGCATAACGCTAAAAACATATGGTCCGGCTTTTCGAATTGCTGGATGATACGCCCCTGGGTTCAATAGCACAGTTTTATTCTCATTAAAGATGGGCAAAAGAGCAACCACAACACCACTAATTTGTGCTAACGAAATAGGTATATGGTTTACACTTATTAACTTGTTTGCACATGCTACACCCTGTCTAACTTGTGTTTCATTATCACACACAAGAAGCTTAAGCTTCTTCCCATGAATGCCGCCTGCAGCATTCTCTTCTTCAGTCGCCAGTTTAGCCCCTGCACTCATTCGTTCGCCCCATTGAGCACCTGAACCTGTCATGGAGAAAATCACTCCAATAGGAATTTCTTCTTCTGCAGCCCATGAGATTCCGGCTTTAGAAAAGAAAATAATTAAAAAGGATAGTATAATAACCTCAGCCAACATGTTAATTTTTTTATGTCTTTCTCTCATTTTCCTCTCCTCCGTTTCCTTCTTTTTTAAATAAATAAACTTTCCTCAATTCCTCTTTCGAAAAGAATTTTTCAACTTTATCCATATCCGTTATTTTTCCCACTCTCATTACATAAACCCTGTTTCCAATTTTCAGTGCTTGCCTTGCATTTTGTTCCACAATCAATATCGAAGTTCCAAATCGCTGACTAATCCCTTTTATGTTTTCCATCAATTTTGGTACAAGAAATGGTGCAAGTCCCACAGATGGTTCATCCAATAACATGAGTTTTGGCGTTAACAACAGGGCCATTCCAATAGCAAGCATCTGCCTCTCTCCGCCACTTAGGGTTTTTGCTAATTGTTTCCCCCTCCCTCTTAAAACAGGAAATATTTTCTGGACCTCCTCAATTTTTTCATTTTTTTTATCTTTATCCTTTAAAAGATACCCTCCCATTATGAGATTTTCATCCACTGATAAATCACCGAATACTCTAGCTCCCTGTGGTATATAGGAAATTCCTAATATGAGGTTTTTAATGCACAAATTTTTGCTGATGTTCTGACCATTAAAAATAATTTTGCCATCTCTTTGCTGATGGATACCAAAAATGGCCCTCAACAACGTACTTTTACCTGCTCCATTAGGACCAATGACTAATACTATTTCTTCTTTCTCAATAGACATAGAAATATCAAACAAAACTCTTTTTAGTCTATAATTAGCACTTAGTTTTTCAACTGTAAGAAACATTTATTCACCCAAATAAGTTTGTAAAACCTTTTCATTTTCATATATTTCTTTTGCGGTTCCTTCTGCAACTTTTCTGCCTCCATCAAGGACGAAAATGTAATCTGAAATAGACATAATAACATCAATATTATGTTCCACGATAAAAACAGTTTTCCCTTCATTAATTAACCTTTTAACAAGCGATAGGATATCTTCAATTTGTCTTACATCAAGCCCCTGTGTTGGTTCATCCAGTAAAATAAGATCAGCTCCTGTCGCCAATATTCGATCAACCGAAAGAAGTTTTTGTTCCCCATATGAGAGGCTCTCAGCAAAGACATCTTTCTTATGCAACAAATTTGAAACCTCCAAAAGAGAAGATGCCTTCTCTATGACCTCTTTTTTCTCTTTGCTTTTCTCGTACCTCTTTCCAAAAATGGATTTTAAAATGCTATCGTATTTTTGATTTGGTAAACCAAGGCAAACATTATCTAGTACTCTTAACTGATTAAATAAACGAAGTTCTTGATAAGATCTGCAAATTCCAAACCTAACTATTTTATGAGGTTGCAATGCATTAATATTTGTACCCTTAAAAAAGATATCTCCCTTGTTGGGTCTTAAAAAACCAGTAATTAAATTAAATACCGTCGTCTTACCAGCTCCATTTGGACCAATGAGACCATAAACCTTATTAGGTTCAATAGAAAATGTTAATTCATCAACAGCCTTGATGCCACCAAAATATTTACAGATCTCTTTCAGTTCTAAAATCGCCATTATTTCCCCTACAATAAAATTACTCTATACGATACTCTCCTATCAATCCCTGAGGGCGAAACATCATGAAGAGTATCAAACATACCCCATAAACGAAATTTCTCGCCTGGTGAGCAATCGAGTCAGGTAAGGCTGTAAATCTTAAAATTTCGGGAATTATGATAAGAAGAAATGCACCTAAGACAGACCCTGGTAGTCTCCCCACTCCTCCGACAATGGCGATGGATAATATAAAGACTGATTCATGCACTGTGAAGGCAAAAGGATCAACAGCTCCAATAAAATATACATAGACGCTACCAGCAAGGGAAGCACATACGGCCGATAGTACAAAAATTAGAACTTTAAACTTTAAAATATTTTTTCCCAACGCCTCAGTGGCTACCTCATCTTCCCTTAGAGCCTTCAATGTTAATCCGAAAGAGGAATTACAAACTCGGCTGGAGAGATAATAGCACAAAAAAACAGCAATAAGCGCTATAACTAAATAAGAGAGATTTGTATTAAAGTGGATTCCAAAAACCTTTGGTCTCGAAATGCCAAATATACCTAAGGCACCTTTAGTTAAAGATTCCCAATTCACAAATATATTAAATACAATTACTTGTAAAGCTAATGTTGCAATAAAAAAAATATCACCTTTCAACCTTAAGGAAGGAATTGCTATGACGATCCCTACTAATGCTGAAATGAATGCTCCCAAAACTGAGGAAAGAAAAATATGAGCACCAAAATTAAATGCCATGATAGCAGAGACATAAGCCCCTATCCCAAAAAAAGCTGCTTGGCATAACGAAAACATTCCAGCATATCCAAGAACCAAATTTTGTGAAATTGCAAGCATAATCCAAATACAAACAATAACTGAATTATATAATACGTAATCCATTTGTAACCTCTTTTAAACTTTTTTCCTTTTCCTATGAAATAATCCCTTGGGTTTAACGAGCAAAACCACCATTAAAACCGAAAAGACAATAACTTGTTGCCACTTTGCTTCAATTCGCCATACGCTAAAGTGATGAATCATCCCCACTATGAACCCCCCAACAGCAGCACCCGGAATATTTTCTATCCCTCCCACCACTATTGCAACAAAGCATATAAACAGAGCTTCTAAGCCTAAATTTGGATCTATGGTCCCGATGTCTATTGCGTTTAAAGTAGCACTAACTGATGCCAACGCTGATCCGATCGCGAAAATAATACACTTAATCTTTCTAGGACTCATCCCCATTATCTCAGCTAACTCGGAATCCTCTCCTAATGCCCTAATGGAAAGACCCGCCTGAGTTTTTACAAAAAATAGGGTTAGCAACAAATTAATACCAATCGTTATGCCTATGATAAAGATTTGCGTTCTCGTAATAAAACCATTCCCAATTTTAATTGTAGACTCTACTCCTTTACTGAGGACTTGCACATTACTGGTAAAAATTAAGGATAGGATTGCATTCAGGGCAATATATGTTCCTAAAGAAGCAACTAATATACCAAGTGGAGAGGCCCTCTTCTTTTGAAGTGGTTCGTAGATAATGAAATTAATAGCCATCCCTAAAAAGCTCGTAAAGACTATAGATAGAAAAACCGACGTAATAATACTCGTTCCTAATAGAGAATAGAACCAAAAGGTAAAATAAGCCCCACAAGTAAATACCATGCCATGGGCAAAATGGAAAATTTTGGCACTTCCATAGATGATTGAAAAACTAATGGCAAAAAGAGAAAAAATACTTCCTGTCACAATTCCATTTATCAAAAGTTGGGATAGCATATCTTGATTTATTTTATCCTCAGTATCCTCTGTAAAAAACTATTCCTGTAAACCAGATTGTTTGGATAGATGTTGAGGCTCACACCCCTTTGCCCCTATTGAGATTCCCTTCACTCATTCCTGAAAATCTGGCTGGGTTAACCTGATAGTTGCATAAAATATTGACAAAAATGAGTTTAAATCATTGTGGAATGGCCACCAGATTGGATAAGATGTGTTTGGCACAACAACAAAATATCCAAAGCCGGAGGCCACCCCAGGTGAAGTATAGCAAAAGCGAAATATATAGTCGAGTGCGCAAGATTCCAGAAATCAGGTTTGAAGATCAGAGATTGACTTCCTTTGCAGGCCTGGTGATCTTCCAATCCTTGTTTTACAACCTTCATCTCAAGGAACGATTGTGGCGATGTTTTACTCATCTGAAGGTATCGCCTATCTTTGGCCACCATGTGGTCGTTTTGTTGCTGATCGTGCATCTGCTGATTGGATACCGACGGCTTCGAGAGATTGATTATTACCGGGATGATCCGATGGTAAAGCGTCTGCTGGGACTTAGTCGGATTCCCGATGTGGCGACGGTATCTCGTGCTCTGGCCAATGTGGATGGGGAGAGTATTGAGAGGATCCGCCAGTTGTGCCGGGTTCTGGTAATCGAGAGGCTGAGAAAGATCAGTCTTTATCGATTGACGTTGGATTTTGATGGGTCGGTATGTTCGACGCAAGGCAGGGGGATTGAAGGGACGGCGGTCGGTTTTAACAGGAAGAAAAAGGGAGCCAGGAGTTACTATCCCTTGTTTTGTACCATCGCTCAGACGGGGCAGGTCTTTGACGTCTATCATCGTCCTGGAAACGTTCATGATTCCCATGGGGCCAAGGCGTTTTTGCTCGGGTGTATTGGGGTGTTGTGTCAGGAATTGCCGGGGGTGAAGATCGAGGTTCGGATGGACAGTGCGTTTTTTAGTGACGAAATGGTAACGTTGCTCGATGGATTGGGTGTGGAATTCACCCTTTCGGTTCCGTTTGAGCGGTTTGTCGAGTTGAAGGGAATGATCGAGCAACGGAAGCGTTGGAGGTGTTTTAACGAGACATGGTTCTTTTTCGAGACGCGTTGGAAGCCCAAGAGCTGGAGCAGCCGATATCGGTTTCTGTTTATTCGTCAGAAGTGTAAGAAGCTCTATAAGGGGCCGATTCAATTGGATCTGTTCATTCCCCATGAATACGGTTATGAGTTTGCGGTGATTGTGACGAACAAACAGACGACCATGAAGAAGGTGTTGGGGTTTCATCACGGCCGGGGGTATCAGGAAAAGATATTTGGGGAAATGAAATCCCAGGGCCAGATGGATTACATTGCTGTCCGATGTCTCTGCGGCAATCAGCTTTATCTGATGGCTTCTATTTTGGCCCATAATCTAACCCGAGAGTTACAGATGTTGACCAAGCCCAAAAGCAGGGGGACGACGGAGAAACGGAGTGCTTTATGGGCTTTTGAGGAGTTGGGGACGATCCGGCACCATTTGTTGCAAAGAGCGGGAAGGCTCACCCACCCCCATGGAAAATTGACCCTTACGATGAATCCAAATGCCGCTGTCAAACAAGATTTGATACAGTTTCTTGAGGCTTTAAAAAAAGCGGCTTGAATTTTAACTATCGATTTCAGAATTTTTATGCAACGTTAAGGTTAATTCAAAGAAATTCCATTTATTTGTAACTTCTATTCAAAAGTTCGATTATATTAAAACACTGGTAAGAGGCCCCGGATGCAAGCGAAACCTCTTCGATCTGTTCGATACAATGGGGGCAGACCGTCACGACGGCCTCCGCACCCGTTTTCTCGATGAGCTTCGTCTTCACCGCGGTGATCGCCCTGGCAAACTCCGGAGCGCCATCTTTCACCTCTCCCCCTGCCCCACAGCATCGGTCCGGCTTCTCCATCTCGATCAACCTCAGCCCGGGTATCCTCTTCAGGAGTTCCCGCGGCTCTCTCGATACACCCAGCCCGCGATTCAGGTAGCAAGGATCGTGATAGGTGACGGACATCTTCACAGGCTTTAGATCCTTTGTATTGATCTCGATCTCTTTGGAAAGATATTCCGAGATATCGAAGGTCTTGAACTTCGGCGATCGATCCTTTTTCCTCTTGAGGATCTTCGGCCAGTCCTCCCTCATGGTGAAGGCGCAGTGGGCGCAAAGGGTGACGACGCGTTCTACCCCGAGCCCTTCCAGAATGTCAATATTTTTCAGCGCCACTTCATCGGCCAGGTCTAACGCCCCAATCCTTATGAGTGGCGAGCCACAGCAGATCTGTTCCTTCGGGATGACCACTTCCACCCCATTTCTCTTCAGGACGTCAACCAGGGCAGACGCAGACTCCTGAAGCTTCAGATCTGCTAAACATCCCACAAAGAAAGCTACCCGATCCACGGGATTCTTGACCGTCTCCTTCTCCTTTGCCGTTTCCAGGAAGGGCTTTCCCTTTGCGGTGGTATACTTTCCGCTCTCTTTGATCCGGTCAATCACCTCCTGATGTCCTTTGAGAAGACCGATCCCCTTTCCCACAGCCATGGCGCGAAAGCGCTCCGTCACATCCCTCGGGCAACTTAATTTCAGTGGGCAGACCTCCTCGCATTTCTTACAGGTGGTGCAAAGGTAGAGACCATTGGCCACAGCCATTTTCAATCGGTCTTCCTGATCCATCGGATGCTCACTCACTCTAGCCAACTGGATCATCAGCATGGGCCCAATATAACTCTCCCAGTCCACGGCCACAGAGGGGCATCCCTCCAGGCAGCAATAACACTCCACACAACGTGAGTAGATGTCACCATAGCGTTTCATCGTCTCCGTTGAAACCTCGAATGCATCAACGCAGATTCGGGGATTATCCGGCCAGAGCCTCAAGTTCGCATATTTCTTCAGGAGCTGTGCCTGATCGACCACCAAGTCCCTGAGGGTTGGAAAGATGGAGAGAGGCTCGAGCCTCATCCCATCCTCCAGAACCGTCATGCATGCCAGCCGCGGCTCTCCATTAATGAGGATGGCGCATGACCCACAGGTGAACTCGCGGCAGTTGGACCGGAAGGCGATATACTCTCCTTGGTCCCAAAGGTACTCCAGGGCCTGCATGACCGTCATAGTGGAAATAAAGGGAACTGTATAGGTTTTGATTTCTGGACTTCCATTCACCTCTGGATTATACCGGGTGACGTGAACCTGAACCATCCTCTCAGGGTTTTCAATGGGCAAGATATAAGCAGTCAATCTCTTCCTCCTCAGCCAATGTAGGTCTCATCTTCATGCCATGGGAAATCGGAGCCAAAAAAGTCCGGGATCATTTCAGGATCCAGCATGGACTTATTCACAGCCTTGAATCGATGCTTCAACTCTCCATTTTCCATATAGAAGACAATGTTCTTCAACCACTGCTGATTATCCATTTTGGGGTAGTCTTCCCGGTAATGGGTTGCCCTGCTCTCCTTCCTCATCAAGGCGCCGCGAATGGCCAGCTCCTCAATATCGGCCCGTGTAAAGATCTCCAGGGTATCGATCAATTCGTAATTGTAGCGCCGGCTTTGGTCAGCCACATGAAGCCGGGGAAGAAGATCTCCCTTCAGTCTTTCTACCTCCTCCATCATCTTCTTCATCCCCAATTCATTCCGTGAGACGCCCATATAGAGATCCATCATTTCCGTATGGGATCGCCGAATGGGCATTGAACGAATCCCATTTTTCGGATTTCCATGGATCAAACGCTCAATCCTTTCGTTTTCCGCCTCCACCTCATCCCAGTTGATCCTGCCCACATGCCCCTGCCGCAGGGCCTTGAGGGCTGCCTCATTTCCGGCAATCTCCCCAAAGACGACCAAGTCGATGAGAGAATTGGAGCCCAACCGATTTCCGCCGTGGACCCCTCCAGCCGCTTCCCCTGCTGCAAAGAGGCCGGAGACCCTCGACTCCATTCGTTCATCGACGAAAATCCCTCCATTGGAATAATGGGGACGAAACCGGATCTCCATCGGCTGTTTCCGAATGTCATGTCCGTAGACCAGATACTTGTTAAAGACCGTTCTCAGTCTGTTCTCCACCACCTCGGGGAGAAGGTGGGTCACACTGAGGTAGATCCCTTGATGTTTTGAGCCCCTCCCCTCGGTGATTTCACGGTACTCACAAATGGAAATGAAGTCTCGAGTGCTCAGTTCCATTCGCTTGGGAGAATATTTCTTCATAAACCTCTCTCCAAGAGAATTGGTGAGCTGTCCCCCTTCCGATCTCACACTCTCGCTCACGCTGCCCCGCACCCCATAGGGCCACCAGGCATGGGTAGGGTGGTATTGAACAAACTCCATATCCACCAGTTCAGCACCCGCCCGGATGGCCATGCTGTAACCGTCTCCCATCTGCCGCTCCGCAGCAGCAGGCCAGCACCCCACTCCACCCCCTGTGGCCAGAACGATGGTCGGGGTCTTAAAGAGAATGAGATTTGAATTGGACTTATCTAATCCCACTGCACCCGTCACACGGCCTTCGTCCACCAGAATGCACAATAGCATCATCTCATTAAAAATTGGGATGTCTCTGCGCACTACCTCTCTCTTCAGGGAGGTCATCAACTCATGACCCGTCGCATCGCCGCTAAATACGGACCTCGGTTTGGAATGGCCTCCAAAAGTCCTCAGTCGATACTTTCCATTCTGGTCTCTGTCGAAGATGGCTCCAAAGGTCTCAAGCTTAGGAATGAATCGAAGAGACTCTTTACAGAGTATTTCAACGAGACGCTGATCATTGAGGAACCCTCCGCTATATAGGGTGTCCTCAAAGTGAACCTTCCAGCTGTCTTCGGGGTGGAGATGGCCAACCGCCATCCCGCCATGGGCGTTGGGCGTGCATCCGCTCTTGCCCAGTTGACCTTTATCGGCCATGACAACATGGGCCTTCTTCTCCCGGGCACTGATTGCAGCAAAAGCTGCCGCACCACCTCCTCCTACTACCAGAACATCACAATCCACCACTTCTCTTACAGAACCTTTCATCACCGGCCTCTCATAACCGTATGGATCACCTCTTCCAACTGATCCTCAGAAACAAACCCTTTCTCCTCAATCATACCCTTCACTTTCTCAATGACCCGATCCAGATCCTCTTGCACAAATCGGTAGCCCATCACTTCTATCTTGCTTCCGATCGCTCCCGAAGGCTGGCGGCTCAATGCCGTAGAACCGAACTCCAAGATCCTCTTCTGCCCCAGAGCTTCCGCCCTGATATTTTCCCAGGTGAACCACTCTCCTCTGATAATGTCTTGAATATGGGAATCGGTGGCATGGTTATACTGATTCGAACCCACCAGGGCCTTATTGGGAGCGATGGGAACTCCATAGACTTCCTCCACCAGTTTACTCAGAGGATAGAGCCCTTCAATCTTAATCCCGGTGTCTACCTGGTAGAGCACGGTGAGGCTAGCCACAACCTCTTCTAAGGCTGCATTTCCAGCCCTGTCACCTAATCCATTGACAACGCAGTCGACCACCTCTGCCCCGGCCTTCACTGCTTCGAGTGTATTGGCTGTGGCCAAACCATAGTCATCATGACAGTGAACAGCCACCTGGCTATGGGTCGTGTCCCGTGCAAGAAGAGTCAAAAAGCGAATGGTCTCTGGAGTCGCACAACCCGGACCATCATAAACATAGTACCGATCGACCCCCGCCTCTCCAGCAGCGACGCAGCAGTCGACTACAAATTGGAGTTGGCTCCGAGCAGGATCGGCCAAACCGAACCCAACCCGGAGACCGTGATCCTTGGCAAAGAGGATGACATCGCGAACCCTTTTGGGAAATTCTCTCTTACTTAACCAAGATTTCCCACCTATTCGACACTCCGAAACATAACCCACGAAACTGATCATCTCGACGCCGCTTTGCGCCACCTCTTCTACTTCTTTTTTCCATTCATCCTCTTTCGAGTAGGCTCGGGCATGGGAACAGAGTCCGAGCTTGATTTCTTCGGATTTAAGGGCTCGGGCAAACTCAAAATGTTCCCTTGTCGAGCCAGCATACCCCACCTCTATCTCTCTGACTCCAATCTCTTCTAATGCCCGGGCGATACGAAGCTTCTTCTCCAAGGTTAGGTAAACACCCGGTGTCTCCTCTCCTTCACGAAGCGTCTCATCTTTGATAATCACCTTATTGGGCATTCCAGGAGGCTGCACAAGATTGAGGAGATTCAGTCGACCCACATACCACCTGTTCATGGGGTCAAAGAGCATCTCCTTTTCCAGTTCTTTGCGATCGAATTTATTCATGTTCAGGTCCTATCTATTTTTCTGCGAACTCCAGACCTTCGATCCCCAGTTTTCGATATATCTCTGGCACTTTAGAGTTGACCCGATCGGTAATTTCATCAAAAAGACAATTACCTTTTGTATCGGCCTCCACGACAAGAGGCCCAAAATCCTTTACCCGAAGGAGCCATGTTGCTTCCGGCCGCCCAAGTTCAAGCCAGTGGACTCCTTCAATCCCTTCTACCATTGTGGCATAGGCACCAGAAAAGACCCCTGTTCTGGCTAAATGGATGCAGCCATATTTCTTGAGGGCCTCTCGTGTCTCCTTGCCTACCTTTCCTTTACCAATGATGGCTCTTAAACCCAACCTCCTGATAGCATCCGGTTCCCATTTGTTAAATCGAATGCTGGTTGTCACGCTGATGGCACGCACCTTCCATCCCTCTCCGATCTTCTCCATGATGGGGCCGCTGTGGATCATTACGTGATACTTTGTCGGGTCGAAGGGGGGAATGTGTCCTTCATCAATGAAATGGATGTGGAACTGGGATCGGCAGGTAAAAAGATGACCGGTGAGCGTCACAAGATCTCCAACCATCAAATTTTCCACATCTTCCTTCGAAAGGGGAGTCTTCAGCTTAATCGGGGTCATGATCTTGCCTCCTTCTCTCTTTTGAACCATTCGGGCCACTCCCACTCTTCAACCTTTCCTCCCGGATCGATCCGGATGGTGGCAAGCCGAGCTGCCGGGCACTGAACGGATACAGCGGCTGAAAAACCAGCCAGATGTCCCATGGCATATTCAATATGGACGTCTAAAGCGGTGGCCTTTCCGCCCATTCCAAGGGGCCCAATCCCTGTCATGTTGAGGGCTTCGAGCAATTCCAACTCTAACTTAGCCAAACCCTCTTCGGGGTGTCTGTCACCGATCTTTCGAAGGACTGCAGCCTCTTTAGCCAGCTTCATAGCCAGATCGGATGTCCCTCCTATACCAACGCCCACAATGTTGGGCGGGCATGTTCCCCCTGAGCGATTACCATGGATGACGATGCTGTCAAAGACGAATTTCTTAATCCCGGGGATCCCATCCGCATGAAGCAGAACCTTAAAGGCAGGGCCAAAGACCTCTGTCCCGCCTCCCTTGGGAGCCGAAGTCAGCTCCACAAAGTCGATATCGGGATCGAACTTGAAGACAATATGGGGCATGTAAGCGCCAACATTCGTTCCGGGGTTCTCACGGGTAAAAGGGTTGATCATGGTGGGTCGGATCCATGCATCTTCAGTGGCCTTGCGGACTGCGGCCTCTATCGTCTTGGCAAGAGCCGGAACACCCCCCTCAATGAAAATGTTGGATCCCATCCGGACAAAGAAGATGGGAAATCCCGTATCACCGCAAAGGGGGATCATCCTCTCCTTTGAAAGCTTCATATGATGGACGGTCGTTTCCATCTGGATCTTCGCAAGAGGCTCTGTCTCCTGTCTGTACGCAGCCTCAAGGGCCTCCCTGACGTTGTCAGGGAGGACACAGGTGGCTTTTGAGATCAGATTGTAGATATGCGGCGAAAGCAAATCGCTATTCAGCATCGTCATTTCTCCTTAAAGTTCGAATGGTCGATATGACATGACGTGGAATGAGAGAAAGAGATTGCAAACCAGATGCCAAAAAATAGGAGGGGTGGTTCAGAAATAACTATATGTTTTTATTATATTTTTTAAAAACACACCGCCATGACATGGCTACAGTTGAAACAAAATGAAACAATTCTGAAACAAAACGTTTCATTAGTTGCTCGACTTCGTTTTTTTCAGCCTCCTCCAAAAGGTAGTACGACTGATTCCAAGCCGCTTTGCAACTTCTCCTTTCTTATGCTGCGTCCCTGTAAGAATTGCTTTGAGATCACTTTCCAATAAAGTGTCTTCAGCGTGCTCCTCATGTAAGAGAAACTTTCCCGTCCTCAGACACTCTTCAAACAGAGCGTCGAGAACCCTTTCGTATTGATCGGGTCCCTCAACCATCAGAACGAAGCGTTCAATGATGTTCTCCAGCTCCCTGACGTTGCCAGGCCAGGAATAGTCAATAAACCTGTCAAGCAAGCTTTCCGACAGGGAGTCCAGCCTCTTTCTATACTTTTTTACAAAAAAGTCGAAGCGGCTTACAACCAGATAGGGGATGTCCTCTTTTCTGCCCCGGAGAGGAGGGATGTGGATATTGAGGATGTTGAGCCTGAAGTAGAGATCCTTACGCATGCGGCCCTTATTCAACTCGGTGAGAAGATCCTGATTCGTGGCCGCAATAATCCTCACGTCCACCGGTATGATACGGTCCCCCCCAATCCTCATCACCTCCTTCTGCTGCAAGACCCGGAGGAGACGGGTCTGGAGTCCCTCGGAAATGGAACCTATCTCGTCCAGGAAGATCGTTCCTTTATGAGAAAGCTCAAAGAGACCCATCTTCCCCCCCTTTTTCGCTCCGGTGAAGGCCCCTTCCTCATAGCCGAAAAGCTCGCTCTCCAGCAGGCTTTCGGGGAACGCCGAACAGTTGATGCTGACAAAGGGCTCCTCCCTTCGAGCACTCAGGTTGTGGATGCTGTGGGCTACCAGTTCCTTCCCGGTTCCACTTTCACCTGTGATCAGTACCGTTGAATCGGAGGGCGCAAACTGCTTCACCTGCTCGATCACCCGCCTCATCGCCCGGCTCTTACCGACAATATTGTCCACGGTGTACTTGGCCACAAATCCCTTTGCATAAGATTTTCGGACCTTCTGCTCTGTCCTAATCACCTTCGGAACATCCACGAATGAGGCAATGGCACCGATGATCTCGTCTCCCAGGTAGACAGGCATCATATTGTTGACGATCTGGACCTCCCCCACTTGCTGAAGACGTTGAAGCTTGGGCCTCCCCGTTTTGAGCACCTCAGAAAGGCCAAGCTGCGTGATGACCATTGCGACGGAGGAGTTCTGGGATCCCCGGATCCCAAGAATGTCCTCAGCCACCTTGTTGAAGAGGGTGACCATTCCGGCCTTATCGATGGCGATGATGCCCTCTGACACTGAATTGAGAATGGCCTCCATCCTTCTCGTCTTCTCCTTCTCCTCCCTCCGGATCGAGGCGACCACTCTGGCCTCTTCGATCGCGCCGGCAATGGTCTCCTCACTGCTACTGATCAGAATGCAGGGAAGACCCATCTCCTGGGAGACCTCGAAAGAGAAATTTCCTCCAATCAGGACCTCGATCCCCTCATTGTGAGCCTGTCTGATCCCTATCCGGAGATTCTCCGAATCGCGATAAATGATCTGCTTGATCTCAATCTGAAAATATCGCTCCAGGACCTCGACGCCCGAAATCGGATTCCCGTAGACGCTAATACCAATCTTCTTCCCATACTTGGTGGCCTCCAGGATGCTATCGAGAAGATCGAAAGCGGACATGGGGATGGAGAGGACAGGGATGGAGAGGTTGCTTCTCAAAATGGCTGCTGTCCCCCCACGACTTATAATCACTTCTACTCCTTGTGCCTCAAGATCCTTGCCTTTTTCCAAAGATTTTTCGAGGGTCCCACTCTGTATTTCTATCGAAACGCCCATTTGATGTGCGACTCGCCTTGCCAATGCGGCTAACTTCAAACTGGAACTAACCATTCCAATCTTTGGACCCATTATCACTCAACTCCTTTTGATCTAAATTTTATCACATACCCCAAAATAGCTCAACTCATTCAAGTGGATCTCTATCCCCTTGATGTAATAGATTAATCTGGGGTATTCAGTTGACTCCAGTTCAGTTTTCAAAAACCCAGATTTTTCGAATACTTATATAAAATGGTAACCTAAACTCAAAAAAGGTAAAAAATCATTATAAATCAATAAATTAGGCTAAATTTACTGGAGTCAAGTGTATACCCCCATTTAGATTAAATGTTTTTATTTCCCTTATCTTATATGTTTTCCAAACACCAAAGTCGTGCAATTGCCTCCAAAGGCAAAAGAATTAGAGAGAACGAATCTTACTTCTGCCTCCCGGGACCTATCCGGGACATAATCGAGATCACAATCCTCATCACCTTCCCGGTGATGAAGGGTGGGAGGAATGAAATTATAAACGATGGAGAGAACCGATGCCACTGCTTCGATGGCGCCTGCCGATCCCAAACAATGTCCCACCATCGACTTGATGGAACTGACAGGAATGGCATAGGCCTTCTCTCCAAAAGTCTTTTTGATGGCAAGGGTCTCGACCTTATCATTGAGCGGCGTTCCTGTTCCATGGGCATTGATATGATCGACCTGATCAGGGGAAATACCACCTTCTTCCATAGCCTCTTTCATCACTCGAGCCTCAACAAATCCATTAGGCTCGGGCGCGGTAATATGATGGGCCTCACCACCTATTCCATACCCCTTAAATTCCGCATAGATCTTTGCTCCTCTTTTCATTGCTCCCTCAAGATCTTCTAAGATTAAGATGGCCGCTCCTTCACCCAACGACATCCCGGCTCTCTTTCGATCGAAAGGCTTACAGGGAGATGGATCCATGGCCTTTAAAGAATTAAACCCACCAAAAGTGAGTTCACTCAAAGCCTCACTCCCTCCGCAAAGAACGACTTTGGATTTCCCGCTTTGGATGAGATCAGCTCCGTAACCGATGGCCGTCGCCGATGAACTGCATGCTGTAGTGACTGTAAACTTCGGACCAGAAAATCCAAATCGTTCTGCAACACGATCGGTGGTAAAGCTTGGTATAAAAGGCCAGAGGAGAGAAGGTTTGGACTTTCCTTTGAGAAGGATCTCCCGGTGATAGGTCTCTGCTTCAAACATTCCTCCTGCACCCGCCCCCAGACAAACCCCAACTTCTTCTGAAGGAAAGGAATCAATCCCGGAAACCTTCATCGCCTCCTCCGAAGCGACGAGGGCAAATTGGTCTGCTCTGGAAAGTCTTTTCAACTCTTTTTTTTCAAAGAATTTCTCTGGTCGATAATCTCTAATTTCAGCCCCAATTTTGCATGGGTACTTCGAGGTATCAAAAAGAGTGATGGGTCCAATGCCTGTCTTGCCATCTTTCAAAGATTGAAGAAATTCCTCCACATTCTTCCCAATCGAACAAAATACCCCGATTCCCGTGACGGCAACTCGTTTGGATCTCATTCCCTAATCACCCAGAAAATAAACCCCAAACGGTCCGCTTGGGAAGCGGACCCTACAGGTAATGTATTAAACACGTAGGGCCAGGTCACCGAACGGGCCGGGGGTTTGATTTTCATGGTTTGCATGTGACGCCTCCGTCATGAAAAAACTGCCTAGAAAATAAGAGTTTCGTCCTGCGGTAATGGGTAAACCTGCCTGCCGGTAGGCAGGGATGCCCGTTTCGTTGTTCGGTTATGTGGTTGGTCTCAAGAACTTCACGCCTGCGTGCCGAAACGCACTACGGCGTGCAGGCACGTAACCCTTTGACCTTAGACCCTGCCTGCGGCAGGCAGGCAAACAAGCCCTGCACCATATTAGGTACAGGGCGGGCTTCCTAACCGTAACCTTAACCTAAAACAAATTACTAAGGGTATTTATCTATATCACTTTTAAGCAGGACCTCGCAAGACAAGATCTTCCTTTATTTACCATTAATTATGATTGAACGCGTATTCGGACTATGATATGGTAGGAGTCAAAAATGGGAACAAACAGGTATTCCGTATATTAATTGTTAGCAATAAAATAATGATATGAAGAAAATACATGTTGAATCAGTTTCTGCATCTAAGTCCGGCGACTATTTCCAGGTGTACTTTGATAATGACGAAACTTATTTCTTGATCCAGTGGGGAATTGAATTTGACGACGAAGATGATGAACCACGCTACATAGAAAGTAATGATGAGTCATATATCGGCCACGTAAGGGTGAAAAAGGCCATATTGAGCCGCAATAATTTCTATATTCAAGTCATGAAAGAGAAAGAAACAAAAGAAATAGAAATAATATTTCCCGATCAAGATAAAAATGAATTCCTTGAAGTAGAAAGGATACTGAAAGTCATTATTCCGAATATAACTATCGAAAAATAAATAGACAATTGCTAATCGGGTAAGGGACGGTAATTAGCCGTCCCTCCCCACACCACCCATCATGCGGGTCCGGAATAGGCGGTTCGCAGAAATCATCGGGCCTTAGCCGGATAGTGAATCTGAATCCACAGTGTGCGAATAGAGACAAGCCCCTGTTGTTCAAGAAATGCCTTGGACAACCCCATGTTCGTTGACAATGTTTTCGCAAGATGCCAGTAGCCCTTTCTGCTCAGTCCCGTCAGTATCGCCTGATACCGGGCAGAACCCAGTTTGATAAGCTCACCGATACGCCTTCTTGCCCTGCGCCACTGTTTCCAATAGCACATGCGGATACGCCTGCGTAGCCAATGATCCAGTTCAACCGCGTCGTTGTACTTCACCGCGACACCGAAATAATTCATCCATCCCCGGATGTACAGGAGGAGGGATGCGTATCGGTATTGCATGGATACACCCCAACTCCGCCCGGTCAGGCGGCGCAGTTTGGTTTTGAATCCATGGATAGCTTTCTCAGTGGCAGTCAGTCTCATCCTTGTGAATGTGAAACCCAAAAAAGAACTGTCCTGAGCACGGACCACTTTGCTTTTGTCCTTGTTCACCCTAACCTTAAGTTTTCTCTCAAGGAAATGGCTGATACTTGCCATCACGCGATGAGCGGCACGTTCCGACTTTACCAGGATGATCAGATCATCTGCGTAGCGTGCGAATCGATGACCGCGCTTTCGCAACTCCTTATCGAGGTCATCCAGAAGGATATTGCTCAACATTGGCGAAAGAGGGCCGCCTTGCGGCACTCCCTTTGCAGTCCGGTTCAACCTTCCGTTGACCACAACCCCGCAACGGAGGTATCTTCCGATAAGGCGAAGGAGACCTTTGTCCTTGACCCGCCGGGATATCCGACTCATCAGGATATCGTGGTCCACCGTATCAAAGAGCTTTTCCAAATCGATGTCCACGGCATAACGGTATCCTTCACGGATATCTTTCAATACCTTGCGCACGGCCTGATGTGCCGAACGGCCAGGTCTGAACCCAAAGCTGCTTTCTGAGAAGTGTGGATCAAACACAGGAGTAAGAACCCGGGTGATCGCCTGTTCTATCACACGATCCATGACAATGGGGATTCCGAGTTTACGGGTTCCGCCCCTGTCCTTCGGAATCTCGACTCTCTTGACTGGGGCGGGTTGGTACTCCCCTTCCCGTAAAGATCGCTTGATTCCTTCCCAGTTCTCATGGGCGTACTTAGGAAACTCCTCAATCGATATCCCATCGATGCCGGGAGCCCCCTTGTTCGCCTTCACTTGTTTCCATGCGCTGAGCATGTTCTCTCTTTTGACCACACCCTCCACTGAGATAAGATTGAGGGAATGTCTCTCGACGACGCGTCCCGAAAGATTTCGGGGCTCTTCCGGTCGGATTCTTCGCCATTCCCGAGCTCATCGAAGACCTCCACTCCTTTCTGCGTTCGGGCCTTCAGTCCGATGACCTACTATGCCCTCTGCTGACTTCTGATTACTCACCCGGGATGTTGCCATCCAGGGCGCTGCAGGGTCCGTCATGAGGCGCTGTCTGTTTCGTGGTTCCCTTGAGGACTCATATCCGTCAACAGCGAGCGGACATGCCGGGTTCTTGGTCATCCGGGTGAACCCTTTCCGGATTTTACTCGTGAGATTCCTGCCGCATGGTAAACAGATCTCCCCGGATAAGGACGTGAACTTTCCGTGCACAACCGCCGCATTTACCCTGCCCCCTGAACCTGCGGGCTTTGTTGTGTTGTGCCAACTCGCCCAGGGACTAAGCCTTGTATGCGGTTTCTTTCCGTCGGCTCGCACGTATGCACTCCGGCTTCCTTCAGACGGTCGGTCGCCCTCCCGCCCTTGCCTTCGGCTCGTACTTTTGGTAGTATTCATGGACACGAATACCCTCGGTTCTCGTACAGGGGACTTCTTGCCTCACCGTAGCCTTTGGCGGAAGCAGGTCACCCCATAAGCTCACGCCCGTGCCGGGCGTACAC
>Ga0315281_10000577_pt1 | contig 51293 bp, 63 predicted proteins | sample YL17G07_0_MG_FD_204540 | JGI IMG/M metagenome (GOLD analysis project Ga0315281, IMG submission 204540) | Sediment microbial communities from Yellowstone Lake, YNP, Wyoming, USA - YL17G07_0 | ecosystem: Environmental > Aquatic > Freshwater > Lake > Sediment | place: USA: Wyoming | collected...
AGAACCCGGCCGACCTGACGCCGCAGCAACGCAAGGCGCTCAAGGGGATGATCAAGGCGGAACTTGAAGCCAGGAGAAACTGATGAAGACTACCGTCAAAACCAAAACAACGCGTGCCGCCAAGCGTGACCTTTTCGCCGAATTGGGCGAAGGCATGACGGCGCTCGCCGAAGCACGGCAGGGCAAGCGTACGCTGCGCACGCGTGTGGTCGAATACAAGCCGGCGCCCAAGGTCACGCCGAAGGAGCTGATTCGAATGCGCGAAGACCTGAAGATTTCACGCGCGTTGTTCGCCGTTTATCTTCGGACAAACGTTCGCACGCTGGAGAACTGGGAGCAGGGGCGCGCCAAGCCGAATGCGCAAGCAGCGCTGCTAATCAATCTCGTCAAGCGGTATCCGGACACGGTTCAGCGGCTCGCGACCATCTAATCAGCTGGCGAGTGGGTTCTGTACGATAATTCAGGTGACGAGCCGGTTCGTTTGGGCGAGGGGTACATTTCATGAGAAATGAGAGTAAGAAGGGGCGCGCGGACGTACGCGATCCGGACTTGGTGGGTTCCGAAGCCGCATTACGTCGCGCGGTAGCCCGCGCGCGTGAACAGGCGCGGCGTTCTGCGGGCTATGTCGTGGTATATCGCGACGGCAAAATCGTGGAGGACTGGGTCGGCAAGCGCGTTGCCTGACTGACGTTATACGTGACAACGGGGCTCTACGGAGCCCCGTGCTGTTTATGCTGATATTATCGAGCGGAGCCTTGCGCCGTCGTGAGTGGTTCTGTTTTCTCGCCTTCTTCCAATATGCGAACGATGGATGCGACCGGCGCGCCCGTCTCGATGGCAGTGGAACTGGCAACGCTCGTAATTAACGCTTTCCGGAATTTCTCGGGGTCGCGCAGATACAGGTTGGTCTCGATGAGCGGTTTTTGTTCCATAAGTAGATTATAGCAGACGGAGAGGCAAACCTTTGACCGGTGGGCGCGTCGCTGGCGCCCGGCTGGCGCGGGCGTTAACGTAAGGGCATTGCCAGCGCGCGGTGGAGAATCCGATGACCCCGACCGAGAAGAACCAAGGCTACCGCACCGCGGACGAGATGGCGGATTGCCAGCGCGAGATCTCGGTTTCGGAGTTCTTCCTGAAGAATCGCCACCTGCTCGGTTTCGATTCCGGCGCCAAGGCGCTGGTGACGACGGTGAAGGAGGCGGTCGACAACGCCCTCGATGCCTGTGAAGAGGCCGGCATCCTGCCGGATATCCAGGTCGAGGTGTTCGACGAGGAAGACGGTGCGTTTCGCGTGGCGGTCGAGGACAACGGGCCGGGCATCATCGAAAATCAGATCACGCGCATCTTCGGAAAACTCCTGTACGGTTCCAAGTTCCACAAGCTCAGCCAGTCGCGCGGGCAGCAGGGCATGGGCATTGCCGCGGCCGGCATGTACGCCCAGCTCACCACCGGCAAGCCCTTGCACATCATCAGTCGCGTGCGCGGCGAAAAGCTCGCCACCGAGATGTTCGTCTCCATCGATACCACGAAGCACCGCCCGGAACTCCACAAGAAGGCGCACCTGAAATGGGACCGGACCCATGGCACGCGGGTTGAGGCTGATCTGGTTTGATGAAGGCTGCCCTCACCCTCGCCCTCGGCAACCGCTCCCGGCGTTGCTCCACCTCCTGCATCCATGCAGTCGTCTCCCGGAGGGAGAGGGGACGGAAGACAAAGGCCATCTCCCGGAGGGAGAGGGGAAAAAAGAAAGCCGCCCCTCAGCCGGCGGGGGCGGGGTAATGGGGGGCCGACGGCCTCATTACTGCTGTCGTCTTGCGGTCTTAAAACAGTGTCTTGCGCTGCTTTAGTTTTTGCCTGAAATCTGCAATAACGCCCGAGTATGCTTTACATTTAACGCATTACATCTTTACAATTAAGACGTCCTCTCTTTACGTTTAATTGGCCATGACCGCAGACCTGCGCCGCACCATATTAGATGCCATCGCCCATGACGGGAGCAATGTTGCTGCACGGTTGGCCGAGCGGCATGGGGTGTCGCGCCAGTCGGCCAGCGCCTGGCTGGCGAAGCTGAAACGGGAGGGGGTTATCGCGTCATCCGGCGTGGGGCGCGGCGTGCGCTACCGGTTGGCGGTGCTGGCCAACGTGCGGCAGTCTTACGAACGTGCCGGGTTGAGCGAGGATCGGGTGTGGCGCGAACTGGTCGGGCCGCAGGTGGCCGATTTGCCGCCCAATGTGCGCGATCTCTGGCAGTACGCGGTGACGGAGATGGTGAACAATGCCATCGACCATTCCGGTTCGGAGAAGGTGGTGGTGGAATTACTGCGCGATGCGCTGAATACCACGGTGTATGTCGCGGACGAGGGCGAGGGCATCTTCCTCAAGATTCAACGCGCACTCCACCTTTACGACCCGCGCGAGGCAATTCTGGAACTGGCCAAGGGCAAGCTGACCACCGATCCGGCGCATCACACGGGCGAGGGAATTTTTTTCGCGTCCAAAGTGATGGAGGCCTTCGACATTCGTTCCGGCATGCTGCACTTCAAGCACGACGCGTGGGGTGCGGATGTGTTGCTGGAGCGTCCCGCCGACGCACCCGGCACGCTGGTATTGATGCGGTTGGCCAACGATAGCGCGCGCACTTTGCAGGCGGTGTTCGATCAGTTTGCCGCGCCGGAGGAATACACATTTGCCAAAACTATCGTGCCGGTCCGTCTGGCACAGCATGAAGGGGAGAAGCTGGTTTCGCGCTCGCAGGCCAAGCGGCTGACCATGCGGTTTGAACGATTTCAAACTGTCGTTCTGGATTTCACCGGCGTGGAGGAAATCGGTCAGGCGTTTGCTGATGAGTTGTTCCGGGTATTCCATCAAGCGCATCCGGCGACGACCTTGGTGCCGATCAATATGACTTCGGCGGTGGAGATGATGTTCAAACGAGCAATGCAGCGATGAAAATGGATTCCATAAGAATCGCCACCTGCCCGGTTTCGATTCCGGCGCCACGGCACTGGTGACGACGGTGAAGGAGGTGGTGGACAACGCCCTCGACGCCTGTGAGGAGGCCGGCATCCTGCCGGAACTCCGGGTCGAGGTGTTCGACGAGGAAGACGGTGCGTTTCGTGTGGCGGTCGAGGACAACGGGCCGGGCATTGTCGAAAATCAGATCACGCGCATTTTCGGGAAACTCCTCAACTATGGTATATCTGTTCGCTTGGCGCCGTTGGGGAGTCGGCTGCATCGGCCGGTTGTGCAAGGCTCGGCGACCGGTAATCTGTGGTTAACCCAGGAGGCAGGATGAATAACAATAAATGGTTAAGAAATTTAAGTGCTATTGCGATCTCTGCGGTGAGTGTGCTTGCCATCTCCAGCGTCAACGCCGCGACGACAGACCCGGTGGAAATGCTTTACAACTTTCAGGCAACCGGGCAATTTCAGAGCTTTGATCCTGGCACCGGCAAGTCCACCTATGTCATCAGCGCCGTGGGTCGCGCACCCAAAGTAAAGGAAAATGGAATCATCCGTGCGCGCGGCAACAAAGACATGGACGATGATGACTATAAGGTTATTCTTGACGATGCGGCCATAACCTTCGATGCGTTCAATCCAACCGCCCCTGCGCCGGTTGTCAATTTCGACTGCCAAGGTTGCAAGCTGACATATCCCGATGGCTCCACGTTTACTTCTGACCCGAGTGTGCCGTTGCAGGGGCGTGCATTTTTTCTGTATGGCCCGGTGGCACCGAATCCTGCCAGCCCCATCATCACCATCCGCATGGCGGGTTGCTCTGGACTGCGCGAAATCGCGGGCGTTGGCAAGCTGGCCAACAAGGTCGGGTCCATTTGCTTCAACGGGGTTTTCGATTTCGATGTAAGTAATCCTGCCAGCCTGCCGGCCACCATTAGCGGCGCGTCGAATTGCACCATTGTTACTCACACCCCTGTGGCGCCATAAACTACGCGCGCCGCCTCTACGCTAACAAGTGAGGCGGCGCATTTAGCGACAACCGCGTTGAACTTGAAAAAGGTGACAGCTTGAGGCACCTTTTTCTATGCTGTTCCGTGCTAAGGTGCAACCATGAAGGCAAGGTCTATCCAGTGTCCCGACTGTGGCCAGCCCGCCACGGGTAAATTCTGTAGTCACTGCGGAGTGTCCATCGTGTCGGCCTGCCCGTCTTGCGGTACCACGGTCAAACCCGGGTCGCGCGCGTGCCACGAATGCGGCACGTCGCTCACGGCCGCGGTGGCGCCCGCACCTTCGAAAGCGCGTACGATCATGCCGTGGATTGCCATCGGCATCGCGACGTTCGCCATGGCCGTTGCATTGATGGCCTTGTTCGATCGGGGCAGCAGTGTGGAGACACCGGCAGCGGCGCCGTTATTCCCGCCCTTGTCCTCTACGGTTCCTGTACCAGGCCAGCCACCAGACCTTGCCAGCATGTCGCCACGCGAGGCGGCGGATCGCTTGTTCAACCGGGTGATGACTGCCAACGAGAACGGGGATGGCGCGGAAACGTCACGCTTCGCGCCGATGGCGCTGCAGGCCTACAACAATCTGGGAACGTTGGATAACGACGCCCGCTATCATGTGGCGTTGCTGCATCTGACGGCGGGCGATATCAAAAGCGCCCGCGTGCAAATCGATCTGCTTCGAAAGTCCGTTACCAATCATTTATTGGCTTACATGCTGGAGCACCAAATCGCCGAGCGCAGCGGGAAAAAAGACAGTGCCGCCCAGACATTCAAGGCCTTCCTGGCCGCCTACGATGCCGAGATCGCGACGCAGAGAGCCGAGTACCAGGATCACCTGAACACTATCGAGCGCTTCCACAAGGCGGCGCAAACCAGCGTGGCAGGAAAGAAATAGCCTGCTCCATCGGGGCCTGAGCACCGTTCCCCCCTGAAACGGCTTGGCTCACCCAGATCCTGACTCGCTGTAAGCAATTTTATATTCATTGACCGCCATTCATTTGCTGTTTAAGTTGGGACGGTCAAACCAGTCAACCGGCCGCTGTGGGGTGGGGTATGGAGAGCGTTTCATCCAGGACTTCGAACCGTATCGACTTGCGGATCATTCACTCGGCGGCAACGTCGTCGGAAGCCTTGATGACGGTCAGCACCGAAGGCCAGGCCATCAGCTTTCCCGTCTGTACACAGCTTGGCATGCCGTTGTCGGTTTGCGTCGGCGATGACATTGTCTCGCTTCGCCACGGAAAGTTATTCATCTACGATGCCGGCCTCGTCCCGAAGCCGCCGAAATCGACCAAGTCGATGAAGAAACAGACCTACGGACTGATCCACTATCTCTCGGGCATCGAGGCCGACACAGAAGCCAAGGTGCAATTTGACGTGAAGCTCTACGTGCCCACCGAAAAGTACAACACGATCTGGGATATGGGCGCGCACGGGAACTTGCCGCGCGAGATATCACTTCAGGTCATGGGGCTGCAAGGAGACGCCCAGTGGGACATCCACGATGTCGGGTCCATGCTTCTGATTGAAGATTTCTCTTTCAGTTACCCGATTAACGCACGCGGGCTATAGGCCCGTCTAAGGTAGGGTCACGTCCACCTCCCCGGGATTTTTCAACCCATCCAGCGCTTGCGCAGGTAGTGGTCGACGGACAGGCGCCCCGGGCCGTGCAGCAGCGGCACAAGCAGCAGAATCCCCCAGTAGACGTGATCCTTGATGCCGGCCTCGTTCAGGTCAGGGTAGGAAATTACGGCGATCATGTTGAAGACGAACAACACGCCGGCGCTCAGCCGCCCGGCCAGCCCCAGGACCAGCAGTACGGGAAAGGCCAGCTCGACGGCCGTGCCCATGGCAGCGGCCAGGGTGGGCGAGAGCAGGGGCACCTGATACTCATACGTGAACAGCGCCACGGTCGATTCCCAACTCTGGATTTTTGTGAGTCCGGATTTCCAGAAGATGTTTGCCACCCACAACCGTATGCCGAGGTCGAGAAACGGGGCGAGAGCATTCAGGCCGCAGGTCAGTGACTTGGCAATCGGCTTGCATCGGTCGAGGAAGGTCATGGAATTATTTTTCTCCGGTCAGTAATATTTAAACGAAGGAAAGGTCGAGGCGGAAAGACGCTACGCTGCCGAGCGAGACATGTTGGCGCAGGATTCCGGCAAGATCGAGTTGCGGTTCTGCTTCGAGCGCCATGGCGCAGGCCTCGTCGAAGCGGCGATCGAAAGAGAAGGCGCGCAGCAAAAGAAATTCTCCGTTGCTCAGTCGTTTGAATTCGATGTCCAGATCGCGCCGGAAGACCAGCAGCCGCACGCCGCCCTCGTTGAGGTCAATCTGTTCGTGCGCGGCGCCCGGCTGGTTCGCCTGCCAGATGCGCAGCAGCGGGTAATCCGATTCCAGCAAGCGCGTGGCCGGGTGCAGCCCGAAGACCAGATGGCCGTGCTGCGCCGGTGGCACCGCCGCCAGTTGATCGTGCGGCAGCGGCGCGTGCCCGGCGGCATGAAAGACGCGGTGGTAGGCCCATTCCAGACGCGCGACGTCCGGCAGATAAGGCAGTGTGGTGGCCGGCGCGAAGGTCGCCAGAAACGCGGCGAAGCGTCCGCCGAAGTCGTGCAGGTTGCCGCTCGTGGACGGATGCGCGTGGATATATCGATCCGCCGCATAGCGAAAGAATTGCTCGCCCACCAGCCGGACGACGACCGGGTATACGGCAATGAGCGCGGCGGTCAGGCTGGCGAAGGTATTGTTGCGATAAATCTGTACGAGGCGCGCACCCGGAAAACGGCCGTCGCGCACCTTGCCGGCAAACGGCGCGTCGTCCTCGCCGAAGACCGCTGCGACAAATCCGCATTGCAGTTCATGCAACGCGGTCATGACGCTGCTCTCTCAGAATTTCATCGGCGCTGTGCATTTCTTCCAGCAGCACGGCGAGCGGCGGGATGTCGGTATCCCATTCAATCAGGGTCGGAACCGGGCCGAAGCGCTGCACGGCCTCACGGTACAACGACCACACCGGCGCGGCGACCCGGGCGCTGTGGGTGTCGATGAGAATTTCGCCGTCCTCGTAACGGTTCACGCTGAATCCCGCCAGATGCATTTCTTGCACGGCGGTCACGGGAATCGCGCGCAGGTACTCGCTGGCATCGAAGCCGTGATTGATTGCGCTGACGTAAATATTGTTGATGTCGAGCAGAATGCCGCAGCCCGTTGCCTGTGCCACCGCCGCCAGGAACTCCCATTCCGGAATGGTCGTGTCCTGGTATTCCAGGTAGCTCGAAACATTTTCGACCAGCAGTTGCCGGCCGAGAAAATCCTGCGCCTGGCGAATGCGCGCGCTCACGTGGCATAGCGCCTCGTCGGTGTAGGGCAGCGGCACCAGGTCGTTGAGATAACGCCCGCCGATCGAGCTCCAGCACAGGTGTTCGGACACCAGCGCCGGTTCGACGCGTGCGATAAGCGCGCGCAGGCGTTCGAGGTGCGCGAGATTCAGGTGATCGGTGGAGCCGAGCGACAGGCCGACGCCGTGCAGGCTGAGCGGGTAATGCTCACGGATCTGCTCCAGATAGTGGAGCGGCGCACCGCCCGCGCCGAAATAATTTTCACTGTGAACTTCGAGCCAGCCCGCCGCCGGACGCTGTTCGAGCACATCCCGGTAATGCGGCGCGCGCAGCCCGATGCCGGCGCGCGCCGGAATCGGGCTGCGGGGAAAGCGCATGGCGGCAGGCATGCGACCGTGAATTATTTTTTCTTGGCTGCGCCCGGCGGGGCGGCGAGCGCACCGCCGGCCATTTTCAGGCAGCTTCCCTTGGGCAGGTACATCCATGCATCCTTCTGGAAATCCTGGGTAGCGGTACCGGAACAGGAGCTCGATGCGGTCGCGCAATCGTTCTTTCCGGCCTTGGAGACGCCAAAACATTTCTCCTGCTCTTTGCAGAACACCAGCGGTTCGGCCGCCGACACCGAGCCGACGGCGAGTGCGGTACCGAGAGACACTACCGCGGTGACCGCCGTCAACATGCGTTTGTTGAGTGTTTCAGAGTTTTTTGTGTTCATAGGGCCTCATTAAGGGTTTGGCAAGAATGGCTTTTGAGAGTGTCAAACTATCACGATTGCCAGCCTTCTCACAGGGCACCGGGAGCAGCGCATGCCTACGCCGCTCCCGGGTAGTGACCGTCTATTTCTTTGCGAGCGTCCCGCCGGAAATTTTCTCGCACGTGCCTTTGGGCAGATACAGCCAGGCGTCCTTCTGGTTGTCCTTTGTGGCTGTGCCGGCACAGGCGCTGGCACTGGTCTGGCAGTCGTTCTTGCCGGCCTTGACGACGCCATAGCACTTTTCCATTTTTGGTGCTTCGGCGTGCGCCGGTATCGACATGGCGGCGACCGTCAGTGCGAACAGGCCGGTGAGGGCGGTGGTCATGGAGGCTGGCGTGTTGTTCATGAGTGAATCTCCTGATGTGGTTATGTGGGTAAAACAAAATAATCTATTCAGAGTGAATGGGTCGCCTGTTTCTCCGGTCACTTCTGTCCCAGGGCGGTAAGGATGCGCTGGCGCGCCGCCTCGGGCAGACGTTGCCGGGACACGGAGTCCTGCCGGTCCGAGAACCGTTGTGCAGCGACGCGCAGAAATTCAAGCTGTTTCCGAAATCGTGCGCAACCCCGGCAGTAGAGCAGGTGCAAACGCACCGCCAGCCTGACCCGCCAGGGCAAGCGTTCGTCGCAGGCCCTTGAAAGCAGTAGCGAGACATCTTTGCACGACAACATCATCGGCTCTCCGCGTTGATACCGAACCACTGTTTTTCCAGGCACTCCCGGAGGCGCAGGCGGGCACGGTGCAACATGACCCACACGTTCGACGTTTTCACCCGGGCGACCTTACACAGTTCGTCAGTGGAGAGCCCATCGATCTCACTTAAGGTAAACATCTGCGCCTGCCGCACCGGCAGGGCGTCCAGACAGTCTTGGAAGACACGCCAGAATTCGGCCTGTTCCAGTGCGTCATCCGGCTTGGCCCAGGCCGATGCAAGTCGTGCCCAGTGGTCTGTGTGCTTGTTGAACAGGGCGTCAACGGCGTCGTCCGTGTCGGCGTTGTCCGGCAGCGGTGCTTCGCGGCGGGTGCGCCTGAAGTAGTCGATGATCTTGTTCTTGAGAATGGCAATGAGCCAGGTGCGCTCCGCCGAGCCACCGGCAAAGTTGGCGCGCGCGCGCCACGCGGCGAGCAGGGTTTCCTGCACCAGGTCCTCGGCGGTGGACGATTCGCGCACGCGCAGCAACGCGAACCGGTACAGGCTGTCGCCATGCTGGTCGAGCCAGGTATCCGGGTTGGATAGCGTGGCAGGGGCGGGTGCATCCTTCAGCTTGGGGGGATGGTTCATGTCAGGCGTTTTAGACTGATTACGCACTACTGGCAAGCCCTTCATGAGACTTCTGGTGCGGAAATCAATTGGCGTTTGAAATCGTCCAGTGCCTCACCGGGTTGGCCCACGATGGCCACACTGCCGGCGCCGTGCGGCACGATGATGCCGCGAAAACCATCGGCATCAATCAGCCGTGGTTGGCCGATGGCTTCGTGCGGCATGAACAGCATCGTCACCGGCCCGTGAGCGCCCGCCAGAATCAAATGTCCGCCCGGCTGGTGGCGAATCGGGCAAACACCGGCGTAGTGCACATTGTTGAGCAGCGGTTTTGTTGAAACGCCAATGGTTTTGAGCATCGCCAGGATTTTATTGTCGGGCACCAGTTCGCGCGCCGCCAAGTATTCGCGCTCGTCGTTGATGTGCGCGATGACGTCCTGCTCAAGGGATGAGGACCAGGGTCGCAGCAGCATGACTACCACCGGGATCAGTATTAATAGCAACGCTGCGGCTGCGGACAGGCCGTAAGGCCGCCGTGTCCGGTGCATTGTCTGGTTCAGGATCACGCGTGCCGTCAGCTTTGCCGGTACCGGCACCGCGAGCGCGCCGGCCAAGGCCTGCTCGAAAGTTGCTTCTTGCGCGGCGAACTCGGCGCAGGCGCGACATGTCTGCCTGTGTTCCAGGAACGCACTGTCCCGGGAACGCGGTTCGCTCAGATAGTGTTGACGAAATCCCTGGCAATTCATGTGCCTTGTCTCTGTTTGGCAGTGCCGCTCACCGCCAGTGCGGCGCGCAGTTTCTGGCGTGCGCGAAACAGGCGTGTCATCACCGTGCTCGGGGCCAAGTTCATGGCGGCGGCGATCTCCTCGCCACTGAGGCCGCCCAACACCTGCATGAGCAGAGGCTCTCGATACTCCTCGCTAAGTCGCAGCAGTTCCTGGCGAAGCAACAGGGTTTCGATGGGCGCGGCGGCCTCGGCGGCGATGTCATCCGGGTCGATTTCTGCGATCTCCGGCGTATAGCGTTCATGCAGTCGCGCGTGTTCACGACGCAGTATGGTGGTAAGCCAGCCCCTGGCCGCGCGCGCCTCGCGCAGATCGCCGAGTGCTCGCCAGGCGCGCAGAAAAGTCTCTTGCACCAGATCCTCGGCACGCCCACGATCCCGGCACAGCCAGTAGGCGAAACGAAAAAGGCCCGCAGAGTGGGCCTCGACCAGCGCCTGGAATTCTGGTTGTGCGTTTCTCATGTCTGTGAAGACCGGCTGGGCAAGGGTTTTATTGCGCCGTTGGAAAAATAATTTTTCGGGACACATGAAAGATTTTTCGCCCAACGCCGGTCTTTTTCATCAGCTATGCACGGGCATAGTCATCACCTTTCAGCCATCGGAGACAACACCATGAAAGACAAAGCATTGTTCGTATCCACCGCCATCGCAGGCTTGTTGGCCCTGAGCGTCATCGGCAATCAAGCCGTGGCCGCAAAAGATGGATTCGAGAAGTGTGCGGGTATCGTGAAGGCCGGCAAAAACGACTGCGGAACCAGTCAGCACGCCTGTGCCGGCATGTCCAAGAAGGACGGCGACAAAGAAGAGTGGGCGTATGTTCCGAATGGCACTTGCGACAAACTTGTCGGCACCAGCATATTCAAGCCTGCTGCAAAGAATTAGTTCTCGATGCATGCCTCCGGCATAGCCGGGGGCATTTAACTTCATTATTGCACCAGCCGGTGCAGGCATTCCAGATAGTCGGTATCGCTCGGCGGCGCGCGGTCGCGGCCAGCGCGCCACAGGGATTCACCGAGACAATCCAGCATACGATGTTGGGCGGTGTGCTCATCGCCGAATTTTCTCAGCAGCGCCTGATAGCAGGCGCGCAGCCCGGGCGGCCGGTCGGCGGACAGTTGCTCTTCGATGGCGATGTGCAGGCTCATGTGCAGGAACGGATTGGTCTCGCCGGCTTCCGGAAGCCAATCACGATCCGCGCTGGAGTCGGGGCGCGCCAGTAGGGCGTGGTACTCGGGATGGCGCCGTGCGACCAGTACGACAAGTTTTTCCGCACCGTCCAGGGTTCCACCGGCGCTGTGTTTGCGCCAGGCGCTGAAGAACACCTGGCGCAGCGCGTTCCGGTCTTGATCGAACAGCATGCGTCAGACAGTGGCCCGGACGCTCACGGCACCGTGCCTCCCGCGGTATTCGCTTGAGGCTTTGCCGCATACAGGCCGAGCACTGCCGAATATTGATAGAGATGGTTCATGCCATCGAGCGGCGCGATCTCGCCATTGCCGTAGAAGCCGATCGCCGGCAGACCCGGGAAGCGGCTCTTGAGAAGGTCGAGGTCGCGGTCGCGGTTGCCGTAGAAGTGCGGGCCGCGCCCCATGCACGGGAACAACAAGGCAAAGTCCGGTGCAGCGTTCAGGTTGTGTACGGCCTGATCGAGCGCGCTGCGGAAATCGCGTTCGGCGGTGAGTGCATCGCGCATTGCCCAGAACAAGCGCTCGCCGGCGGCGAGTGGCGCCGAGAAGGTCACGGATCGATCGTTCAGGTTGGCCGAGACAATGTGATTCAAACGATAGCGGCCGTCGCGGATGGCGGTGTCCGGATCGCCGAAGGTGACGCCGCCCACGATCAGGTGCAGCGGCAGGCGTTCGTGTTCGCGCACATTGCCGGGCAGCGATTGGACCAGCACGTTGAGCGCCGGATAATTTCCGAGCTTGAGGACGTCGAGGCCCTGCACTTCACCGATCTCGATCGGCGATGTCAGCGCACGCATGCCTTGCGAGACCTGCACCACGCCGTGCGCGCCTTCGATGCCCGCATCCACGCGCCCGCCGTCCACTACACGCGTGCCGGACCAGACCCGGAACGGTCCTTGACCGAATAAATCGCCAGAGACGGCGCCGATCCGGGGCGCGCTGCTGTCCAGCCAGTCGGCATTGAGCCCGGAAGGGCTGCACAGACTAATGACCGGTTCGTTGTCTTCGGTGTCCGCAGCATTCAGGCGCAGCCGGTCGCCGAATACCATGGCGGCCGCGCCCGGCACGTCGAGCAGCCATTCGTCTTCGGTGAGCACACCGGCGCCGGTGCAACCGGTGACTTGCAGGCAGCCGGCGGCGCGCGCCGCCGCGCGCAGGGCAGGCTCGGGGCTGGGGGCAAAGTGCGGTGTCAGAAACAACAGCACGCTGTTGGCGCGCGTGAGATCGGCGCGCTCGAGCGCTTGTTCGATGGCCTGCGCCGCGAGTTCGGGCAGAGCGCGCGCGCCGCGTGCCAGGCCGGTGGCGACGGGGACGGTCATGGGCCGGTCTCCGTTGCGCACGGGTACGCAAGGAAAACGAATCTCGAGTTTTGGGAAGCGGCCATCCTGTTGCTCATTCGGTTACTTTATCCTTATATGAGCACAAGTCAAAAATTACGCAGCTACCGCAACGCGGCTTGCGTGCCACGCAGGTATAGCGGCCGTGCAGGATCAGCCAGTGGTGCGCGTCGTGGCGGAATTCCTCCGGCACCACCTGGTTAAGCTTGTCCTCGACGGCGCGCACGGTCTTGCCGGGGGCCAGCCCGGTGCGGTTGGCGACACGAAAGATGTGCGTGTCCACGGCGATGGTCGGTTGGCCGAAGGCGGTGTTGAGCACCACGTTGGCGGTCTTGCGACCCACGCCCGGCAGTGCTTCCAGCTCCGCGCGCGTCGCCGGCACCTGGCCGCTGTGCCGCTCGACCAGCAGTTTGCAGGTTTTGAGGATGTTGCTGGCCTTGGTATTGAAGAGGCCGATGGTTTTCACGTAGCGCTTCAGGCCGCGCAGGCCGAGGTCGAGAATTTGCTGCGGGGTGTGGGCGGCCTTGAAAAGTTTTTCGGTGGCTTTGTTGACGCCCCGGTCGGTGGATTGCGCCGAGAGAATCACGGCGACCAGAAGTTCAAACGGCGTCGTGTGGCGCAGCTCGGTGGTTGGTGCCGGGTTGGCCTGCTTCAGACGCGCGAACATCTCACGGCGGTTGGCGGCATTCATGCGGGGTTCTTGGGCGGCGTAGATTTTTTGGTGCGCACGCGCGCGACCGCGGCGCGGATTTCGGCGCGCATGCGCGCGCGCTCGTGCGCCACTGTTTTCGGCTGCACGGTCGCTCTGCTTTTTCTCAACAGGCGCGCCAGGCGTGCATCGGTGCGCGCACGCCACCGGCCCACTTCAACCTGGCTGTATTCCGGCCACAGGCTGTCCGCCACGGCGGGCAGCGCCACCGGCAGCAGGGTGATGCAATCCACCGGGCAGACCGGCAGGCAGAGCGCACAACCGTTGCACTCGGCGTCGAGCACGCTGTGCATCAGCTGGCGCGCGCCCACGATCGCATCCACCGGACAAACGTCGAGGCACTTGCGACAGCCGATGCAGACCGGTTCATCGATGCTGGCGCGTTGACGCGCGGTGCGCGCACCGTACACCGGATTGAGCGGCTTGGGGCGGGCGCCGAGCAGTTGCGCGAGCGCGTCGAGCGTTGAGTCACCGCCGGGCGGGCATTGGTTGAAATCGGCGGCGCCGCTAACAATGGCCTCGGCGTAGACGCGGCAGCGCGGGTAGCCGCAGCGGGTACACTGCGTCTGCGGCAGACAGGCGTCGATGGCCTCGGGCGTGAGCGGCATGGGGACAGGTGGGTACCGGTGCAGACGAGAGAAGTATGGCGTGGCGTGCTGGTTGTGGCAATAATATCGCTTCGACATCACCACCGATGGATACAGGATATGAGTACGGCGCACAAGAACGGCTTCGGCGCTCGCGGTGGCTGGTGGGTTGTGGCGCAGCTCCCGCTGTTGCTGTTGGCGGTGCTAATCCCGGGCTGGACCGGAACCGTGCGGCACGGAGACCTCACCGCCGTGCAGACCTACGGTGGCCTGGCGCTGACCGCCGTGGGCGCGCTGCTCGTGCTCGCCGGCATCGCCGCCCTTGGCCGCTGGCTGACTCCGTTTCCGCAGCCGTTACCGGAATCGCAACTGCGCACCGGCGGCGCCTATACGCTGATGCGCCACCCTCTCTACACCGGCATCCTGCTCATGGCCTGCGGCTGGTCGTTGTACAACAACAGTCTCGCCGGGCTGGCGTTCGATGCCGTGCTGTTTATATTCTTCGATCGCAAGGCGGCGCGCGAGGAGCGCTGGTTGACGGAGAAGTTTCCCCACTACGCCGCTTATTGCCGCCACGCGAAAAGATTCATTCCCTGGATTTACTGAATGGAAGAACACAAGTGTCCTTTTAGCGCGCCACTCATCAGCCAACAGTTCGACTGCGTGCACGCCCAGGAAGTCATCCACCGTGGCGGCGCCGAAATCGCCTGCACCGACGCGCAGGCACATGCTCGTTGCGAGCCGCTTTTTCTGCACATGAAGGCCGCAGCGCTCCCGGCCTTCGGGGTGGAGGACGATCTGCTCAGCATGCCGCACAGCGTGCAGGTCAAGATTCAATACGGCGGGCTGCTTGGGTTGCAGCGTCTGCTGCCCGGCGCGGCCGTCGTGCCGGAGCGGGTCGGGAATATCGACGCTCTCGTCGTGAACGCGCTGACCCGGTTCGGCAGTCTCGATGCTGTTCCCTGCGAACAAATAGTCGTAGACATAACCGCCTTCAAGCCGCGCTCCCGGCGCGGGTGTTAGTCTGGTGCGTGCTACTTTACGCGCATACCAGGTTCCGCGCCGGAGTCGGGCGCGAGAATCCACAGTTCCTTGCCGCCCGGACCGGCGGCCAGCACCATGCCTTCGGACAGGCCGAACTTCATTTTGCGCGGCGCGAGATTTGCCACGACCACGGTCAATCGGCCTTCCAGCGTTTTCGGATCGTAAGCTGAGCGAATGCCGGCGAAGATGTTGCGCGTCTTGCCGTCGCCCACATCCACCGTCAGTTGCAGCAACTTGTCGGCGTCTTCGACGAAGCCGGCGCTGACGATTTTCGCGATGCGCAGGTCGACCTTACCGAAGTCGTCGATCGAGATTTCCGGCTTGATCGGTTCGATCGCGGAGGTGGCGGGTGCAGTGGGGATTTCGGCGTTCATGGCAAGGCTCTCTTTGGTTTCTTCCAGCAGCGCGGCAACCTGTTTCGGGTCGATGCGTGTTGCGAGGTGCTGGTAGGGATTGATGACGTGATCGGTCAGCAGCGTCGCGCTGTCGTTCCAGGTGAACGGCGCGACGTTCAGGAATTTTTCCACCTCGGCGGCGAGTTTCGGCAGCACCGGCATGAGATAGATGGTGAGCAGGCGGAACAGGTTGAGACTGGTGGTGCAGACCTGATGCAGCTGTTCCTTCTGCGCCGGGTCTTTGGCCAATACCCACGGCTTCATTTCATCCACGAATGCATTTGCCTTGTCGGCCAGCGCCATGATCTCGCGCACCGCCTCGCCGAACTCGCGCTGCTCGTAATGGCCGGCGATGATCTGCGCCGCAGCCTGCAGCTCGCGCAGCAGTTCCGGGCGCGCGCAGGTTGCCGCCAGCTTGCCGCCGAAGTGCTGGGTGATGAAGCCAGCCGCGCGTGCCGCGATGTTCACGTACTTGCCGACCAGATTCGAGTTGATGCGCGCACTGAAGTCATCGAGGCTGAGATCGATATCATCCAGACGTGCGCCGAGCTTTGAGGCGAAGTAGTAACGTAGAGCCTCGGGATTCAGGTGATTGAGCCAGGCACGCGCACTGATGAAGGTGCCGCGCGACTTGGACATCTTCTGGCCGTTCACGGTGAGAAAGCCGTGCGCGTTCACGGTGGTGGGCAAGCGGAAGCCCGCGCCGCTCAGCATCGCCGGCCAGAACAGCGCATGGAAATAGAGAATGTCCTTGCCGATGAAGTGATGCAGCTCGGTCTTGGAGTCCTGGCCCCAGAAGTCGTCGAACTTGAGGCCTTCTCGTTCGCACAGCTTCTGGAAGCTCGCCATGTAACCGATCGGCGCGTCCAGCCACACATAGAAGAACTTTCCGGGCGCGTCCGGAATCTCGAAGCCGAAATAGGGCGCGTCGCGCGAGATGTCCCAATCCTTGAGGCCGGTGTTGAACCACTCGTCGAGCTTGTTGGCCGCCTCTGGCTGCACATGGCGCGTATCGGTGATATCCGGAAACAGATACTTGCGCAGGGTGTCTTCGAAATCGCCGAGTTTAAAGAAGTAGTGTTCGGATTCTTTCTCCACCGGCGCCACGCCGGACAGCACCGATACCGCGTTCTTGAGTTCGGTGGGCGTATAGGTCGCGCCGCACACTTCGCAACTGTCGCCGTACTGGTCTTTCGCGCCGCAGCGCGGGCATTCGCCCTTGATGAAACGGTCCGGCAGAAACATCTGCTTCACCGGGTCGTAGGCCTGCTGGATGGTGCGCTTGGCGATGTGCCCGGCGTCGCGCAGGCGCTTATAAATGGTTTCGGCGAGCGTGCGGTTCTCATCCGAGTGGGTGGAGTAGTAGCTGTCGAAGGCCACCCCGAAATCGGCGAAGTCGCGTGCGTGCTCGGTGTGCATGCGCGCAATCAACTGTTCCGGCGTCACGCCCTCCGCCTGGGCGCGCAGCATGATGGGCGTGCCGTGGGTGTCGTCGGCGCACACGTACCAGCATTCGGTGTTCGGTTGCATTCTCTGGAAGCGCACCCAGATGTCGGTCTGGATGTACTCGACGAGGTGGCCGATATGGATCGAGCCGTTGGCGTAGGGCAGGGCGCTGGTGACGAGGATGCGGCGATTCTTCTGGGACATACAATTTAGCGAGAAGGCGGACGAGTAGGGCTTTAATTATTTTGAGAACACCCGGGACGCAGCCAAGCGCCTGAATGGCCGCAACTTTACCCTTTTTAGTCTGTCCACACTAGGAATTTCCGGTGCCGTGGCATCGACGCGCTCATCAGCAACCCCTTGTTTTTGGTAGGGAACATCATGACATTTTACAGCCTTGGGTGTAGCATGCGCGCTCGATTCGTTACACCTCATTCGCGGAGCAGAAGTCCCCATGGCAGACGTATCCCAGTTGCAGGTCGAGACCGCGCTCAAGCAAGTCATCGACCCCTACCTCGAGCAGGACCTGGTCGCGGCCAAGTGCGTGAAGAACATCAAGGTCGATGGCGGTAACATTGCCGTTGATATCGTGCTCGGTTATCCGGCAAAAGGCTGGCAGGCAGATCTCGCCGCCAAGCTCAAGGAAAAGGTCGCCGCCATCGATGGCGTGTCGGCTGTCACGGTCAACATCTCCTCGAAGATCGTCGCACACGGCGTGCAGAAGGGCGTGAAGCCGATCGAGGGCGTGAAGAACATTATCGCCGTTGCCTCCGGCAAGGGCGGCGTCGGCAAGTCCACGGTCGCTGTGAACCTGGCGCTGGCGTTGTCGGTGGAAGGCGCGACCGTCGGCATTCTGGATGCCGACATCTACGGCCCGAGCCAGCCGCGCATGCTGGGTGTAAGCATGAAGCCGGAGAGCAAAGACGGCAAAAAGATGGAGCCGATCATGAGCTACCATCTGCAAGCCATGTCGATTGGTTTTCTGGTGGACGAAGAAACGCCGATGATCTGGCGCGGCCCGATGGTCACCCAGGCGCTGGAGCAGCTGCTGCGTGAAACCAACTGGCAGGACCTCGACTATTTAATTATCGATCTGCCACCCGGTACCGGAGATATTCATTTGACGCTTGCCCAAAAAGTGCCGGTGACCGGCGCGGTAATCGTCACCACGCCGCAGGACATCGCGCTGCTGGACGCGCGCAAGGGCCTCAAGATGTTTGAGAAGGTCGAGGTGCCGGTGATGGGCGTGATCGAAAACATGAGCACCCATATCTGTACGAAGTGCGGCCACGAGGAACACATCTTCGGCGATGGCGGCGGCCGGCGCATGGCCGAGGAGAACGACGTGGATTTCATCGGCAGCATCCCGCTCGACATCCGTATCCGCGAGTCGACCGACAGCGGCAAGCCCACGGTGGTCGCCGATCCGGACGGCCGCCTGAGTCAGATCTACCGTGACATCGCACGGCGCATGACCGGCAAGCTGTCCAAGCAGAAGAAGGACTTCAGTTCCAAGTTTCCGGGCATCGTGATCCAGAATACTTAAAAAATTCCGCCGCAAAGACGCAAAGGGCGCAAAGAAAGCATTTTTTCATATAGAATCTCTGCGTTCTTTGCGTCTTTGCGGCAAGAAATCATATGAGCATAAAATCCGACAAGTGGATCCGGCGCATGGCGCGCGAGCACGGCATGATTGAGCCGTTCGAGCCCAATCAGGTGAAGCGCAACGAGAACGGCCCGATCGTTTCGTATGGAACTTCCAGTTACGGCTACGATATCCGCTGCTCGAACGAGTTCAAGCTGTTCACCAACATCAACAGCACTATCGTCGACCCAAAAAACTTCGACGCTAATTCCTTCGTCGATGTAAAAAACGACGTATGTATTATCCCGCCGAACTCGTTCGCGCTCGCACGCACCGTCGAGTATTTCCGCATCCCGCGCAATGTGCTCACCATTTGTCTCGGCAAATCCACCTATGCGCGCTGCGGCATCATCGTCAACGTCACGCCGTTCGAGCCGGAGTGGGAAGGTTTCGTAACGCTGGAGTTCTCGAATACCACGCCACTGCCGGCCAAGATCTACGCCAACGAGGGTATCGCACAGGTGATCTTCTTCGAGGCCGACGAGGAATGCGAAACGTCCTATAAGGATCGTGGCGGCAAGTATCAGGGCCAGACCGGCGTTACCCTGCCCAAGACCTGATTTATTCTTCTTTAACCGAAAACGAAAGGGGCGCATCGCGCCTCTTTTTTATGGAGTAACCCAGCCTATGGCCCGTCGCAGGGTGGCAGGTTGGGCTTCATGAAATGAAGCCCAACCTCTGCATTGGCTCGCTGGTATCGTATGGCTTCGTTGTCCTCCGTGATGTTGGACTTCACAAATAACGTTCAGCCCAACCTACCGGACTCTCCCAGGTTGCCGCTTGATGCCGCTCCGCTTGGATGAGCCTCCTGCACGAGCGCTGATCCCCCTTGGCGAGCCGCGTTAAGGAAGCCCTGAACAAGTTTTTTATTGTCATTTCGACCGAAGGGAGAAATCTGATAACGCGAGGATGACGCCAGACTTTCATGCCGGCAGATTTCTCGCTGTGCTCGACATGACAACTTGTTCAGGGCTTCCTTAGGGACATCCGCAGTAGGCGGAAGAAATATCGTGTGTGCAGTCAAAATGTGGACAAAGAATAAGGGGGCCAACGGCCCCCTTAATAGGTACTTCTTCGGGTCTGTTTGCTGCTTAGAGCTTGAGGTACGTCCAGCCGGCTTCCTGTTTTTCCATGACTTCGATATTTCCGCCCGGAACCACTTTTACGCCGGGGAAAAGATCCTTCTCGGTGACCTTGGTGGCTTTCATGGTCTCCCCGCAGGCATTAAACGTGATGCCACTTTTAATGGCATCGCCCAGACGGTTGCCGACCGTGGTATCGAATTTCAGCATTTTCAGCCCGCCACCGTTGGCGACCAGCTCAATGTCGACATTCTCCTTGCCGAGATTCTTCTGCATGATGGAGACATTGTTGAGCGCCATATTCCATTTGGCTTCATTGTCATCGTTGAGATGGAAAACGACGCGATGCTTTTTCACGGCATCGGCGGCCATCGTGGCAGGGCCGGAAGCCAGGGCCAAAACCATGGCCAGCGTGGCGAACTTCATGAAGGTCTTGAAAAACATGAATTATCTCCTCTGTGGTTGATTCAGGGCAGAAGCACTTCTTCCACCTAGAGGTGCGCAGCATTCACCAAGCAGGCGGATAATGCAACACCTCGTGGTCAGAAAAATAGTTTCTGGCGAAGGAATATATTCACTGGCCGCCCTAACCGCGCCCTAACCGGGACTCCTGCCACAGCAGATAAGCCGCCGGAATCACCGCCAGCGTCAGCACCGCGACGCTCAGCATGCCACCTACCATGGGCGCGGCGATGCGTTGCATCGCCTCCGAGCCGGTGCCACTGCTCCACAGAATCGGCAGCAGCCCGGCGATGATCGCGGCGTTGGTCATGATCACCGGCCGGACGCGCAGCAACGCACCCTCGATCACGGCCTCGCGCACGTCCGCGCGCGTGAGCCGCCCGGCGCGCGCCTCGGCACGGCGCTTCAGCGCCAGGTCGAGGTAGGTGAGCATCACCACGCCGATCTCGGCGGCCACGCCGCCGAGCGCGATGAAGCCCACGGCGACCGCGACCGAGAGGTTGTAGCCGAGCAGGTACAGCAGCCAGAAGCCGCCGACGAGCGCGAGCGGCAGCGTGGTGACGATGATGAGTACCTCCATGCCGTTGCGGAAGTTCAGGTACAGCAGGAACAGAATGATCACCAGCGTGAACGGCAGGACCACGGTCAGCCGCTCCATGGCGCGTTGCAGGTATTCATACTGGCCCGACCAGACGATCGTATAGCCGGGCGGCAGCTTCACCTTCTCCGCCACCGCCGTCTGCGCCGCGGCGACGTAGGAACCGATATCGCGGTCGCGGAAGTCGATGTAGATCCAGCCGGAGAGACGCGCGTTTTCGCTGCGGATCATGTCCGGGCCGTCGGCGATGCGCACATCCGCCACCTCGGACAATGCAATCGGTACGCCGCTCATGGTGGGGATGGGCAGGCTGCGCAGCCGTTCGAGCGAGTCGCGCAGGTCGGCCGGATAGCGCAGGCTCACCGGGTAGCGCTCGCGTCCCTCGATGGTCTCGGTCACGTTCATGCCGCCGATCGCGGTCTCGACCGTGTCCTGGATGTCCATGACGTTGAGCCCGAAGCGCGCGGCGCGGTTGCGGTCGATCTTCACGTCCACATAGCGTGCGCCGGTCAGGCGCTCGGCATAGACCGAGGTGGTGCCGGGGACGGCGCGGATGACCTGCTCGATTTCGCGCCCGACGGATTCGATGGTGGCGAGCGACGGTCCCATGACCTTGATGCCGACCGGCGTGCGGATGCCGGTGGTCAGCATGTCGATACGCGTCTTGATCGGCGGCACGATGACGTTGGACAGGCCCGGGAACTTCACGAGCTCGTACATCTCGGCAATGAGCTTCTCCGTGGTCATGCCGGGGCGCCATTCGGACTTCGGTTTGAGTTGGATGACGGTCTCGAACATGGACAGCGGCGCCGGGTCGGTCGCCGACTCGGCGCGTCCGGCCTTGCCGAACACGCTCTTGACCTCGGGCAGCGTTTTTAACAAGCGGTCGGTCTGCTGCAAGAGCTGTTGTGCCTTGCCGACGGAAATGCCGGGTAAAGTAGTCGGCATGTACAGCAGGTCGCCCTCGTCCATGTCCGGCATGAATTCGGTACCGACCTGCATGGCCGGAAAGACGCTGATCAGGATCAGCGCCGCCGCGCCCGCGAGCACCTGTCTCGGACGTTGCAGCACCCAGTGCAGGGCAGGACGGTAAGCATCGATGATCCAGCGGTTGAGAGGGTTGCTATGCTCCGGGCGAATGCGGCCGCGAATGAGAAAACCCATGAGCACCGGCACCAGCGTCACCGACAGCCCGGCGGCCGCGGCCATGGCGTAGGTCTTGGTGAAGGCGAGCGGCGCGAACAGCCGGCCTTCCTGCGCCTGCAGCGCGAACACCGGCAGGAAGCTCACGGTGATGATGAGCAGCGAGAAGAACAGCGGCGGCCCGACTTCTTCGGTCGCCCGGCGCACCAGTTCCCAGCGATTCTTGTCGGTCACCTTCTCGCGTTCGAAATGTTTATGCACGTTCTCGATCATGACGATGGCCGCGTCCACCATCGCGCCGATGGCGATGGCGATGCCGCCGAGCGACATGATGTTGGCGTTGATGCCCTGGCTGTGCATCACGATGAAGGCGGCCAGGATGCCGATCGGCAGCATCACGATGGCGACCAGCGCCGAGCGCAGGTGAAACAGGAACGCCAGGCACACGAGCGCGACGATCACAAATTCCTCGATGAGCGTGCCGGCGAGATTGCGCACCGCACGCGCGATGATCCCGGAGCGGTCGTAGGTGGTGACGATCTCCACGCCCTGCGGCAGGCTCTTTTTCAGGACATCGAGTTTCTGCTTCACGGCCTTGATGGTGGCGAGCGCGTTCTCGCCATAGCGCATGACGATGATACCGCCCGCCACCTCGCCCTCGCCGTTCAGCTCGGTGATGCCGCGGCGCATTTCGGGGCCCACGCGAATCTCCGCGACCTGTTCCAGGCGGATCGGCGCGCCCGCCGAGGTGAGCCCGAGCGGGATCGCGCGCAGGTCCTTCAGACCTTGCAGGTAGCCGCGCACACGGATCATGTACTCGGCCTCGGCCAGCTCGATCACCGCGCCGCCCGATTCCTGGTTGCCTTTCTCCACGGCCATGCGCACGTCCGGCAGTGTCAGCCGGTAGGCGCGCAGCTTCGCCGGGTCCACGACGATCTGGTACTGCTTGACCATGCCGCCGACTGCGGCGACTTCGGAGACGCCGGGCACGGTGCGCAGTTCGTATTTCAGGAACCAGTCCTGCAGCGCGCGTAGTTGCGACAGGTCGTGCTTGCCGCTGCGGTCGACCAGTGCGTACTCATACACCCAGCTCACGCCGGTGGCGTCCGGCCCGAGCGCCGGCTTGGCCGCGCGCGGCAGCCGCGGGATCACCTGGCTCAAATACTCGAGCACGCGCGAGCGTGCCCAGTAGATGTCGGTGCCGTCCTTGAAGATGATATAGACGAAGGAGTCGCCGAACATGGAGTAGCCACGCACCGTGACCGCGCCCGGCACCGACAGCATGGCGGTGGCGAGCGGGTAGGTGACCTGGTCCTCGACCACCTGCGGCGCCTGGCCCGGATAATTGGTCTTGATGATGACCTGCACGTCGGACAAATCGGGGATGGCATCGAGCGGCGTGCGCGCCACGGCGTAGATGCCCGCGGCCACGAGCAGGCCGGTGATGAGCAGCACCATGAAGCGGTTGGCGAGTGACCAGCGGATGAGTTTGGCGATCATGGAGTGCTCCTAGTGTCCGGTATGTGCGCCGCCAGCCGGCGTCCTGGTCTCGTCGGCCGCGCCCGGCTCCTCGGACTGCATGCGCGAGAAGCTCGCGCGCACGCTCGCCTCGGAGTCGATCAGGAACTGGCCCGAGGTCACGACCACGTCGCCGGCCTTGATGCCGTGGCGGATTTCGATCCAGTCGTCCGACTCGATACCCGGTGTCACTTCCACCGGTTGGAAGCGCCCCTCGCCGAGCGCCAGCACCACGGCGTTGCGCGAGCCGGTGCGGATCAGCGCCTCGCGCGGGACGAACAATGCCGATTTGCCCGCGGCCGCACCCAGGATCGTGACCTCGGTGTACATGTTGGGCTTCAACACGGCGCTCGTCTGGCTCAGGCGGATGCGCGCCTTCACCGTACGCGCGCCGATGTCCACGTCTGCCTCGACCTCCTCGACCGTGCCGCCCCAGGTCCGGTCCGGTACATCGGCCACGCGCACCTCGGCGCGTTGGCCGGCGCGCACCAGGCTTGCGTCGCGGTCGATGAGATCGACGAGCACGGCAACCCCGCGCGCATCACGGAACAGATAACCCGTGACCGCGATGCGTCGCGGCTGGCTGCCGCGCGTGACCGTGTAGGTGCGCACGCCCAGGTTCTGCACGATCTCGGGACGTACGCTGACCACCGCTGCACCGGCTTCGCCTTCATAGACAGGAACCAGCTGCATGTCCATGAACGGCGACTTGCCCGGCTTGTCGGATTTGAAGCCCGGTGTCATGGGGTCGGCCCAGTAGAGCACCTTGCGCTCTTTTTTTGGCGCGTCCGCGACGGTCGCCGCACCCGGCGCTCGCTCCTGGGGCGCAAGGAAATACCACGCGCCGATGGCGATGGCCGCGAGGGCGGCGGTCGCGATGATGCCGATCGAAAGTGCCTGGTTGCGGCTCGTAAATGAAGCCCACTCATGTCTTTGTCGGGACAAAGTTCTTAAGATGCGCTTCGCTGCGTTCGTCTCGTCATTCATGATTATTCTCCGGTGAGATACAAAAGTTCCGCCTGGGTCTTGGCGAGGTCCACGCGCACGCGCGTGTATTCCTGCTCGGCGTCGAGCGCTTTCATTTGTGCGTCGCGGTATTCGGTCTGGTCGCGCGCGAAGCCGGCGACTGTCACCTGCGCCTCGCGGCGGATGGCGGGCAGCAGTTGCTCTTCGAAAATCTTCGCGCGCGCGGCAAGCGCATCGTATTCGGCGCGCATGGACTGGTGCATGGCCTCCAGCTCGCGGCGTTTGTCCTCGCTCTCGAAACGCGCGCCGCTCTCCATGGCCAGTTTCTCAGCGAGCCGCCGGTCCTGACGTTTGGCGCGAAACACCGGCAGGTCGAGCGTCACCATGGCCGTCGCCATGTTGGGCCGCTCGGTGCCGTCCGGCATCGGGCGGCGCAGGCCGTAGGAGAGATCGAACATCCAGGCGGGCTTGTAGTCCTGGCGTGCCATGTCCACTTCGAGACGCGCGGCGTCGCGCATCGCTTCGCTGGCGAGCCACTCGGGATGGCGTGCGGCGTCGAAGTCCGCTGCCGGTACCGGCAGCACCGGCAGCGCGGCCGGTAACGGCAGCGTCGCTGCGGCGCCGATCCAGCGCCCGAGTTGCGCACGGGTGCGCGCGATCGCGCTCTTTAGCATCGGTTCGCGTTCGTTGACGCGTGCCACGGCCTGGCGTGCGCGGATCACCACCTGCTGCATGTCCGCTGCCGCGCGGTAGCGGCCTTCCGCGGCCTCGAGCAGCTTCTGCTGCAGGCGGCGCGACTCCTGCAAGCGCCGCAGGGATTCCTGCTGGAAGTACAACTCCAGCCATGCCTGGCGCACCTGTCTTAGAAGGTTGCGGCGTTCGGCATCGAACTTGGCCTCTTCGCGCATGAGTTCTTTCTGCGCACGCTTGCCCTTGAGCGCGAGTGTGTCGCCGGCCGGGAAGCTCTGACGAATGCCGACCATGGTCATGGTCATGTCGTCCTGGTCGAGTTTCCAGGTGTCGGTGGGCACGTTGATGGCGCCGAGCACGAGTTGCGGGTCGGGCAGCCGGCTTTCATGCACAACACGCTGCGCAGCCGCCTCGGCATTGCTGCGGTGGTGCGCCAGCCAGGGTGCGTCGGTCAGCGCCAGCGACTCGGCGTGTGCGAGCGAAAGAATTTCTTCCTCGGCCCGCACCGCGACGGGGGCCAGCAATTGGAAAATCAGAATAATCCCGATCAGGGAGTAAAACGGTAATACAGGCATGCGCCATCTCCTTCTTTGTCCGTGGAACTGCGACGAAAGAAAGCGACAGCTAGATCAGGAGCACCGCGTGTTGCAGGTTAAGCGGGGGAACAAGGATGACCGTTGCATAGCGGTCGGGGGCAAGTGTACGGGTCAAGGCAGGCAGCGCGGGTAGGCTGTACAGCCGGACCGGGACCATCGTGAAGTCGAGCGCAGGCACCGTGCCCGCCAACCGCTCTTCGTTCGAAGTCTGGCAATCGACGGCGTTGAGCGTCGTGCATTCGCTGTTCGTGGAGCGGTCCGAGTCGCCCGTGAATGCGCAGTCGCCTGCCATGCCCATCGGGCAGGCAGGCATCACCGCCACACACGGTGCGGCGGCGGCCACCAGCCACAGGCCGCCTACCAGCGCCAAGAGTATGCGTGCGGTGCGTTGACGAATTCTTTTCGAAAGGCCCAACATGGTTCAGATAATAGGCTAGAAGGACGGAATTGTCTTGATCTAAATCAAGCTCTATCGGCCAATGCCTATTGGCAGACGCCTCGTCCTTAGCCGGGTTCTATTGAGATTTACATAAACCCCTTACAACCCATAGCCTGGATGGAGCGCAGCGGAATCCGGGCAACAGGAAGGTGTCAATGAAATATGCCCGCCTCAATAGTTTAAAGATGTGCGAGATCAGAATGGAAGATGTGCATCCGGTTTGACGGCAAGCACCAGCTCGCGGAACTGCTTCTGGATGCGCTCCAGTGCAGCCTGATTGTCTGCCTCGAAACGGAATACCAATACTGGTGTGGTGTTTGAAGCACGCACCAGGCCGAAGCCGTCGGCAAAGTCGGCGCGCAGGCCGTCGATGGTGGTGATGCGCGCGTCCGGCAGGCGCGCCTGTTTGAGGAACTGTTCCATGAACTTGTAATGTTCGCCCTCGGCGAACTGGAGGTTGAGTTCGGGCGTGTTCAGGGTGTTGGGCAGGCTGGCGAAGATTTCCTGCGGGTTGCGGGCGTCGTGCGCCAGTATTTCCAGCAGGCGCGCCGCGGTGTACAGGGCGTCGTCGAAGCCGTACCAGCGTTCCTTGAAGAAGGTGTGGCCGCTCATCTCGCCGGCCAGCAACGCGCCGCTCTCCTTGAGCCTGGCCTTGATGAACGAGTGTCCGGTCTTCCACATCGTTCCCTTGCCACCGGCCGCGGCGATGGCATCGGCCAGGGTGCGCGAGCACTTCACGTCGTAGACAATTTCAGCGCCTGGGTTGCGCGCCAACACGTCGCGCGCGTACAGGATCATCTGCCGGTCTGGCCAGATGATGCTGCCGTCCGGCGACACCACGCCGAGCCGGTCACCGTCGCCGTCGAAGGCGAGTCCGGCATCGTAGCCGCCTTTCTTCACTTCGGCGATGAGATCGACGAGGTTCTTCGGCTGGCTCGGGTCGGGGTGGTGGTTGGGGAAGGTACCGTCAATCTTGCAGTAAAGCTCGGTGAGGTCGCAACCGAGACGCTTGAGCAATTGCGGCGCGAGTTCACCGGCCACACCGTTGCCGCAGTCCACGGCGATACGCATTTTGCGCGCGAGCTTCACGTCGCCGGTGATGCGGTTGAGGTAGGCGTCGCGCACATCGGCTTGCGTGACCTTGCCGTTGCCGCTGACGAGATCGTTGTCGAGCAACCGCTGACGCAGCTTCTGGATGGCTTCGCCGGAGAGCGTCTCACCCGCGATCACCATCTTGAGGCCGTTGTAGTCGGGCGGGTTGTGGCTGCCGGTGACCGCCACGCCGGTGTGTGTGCCGAGGTGGTGGGTGGCGAAGTAAACCACCGGTGTCGGCACCATGCCGATGTCGATGACCTCGCAACCGCTGCCGGCCAGGCCGCGCGCCAGCGCCGCGACCAGATCCGGGCCGGACAGCCGGCCGTCGCGTCCAACCACGACCCGTGTCTGTTGGCGTGCCAGCGCCGCGCTGCCAATTGCCAGACCGATGCGCTCGACGATCACAGGCGTGAGCGTCTTGCCGACGATGCCGCGGATGTCATAGGCCTTGAATATCTCGGCCGGCAAGTCGGTATTGGTAATAGTGGGGAACATCAACTGGAAATCCTCAAGGGTTCTGACGGTGCGCGATTCTACTTGTCGCCAGCGGTTTATTGAAGACGCGCCTGTACAGAAATAGCCATCAACTCAGGTTGGCGGTGCTTGCGTGACGGTGCGATTGCCGCCTTCCGTGAACGCCTGTTTCAGCGCCGCCTCGGCGCGCGTGAAGCTGGCAGCAGTGTCGGCATCGGTCTGCGCGACGAGCGTGAGGCCCGCGCTCCACGAGAAGGCCTGTGGCGCGTTGCTGCCGGGATCGAACTCCTCGGCCAGGCGTGCGCGCAGGCGATCGGCAATGGGTTCGATTTTATCGAGGCCGGTGAAAGGAAACAGAATCGCAAACTTTCCATTCTCGATGCGCGCCGCCACGTCGCTCTGACGCAGCGCCTCGCGCAACTGGCGCGCGAACAGCTTGAGCAGGGCATCGCAGGCTTTTGGCCCAAGCTGGGCCTTGACCCCTTTGAAATTATCAATATCGGCGATGAGCAGTGTCGACGCCAGGCCGCCGCGGGCCTGTTGGTGCAGCTGTTTGAGTTTGGTGTCGAAGGCCGCGCGCGAGGCAAGCCCGGTGAGATTGTCGAGCTGCGCTTTCTTCTCCAGGTCGTGCCGGTCATGGATTATCTCCGCGCCGGAACTGCGCAACGCCTGAGCGAGGTGGCCGAATTCCTTGAGGCGAAAAGGATACTGGCCCATCAGCGCGCCGTTGCGAATGTCGCTGAACAGGGTACTGAATGACTTATTGTCCTGCCGCAACGCGTCGCCAAGCCACAGCATCGGTAGCGCTACCGATAATCCCAGCAGCACGAGCGCCAGCAGCGCCGCGATGCCCGGCAGCATCAGCCGCGCTATCGAGGACGACCCACTGGCAGCGGCGGGCCAAAGGCCAAGACGCCAGTTTGTGCCGGCGATGTCCTGTGCGACCGGTGCTGCACCGGATTTGAGGTTTGCGTTGCCCCCGCTGGCGACGACCATGGCCTCGTTATTAGGATTGATCTGACGCAGTTCTGCGTAGCCGTCTTCGGGGCTCAGTGCCGCCAGTGTGACACCTACTGCCGCCGGATCTAGACTCAGCAGCACATGACCCAGCACGTGCTTGCCGGAATCCGTCACTGGCGCCAACACGTCCAGATGTGCGGACGGCGTGTTGGGCAGGTGCAGTTCGGCATCCGGCACGGCCTCGCCTTTCTCGCTGCGGCCGAGGAGGTCAAGACACACATAGCTCAGTTCCGGCACGCTGCCAGTTTCAGTTGTCCGCGTGCCAGCCGGTAGTAGACGCAACTTCAGCACTTGCGGCAGTGCCGGTGCGAAGTGCCTGGCGAAGAGTGTGCGCTCGGCTGTTTTGTTCTCACCCAGCGTTCCGCTGCGGGCGGCGTGTGCGGCGAGCTGGCGCGCAGTGTTTTTGTACTGCGCGACCTGCGCGGCAACCTGTGCCGAGAGGAGACGCACATGGCTTTCGCCCACCTGCTGCCGGGCGCCAGACCCAAGGCTGCTCACCAGAACTATCGCACCGCTGGCCGCACACAGCACGGCGAGCAGTACGAGTACCGCAGACAGGAGCGCAATACGGTTAATGCTGAGTTGCATGGTTCGGATTTGGAAAGCCGGTCTGCACTAAATTGTAGTCATGTTCACTGGTTTTTGACGCCGGTATGACCGAAGCCACCGGCGCCGCGCCGACTCGCTTCAAAATCCTGCACAATTTCGAACTCGGCCTGCACCACCGGCACAAACACCATTTGCGCGATGCGGTCGCCGGGCTCGATGGTGAACGCGGCTTGCCCGCGGTTCCAGCAGGAGACGAACACCTGTCCCTGATAATCGGAGTCGATCAGGCCGACCAGGTTGCCGAGCACGATGCCGTGCTTGTGGCCGAGGCCGGAGCGTGGCAGCAGCATGGCGGCGAGCCCCGCATCGCCAATGTGGATGGCAATGCCGGTGGGAATGAGCTGGGTATCGCCCGGTTTGAGTGTGAGCGCTTCGTTGAGGCACGCGACCAGATCAAGGCCGGCGGCGCCTTCGGTGCCGTAACGGGGGAGCGGGAACTTATTGCCGATGCGCGCGTCGAGGATTTTGAGTTCGATTTTTTGCATGAAACCTGTTTGCGATGTGTTGAATGAGTGTGCGTGCCAGTTGCGACTTGGGTGCGAGCGGGAGTTCGGTGCTGCCGGTGCGATCCACGAGCAACAGGCGATTGTGGTCTGCGCCGAAACCGCCCTCCGACGTGCCGACCAGATTGGCGGCGATCAAGTCGACACCCTTGGCGGCAAGCTTGGCGCGCGCCGCGGTTTCCAGATCGCCGGTCTCGGCGGCGAAGCCGACCGTGAACGGCGCCGGTTTAAGTGCAGCCACGCTGGCCAGAATATCCGGGTTGCGCACCAGTTCGATGGCCAGGCGTTCGGCGGTTTTTTTAATTTTTTGTTCCGCCATGCTTGCCGGCCGATAATCGGTCACGGCGGCAACGCCGATAAAAATGGCGGCACTACTAATGCGCGCGTGCACGGCGTTGTACATTTCCTGGGCGGTGGTGACGTGTACCGTCGTGACGCGTTGAGGCGCAGCAAGCGTCACTGGGCCGGAGATGAGCGTGACCCGCGCGCCGGCCTCGGCGGCGGCGCTGGCCACGGCGTAACCCATCTTGCCAGAGCTTTTGTTGGTCAGGCCGCGCACCGGATCGAGCGCCTCCCAGGTCGGGCCGGCGGTGATAAGGACGTTGAGGCCGTCGAGCGCACCGGTTTCAAACAGGCCGGCCGTCAGTGTCGCCAGCTCGGTTGGCTCCAGCATGCGTCCGGGGCCGACATCACCGCACGCCTGCGAACCCTCGGCCGGGCCGAACACCTGTACGCCGCGTTGGCGCAGGGTGGCGATGTTGGTTTGGGTGGCGGCGTTGCTCCACATCTGCCGGTTCATGGCCGGCGCCAACGCCAACGGCGCAGCGCTGGCGAGACAGACTGTGGTGAGCAAATCGTCGCCGCGCCCAGCGGCAAGGCGCGCGAGGAAGTCGGCGCTGGCCGGGGCTACCAACACCGCATCCGCCCAGCGCGCCAGCTCGATATGCCCCATCGCCGATTCTGCTTCGGTATCGAGCAGGTTTCGATGCACCGGCTGGCCGCTGACCGCCTGGAAGGTGAGTTCGGTAATGAATTCGCAGGCGGCATCGGTCATCACCACGCGCACCTCGGCCCCCGCTTCGCGCAGACGGCGCACCAGGTCGGCGCTTTTGTAGGCGGCAACGCCTCCCGTGACTCCGAGCAGGATGCGTTTATTGACGAGGGTGGTCATATACGTTAAGTGTACTTGAGGCGCAGGGGGCCTCCAAACCCAGGGGTTCAGACGCCGCGCACGCCACACAGGGAGGTGAAAATTTATGCCGATTACCGACTGGCCGCAGGCCGAGCGGCCGCGTGAGAAATTGCTGGCGCGCGGGCCGCAAGTCCTGTCCGATGCCGAGCTTCTGGCTATTTTTCTGCGCACCGGCGTGGCCGGAAAGACGGCGGTGGACGTGGCGCGCGAGCTGCTCACGCAGTTCGGCGGCTTGCGGACACTGCTCGCGGCCGAGCGCACGGCGCTGTGTGCCGCGCCCGGGTTGGGGAATGCGAAGTACGCACAGCTCATGGCGGCGCTCGAACTCGGTCGGCGGCATCTTGCTGAGGTGCTGACACGCGGCGCGGCGCTTGAATCCGCACGCGACACCCGCGAATACCTGAAGGCCTGTTTGCGCGACCAGACCCACGAGGTGTTTTGCGGACTGTTCCTGGACAATCGCCACCGCGTGATCGCGTTCGAGGAATTGTTTTCCGGCACGCTCAACGGCACCGCCGTCTACCCGCGTGAGGTGGTGAAACACGCGCTCCGCCACAACGCCGCCGCGGTGATTTTCGCGCACAACCATCCCTCCGGCGTGGCCGAGCCGAGCCGCGCGGACGAGGTGCTCACGGCGCGTCTCAAGGAAGCGCTGGCGCTGGTCGATATTCGGGTGCTGGACCACGTGGTGGTCGGTGATGGCGAGATGGTTTCGTTCAGCGAGCGCGGGCTGCTCTGATCCGTCTCATGTGCTATCGCCTGCCACGAGCAGAAATCCGCCGAACAACAGTCATTGATTAAAAGGTGATGATCTCGTCGGCGGCGCTCATCAACGCGCTCAGCGCCTTCATCGAGCCGCGGTTGATGCCGGGCAATGGGTAGGTCTGGTCCCAGCCGAGCTTCTTCAGGGTGTTGCCGCACACCTGCACGTCGAGACCGACGTCCAGCAGTTCGTAGAACAGCGCGCGGCACGGGTTGTCGGCATGGAGTTTGGGATCGGCCAGGCGCGCGCCGTCTTCGACCAGAAACAGGTGCACGTCCTTGTTGTCGGCGAGCATGGCGCCGGCCAGCCGTAGCGCCGTGAGCGCGCGACAATCCGGGACGTCGGGCGGTGCATGCAAAACAATCAGTGCCCTGGACATGTTCAGAATCTGGTGGCCAACCAGAATTTTTCGTAAATCACTTTACCCCAGTGCAACAGCCGGCCCGGTGGCCAGAGCCGCAACTGCGGCGCCGGCTCGGTGTAAAAATTGCCGCTGCCATAACCGGCGCGGCCGTCGCCGATTTCGACAAAGCACGCGCCCTGACCGGTGAACCGCGCCGTGGCGCGTTCGCCGCGGATTTCGGCGGCGATGTTGCGCGCCACGACCTCGGCCTGGCCATGCGCGAGCACGCCGGCCTTGGGCAAGGGCTTGCCGATGGTGAGCGGGATGCCGGTGATATCGCCGACGGCATACACGCCCGGAAAATTCGTCGCCAGGGTCGCGCGGTCCACATTGACCCAGCCGCTCGGCCCGGTGAGACCGGCATCCTTCACGACTTGTGACGCGCGATGCGGCGGCACGTACACCAGCAGGTCGAAACCGGCGCTCGTGCCATTGGCAAAGTGAATGAGTCGTTGCTCGGCATCGACCTTTGTTACGGCGTGTTCCGGGTGATAAACGATGCCTTTGGCTTCGACCATCTGACGCAGCTGTTTCGACACCTCCGGCCCGGCAGTCGCCATCGGGCCCGGTTCGGGCGTGTACACGTCCACCGACACGTCGGTACGCACGCCGCGGTGACGACAATCGTCCTCGAGCAGCATCGCCGCCTCGTAGGGTGCGGCTGGGCATTTAAATGGTGTCGCGCTCACCAGCAAAACGAGGCGGCCACGCTGGAAGTTCGCGCGCGCGGCACTCAGGGCTTGTGCGCCCGCCAGGCTGTAGAGGTTGTGGCCGGCCTGCGCGAGGCCGGGAATGGTTTCCGGCGCGAGTTCGGCGCCGACGGCGATGACCAGATAATCCGCAGTCTGTTCCTGGCCGTTGATTACCACCGCGCGCCGCGCCGGATCGATGCGTTCGACATTGCCCTGCACGACCTCGATGCCGCGCCGCGCGAGTCGCGCGATCGGCCGCCGGATCTGATCCGGTGTGCGCCAGTCAAGCATCAGCCACAAGAGCGATGGCTGAAACAGGTGCTCGGTTTCGCGCTCCACCAGCACCACGCGGTGTTCGCGCCCAAGCAGTTTGCGCAGGCGGCTGGCCGCCACCACGCCGCCGATCCCGCCGCCCAGTACCAGTACCGTCTTGCCCATGTTGTCCTCCTCAGAAAACCAGAACCTTGTCGGCCCACTGTGTCCACTCGGCCCACTCGGCGAGCGTGCTGCGGCGCGTGCCGTCCACGAGATCGGCATCGCCGATGCCGCGCGCGTCCATGCAAGTGCTGCACACGCCGATCTCGCCGCCGGCGCGCACAATCATCTTGAGGAACGACTCGATATGGTAGTAACCCTGTGGGACCTTCTGGCCGCTCTTCGCGCAGGCGGCGGCATCCGCCACCAGGAATACACGCACCGCATTGCCCGCGGCGGCATCCTTGAGCAGCTCACGCGCCAGGCGCAGGCCGTTGTAGGACCGTTCCGTGCCGTAGGGTGGATCGTTTAACACAAACAGATATTTCATGACGACACCTCCGGCTGGTTGGCCATAAACAAGCCCCTCCCCGCCGTCTCAAACGGCCAAGCGAGCGATGCACACCTCGACCCGCACGCAACGAGCATGAGTCGCCGGACTACAGGCCGATCTTGCTGACTTCCAGGCCGCGCTCGCTCACATGCTTGCGCAGGGTCTCGGTATCGATCACCTGCGGATTGAAGGCAACCTCCAGCATGTGTGCGTGCTGGGTGCTGAAGTGCACCGAGACCACACCGTCGCACCCCTGAATGTCACGCTCGATGTCGGCGCGGTCCTTGGCCGAAAGATCGGCCGGTACGTGAAACATGATGTCTGCGATGTCCATGATGAGCCTCCTGCTGTATTGGCGTTTGACTGCGCGCACGTCTGCGGATGCGGAACTACTCCTGCAACTCACGCCGCATCCGTTCGTACCCCTCCTTGCCGATCTCCCCGCGCGCATAGCGCGCCTTGAGAATCTTGAGCGGCGTCTCGCCGCGTGGTGTCGATGACGCCGCCATCTATTTGATGAGTGCCACGATGCCGGCGATTACCAGTATCCACACCAAGACCATGAACAGCCAGCCGAAGCCGTGCCCAAACCACCCGAAACCGTCAAAGTCACCCATCATCGCTCACCTCTGCGGCCAATCTGAACCCAATCCGGCGCGAGCACATTGATCCAGGACAATCAACCGGCCGGGTTGAGCCGCGGATGCGTCTCTTCGCCGAAGACCTGAACCACCAGCCCGGACAACGCCATGGCAATGGCGACGAACCAGAAGCCGGCGCTGAGTGAGCCGCCGAGGTGCGCCACCGCGCCGAGCGCGAGCGCGCCGATGCCGTAACCGAGGTCGCGCCAGAAGCGGTAGATGCCGATCGCCGAGCCGCGCCAGTTGGGGTGCGCAATATCGGCGACCGCGGCAGACAGATTAGGATAGAGCAGCGCCATGCCGAAGCCGGTCACCGCGGCCGAGACCACCCACCACCACACCGCGTCGCCGGCCAGCATCATCGCCACACCGGCGCCGCACAGCCACATGCCCCACACGATCGGCCTCTGCCGGCCGATGCGGTCGGAGAGCCGGCCGGTGAAGAACTGCGAGCCGCCCCACACGAAACCGTACACGCCCACCACCCAACCAATGTGGGCGAGACTCAGGCCGCGTTCGTAGAGAAACACCGGATACACGACCCAGATCAGCGCATCGACGAACTTTTCGACCAGACCGGCCTGACTCAACGCCGCCATGCGCTTGTCGCGCCAGGACATGAGCGTGAACACCTCCCAGGTTGTTGGCTGTGCAGAAATATTCTGCGCAAAGCGTGCCGCCGGCCCGGTGCTCTGGCCGGCCGCGTGGCGCGCGCCCTCGGCATGTGCCCAGTGGAGTGTTTCCTTCACCCACAGCGCGGTCGTCACCAGCGCCGCCACGATTACCACGGCGCCGAACACAAACAGCCCCAGGCGCGGCCCGAGCGCGGTGGCAAGATAACCGGTGACGATCCCCGCGATCGCGACGCCTACATAGCCAGAGAATTCGTTGAGCCCCAGCGTTAACCCGCGCTGGTCGGCGCGCGTGATGTCGAGCTTGGCGGTCTGGGTCATGGACCAGGTGAAACCCTGGTTCATCCCGAGCAGCACCGTGGCAGCCACAATCCAGCCCCAGCCCGGTGCGTACAGGATCATGAACGGAATTGGTATGGCGGAAGCCCAGCCGATCAGCAGCACGGCCTTGCGGCCGAGCCGCTCCGACAGTCGCCCGGCCACGAAATTGAGCGTCCCTTTCACAAAACCGAAGGCCACGACAAACGCCATCAACAGCAGGAACGAACCCTTGGGCACGCCGAACTCGGTCTCGGCCAGCGCCGGCACCACGGTGCGCATCATCCCGAGGGTCAAACCCACCAGGAATACCTGCAGCAGCTGGTGCAGGAATTGCGCGAGGTTGGCGCGGATACCGTGGCGGTAAGCGGCGAAATTCTCGTGCGCGTGCTGCGAGGCGTGCATGACGTGGTCGCTCGATTGTCAGGCGGCGATGTTGGCCGCCACCATCCGCTCCATCTCGGCTGGACGCGGCGGGATTTCGCTCGTGAGCTGCTTCACGAACTCATTTTTGTTCGTGACCTTGAGGCCGGGATTGAAGCGTTTCTCGAAGCCGATGGTCGAGGACGGCTTGCCGGAAAGCCCGGCGCCGCACACGCTGCCGGCCTGGTGACCGGGGAAGATTTCGACTTCGTCCGGCAGCGACAGCAGCTTGGCATGGATGCTGTCGAACAGCATGGCCGCCATCGCCTGCTCACGCCCGGCCAGGTCCGGCCGACCGATGGCGCCGACGAACAGGGTGTCACCAGTGATGACGAACCACGGCTGCTCACCGCGACGCTTGTCAGTGACCAGCAGGCAGACGCTGTCCAGGGTGTGGCCCGGTGTGTGCAGCACCTTGAGGATGACGTTGCCGACCTCGATCGTGTCGTTGTCGTGCAACGGATGAAACGCAAATTTCACGAAATCGGCATCACTCTCGTGCAGGCAGTAATGCGCGCCGGCCAGCTGCGCGAGCTTGCGCCCGCCGGAGTAATGATCGGCATGCACATGGGTGTCGATCACATGCGTGATCGTGACCTTGGCCTCCGTGGCCTGGTCGATAAACCACTGCTCGTCGCCCGCGACCACGTCCACCGCCACGCCCTTGCCGAGGGTGCCGCAACCCAGGAAGTACGAGAGCGTCGATTCCCTGGCTGAATATTGTTTGAAGAACATGCTTGTGTCTCCGTGTTGAGAGTTGAGGTATTTGTTTAGAGGTCGTTGGCCAGCGGCAAACCGCGCACACGCCACTCGGCCACACCATCTTCCAGACGCGCTGCCTTGATGCCTTTTTTGGTCAAGAGGACAACGGCCTCAATGGCCATCATGCAGAACGGTCCGCGACAATAGGCCACCACCGGCTTGCCCTTGGGGATCTCGCCAAGGCGTGCTTTCAGTTCGGCGAGTGGAATCGAGCGTGCGTGCGGCAGATGTGCGGTCTGATACTCGGTTTCCGGACGGACATCGATCACGATGACATCGCCGCGCTTGGCCTGCGCCAGCAGTTCCTTGCCGCCCACCGGGGCCAATTCATCCGGGTGCGTTACCATTTCCTTCATCGCCGCTTGCAGCTCCAGCAGCCGCTCTACCGCGAGCTGTCGCAACATCACCCACATTTCCGCGACCCGAACGTCCACCAGCCGGTAAAACACGTTCTTGCCTTCGCGCCGCGCCTCGGCCAGGCGCGCCGACTTGAGCTCTTTCAAGTGGGCGCTCGCGAGTTTCACGCTGATGTCCGTGGCCGCGGCAAGTTGTTCGACACTTTTTTCGCCTTGGCTCAGCACCTCGATGAGCTCGAGGCGCTTGGGGCTGGAGGCCGCCTTGCCGATCCGGGCCACTTGTTCATAGAGAAGATTTTTGAGCTTTCTGCCAGTCATGGTTCATAATACCAATAGTCGTTAGAATGATGGAAACATAACTAGGTAGCTGTGTCAAGCCGACGGGGTCCGGAAGCAGGCTGCACGCGGATGTAGTGGATTGGACCGGCGCGTTGCTACTACAAACAGTTAGGCGGCATGCAGACGCATGGCGCGGGGCAGAGACAGGCTGAGCTATTGTTCGGGCCTCTGAACCGGGTAGCTGTAGCCCAGGCACCACGTTTTGGCCGCCATCGGCCTGCGTGCCACCAAAACGACTCTGAAAATGGATTGGCTTAGTCACCTTGAACCAGCGGTTCGGGCTACCCTTGGCCGCCGTTATCTGATATAAAGTCGCGCTTTCCTGCCCGTCCGGGCAGGGCCGTACGGAGATTCAAGCGATGTCGAAGGTCTGTCAGGTTACGGGCAAGCGCCCCATGTCGGGAAACACGGTTTCCCACGCCAATAACAGGACCCGCCGGCGTTTCCTGCCGAATTTACACGTTCGCCGCCTGTGGGTGGAGAGCGAGAAGCGTTGGGTGCGTCTGCGACTTTCCAGCCAGGGCCTGCGTACTCTGGACAAGAAGGGCATCGACGTCGTACTGGCCGAGTTGCGCGAGCGCGGCGAAAAGTTCTGAGGACTGAATCATGGCCAAAGCTACCCGCGAAAAGATCAAACTTGTGTCCAGCGCGGACACCGGTCATTTTTACACGACCACCAAGAATCGCCGCACCATGCCGGACAAGCTGGAACTGATGAAGTTTGATCCGGTTGCCCGCAAGCATGTGATGTACAAGGAAGCGAAGATCAAATAATCAGCGCTCCTGTCCCAATATAAAACGCCCGGCTTTGCCGGGCGTTTTGCTTTCTGGACCCGCCACTACGTGTGCCCACCCTTGCAAAAACCATGCAAAGTTGGTTAGATGAACAGCATCTGGGTACTGTCCGCAGGCTTCGATTCCTGGCCGGCGCGCAGTCATCTCCAAAAGGTGAAGCGTTCGTGTATCCACTCAGCCAGCAAGTATTGCGTACGGATGTTGCGGGGATGCCGGTCGAATGGATCGGCTTTCAGGATGCCGTGCGCTTTTATCACCTTGGGCAGGTTGCGTACAGTTGTGGTGTGGCCCTGTATCGGGTCCATGGCGGGTATAATGCCCTTACCGGACTACGCAGTGTCATCGAAGTAAATTCCATTATCGCCACACACGGCGAGAGCCACGGGCCGACCCAGTCGCGAACGCACTACACCCCACCACTCAGCAACCCGGCGCTGTTCGCGCGCGATGCGCGCCTGTGTCTTTATTGCGGCAAACAGTTTCAGGCGCACGATCTTTCACGCGATCACGTCACCCCGCTGTCGCGCGGAGGTTCCGATACCTGGAACAACGTGGTCACGGCCTGCAAGCGCTGCAACAACCACAAGGCCGGCCAGACTCCGGAACAGGCCGACATGACCCTGCTGGCCGTGCCGTTTACGCCCACCCACGCCGAATATGTCTATTTGCAGGGCAAGCGTGTGTTGGCCGACCAGATGGAATTTCTGCTGGCGCACTTTCCGCGCCACAGTCCTTTGCACAAGCGGCTCTCTGGCCTTATCTAAAAGCCGGACCGTGGATACCAACAACAAAAAACCCGCCGAGGCGGGTTTTTTGTTGTTGGTGATTAGTGGCTGCTCGTTCAGGCGTGTACCGGAACGAGACGACAGGAGCGCAGTTTCTGCGCGAACAGGTTCAAGCGCTCAATGCCGCTGGCCTCGGCCTCGTGGCACCAGTCCTGGAGAGCGTGGATCAGGTGCTCCTGGGTAGTGGCCGAGCGTTGCCAGATGTCGGCGAGCTTTTGCTTCATGGAGTACACGGTTCGGAGCGTCTGGTTCTGCGCCAGGGCGTGGTGCAGGCGCGCGCGCGCGGCCTCGTCCAGCAGACGCGGTTCGCGCACCATCAAGCGCTTGCAGCGCTTGAGAAGCGTCAGGGATTCCTTGTTGTTGCGGTCGGCGCCTTTGAGTTCCTCGCGGTGTACGTGGTGCATGACCTCGCGCGCGAACTGCGCCATGAGCAGAAAGCGACTGGCGATCACCGCCCGTACCGTGTCGAGATCGATGTGATTCTTGGCCTTGTCGTAGCCAAGCTCCGGCGGGATCTTCTTCACGTGGGCCAGACCGAGGGTTTCGAGGGTGCGGATGTAAAACCAGCCGATGTCGAATTCCCACCACTTGGAAGAGAGTTTGGCGGAACTGGCGAAAGTATGGTGATTGTTGTGCAACTCTTCGCCGCCGATGAGTATGCCCCATGGCACGATGTTAGTGCTGGCGTCGGCGCATTCGTAGTTGCGGTAGCCCCAGTAGTGGCCGATGCCATTGATAATGCCGGCGGCGGTCACGGGAATCCATATCATCTGCACCGCCCAGATGGTGATGCCGAGCGGGCCGAACAGCAGAACATTGAGGACGAGCATCAGGGCCACGCCCTTGGCGCTATGGCGAGTGTAGAGATTGTGCTCGATCCAGTCGCCCGGCGTGCCGTGCCCGTATTTGTCGAGGGTCTCCTGATTCTTCGCTTCCGCTCGATATAGTTCCGAACCTTCCCAGAACACTTTTTTGATACCCAAGACCTGTGGGCTGTGCGGGTCTTCGGCGGTTTCGCATTTGGCGTGGTGCTTGCGGTGGATGGCGGCCCACTCCTTGGTCACCATGCCGGTGGTGAGCCACAGCCAGAATCGGAAGAAATGACTGATCACCGGGTGCAGGTCGAGTGCACGGTGCGCCTGATGGCGGTGCAGAAAGATTGTGACGCTGGCAATGGTGATGTGGGTGAAGGCGAGCGCGACAACAACATAGCCCCACCACGGCAGGATAATAAGACCTTCGAGCATGAGAGAAGATTCTCCGGATGAACAGTTAGTAAACGGTTTACAGTATAGCTCGAATCGGGCTGAATTCCATGGACGCTTGCGCTATCTGCATGAAATTAATGGGGATTAATGTCGTCTCCCATGCACCCGGACAGCAAAAGCTGAACAAGACGAACGTTGCAGTGATTAATGGTGCTCATGATGCCAGAATACAATCCAGGCTGTCCCGAAACACCCAAGTGAAGCCCATGCCGGTACCTGTTACACCGCTGTTGGCAGCCGATATCATCATTGAGCTGGTGGATCGCCCCGGGCGGCCGATTGCCCTGATCGAACGCCGCCATCCGCCGCCCGGCTGGGCCATTCCCGGTGGGTTCGTGGATGTTGGCGAGAGTATCGAGCAGGCGGCGGTGCGCGAGGCGCGCGAAGAGACAGCGCTGGAGGTAAGGTTGATTGCCTTGCTGGGGATGTATTCCGATCCAACACGCGATGTGCGCGGGCACACGGCATCGGCCGTGTACGTGGCGCAGGCGCAGGGCACGCCGCGTGCCCAGGACGATGCCGCGGCCGTCGCTGTTTTTAATCCGGCGAATCTGCCGGTGAATCTGGCATTCGATCATCACCGGATTCTGGCCGACTACCTGGTTTTCCGGCAGACGGGGAAACTGCCTTTGCCGCGCGCTCCGGACTAAGGCGCACGTCGCGCTGTGGGTAGGGGATGGAAATCCCTGCGGCACGGAACGCGCGCCAGATGTGCAAATAGCTATCGGAACGCACGCTGTTCATGCCATTTTCCGGGTCATTCACCCACAGGCGTAATTCCAGATTTATCCCGTTGTCGCCGAAACCCATGAGGCGTGCTGCCGGGGGCGGATCGGCGAGCACGCGCGCGGTATCGCGCGCCGCCTGTTCCAGGATGGCCATGGCGATTTCTGGATCGTTCTGGTAACTGATCTGTACCGGCAACCGGAATCGCACATTTCTGTCGCCGTGCGACCAGTTGATGATTTCTGCGGTCACCAGGCTTTCGTTCGGGATGAGAATATCCTTGCCATCGCGGTCGTGTACCTCGACATAGCGCGCATGCAGCCCGCGCACTACGCCAAAAGTGTTGCCGACGCTGATCACGTCGCCCGGACGGATGGATTCCTCGAAGGCCAGCACAATGCCACTCACAAAGTTGCTGACGATACGCTGCAGGCCGAGTCCCAGCCCGACGCCGAGCGCACCGCCGAACACCGCGAGCGCGGTCAGGTCGATGCCGGCCGTGGTCATGGCCACCACTACCGCCAGCGTCAGCAGCAGGAAGCGCGTGAGCTTGCTGAGCACGATCTTGATGCTGTCATCCAGCGCATGGCTGCGGCGCAGCAGTGACTGAATGCCGTTCGTGAGCCACAGGGCGAGCAGCGACAACAGGGCGATGGACAGCACAAAACTCGTGACCGTGTAGAGCGAGAGACGCATCTGACCGAGCGCGACGGCGTGTTCGTCCAGCACTTCGATCACGCCCGGAAGGAGGCCCAAGACGTGCAGCGCCACGAGTCCCCAGATGGTCACGGTGAGTACCCATTCCCAGGCCTTGAGCCGGCTGCCCGGGCTGAAGCTGTGGCGCAGCACGAACACGCTCATGCGTATGAACGCCAGGGCGCCCACCAGGTAGACCGCCAGGCGCAGCACGTCAGCGGTCTCACTGTGGCGGCGAAACCAGGCCAGTGTGATGAGCAGCGCAAGCCACCAGAGCAGCGGGATGAGAGCGAGGATGCCAGTGCGCAGCGCCGTGCGGCCGAAGCCAGAAGCCGCCCCCGGCCTGACCATCGGTTGCAGGCGTTGTTGCAGGAAATGTCCGGCCAGCAGGGCGACCAGAAAACCCGTTGCCACGATCGCGAGCTGCCGCCAAGTGCTCGCGGTGGAAAGCAGGTCGCCGGCGGATGCCGCGAGCTCCTGAAGGCCGATCAAGTTGTCCATGGGTGGCCGCAGGATAGCGGCTTCGCCGCGCAAAAAAAAGCCCGCTTGCGCGGGCTGAGAGGAGAAGAAAAACGATATCTTGGAATTACGGCTTTACGTAACCGAAGCCCTTGGCCTGCAGCGAGGCAATTTCCGCCACACCGCTCGGGACGATATCCTTTTCGGAGACGTCGTAGAGGTCCGTCTTGTAGTCGATTTTGTTGCGATCGAGCGTCACTTTGCAGACAATGAACCGCACACCCTGGAGCTTCAAGTTGTCGACTTGGCTCTTGACGTCCACGTCGGTCATCGCGGTCTTCAGCAGGTTTAAGCCGCCGGCGTGCATGACGATGCGCAATTCAAGCTTGTCCTTGCCGATTGCGTTGATGTGGTTCTGCGAATTCCGCAGCACGTCCTTCTGGGTATCGATGTCTTTTGAGTTCAGGTGGTAGACCGCCTTGTTCGGCTTGCCGTCGCCGGACATTGTGGCGCAACCGGTGCCGAGTATGGTCAGCATGGCAAGGACAGTTATAGTAAGAAACTTACGCATGAAATCCTCCTGGTAGATGAAAAATATCAAAATCAGACCTGTAGATAGGTCCACCCCTGGTTCTGACGGCGTGTGATTTCCGCCATCCCCGAGTCGATGGTGATCACGCCCGGCAACAGCCGGACGCTGACCCCCTGTTCGCGCGCGAGCCGGTCAATGGTGTTCTGGCAGGCGGCGAAGGTCAGGTTGCCGTAGTTGCGCAGCAAACGCTGGATGCGTCCGGCAAAGGCCGAGGTGTCGGTGCGCACGAGTTCAAGCCCCTTGCCGTTGACGACTACCTCCACGCGCGCACTTTGACGGGTCTCGCGGTAGTGTTCGAGCAGGCTCTCGATGTCATCCAGTGCCTGGCTCAACTGATCGGCGTCATCCCGCGCGAGGTGTATGAGAACCTTGCTCGTTGTGTTGTCCGGGATCTCATTTCGGGCGACAACCGGATTGGCGATTTCCACTTTTGCTGCTGACTTGGCTGGTGGCGCGGTGTTAGCCACCTTTTGAGTTGCGGAAGCGGGAACAGCCGTGAGCGACGGCGCCGGTGCCGGTGCCGGCATGCGGATCTGGCTGCCCAAGACGATGCCGAACGTCAGCAGAACCGAGGCGGCCACGCCAAAACGCAGCCGTGCATGGCGTGAAGTCAGGCCGGATGTGGCGCGCGCCGGAGGCGCCGGTGGTTCACGGTAGGCCAGCTGTACGAGATCGTGCAGCCTGCGCAATTCGCAGACCTGACGGTTGAGTGTCTCATCCCGGCCGATCTCGAGATAGACGCGGCCCTTCTCCTCTGTGGCGAGTTGATCGTCGACGAAAGCGTTCAGGAATTCGTCCGAGAAGTGTTGCTCCTTATTATTCATTTGATTCTCCTGATGTCCCGGACCATTGCCGGGTTTTTTTGGAATTCGGGCAGCAACAGGGCCTTCATGGCGTTGCGCGCCCGGCACAGCCTGCTCATCACCGTGCCGATCGGTACATCCAGAATCTTGGCGACTTCGCCATACGAAAAACCTTCAAGATCGACCAGCGTTACTACCTGGCGCTGACCGACCGACAACCGTGCGACGGTGGCGCGTACCAGCACCACGATTTGAGCGCTGCTCGATTCCGATTCCGGCGTCGATTCGTGGCTGATTTCGACGTCGTCGATGTCGTCCATGTCGCGCAACCGGCGGAAGTAATCGCGGTAGCAGTTGGCGAGAATGGTAAAGAGCCAGGCATCGCGTGCCTTCGGGTCGCGCAACTGCGCGGAATTCTTAAGCGCCTTGGTCAGCGTTTCCTGCACCAGGTCGTCGGCCAGTGCCGGGCTGCGGCACCAGGCATAGGCAACGCGGTACAGACGCGCGCGTGCCTCAACCAGTGCGCGTTGCGCCTCGCGTGTGCGCAGAAAGAAATCCAGCATTTCCAAATCTGTAATCCTCTACCCGATGCCCATTAAGACGCCGTGCCGCTGTCTTTATTCCCCGCATAGTGCGCCCAAGCGGGATATCCGCAAAAAAACACTGAATTTTCAGTGGTTTTTTGGAAGGAGGGGCTACAGGCCACTGACCGACTCCAGCTCCAGGATGGTTTCCTGCCCGCGTTTCTCGGTGCGAATGCGTACTGGCAGATTGCCGCGCTCGGCGGCCAGCCAAATGCGGAATTCTTCACTATCCGGCTCGACCGGCGGGCGATCGACGATTGTAGTTTTTATGTTCCCGAGGGCGGTTTTCAGGGTATCGGACCCGGCTCGGGCATAGCGATAGACACGCAGCTTTTTGCCAGTGGAGACATGAATGGTTTGTGTGCCGCCTGCGACCGGTGGGCTTAGCATGAGCGCGTACGGCAGGCTGCCCAGGTCCTGGGTGCCGGTTGGAAGCGGAATCGTTACGCCGTTCGCATAGAAAATCTTTTTTTCCTTCCAGTCGAAACGGGCGCTGTGGCGGTGTGGCTTGTCCGCGCCGATACGATACTCAAGAAAGGACAAGGGCCGCAGTTTGCCGTCAATGATTTCGAATTCTCCCTCCTCGAACCACTCCACCGAGGTAAATATTTTGGCGGCGCCCAGCGGAACGGAGCGCGAGCGATGACGGTAGCGGCCATCGGCCTCGCGGGTGAGTGTTTTGCTGACGCGCCCGACCGTCAGGTCGCCGTAGAGCAGTACATAGCGCAGTTCCAGCGTAGCGGGCAGGGCAGGTGATTCGGCGGCAGGTGCCGCAGGCAACGCAGTCGCGCCGAGCAGGAGCAGCGCGGTAAAAGTGCGTGGTATCATTTGATGGTTTCCTCTCGCTTGATGGGTGTCGTGACCAGTGCCTGTTCGGGGCGCGTCACACCATCGAGCAGCACCCGGCCGTCGCGGATTGTGAGCCGCCCCGCCACACACCAGCGGATCGCAAGCACAAAAATACGGTGTTCTTCCTCCAGCACACGCGCCCCGAGTGTTGCGGCGCTGTCGTCCGCCCGTACCGGTATACTCGCCTGAACAATGACCGGGCCGCCGTCGAGATCGTTGGTGACGAAATGCACGCTCGCGCCATGTTGGCATGCGCCCGCGGCGAGCGCGCGCGCATGCGTGTTCACGCCCTTGAAGTCCGGCAATAGCGACGGATGGATGTTGAGCAGTCGCCCGGCATAGTGGCGAATGAAGGTGTCGCCCAGGATGCGCATGAAGCCGGCCAGCAGCACCAGGCGTGGTGCGTGCCGGTCGATGGCCTGCATCAGCGCGGCATCGAACTGCGCACGTTCGGAGTAGACGCGGTGGTCGATGATCTCGGTCGGCACACCCGCGGCTTGTGCGTGGCGCAGGCCTTCGGCCTCGGGGTTGTTGCTGATGACTGCTTCAATCTTGATCGGCAGATGTCCGGCGCGCATCTCTTTGAGGATGGCTTGCAGGTTGCTGCCGCGCCCGGAAATCAGAATCACAACTGCGGCCGGCGCTTCGCTCATGCGAGGATAACGACTTCCGCCTCGCCCTGGTGCGCCTCGATGTGGCCGATAAGGAAGGCGGATTCGCCCGATTGAGAGAGCAATGTGAGCGTCGCTTCGGCATCCTTCGGGTTGACGGCCAGCAGCATGCCGACGCCGCAGTTGAAGGTGCGATACATTTCGTCGTCGGCCACATTGCCGCCGTCCTGCAGCCAATCGAAGATCGCCGGGCGTTTCCAGGTGCGTGCGTCAATCACGGCGTGTGTGTTGGCCGGCAGCACGCGCGGCACGTTGCCGGGCAGGCCGCCGCCGGTAATGTGGGCGATGGCGTGGACTGGAATCTGCTCAAGCAATTTCAGGATCGGTTTCACATAGATGCGCGTCGGGGTGAGCAGGATCTCGCCCAGCGTGGCGCCATCGAATGGTTGATCGAGCCTGGCCTTGCGGGCCGATATGATTTTCCGGATCAGCGAGTAACCGTTCGAATGCGGGCCGCTCGCGGCGATGCCAATGAGTGTGTCGTTCACCTGTACCGCACGACCGGTAATGAGCTTCGACTTTTCCACCACGCCGACGCAAAAGCCGGCCAGGTCGTAATCCTGTTTCGTGTACAGGCCGGGCATTTCGGCGGTCTCGCCGCCGATGAGCGCGCAGCCGGCCTGCCGGCAGCCTGCACCGATGCCTTCAATCACGCGCGCCGCGATGGCATTGTCCAGACGGCCGCTCGCGTAGTAGTCGAGAAAGAACAGCGGCTCGGCGCCCTGCACGATAATGTCGTTGACACACATCGCGACGAGATCGATACCGATGGTGTGGTGGATGCCGGTGTCGATAGCGAGCTTGAGCTTGGTGCCAACGCCGTCGGTGCCGGACACCAGCACCGGTTCCTTGTATTTTCCGGGCGGAATTTCGAACAGTGCGCCGAAGCCACCCAAGCCTTCGAGCACACCCGGGCGGCGGGTACTTTCGGCAATGGGTTTGATGGCTTCGACAAGTGCGTCGCCGGCGGCGATGTCCACGCCGGCATCGCGATAACTCAGGGAAATTCTTCGGGAATTGCTCACACGGCCTCCAGGCAATGGGTATGGTAGGCTGCACGGCACGGGGTGTAAACCTTGACTTGGTCCCCAGTGCGCACATAGCGTGCCGCGAACCACCGACCTTGAGGTCGCACTGCTGCTGCCAGACATGTCCAGAGCCGGTCTTTCGCATTTGCCAAATTTGATCACCCTGGCGCGCGTTGCGCTCGTGCCGGTGCTGATTCTTCTGTTAAAAGAACAGGACTATGCCGCCGCGCTGATCGTGTTCGTTATCGCCGGGGTGTCAGATGCTCTGGACGGCTACCTGGCCAAGCGTCTGAATGTGCAAAGCCGCCTCGGCGCCATTCTCGATCCGGCGGCCGACAAGCTGCTGCTGGTGAGCGCCTACGTGATGCTCGCGCTGCTCGGGCATATTCCGTTCTGGCTGGTGCTGGTCGTGGTGTTCCGCGATCTGCTCATCGTGGGCGGCTATCTTCTCTACACATCGCACGCCGGGCCGGTGAAAATGCGCCCCAGCATCCTAAGCAAGCTCAATACCCTCATGCAGATAACGCTCGTCGCCGTGATCCTCGCCCAACAGTCCGCCGGCCTGGCCTGGCTGCCAGCCGAAGCCCTGGTCTACACCGTGCTTGCCACCACGCTGGTGAGCGGCGCGCATTATCTGTGGCTGTGGCTGATCAAGAAGGATATCGAACCCGCTCACTCTGGAGAGAAGTCGCATGACTGACTTAAGACTTTCAGGAATCGTGCTGCTGCTGGCGCTCGCCGGGGTCTTGCTTTATGTACTGGCGCCGGTGCTCACGCCGTTTATGATCGCCGCAACGCTCGCCTACATGTTCAACCCGCTCATCACGCGCCTCGAAGGTTGGCGTGTGTCGCGCACGCTCAGTGTGTTGCTGCTGTTTGTGTTGCTCGGCTGGCTGCTGACCTTGGCCGTGCTGTGGCTGGTGCCGCGCGCGCAATTGGAAATCGGTGTCTTTGCCGGCAAGCTGCCGGGTTATCTCGACACACTGCAACACACAACGCTGCCCTGGTTGCAGTCGCTGTTCGGCGGGCAGGTCGCGCTGTTCGATTTCGATATCATCAAGCAACAGCTTCTCGATCACTGGCGCGAGGTCGGCACGGCCGCCGGCGAGATGCTCGCGACACTTTCCCGCTCCGGCATGCGTGTCGCTGGCTGGTTGGTGAATCTGGTGCTGGTGCCGGTGGTGGCCTTCTATTTATTGCGCGACTGGAACGGCATTGTCGCGCGCGTACACCGGCTCTTTCCACAGTCGCTTAAAGCTCGTGTGGCGCGTCTCGCGCACGAGACCGACGGGGTGCTGGGCGCATTTCTGCGTGGCCAATTGCTGGTGATGCTGGCGCTCGCCTGCATTTATTCCACCGGCCTGTGGCTCATCGGCCTCGATCTGGCGTTGCCCATCGGGCTCGTCGCCGGACTCGTGAGTTTCGTGCCGTACCTTGGGTTCATCGTTGGCCTCGTTGCGGCCGGTGTCGCGGCGTTCTTCCAATTCCAGGACGCCTGGATGCTGCTGTGGGTGCTGGCGGTGTTTGGTGCCGGACAAGCGCTCGATGGTATGTTGATCACGCCTAATCTGGTCGGCAACCGCATCGGCCTGCATCCGGTCGCGGTGATTTTTTCGGTGATGGCCGGCACCCAGTTATTCGGATTCTTCGGCGTACTGCTGGCGTTGCCCGCCGCCGCGGTGATTGTCGTGTGGTTGCGCCACCTGCACGGTGGTTTGCTCGGCGGTATTTCCGGGAAAGCTGCACGCAAGACCCGTCGGCGTTCATGAGTGGGCAGTCGTTTGGCCGCGCGCAGCTCGCGCTTAACCTTCGGCTGCGCGACGCCTCTTCTTTCGAGAATTATTTTGTGGCGCGTAACCGCGAAGCGGTCGAGCGTCTGCAACAAGCTGTGCAGGGTTTGAGCGGCGTGCCGCAGGCACCGGCCTCGTGGATATTTCTGTGGGGGGAGCCGGGCACCGGCAAGACCCACCTGCTCGAAGCCGCCTGCCGCGCTGCGCAAGCGCAGGGTCATGCGCCGCTCTACGTGCCGCTCGCTTCGAGCGCGGATTTCACCGCCGCGCTACTTGAAGATGCCGAACAGGCACCTCTGGTGTGCATGGATGATGTCGATGCCATCGCTGGCGACGCCACCTGGGAAGCAGCGCTGTTCGCGCTGTATGAACGTCTGCGCGCTCAGGGCGGCATGCTCGTCCTCGCCGCGCGCCACAGTCCCGCCGCCATCGGCCTCAAACTCGCCGACCTCGCCACCCGTCTTGCCGCCGGGCTCGTGTACCAGCTGAAGCCGCTATCCGACCCCGAGAAAATAGCCGCCCTGCGTCTGCGCGCGCAGCGCCGTGGCCTGGAAATGACAGAGGAGGTGGCGAACTATCTGCTCGCGCGTTTCCCGCGCGACACGCATTCGCTGTTCGCGCTGCTGGACAAACTCGACACTGCCACGCTTGTGGCACAACGGCGGCTGACGATTCCGTTTCTGCGCGGACTGGAGTGAATTAAAAGGAAGCTAGCAATCCGACCCGAGCCTACTTGACGCCCCCCCCCCTCGATAGGCGTAGCATCGGCAGTGATCGAACAATAATAAGGCAAGGAAGGAGGAGACATGCGCCGTACGCTCGCCGCGGTGTTGTTCGGATTTTCGCTGTTGATAACAGGCCAAGCATTGGCCGCGCCGGCGGGAACCACCATTTACTGGATCAATTCTGATTTCTGTTCCAACTCTTGCTACGGCACCTCTTCTCTCTGTAATAACAAGTGTTCAGCTGGCCATTGCCCCGCCCCGCCGGGACAAATACATGAGTCTTCTTCGCTGACCGAGCTCTCCAACCTTGTCGGGGGCTGGGCGGCGGCCGAGGGAGTCAAAGTGCATGCCGACATACGGACCTGGTGGGATAACAATCCTTCTTGTAGATGGATTCAAACGCCCCCTTTCGGCGCTCCAGAGTGCGCGGCCGTATCGGGTAATCTATCCTGTACGGTCTCCAGCACTCCGTGGATAGAAGTGTGTGATACGTGGCAGGACGGCCCGAGGAGCTCCCGTAAAGGCGCATTCTTTGGCTGCTATCTCGGACAGTACGTCGCCTCCGGCCAATGCTCAGTTCGCCTGAGCGGCCCCGGTGGAACAAACGGCGCGCTGGCAGACGTTGAACCCGGCAAAGATGTCGGTGGACTGCGCGCCGACGTAACCTGCGACGGCGTACCGTCGGATAAAGCGGTAACACTCACCATCAAGGCCGATGCGAATACGGGTGGACATAATCATGATGATAGCGCCAGGCCGCCAGGCGCCCTCAGCCCTGCCAGTGGAACCAGCCCATTGACCTTCTCGTTCACCGCCCCGGCCCCGGCCGGGGATCACACCATTACCGCCAAGTGCGTTGATGGAAGTTGCGGGGAGGATACTGGAAAGGTGTGGGTGGGGGTGAAAGATTTAGCGCCCCTTTCCGGGTTAAGCGGCGCTTACAGGTTGGTTGGTGATAACCCGGCACATCCAAGTAATTCTTACTTATCGGGCCAGGCTTCACAGGTAATTTCAAGCATTGCGAGCGAGTACCAAGTTCTGGTGCAGCTTGATGTACCGCCGACACCGGTGTTGCATCTGAACGATGCCAGCTTGGAACGGGGTGGAATATTCGATATCAATTCCACCTGGGCCAGACCGCATGCCGAACATTGCCGGGGCACGGTGATTGATGTTCGCGCCAACGACGCGGCTGGGGCGATTCCGCAGGGGCATCACAGTGAGTTTGAACGGATCGTCCGGTCCTACGAGGCTGATCCTATGTGGGAAGTGCCTAAAGATAGCAATAAGAATCCACTACTGGATTTGCGTCATTATCACGTTCGTTTGTTGGGGGAAGACCCCGAGAAAGGAGGATTGTTATGCCCATGGTAATGCGCTTTTTTCTTTTGGCCTTGTGGTGTAGCGCCTGGCCTGCCCATGCCGAATTCGGCAAGGGCACGGTGGAAGACCCCATCACCCGAAAATACACGACTATGGAGAAAGACTGGCAGGAGGGGATCGTCTTACATCCAGAGACAGGCAATTACATTGTCACGTACAAAGATTCGTATGATTCCTTTAACTCGATCATTTTTGATCCCGCCACTAAAATTAAGCCCGCACTGAAATCAAAAGTAAATCTCGCAACGGGTGGATATTCGATTACCTATGAATATATGCTGAGAAGCAGTACAGAAAGCCGCCAGAAGATTCGCGCTTTGCGAACGGGAATCACTAGTGCGACTGCGGGCCGCTTAGTTGACCCTGAGGGCTGGCGTGGAGCCGCCGTAACGAATTTTCAAAGCACAGGTTTACCTATACTACTGAGCTGGTCGCATCGCATAAGTGGTCTCGCTCCCGGCAAAAGCGAAAATGGATTTCGCCTCGAAAGTCTCGATTTGCCCGGTATCGCGACTATGCGTATCGAAGGGGACGCGGCAAGGACAACTTGGCTAGGCAATGCCCCAGAAGTCGATACACCCGCTGGTATACAGATGACGGCACTCAAGGATTTTGTGCCTCGCCTCGCCGCCATCCCGCGCATCCCCAATCCCACCCCCTTCAACGTCGTGGCGGTGCTCGGGGGTATTCAGAAGCACGTCAAGGACGACATGGCCTCGATGCAGTTAATCGACCCGGCCCTGCTTCCCCTCATCGATCGCGGCCTGACCCAAGCCAATACCGCCGCCCAGGGCGGCAACACCGCCAGTCTGCTGCACGAAATAAAGAACCTGCGCCAACTCCTCAAGCAGGAACACGCCGACGTGGACCAGGACAATGACAGCGATGATGACGACAAAGAAAAGAAGCCCAAACCCCGCATCGCCAAGCTCGCCGCGAAGGTGCTCGACTTCGATCTGAAGTACGTGGAGAAACGTGTCAAAGGGGATAAGGACTGACTCGACTTGGAAATTCTCCCCAAGTCCAGAACGCTCTTTCTCGTACCAGGCGGCGGCTTCGGCAGCTTCCTCAACCGCCGCTGTAAGAATACGCACTATGCGCATCAAGCGCGGTCCATGCGAGCGCGCATTCTGCGGCGGAACTCCTCCCTGTCGATCAGGTTTGC
>Ga0315281_10000578_pt1 | contig 51280 bp, 43 predicted proteins | sample YL17G07_0_MG_FD_204540 | JGI IMG/M metagenome (GOLD analysis project Ga0315281, IMG submission 204540) | Sediment microbial communities from Yellowstone Lake, YNP, Wyoming, USA - YL17G07_0 | ecosystem: Environmental > Aquatic > Freshwater > Lake > Sediment | place: USA: Wyoming | collected...
GTACTTGGTTCTTCGTCCGTCCTTGGTCCTCAGTCCCTGGTCCTGCGGACTAAGCACTAAGAACGGACCAAGGACCACGGACGGACCAAGAACAAAGCACTAAGTACTAAGGACCAGACTCAGCGAAGCCCCATGTGCGCCGCTGCGAACGCCCATTCGTCCGCGCGTTCCGCAATCAATTTGTCCGTCGGCCGGTAACCGTGCGATCCCTGCACTTCGACCCGGATCAGCACGGGGTTGGCGCAGCCCTGCGCCGCCTGCAGCGCCGCCGTGAACTTGAATGAGTGACTCGGCACGACGCGGTCGTCGTGATCGGCCGTCGTGACGAGCGTGGCCGGATAACACGTGCCGGCCTTCACGTTGTGGAGCGGCGAGTACTTGATCAGAAACGGAAACTGCGCGGGGTTCGACGCCGAGCCGTATTCCGTGGTCCACAACTTGCCGCCGGTGAACTGGTCGTAGCGCAGCATGTCCATGACGCCGACTGCCGGCAGCGCGACCGCGAACAACTCCGGCCGCTGCTCCATGACGGCGCCGACGAGCAGGCCGCCGTTGCTGCCGCCCATGATGCCGAGCGTCGCGGGCGACGTGTACTTGGCGCTTATCAGATGTTCCGCGACGGCGATGAAGTCGTCGAACACGTGCTGCTTCTTCTCGAGCATGCCGGCCTTGTGCCACGCCTCGCCGTACTCGGCGCCGCCGCGCATGTTCGCCGTCACCCACACGCCGCCGCGTTCGAGCCACGCCGGCACGTCCTGACGGTAGGACGGGAGCACGGTGATCGAAAACCCGCCGTACCCATAGAGCATCGTCGGGTTGTTGCCGTCGAGCGGCAGGTTCTTTTTCGCCGTCACGAAGAACGGGACCCGCGTGCCGTCCTTCGACGTCGCGAACATGGCCTCGGTCTCGAAACCGCTCGTATCGACCGGCGGTGTGGCGGCCTCGAACGGCGTGCTTCTGGACGCCGACGGACTGAAGACGTAGACCGTCGACGGCGTGAGCGGGGAGGTGAAGCTGTACCAGACGTCCGGCGAATCCTGCCGTCCGCTGATCGCGCCCACGGTCCCGGTACCGGGCAGCGCGATCTCGCCGGAGGGCGTGCCGCTCAGATCGAACAGCAGCAGCCGGCTCTGCACGTCGACCAGATATTGAACGATGACGCGGCCGCCGATGATGGCGACGCTTTCGATCGCTTCTTTCCGCTCGGGCACGATCGTCTTCCAGACCGCGGGCCCGGCGTGGGCGAGATCGACGGCGGCGACGACCCGATTCGGCGCGCCCTTGTCCGATCGGACGTACACCGTGGACCCGATGTTGCCGATCGGCGCGTACTCCGCGTCGTCGCCTTCGGCAACCGGCTTGACGGCCGCGTTGATCGTCGGCGCCTTCGGATCGCCGAGGTCGGCGAAGTACAGCCGATTGCGGTTCTCCGCGCCCTCCGCCATCGTGATCAGCAGATAGCGTCCGTCTTCGGTCACCGTCGCGTCGATCACCCACCGCGGCAGGTCCTTGCGCTCGTAGACGAGCGTGTCCTGCGACTGCGCGGTGCCGACGCGGTGGTAATAGACCGCGTGTCCCGCGAGCGCGGCCTCGAGGACCTTGTTCTTCGGCGGCTCCGGATAGCGCGAGTAGAAGAATCCCCGGCTGTCTTTCGTCCACGAGATGTTGGAGAAGCGCATCCAGCGGACGTCGTCCGGGAGGTCCTTGCTCGATGCGATGTCACGGACGTGCACCGTGCTCCAGTCCGCGCCGCCTTCCGAGAGGCCGTACGCAAGAAGCGTCGCGTCGGGCGACGGCGCCCACTCCGACAGCGACAGCGATCCGTCGACCGAAATGACGTTGGGATCGATCACCAGCGTCGGCGGCGCGTCCGCGCCCGCGCGCATGAACACCGGCGCCTGTTTCTGCAGGCCCGTGTTGCGCGCGTAGAAGAGACGTCCGCCTTCGATGGCCGGCACGCCGACGCGCGGATAGTCCCAGAGTTCGGTCAGCCGCTTCCTGAAATGCCCGCGGAGGGGCAGCGAGTTGAGATATGGCTCGGTGACGCCGTTGCTGGCCGCGACCCAGTCCGCGACGTCCTTCGAATCGAGCGCTTCCATCCAGCGGTATGGGTCGGCGACTTTCGTGCCGGCAAAGTCGTCGACCGTGCCGTCCGTGCGCGGCGTCGGATACTTCAGCATGGTTTTCGAGGGAACGCTCTGCTGGCAGGCCGACGCAAGCAGCACGAGCGGCAGCAGCAGACGTGTTGCGGAGCGGGTCACTGCGGTTTCTGTGCGTCCGGCGCGGGCGGTTCGGGCGCCGGCGTCGCGAGCTCTTCGCTCGACTTCACTTCGAACTTGCGGAAGCGCGTGTAGCTCGCCACGCCCGACACGCGGCTGTCGCGCAGATCGTATTCCTCGCGGAACTCGCTCGGCACGTCAATGCCGAGCCTCTCGTCGTTTCTGAACGTCGTCGTCAGGTTGGCTTTGAGATCTTTCACCTCGACGCGGATTTCGGCTTTCACGACGCGCCCGGTCCCGCTCTCAATCCAGAAGCGGCCGAACGCGGGCATGTCCCGGCCGGGACCGCCGCTGATGACGGTGGGCCGCAGCTCTTCCACGTAGTCGACGACGCGGATGTCGGCGTTGGCTTTGCGATCGGGTTTGCCGTCGGTGAACCTGAAGCGCTGGCGGACGTCGGGCTGCAGGAAGACCAGCGCGAACACCGGGTTGTTGATCGTGCGCTCGACCGCGCCGAGGTTGTAGCGTCCGCTTTCTTCGGCAATCGCCTTGGCCTGGGCGTCGGCGTTCGCGTCGGGTGTGGCATTGAGAAAGAGTTTCGCCAGCCGTTCGTCGCGATCGCGAATCGGAATGTGGTCGACCTCGAACACGTCGCGAAACGGCGTCCAGACGTCGCCGGCGGATTTGACGATCAGGAAGTCGGCTTTGAGCTCGCGGTGCTTCGAGGAACCGCGCGGCACGTTCATGCCCGCCGCCCCCCGGCCGCCGAGACCGGGGATCGCGACGGTCATCAGCGCGACGTTCGAATCCTGGACGTAGCGCTCTTCGGCCACGACGCTCGACAGCCTGTTGATGAAGTCGATCGAATACCACGTCGCGCGGGCCAGGAGCTGTTCGAGATCCGAGTCGGCGGGCGACTGGGCGACAAGGGGAACCGCGGTGACGACCGTCGCAGCCAGGATCGCCGCTCGCAGAGGCAAACGCATCGCCCGGATTCTATCGTAGTGTCCGCCTTTAGGCGGACCGAGGGGTGCCGTTCACAAACGGTTTGAGCGCCGTGGCAATGAAGCGGTGAATCGGCGTCGGCACCCCCAGTTCGTCGCCGATGCGCGCCAGGGTGGCGTTGAGCCACGGCAGCTCGAGACGCCGCCCGTGTTCAAGATCCTGGAGCATCGACGACTTCGCGTGGGGCGGCATGCCGCCGATGTGGTGAAGCATCTCCGAGAAGGCGTTGGGCGGGAACTGAATGCGCCGCGCGTGCGCCACCGCCATCGCTTCCAGGATCGCCGCCTGCAGCATCGCCCACAGGTCCGGATCGTCGCGAAGCACGCCAAGCGGCGATCGCGTGACCGCCATCATGCCGCTCAGCGCCGTCAGCCTGACGAACTTCAGCCAGAGCTCATCGTGAATATGCTCGGTGAGCTTCGCGTCGAAGCCGGCGCCTTTGCACGCCTCGTACATCGCTTCGAGACGCGGAGTGCTCGTGCCATCGAGCTCACCGAAAATGAGCTGGGCGAGCGCCGTGTGGCGGATGACGCCTGGCTCGGTGATCACGGCCTGGACGTGCGCGACCCCGCCTGCGACGTGTTCGCGCCCGACCGCCTTCGTCAGCACATCCACGCTGTCGATGCCGTTTTGAAACGTGATGACGACCGTCTGCGGACCGATGAGCGGCGGCAGCATCGCGGCCGCGGCGTCGCTGTCGTAGAGCTTGACGGTGAAGAAGACGACGTCGACCGGTCCGATCGTCTTCGGATCGTCAGAAGCGGTGACGGTCTTCAGGTGCAGATTGGCCTTCGGGCTCTCGATCCGCAGCCCGCTGGCCTGCATCGCCTGGAGATGCGCGCCGCGGGCGACGAACGCGACGTCGACGCCGGAGCCGGCCAGCCGCGCGCCAAAGTACCCGCCGACACCGCCCGCGCCGATCACCGCGATTCGCACGGCCGCGATTATAGTTTGAGCGCAAGAGGCGGATAGCGTGGGCCGTGCCCGGCGCCGCACACTGTCCGCATGATGACAATGAATCGCGCCACTCACGGCGGCCCTGAAAGGGCCGCTCTACGTACGTCGCACGAAGACACCCGCCGATGGAAAGCCGTGCTCGCGCGCGACGCGCGGGCCGACGGGACCTTCGTGTATGCCGTGTCCTCCACCGGCATCTACTGCCGGCCGTCGTGCGCCAGCCGGAGGCCGCGCCGCGATCGCGCCGTCTTCTTCGAGACGCCCGCCGAGGCCGTGCGCGCCGGCTATCGCGCGTGCCGGCGCTGCCGGCCGGAGGAGACGAACGCCGTCGATCCCTGGATCGAGAAGATCCGCCGCGCGTGCGTGTATCTCGCGAACGTCGACGGCCACGTGTCGCTCGCGCACCTGGCCTCACGGCTCGGCGGCAGCCCGTATCACCTCCAGCGCAGCTTCACACGCATGGTCGGCGTGAGCCCCCGCGCGTACGCGGACGCCTGCCGTCTCGAGAAAGTGAAGCGCGGCTTGCGCAGGGGAGCGCGCGTGACCGACGCGATGGTCGCCGCCGGCTACGGATCGAGCAGCCGCTTCTACGAGCGGGCGGCCGCGAAGCTCGCGATGCCGCCGGCACAATACCGGCGCGGAGGAACGGGCGCCGCCGTCGCGTACGCCATCGTCGATTCGCCGCTCGGACGGCTGCTCGTCGCCGCGACAACGCGCGGCGTGTGCGCCGTGTCGATGGGATCGTCGGACGGCGAACTCGAGCGCGCGCTCAAGGCGGAATATCCGGCGGCGACGCTCCAGCCGGCAGACCACGGGCTCGAGACATGGGCGCGGCAGATCGTCCGGCACCTCCAGGGCCGCCGGCCGCGCCTCGAGCTGCCGCTCGACGTGCAGGCGACGGCGTTTCAGTGGCAGGTGTGGACGGCGCTCGGCGCGATCCCCTACGGCGAGACGCGCACATATAAAGAGGTAGCGGCGTCCATCGGCCGGCCACGGGCGGTTCGCGCTGTTGCACACGCCTGCGCGACCAACCCCGTGGCGCTCGCCGTTCCCTGCCATCGGGTGGTCCGCACGGGTGGAGGCCTGGGCGGCTATCGCTGGGGACTACCCCGGAAGAAGGCGCTGCTGGCGGCTGAGCATAAAATGAAGGATTGATGATTCGTTTCGGCCAGGCACCCTGGGGCGATCGGTTTCCCGCCTCGCGCGTTCCTTCGTATCCCCGTCATCGCCGGCCGCTCACCACCGACGTCGTGATCATCGGTGGCGGGCTCACCGGCTGTGCGACCGCGTACGCGTTCGCGTCGGCCGGCATCAGCGTCGTGTTGCTCGAAGCCGATCGCATCGGGCGCGGGGCGACGAGCCTGGCGGCGGGCTGGATTTCCGACGATCCCGGCGTCCCGTTCGCTGAAGCCGAACACCTGCTTGGACTGCGCACCGCGCGCGCCGGGTTTGCCGCGTGGCGGCGTGCCGCCATCGAATTCGGGACGCTGCTTCGCAAGCTGAACATCGCGTGTTATCACGAACCGAGCACCTCGCTGACGATCGCGCTGACGCCGGAACAGCATGCCCGGCTGAAGAAGGAACAGAAGATTAAGAAGCAAGCCGGCCTCGATGCGCCGGCCATCGGGGCTCGCGTCGTCAGCAGCGAGGTCGCGTTGAGTCCCATCGTCGCCCTGCGTGGCCGCGAAGGCGCGACCGTCGATCCCTATCGCGCGTGCGTCGGTCTGGCCGACGCCGCGCAGAAGCGCGGCGCGAAGCTGTTCGAGAAGTCGCCGGTCAGGCGCATCACGTTCAACCGCAAGATCGCGGATGTCCACACGGCGGGCGGCAAAATCCGCACGCGCAAGGTGATCGTCGCGACCGGGACGCCGACGATGCTCTTCAAGTCGCTGCGGCGGCATTTCTGGTTCCGCACGACGTATCTGGCGCTGACGGATCCGATTCACGCGAAGGTTCGCAATCTGCTCGGCAAGCGAAAGACGATCGTTCGCGACTCTGCCGATCCGTACCACATCGTCCGCTGGCTCGACGATAAGCGGTTGATGGTGATGGGGGCGGACACCGAGACGCCGCCGGAGCGTCAGAAGAGCAAGGTGATCGGTCCGAAGACCGGACAGCTGATGTACGAGCTGTCGGTGCTCTACCCGGAGATCTCCGGGATTCAGCCCGCGTACGGCTGGAGCATCGACTACGCGAAGACGGCTGAAGGCCTGCCGTACATCGGATCGCACCGGAATTTCCCGCATCACCTGTTTGCGTTCGGTGACTCGAGCCACAGCGTCACGGGTTCGTATCTCGCCAGCCGCGTGCTGCTGCGGTACTTCCTCGACGAGCTGGATGCGTCGGACAAGGCGTTCGAGTTCAATCGCTGATGGCTGTTGTCGATCTTCTGGTGTTTGGCCCGCATCCCGACGACCTCGAGATCGGATTGGGCGGGACGATTGCGCGCCACGTCGATCAGGGCGCGTGGGTCGGGCTCTGCGATCTGACGGCCGGCGAGATGGGCAGCAACGGCACCGTCGAGCAGCGCCTCGCGGAATCCGAGGCGGCGCGTGTGGTGCTCGGAGCGGCCTGGCGCGAGAACCTCAGACTGCCCGATCGCGAGATCGGCAAATCTCCAGATCACCTGGTCACAGTGGCGACGTTCATCCGCCAACATCGCCCCCGCGTCGTCGCCGCCCCCTACTGGTCGGACCGGCATCCCGATCACGTGGCGGCAAGCGCGCTCATCACCGAAGCGGTCTTCAATGCGGGCCTGCGGAAGTACGAGGCCGAAGGCGAGGCGTGGAAGGCGGAGTGGATCTGCTACTACTTCATCAACGACTCGGACAAGCCGTCGTTTGTCGTTGACGTGTCGGAGTACTACGAGAAGAAGCGGCAGGCGCTTGGCTGTCACGTCACGCAGTTTCAGCGTGTGGGATCCGGCGACGCGGCGACGCGTCTAAATACACCAGTGTTCCGACAACTCATCGAAAGCCGCGATGCGCAGTTCGGCGCGCTGGCCGGCGTTCCCTGGGCCGAGGGGTTCGTCGTCCGCGAGCCCGTTGTCCGGCCCGGCCTCTTTCGCGAACTGCCGGTCTTCACAACGCCGTGAACATCGGAATCATCTGCTACGCCTCCATCGGGGGCAGCGGCATCGTGGCCACCGAGCTCGGCAAGAATCTCGCGTCGCGCGGGCACCACGTCCACGTCCTCAGCAGCGAGACGCCGTTTCGCCTCGGCGACTACCAGCCCGGGTTGTCGTTCCATCGCGTCGAGACGCCGAACTACCCGCTGTTCCGCGAGCCGCAGTATCTGCTGGCGCTCGCGAACAAGATCGTCCAGGTGTCGCGCGACGAGCGGCTCGACGTCATCCACGCGCATTACGCGGTGCCGCACGCGACGGCCGGGTATCTGGCGCGTCAGATTCTCGGCGCCGGAAATGGGGGGACAGTTCCGCGCGTCATCACGACGCTGCACGGCACCGACATCACGCTGCTCGGCGCGGATCGCTCGTACAAAGAGATCGTCGCCTTTTCGATCGCGCAGTCGGACGGCGTCACGGCGGTATCGGAAAGCCTCAAGGCGGACACGTATCGCGAGCTCGGCCACTCCCGCGACATCCGCGTGATTCCCAACTTCATCAACGCGGACGACGCGCGCCGCAGCGATCGCAGCGACCTGCGCGCGAGCTTCGCGCCCGCCGGCGAGAAACTCATCATCCATGTCTCGAACTTCCGCCCGGTGAAACGCGTGACCGCGGCCGTCGAGATTTTCCGGCAGATTCACGCGGCCGTGCCCTCGCGCCTGCTCATGGTCGGCGACGGTCCGGATCTCGCCGAAGCCCAGGAGCAGGCAAAGGCCTCGGGTCTCGGAGACGCGGTGCGTTTCCTCGGCGACCAGGAGCAGGTGGTGCCGCTGCTGTCGGCGTCGGATCTGTTCCTGATGCCGTCGGCGCAGGAAAGCTTCGGTCTGGCGGCCCTCGAAGCGATGGCGTGCGAAGTGCCGGTGGTCGCCTCACGCGTGGGCGGCGTGCCCGAGCTGGTCGAGGACGGCGTGACGGGTATCTTGTGTCCGCCTGACGATTTGGCCTCGATGGCGAACGCGTCCATCCGGCTGCTGACGGACGACACGCTCCATCACCGCATGGCGCAGGCGGCCAGAAAACGCGCGGTGGACCGCTTTACCGATGCCAGAATCGTCCCGATCTACGAGCGGTACTATGACGAGGTGTTGGCAGGAAGGGCGGGAGGGGCGGGATAGGCAGGATTCCCGCCCGTCCTGCCTTTCCTGCCCGTCCTGCCATAAGATTTCTCCCATGCAACGCTTCGTTCTCGTCTCTGCAGCCGTTTGCGTTCTGGCAGTCGCCGCCGTGGCGCAGATGCGCGTCGCCCCGCTCGACATGGCGCAGGGGCATACCGCGCTCGGGCTCGTGCTGCGGCATCTCGGCAACGTCGGCATCGTGATGGAAGCCACCGCGCACCCGGACGATGAGGACAACGGGCTGCTGGTGATGCTGAACCGCGGCCAGGGATTCCGCACGGCGCTCGTGACGGCGACACGGGGCAACGGCGGACAGAACGAGATCGGGCCGGAGATTTTCGAGGGACTGGGCGTGCTGCGGACCGAAGAGCTCGCCGCGCTGCACCGGTTCGACGGCGCCGAGCAGTACTTCACGCGCGCCGTGGATTTCGGGTACTCGTTCAGCATCGACGAGACCTTTCAGAAATGGGGACGCGACGAGATCACCGCCGACTACGTGCGGATGATTCGCACGATTCGACCTGATGTGATCTTCGGCATGCAGCCCCTCGGCAATAACGGCGGACAGCATCACAACGCGTCGGCGGTCATCTCGCACGACGCCTACAAGCTCGCCGGCGATTCCACGAAGTACCCAGAGCAGATCAGGGAAGGCCTGCGGCCCTGGCAGGCGAAGAAGTACTACTGGACCGCCGGCGCTGGGACGCCGCCTGGGGGAGCGGCCATCAAGTTCTGCCGCATCAACTCGTCGGTCTACGACGAGCTGCTCGGCCGCACGTATTCGGAGATAGGCACCGAGGCGCGCAGCATGCACAAGTGCCAGGGCATGGCCCAGTTGCTGGCGCTCCCCGGTCCGCAGTCGCGCGCGTACCTGCTCGTCGAGTCGACGAATCCAGGACTGCTGGAGCGCGAAGAGAATTCACTGACCGAAGGCATCGATTCGTCGATCGCGTCGCTTGCGCAATTTGCCCTTTCGCCGAGCTCAGGGCAGGCGGCGCGGCCGCCGAAGGAACTTGTCGACGGCCTGGCCTTGCTCACCACGCATGTGCGCACCGCGCAGCAGCGCGCTGACGCCGGCAACGAGAACGGCGCCGTCGCGCCCCTCGTGGCAGGCTTGCACGCGGTCCGCGTCCTGCGCGCGCAGCTTCGCGCGATGTCGATTAGCGAGGCCGGGAAGTTCGAGATCGAGTTCCGGCTCCGCCAGAAGGAGCGCGAGTTCCAGCAGGCGATCATCATCAGTAACGGCCTCCGCATCGACGCGCTGTCAGACGACGGCGTCGTCGTGCCCGGGCAGGACGTGAAGCTCTCGCTCATCGTCGCCAACAACGGCGCGAATGAGGTGACCATCAGGCAGGCGAAGTTCAGCGGCTTTGCGGGCGACGGCGCGTGCACGCTGAATCAGGTGACGCAGCAGCAGGGGTTCGGCGGGGGCCGTGGTGGACGCGGCGGGCGGGGAGGCCAGAATGCGCCGCCACCAGTGCCCGTGTCGACGCTGAAGAAGGACGTCGCCGGCCGCTGCGATGTGACGATGAAGATTCCGCCGCCGGCGCGCGTGAGCGAGCCGTACTGGCATCGCAGGGGCGAGGACGGTCGCTACACGTTCGACGCCGACGCGCCGTTCGGTCTGCCGTTCCGGCCGACCGAGTTCTACGGTGAGGTGACGCTCGGATTTCCGGGCGTGCCCGGCGGACCGGCGGTCGAAGAGGTGTTCGGCGCCGTGCCGGTGCAGTACCGCTACGGCGGCGACATCTTCAGTGGCGAGAAACGGTCGGAGCTCCTGATCGTGCCCGCGCTGTCCGTCCGAGTGACGCCGGAGGTGGCGATCATTCCGGCGTCGTCGCTGCGCCCGCCGCCTCCGCCGCCAGCGGTTGCGGCCGGTCGAGGAGGGCGTCGAGGTGCGCCGCCGGTTGCGGCGCCGCCCGCTCCGGCCGCGGCGAGTGCAGGCGAGTCGCGCGAAGTCCGCGTCACCGTCGTCAACGGACTCCCGGGAGCGAGCGAGAGCACGGTGTCGCTCGAGCTGCCGGCGGGATGGACGTCGACGCCGGCCGAGCAGCCGTTGAAGCTGGCGCGCTCCGACGAATCGCAGACACTGCGGTTCCTGGTGAAGCCGCCGATCGGCACCAAAGCCGGCGAGTATCGCGTGCGTGCGCTGGTGAAGCAGGGCGGCGCGACGTACGACCGCGGCTATCAGGTGATCGAGTACCCGCACATCCGCCGCCAGCACATCTACGACGCGGCGAGCACGACCATCAAGGTCATCGATGTGAACACGCTGCCGAACCTGACGATCGGCTACGTGATGGGCGTGGGCGACCAGGTGCCGTCGGCCATCGAGCAGCTTGGCGCGAAGGTCGAGTTCATCACGGCCGAAGATCTCGCGTGGGGGAATCTCTCGCGCTTCGACGCCATCGTCACCGGCGTGCGCGCCTACGAGCGACGCGCGGACCTGCGGGCGAACAACGCGCGGCTGCTCGAGTACGTCAACAACGGCGGCGCGGTGATCGTGCAGTACAACAAGTTCGAGTTCAACGACGCGCAGTACGGGCCGTACCCGGCCAAGGTGAGCAACGATCGCGTCACCGACGAGCATGCGCCGGTGAAGATCGCGAACGAAAACAGCCCGCTGCTGAACGCGCCGAATCGAATCAACGACGAGACGTGGAACGGCTGGGTGCAGGAGCGCGGCCTCTACTTCCTCGACGCCGATCACGACTCCCGCTACAAGGACCTGCTCGAGATCGCCGACGGGTTCGAGTTGAATCCCGGCGTGAAGAAGGGCGCACTCGTCGAAGCGCAGTACGGCAAGGGCCGGTGGGTGTACGTCGGCCTCGGTCTCTGGCGCGAGCTGCCCGCCGGCGTTGACGGCGCGTATCAGCTCCTGGCAAATCTCGTGAGCCTGGGCAAGACGTCGAATCTTCAGCCGCCAGCGCAGGCGCCTGGCCCCGCCGCCGGCCGCGGCCGGTGACCCGCCCCCGCGCGTTCGTCGCGGCCGTTGTCGTCGTCGCCTTCGGACTCCTCGCCCGCGCCGCCGACGATCCGTCTGAGACCGGCACCTTCACGCTCTTCAAGTTCGCGCAGGCGATCGGCATCGAGCGGTATCAGATCCGTCCCGACGGCGATCACTACGCGCTGACGTCGGTGTTCTCGTTCGCCGACCGCGGCACGAACGTCGTCCTCAACACGAGCCTCGAATTCGACGCGCCGCTGACGCCGACGCATTTCAGGATCAAAGGCGATACCGCGAGGCTCTCGACGATCGACGAGGACGTGACGCAGGTGCCCGCAGGCACGTTCACGCTGGCCGGCTATGCGCCGGTGTCGATGCAGATGGAGCTGCTGCGGTACTGGACGTCGCACGGACGCCCGGCCTCCATTCCGCTGCTGCCGCAGGGCGCGGCGCGCATCGAACCGCGCGGCCGCGACACGATTGCGGTCGGCGGCCGCATGAGGAACCTCGAGCGCTACAGCGTCAGCGGCGTCCTCTGGGGACGCGAGACGCTGTGGACCGACGAGGACGGCACGCTGGCCGCGCTCGTCAGCGTCGATGCGGAGTTCGATCACTTCGAGGCCGTGCGGCCCGGGCTCGAGGACGCCGTGCCTCAGCTCGTCGCGCGCGCCGCGTCGGACGGCATGGCCGTGATGGCCGAGACGGCGGCGACTGTCCTTCCGCCGCCACGCCACGCGCTCGCGATCACCGGCGGGACGGTGCTCGACGTCACGGGAAAGAAACGTCCGCTCGCGAACAGCACGGTCGTCGTCATCGACGGCAGCATCACGGCTGTCGGGCCGTCGAGCCGCGTCGCCGTTCCCGCGGATGCAATTGTGGTCAACGCGGCGGGCAAGACGATCATTCCCGGGTTGTGGGACATGCACTCCCACTTCGAGCAGGTCGAGTGGGGGCCGATCTATCTTGCCTCCGGCATCACGACCGTTCGCGACGTCGGCAACGAGCTCGAGTTCGTCGCGTCGGTGCGCGATGCGGTGACATCCGGCAAGGGCATCGGTCCGCGGATGCTGCTGGCCGGCATTGTCGACGGCTCCGGTCCGAACTCGATGGGCGCGATCCACGCGAACACGGCCGACGAAGGCCGGCAGGTCGTTCGCCGGTATCACGACGCCGGCTTCGCGCAGATCAAGATCTACAGCTCGATTTCGCTGGCCGTCCTGCGCGCGATCACAGCCGAAGCGCATCGCCTCGGGATGACGGTCACCGGCCATGTGCCGGACGGCATCAACGCATTCCAGGCCATCGACGCCGGCATGGATCAGATCAACCACGCCGAATACGTCGCGGCCGTCGCCTATCCAGACACGGAAAAGGTGATTGCGGCGCTGAGGGCGCACCGGACGGTCGTCGACCCGACGCTCGCGCTGTACGAGCTGCTCGCGCGCCCGTTCACGCAGCCGATCGACTCGTTCGAGCCGGGAATCGCGCATGTCGCGCGCGAGTTGGCGACGCCGCTGGCAGGATTCGGATCGCCGCCCGAGGCCGCGCGCTTCCGCCGCCAGCGATTCGAGGACGACCTCGCGCTCGTCGGCACGCTCCACAAGGCCGGCATTCCCATCGTCGCCGGCACGGATCAGTCGGTGCCGGGGTTCAGCCTGCACCGGGAAATCGAGCTGTACGTCAAAGCCGGCTTCACGCCGCTCGAAGCGCTGCAGGCGGCGACGATCGTGCCTGCGCGCGTGATGGGGAAGGAGAAAGACAGCGGAACGATCGACGTTGGCAAGCGCGGCGACCTCGTCATCCTCGACGCGAGCCCGCTCGACGACATCCGCAACACGCGGAAGATCTACCAAGTCGTCACGAACGGCCGCGTCTTCGAACCGGCGCCGCTGTGGCAGAGCGTGGGATTCCGGCCATGACGCGGGAACTCGGCTAGAATCCGTTCGGAGGGTACGACGATGCGACGACTGAAGGTGTTCTGCGCGTTGTGTCTGATGCTCAGCCTGCTGAGCGCGAGGTCGTTCGCCCAGGACGACAAGAAGAAGCCGCTCAAAGTGCCGCCGGCGCCCGATCCGAAGACCGCGCCGCCGGCGCCGGATCCGAAGAAGAAGTAGCCGTCAGCGTTTCTTGCGCGGCCGGCCGAGCCAGTTGAAGAACAGCAGGACGAGGACGGCGGGGACGATCGCGCCCCACAGGCCGTGCAGGCCAATACGATCCATCGCGCTTGGGCCGGCTTTCGTCACGACGAGCATGATCGTGCCCGCCCAGAGAAATGCGCTCAGAAGGTTGAGCGAGGAAAACGTCAGCGGTTTGACGCCGGCGTAGGCGCACGCGATCGGAATTGCCGTCCGCAGGCCCGGAAGAAACCGGCTGATGACCAGGATCAGATTCTGGCTGTTCCTCACGCGATCGACGACGGCGTCGCGGTGCCTGGCCATCCAGGGATAGCGGTCGAGCCACTCGATGCGCCGGCGCAGGAGATAGAACCAGATCTGATCGCCCGTGGCGCCGCCGAGCGCGCCGGCAACCAGCACGCCCTGCCACGCGACCTTGCCGGCGGCCGCTGCGACACACATGGCGATGTAGTAGATCTCGCCTTCGAGAATGGCGGCGATGTAAATCGGAATGTAGATGAGCATGGATTAGTCCGCCTAAAGGCGGACACTACGTACGACGGCGGACGCTACGAGAGTACACTGCGAACGACTTTCGCGACGCGTTGAATCTGCGCGTCGTTGAGCGTGGAATACACCGGAATCTGCATGGCGCCGGCGGCGCGGACCGCGCCAGGGGCGCCGGCAGGCTCGACGCGGGCGTCCGCAAACATCTCCAGCTCGTTGCAGACGTCCACGTGCAGTGTCTCGATGTCGATGCCGCGGCGAACGCACTTCACCACCAGCTCGTCGCGCTGCGGGCCGGACACGCAGTACTGATAGTAGACATGCGTGCGTTTCGGCGGCACCTGGGGCACCGTGATGCCCGGCAGATCGCCGAGCGCGCGATCCATCACGCGGGCGTGGCGCCGCGTCTCCTCGGTCCACTCGTCCAGCCGCTCGAGCGCGGCGAGGCCGATCGCGGCCTGCACGTTCGGAAAGCGCTCGGTGTACATGTCAGGCAGCGGAGCGAGCGATCGGATCTTCTCCCAGAGGTACACGTCCGGGTTCGCGTTGATCAGCGCCGACAACCAGAGGATCGGAAATGCGCTGATCGTGAAGACCCACGGCTTGATGAGAATCCGCTGCAGCCGCCCGACGAGCAGGCGATTCGTGACGCGCTTCTCATCCGGCCACGGCTCGGCGCCGGCCAGCGCGCGCACCCGCGCGGCCACGTCCGGATCGCGCACGAGCGCCAGCCCGCCGCCAGACAGATTCAGCGGCTTCAGAGTCTGGAAGCTGAAGAACCCGGCATCGCCGAGCGTGCCGACCGGCCGGCCGTCGTACATCGCGCCAAGCGCATGGGCGCAGTCTTCGATGACGCGGAGCTTGTGCCGCTGGGCGATGCCGAGAATCGCGTCCATGTCGCACGGCAGGCCGTAGAGATGCGTCGGCACGACCGCGCGGGTGTTCGGCGTGATGGCGCGCTCGAGCGCCGCCGGATCCATCGTGAACGTCGCGGGATCGACGTCGGCGAAGACGACCGTCAGCCCCGCGACTTTGGCCAGCGCGGGCACGACCCAGAACGTGAGCGACGGGAAAACAATTTCGGATCCCGCCGGCAGATCGAGCGCCTTGAGGATGTAGTAGAACGCCATCCGGCCGTACGACGCCGTGACGGCATGCCGCGGCTCCATCCCGTGGCGACGGGCGAATACCGCTTCGAACTCCGCTATCTGGGGGCCGTGAATGAATTCACCGCGAGCCTTGCAGCCCGCGGTGATGTCTTCGGTGTTATCGAGGACTCGCGCGCCGTAGCGCGAGATGGCCGTCAGCATGCGACCGAACGCGCGACGTCGGCCATTTCCTCTCGTGCATGGTGTTTGTTGACGCGCTGATCCATCCGGCTGACCCACCCGCGGACGGACGCATTCTGGATCTTGAGGAAGTTCGCCAGATACGACGGCCGCATGTAGTAGCGCTTGTACGCCGTCGCGAGCAGGTACTTCAGCTCGGCCTGCGTCATGTTCGGGTGGTTGAACGTCGGGGAGTATCCGTCGTACTTCTCCCAGTCTGTTTCCGTCAGCAGCGGCTCGAGCTGCTTGAACATGGGCGTACCCGGATACGGCGTCAGGATCTTGAACTGGGCGAACGTCGACCCGAGGTCGATCGCGAAGTCGATCGTCGCCGCGATCGAGTTCCAGTCGTCCTGCAGGAAGCCGAGGACGTAGAACCCGGCCGTGACGAGGCCGAGCTTGCTGCAGTGGGCGATGATCTCGCGCTGGTGATCCTGCGGAATCGGCCGGCGGCCCGACTTCTTCAGCGTCGCCGGGTCGAGCGATTCCACGCCGAAGCTCATCGCGCGGAAGCCCGCCTTGTAGAGCCGGTCGAGCAGCTCGACGTCGAGGCGATCCAGACGCGTCTCCGCTTCGAACGTGAACTTGAGCCCGCGCCTTTCGATCTCGTCGCACAGCTCGATGCAGCGGTCGCGCTGCTCGCTGAACAGGGGATCGCGGAAGATGACGTACGGCTCGCGCACCTGGTCGCACAGCCGCTCGATTTCGTCCACGATGTTCGTGATCGACCGCGCGCGATAGCCCGCGAGAATCCGGTGCGGGCAGTAGGTGCAGAATTCCGGGCAGCCGCGGCTCGCCAGCAGCGGGTATCCGCCGCCGACAGGACGCGACGACCACTGGATGCCGAATCGGCGCGGGCGGTCCTCGGTGACGAGGTCCCACCGCGGAAACGGCAGCGAGTCGAGGTCGTTGATCGCTTCGCTGACGACGATGCCCGACGGGATGATGCCCTGGGACAGGCGCATGACGCCGGCTTCGGGTTCACCGTTGAAGATGAAGTCGCAGTGGTCGACGAAGAGTTCCGGCATCTTCGACGCCGTGATGCCGATGAAGCCGACCTTGACGCCCTTGGCGCGCATCTGGTCGGCCCACTTGGTTTCGTTCTTGTGGTCCACGAGCGACGACAGGACGAGCGCGACGTCGCCGTCCATCAGCGTGCCGCGCGTCCAGAGCACGTCGTGGCCGCCGCGCGACAGGATGGCGGCGAGATAGGCCATGTGCACGCTGGGGACGTCGTGGAATTGCCGCTTGAGATACGCCGCTATCTTCGTGACGCGCGAAAACGGATCGAGACGCGATCCGTAGCCGCCGACCACGGTGTCCTTGCTGACGAAGCCGCGATTCGATTTTAAGTCTGCGAGAACAACTCGCATGAGCAACCTCTTTGTAACAAGCCCTTCGATGCCAATCGCTGCGGTGTGCCGGCGCGCCTCCGTGGGCCGCCAGACGACCGAAGCAATCGCAGTTGTGATGCGACTCTTAGCCGCCGACGGGCGGTGCGCGCGGCGAACTCTGCGCAAACCCGTCGTGACTCTGGAGCTGGGCTTGTACCGGGACGAGGAGCTCGAACGGCTGGAGCGCCGGCGCCGCCTGAGACATAGGCGTGCGGGCGGGAGAGACGGTGGTCTGAATCGCGGCGTCGTGGTCGGTCGCGTTCGGCGCGCCCTGCGTCTTCTGGAGCCACGACTGCGGATGCCCGGACACCCGCCGTTCGGGACGCGGGTTGGCCAGGCGAGCAAATGCCTGAGTGGGCGTCACAACCCGGCGATGGGTCACTTTGTGCGGCCGCGCATGAGCCTTCCGGACCGGCGAGGCCTCGGCCGGCGCCACGAAAAGCAGACAGGGCACGGCCACAGCCAGCGCCGCTGTTACCTTTCTGATCATGGAAGGAACCACGCCCATCAGTTTACCCGCACCGGACAGGCCGGCACAATGGCTGAAAACTGCAACAAAATCTATGATTTAAGGGAATTCCTGGCCTCTCCCCCCTCAGGCCGTGATGGTGCTAGAACGTATGCCGCGCGACCCACTCCCGCAGCAGTGAATCGACGACGGCGTACCGGCGCCCGTCGCGGCTGATCACGTCGTCGCGCACGAGCGCGTTGAGCGCGGACTGAATCGTCGAGGTGCCGCCGAGCCGATGGCGGGTGCGGACGTCCTCCGACAGCACGGAGTGGCCGCTTTCGATCACGACCGCCCGCAGCACCGCGCGCTGCGCGAGGGTCAGCCGCTGCCAGAGCGCTTCGAACATCGTCTCCTGCTCGCTCAGGAGCCGGCTGAGCGCCTGGTGCAGGTGATCGAGCGTCGCCCGCTTGCCGCCGGCCGCGCGCACTTCGTCCCACGTTTCGTGCGCCAGCCGCTGCACGTCGTACGGGAGGTTGCCGGCCAGCTCGACGATCGCGTCGCCGAGCCCGTCTTCCGGCTTCATGCCGGATCGCGTGAACCGCGAGTCGATGGCCGCCGCGAATTCGTCGGCGGGAATCTTCTCGAGACGCATCACCGGACCGGCTTTGTAGAACGGGCGCTTCGGGCCGAGCATCCGCTCCATCAGGCTGGGCTCCGATCCCGCGAACACGTAGCCGACGTCGCGCTGACGCTGCACGGCCGCGCGCATCGCGTGTTCCACCGAGCCGCCGTTGAACTCGCCGATGGCCTGAAATTCGTCGAGGGCGACGACTACCTTGCGCCGGCGCACGTCGGCGAGCCGGCCGGGGAGCGCGAAGACGTCCTGCGCGAGCCGCGAGACATCGCGATCGGATTTCACGGAGGGAAACGACACGGTCAGCGAGCCGAGCGGCGAGTCCCCGGGCGTGTAGCGGATTTCCGTGCGCGCGGATCGAATCGCCTCTTTCAGCCAGCTGCGGGCGCGGTCCCACTTTGTCTCCGCGGCCATGAGCGCGCGCGCGTAGCCTTCGAGAAACGCGACGTACGAGCTGAAGCTGCTGACGGTGACGTCGACGGTGAGCGCGCCGCGGCGCGACACGGCGGCCAGCGCCTGGCGGATGAGCGACGACTTGCCGTACCGGCGCGGCGAAATCAGGAACACCTTCTGGCCGGCCGCCAGATCGCCGACCAGGCGGTCGAGCTCGACGACGCGGTCGATGAAGGCGCCCGCGGGGACGACCTCGCCGTAGACGAAAGGATTGTCCATTACGTCACCATGCGTAATGGCTACGTTATATCACGTAATCCCCGCCTTCGCGGCTGCGCCGCTACGGCGAGGCAATCCGGCGGGCGCCGTAGCGCAGGGGCAGATCGACGACGACGCGCCGGCGGACCAGATCGACGGCGCCCGGCGGGACGCGCCCGGACGCCAGGGCCGCGAGATCGGCGCGCGCGATCGTCACGTCGTCGGGCAGATACCGGCGGCACGCGCCGTATTCCTGCTCGTAGTCCTCGGATGGAAACAGCAGGTGGAAGCGGACGTCGGCGCCGCCCCGATCAACGTCCTCTGCGACGTAGAGCGGGTTGACGAGGAACTCGCCGGCGGGCTTCGACGGCGGAGGCTCGAGGGCGTGCGGCATGAACACCAGGCGGTCGTTGCTCGCGATGATCGCCAGCGCCTGCTCGGCGTCGAGCGCGGCGGTGCTGTCGACGCGCGAGAGATCGAGCGGCCCGCCGCGCACGACGTCGGCGAACAGCCCCGACTCGCCGAAGACATGCGGCTCGAGCGTCTCGAACAGGTTGCGATAGCCGTCCGGCGTCAGCGGCTGGCCGTGCGAGGGCGTCCACGTGCACTGGTTGTGCGTGTGGCTGATCATCGCGGCCGCCGGCGCGCTGCCGTTAATCAGCCGCAGCATGTCGAGGACGAACTGGCGCTTCGTCCAGATGTACATGAACGCGTCCGAGCACATCGCGTATCGGAAGGCGCCGCGGGCGAACGGCATCGGCGCGTTGCCGTCGCAGCAGACCGGCTCGCAGCCCGGCGCGGTAAAACGGCGCGCCAGCCACACTTTCGCGAAGTACAGATCGGCAAGCACTGGAGGCGCGCCCGGCGATGCCAGGTCCATCAGCGAGCGCGTCAAGTGGCCGGACCCGCCGCAGATGTCGATGGCGCGGCCGCCGTCGCGGAGCACCGTTCCGGCCACCGCGCGCACGAGGGCGTGGCCGACGATGAAGGTCGGATCCGCAAAGCGGTAGAGGAAGTAGCCGCCTTCGAGATGTTCGCCGAAGGCTTCGACGATCGTGCGATAGGTCGCGTCAGGCGATGCGATGAGCGCATCGACGCGCTCGGCCGCGGCCGGATCGTCGTCCAGGCCGAACATGGCCCTGCGCGCGGCGACAGGCTTCTTCTGCTCGACCAGTTCGCGCGCGGTCGTGGCATTCGGCTGCAGGTGCATCACGGGGATGCCGTCGATGACCGGAAACACGCAGCACTGGCAGCCGAGAATGCCGGTGTGGATCTCATCGCCGTCCTGTTCGTGGAACGACGAGGTGACGAGATCGAGGCGGCTGCCGCAGTAGGGACACCGCAGGATGTCGAAGGTACTGACGTGCATCAGCTCGCGACCCGCTCGCCGAGTTGCTCGATCACCGAATGCCAGCCGGCCTCGAGCGGCGACAGACGGAACTGCTCGAGGCCGAGCAGCCGGCGCGCCTGCTCGTCGGTGAGGTGATGAAACGGATTGTCCGGCCCGATCTGCGAGCGGTGGCACCTGAGCGCGGCCAGTTTCCGCGGCACCCACTCGTGGACGTCCACAAAGAAGCTCGGTGGCTTCGCGTAATCGCCGAACGCGTCTGGTTCGACGTTGAACGGATGCCCCTGAAGCGTCAAGCCGTTCGCGACCGCCGCGTCGACGATCTCCTGCATCAGCCCGTGGCGCATCGTGACGTAGTAGAGCGGCGGCGCCCAGGGGCCGAACGACTTCACCGCCGTATACGTCCGCTCGTGAACGCCGATGTGATCGAGATGCCAGTACAGGCCGTCCTCGGCGAAGGTGATGACGCCGTCCGGTTTGTACCGTTGAATCGCCAGGACGATCTCCACATGGAACTGCGGCACGTCGGCCCATCGCAGGTCGCCATCGGGGTGCTCGAGGATGAGCACCTCGGCGATGCCGAGGATCGTCGCGGCTTCGTGCAGCTCAGACGATCGGACGCTGCCGAGATCCTGATGGGCGACGAGCGCGCGGTCGCTGGCCGAGCCCTTCTCGCCGCGCGACGCGCAGAGCAGGACGACGCGGGCGCCGGCGTCGGCGAGACGCGCCAGTGTCCCTCCACACGCCAGCGACTCGTCGTCTGGATGCGCGAGAACCACGAGGATCGTGCGGCCCGAGAAATCAGGCATCCCGGTTGGCCCTGTCAGCAATGACGTGCTCATACACGGCGACGTACTCGTTGACCATCCGCGCGACTCCGAACCGCTCGACGGCGCGTTCCCGGATGCGCCGGCGATCGAGCGTGAACACCGACGGCAGCGCCGCGGCCATCGCGTCAAGATCGCCGACGATCATGCCGGTGACGCCTTCGTCGACGACCTCGCGGACGGCGCCGCGATCGAGCGCGACGACGGGCGTGCCGCACGCCATCGCTTCGGCGAGCACCAGCCCGAACGGCTCGCGGGCCTGGATCGGATACAGGAGCGCGCGCGCGCCGCCGAACAGCTTTACCTTAGCCGCGAAATCCGCTTCGCCGAAATAAACAATCCGTGTGCCGTCCACGTGCGGCGCGACCTTGTCGCGATAGTAGTCGTCCTCGGCCGCCGCCAGAATCAAGGTCATCCCGGCACGCTTCGCGACCTCGATGGCCTGCAGGACGCCTTTGCCTTCCGTGAACCGGCCCAGGAAGAGGAGATAGTCCTCGGGCGTGTCGCGGAAGGTGAAGCGGTCCGTGTCGATGCCGTGCAGCACCGTGGCGACGACGTTGGCGCCCGAGAGGAGGGTGGCCTGCTCCTGGGAGATCGCGACAAACGGCGCTTCGGGATACCGCGACCAGAGCGCGACTTCGGCGGCGCTCGGCGAGTGGTGCAGCGTCTGGACGATCGGCGTCGGCGAGAGACGGGTGAAGGCGAGCGACATCGGGTAGTACGCGGCCTCGTAATGAATGATGTCGAACTCACGCGCGCGCTCGACCGCCGCCGCGAGATTCAACATCTCGTACAGCTCCCACGGCCACATGTTCTCGTCGTGCCAGTAGCCGTGGGCGTAGATCGCCGCGAGCGTCGCGGCGGTTGTCGAGTCGGCCGTGGCAAACAGCGTCACGTCGTGGCCGCGGGCGACCAGCCCTTCCGTCAGCAGCGACGCCATCGTCTCCACCGAGCCCGACTTCGGCGGCGGAATCGTCGTCGCGACGGGCGCGACATGCGCGATCTTCATGTGCAGGCCTGCGCGAGGAGCTTCGGCAGGACGCGTGTCGCGTCGAAGTGCTCGCGGGCGATGTCGACCGCGTACTGCGCGTGGCGGGTGTAGTCGCCGTTGATGGCGTCGATGCCGGCCAGCGCCTCTTCCGGCGTCGAGAAGGACAGCAGGCCGCTGCCCGACGGCAGATGAGCCGTCCATCCGGTGTCCTGCACGATGGCCGGGCGTCCCGCCGCGAGGTAGCATGCCGTGCGATCGCTGAACCAGCCGGATCGCGACGCGACGTACGTGTGTTTCGCGACGCCGAACTCCGCGCGGGACCGCTGAATGAAGGCGCGGTAATCCCAGAGCGATCGCGACACGCCCATGGCGTCGACCGTTCCCCAGCCGTGTTCGCGCAGCAGCGCCTGTGGCCCGTTGATCGCCAGCTCGAACGGCTGCGCGGTTTTCGACGGCAGATCGATGAAGCGCACGAACTCCTGATCCTTGTTGCCGCCCACGTCGGCGAAGCTTTCGATCTGCCACGTCATCACGCTGGTGAAGTTCCGGCCCGGCGGCGTCGTCGCGCGCCAGTCGTCGACGGTCACCGGCTGCCAGGTCTTGTGCCACGTGAACTCGCCCGTCGGAATGGGCGACGCCGGCGTGCCGATGTTCGAGCCGAACGTGAACAGATGATCGAACTGCTGAAAGAACTTCACGTACCACGGCTCGGCCTTGGCGATGGCCAGCTGCGTGAACGCGGGATCCGAGTCGATGAACGCCTTTCGGGGAATGCGCAGGTATTCGTCGCGCCAGAACCACGATCCGCCCGACAGATTCAGGAACAGATCCGCATCCGCGCAGAACTTCCGCACGTCGGCCGCGCCTTTGCCGTGATAGCTGCCGTCGTAGTTGACGAACGCCCAGCGATCGCCGAGACCGAACGGCTCCAGGGCGCTGTGAATGTATGACGTCCCGTAGGCGGGATCCGTCGAGCGCGTGTTCTGCACCGGGTCGTACACGCATTCGCCCGTGTCTTCGATGTAGAAGACCTCGTGGCCGAGCGCGCGCAGCCCCAGCAGATACATCAGCGAGCACCAGGTGACGCCGCCAAACGGGTAGCGCGCGACGATGCCGGCAAACAGGATGCGCACCGGCTACGTCACCGCCCTTTGACCGCTTCGATGAGTTCGTCGACGGTCTCCGGATCGTCGAGCGACTTGCCGACCGACAGGCGCGCGCACATGCGCCGGTAGAGCTGGCTGCTCGTGAGCAATTCCTCGTGCGTGCCCTTCGCGGCGATCTGGCCGCCGTCGAGGACGAGGATGCAGTCGGCGTCGCGCACGGTCGAGAGGCGGTGCGCGATGACAATCGTCGTCCGTCCGGCGCGCAGCCGGCGGAGCGCCGCGAACACGATCTCTTCGGAGATCGCGTCGAGCGATGACGTCGGCTCGTCGAGGATGAGAATCGGCGCGTTCTTGATGATCGCGCGGGCGACGCTCAATCGCTGGCGTTCGCCGCCGGAGAGACTCCCGCCGGCTTCGGCGATTTCCGTGTCGTAGCCCCTGGCAAGGTGCGAGATGAATTCGTGCGCGTGCGCCGCGCGCGCCGCCTGCTCGATCTCTTCGTCTGTCGCGTCCAGGCGTCCATAGCGGAGGTTGTCGCGAATCGTTCCGGCGAACAGCACCGGGTCCTGCAGCACGATGGCGATCTTCTCGCGCAGCGACCGCACGCGATACTCGCGCACGTCCACGCCGTCGATGAGTACGCGTCCGGCTGTCGTGTCGTAGAAACGGGGAATCAGGCTGACGAGCGTCGTCTTGCCCGCGCCCGTGAGGCCGACGAGGGCCACCATGTCACCCGGTTTCGCCGTGAATGCGATGTCGTGCAGCACTTTCGTGCCGTCGGGATAGTCGAAGCCGACGCCCTCGAATCTGATATCGCCGCCGACGGTCGACGCGTCGATCGCGTGCGGCGCGTCGACCGTCTCCGGCGTCAGGGCGAACATCGCCCGCACGCGGCGCGCGCCGGCAATGGCGCCCTGCAGTTGCCCCGTCGTGTGCGCGATCGACGAGAGCGGACCGTACACCGCGCCGAGATAGCTGACCACCACGGTCAGCGCGCCGATGCTCAGCTGCCCGCGCATGACGTGCACGCCGCCGACGACGAGGATGAGACCGGTGCCGAGAATCGTGATGGTGCTCACGGTCACGGCGAACAGCGACTGCTGCCACGTGATCGTGATCCGCGCATTCATCGTCTTCTCGCCCGCGGCGGCGTAGCGGCCGGCTTCGTACGGCTCGCGCGCGAAGCTCTTCACCAGCCGCATCGCCGAGAACGTCTCGTAGAGCCGGTCGAGCAGCTTCGACTCGAGCTCCTTGACGCGTTCCTCGCGGTTGACGAGCGTCGCGGTGTAGTAGCGCAGGCACAGGAACAGGAAGGGCACGACCGAGAGCGAGAGCAGCGCGATCGTCAGGTCCTTGTACGCGAGGATCGAGAACATGACGGCAAGCGTCGTCACAGACGTCGCCAGCGGAAAGATGCCGCTCATCACGAGGTTTTCGATCGAGTACGCGTCGATGTCGACGCGGTACACGGCGTCGCTGGTGCTCGTCGTGATGTGGTGGTGCAGGCCGAGTGCCTGGAGATGATTGAACAGCTTGTAGCGCAGGTCGTACACCATCCGCTGCCCGGTCTCGACCTGCACCTGCGTGCCGTACGCCGAGACGCACTGGTTGATCACCTGCAGCACGATGCCCGAGACCACGACGATGATCAGGAGCTCGTATTTGCGGCCGTGCGTGAATCCATCGATGAACGACTGAATGCCCGGGCTGAACAGCCTGCCGCCGAGGACGTAGTCGATCGCGATCGCGAAGGGCCACGGCTGAAGCGCGCCGAGCGCGATCTCGGCGAGCAGCAGCGCGGCGAGGAGCGTCACCCGGCCGCGGTGCGGGCAAAGAAACGACAGCATCCACGGAATGAGCGGCTGGTCGATCGCCTTGTCCATGTCAGCTGATCTTCCTGACGGATCCGCGCGGACTCGCTGCCGGCGCCCCGCGCGATGTCGACCGCGGTCCCAGCACCGCCGGCGGAATGTTCAACGCGACCACCAGGTGATTGCTCGCATCGGCGACATACAGCCATTCGGTGCCCGGCGCGAACGCGACACGTGTCGGGGCGCCGAACTTCACGCGCGCTTCCTCGCTGACGTTGCGCATGATGCCGTCGGGCCCGACCGAGCGGATGGACCCGTTGTAGTAGTCGGCGATGAAGATCGTGATCCGCCCCAGCGAGTCTTCGACGAGCGCGACGCCCGCCGGATTCGCGAGGCTCGCGGCGCGCGCGGGTCCATTGTCGCCGGAGGCGCCGAACACGCCGTTGCCCGCGACGGTGGTGATGATGTGCGTGCGCGCATCAACCTTCCGGACCCGGTTGTGCTGCATGTCGGCGACGTAGAGATCGCCGTTTCTGGCGATCTGCACGTCGCTCGGCATGAAGAGATGCGCCATCGTGGCAGGACCGCCGTCGCCGATCGGACCGTCACCGCCAGTGTCGCCGTCGCCCGCGACGGTATGAATCATTCCGGTCGCGTGATCGACCATGCGGATGCGGTTGTTCAGCGTGTCGGCGATGTAGATGTCGCCGTTCGGCGCGGTCGCCACGGCGTCGGGGTTGTTCAACGCCGCCTCGGTGGCGGGCTTCTCGTCGCCGTCGTAGCCGTTCTCTCCGGATCCCGCGATCGTCGTGATGATTCTGCTCGGGGCGTCCACGCGCCGGATGCGATCGTTGCGCGAGTCGGCGACGATCAGATCGCCGTCTGGCGCAATGGCGACCCCGTCGGGCGTATCGAGCTGCGCCCGCGTTGCCGGCCCGTGGTCGCCGGAAAAGCCGTTCGTGCTGTTGCCGACCACGGTCGTGATGCCGACGCGGCTGTCGTAGCGTTTGATCACGTCGTTGTTCGAGTCGGCCAGATAGACGTCGCCGTTCGGCGCGATCACGATGCCGCCCGGCGTGTTGAGATAGGCCGTCAGCGTCGGTCCCTTCACCGTGTTTGGCGCGCCGATGACCAGCGTCACCGCCGTGGCGGCTTCGCGCAGCATGAACGTGCCTGTGCCGATGCCAACGATCATGACGAGAAAGATCAGCGCGCTGCGCAAGCTGTAGGCGCGCAGAAGTGACGGCGAGATGATTGGAGCCCAGGACGGTCCGGACGGGAGCGCGACCATGGCCTGGTTGGTCGCGACGCGCTGGACCGCGCGCCGCACGATCGCGGTGGTCTGCGCCGTGCGCAGCACCATCAGGCCGACGATGAAGAGCGCCAGCGCCGCAGCGGCGGCGCCGGCGAGCGGCCACCGGAGCGTGAGGCCCGCCGCGGCGGCGCCGAGGAGCGCCGCGCCGAGTCCGGCGGCCATGACGACGCCGAACATGGTCGGACGCAGCTGCGTGCCGAACCGCACGAGCGTTTTCCCGCCTGCGTGTTCTTCGGCCAGCGCGCGGATGTCAATCCAGCCCCAGCGCCCGATGATGACGCTGATATCGTGATCGTTCGACCATCCGTCGTCGATGTCGATCGAGCGGACGGCGCGCGAGCGGCGCAGCCAGTCCGTGAGCTGCGACAACAGACGCTCGGCGGACGTCCACGACTCGCTCCAGAAGCAGTCTTCGATCACCCCGCCCGCGAGAAGGGCGAGTCCCCGTCCGGCTTCGCGGAACGACGGGCGCGGCCCCTTGCTCGTCTGTGGCGCAGCGACGGGCATCCGCACCGCCGGCGGCGACAGCATCCCGCGAATCTTCCCGCGCAGTCTCGCGACGGGCTGGATGAAATGCAGGTACGCGACCATCGCGCGGTACCACAGGCGGTTGCCTGTGAGCGATGTGACATCCGACCGCATGGCGTACGTCAGGTTCTTGGTGATCGTTACGGCGAGGCCGATGAGGCCGCTGCCGAGCAGCAGCGCGGCCGCCCATTCGTGCGTCCGGAGCGCGGCGACGATGAGGCCGGCGACGGTCAGGACCGAGGAGACGACCTGCCAGCGGATCGAATGCGGCAGGAACGCAAACGGATGAACGTCCGTGCGGTAGACCGACGGAAACGCCGCCGTGCCCCACACGCCGGCATTGATCCGCGTGCCCCACAGCGATCGCACGAACGGCAGCGGGCTGTAGATGCGCCCGTGCCACAGCATGTGGCCGTCGAGGAACTTTTCCGGATGATGCGCCATCAGCCACGTCTCGCCTTCGCCGTAGCCGACCTGCTGGCGCCAATACGCCTTGACCGACGTTCGATGGTGGTGCCAGACGAGCGCCGCCGCCGAGAACCCGATCCGCCAGCCGCGCGCCTGCAGCCTCCAGCAGATGTCGACGTCGTCTCCGGCGCGGAGGTAGATCGGATTGAATCCGCCAATGGCCAGGAGCGCGTCGCGGCGGAACGCCATGTTGCAGCCGGGCACGTGTTCGGCGATGCGATCGTCGAGCAGCACGTGCGTCGGTCCGCCGGGCGCGCGGGCGATGCACTGCGCGATCGGCGGGTCGTCCTGCGGCACGACATTCGGTCCGCCCGAACCGACGACATCGGAGGTGAGGAACGGCTGGACGAGGAACGTGAGCCAGTCGCGATCGACGCGCGTGTCGGCGTCGGTGTAGGCGACGATGTCTCCCGTGGCTTCCGCGAGGCCGACGTTGCGCGCGGCGCTCAGGCCGGCGTTCGGCACGTCGACCAGCCGGACGCGCAAATGGCGGCGCCCGATCTCGCTGGTGGCGTCGCGCGATCCGTCGTTGACGAGGATCACCTCGTAATCGGGATACGTCAGGGTGTCGAGCGAGGTGAGGCAGTCGTCGAGCGTGTCCGCGGCGTTATAGGCGCACACGACGACCGAGACGCGCGGCCATGCCGCCCTGGCGGCGGCGGGAAACGGCGCGTCGGCGAACGCATGCGCCACCGAGGCGGCCGCAGGCTTCGGATGGCGATCGCGATCGACCAGTCCGAACTTCCAGTCATCGATCTCGGATCCGCCGCGCCACCATTCGTCGGTCCACGCGTACGCAATCGCGCCGCACGCGCCTTCGGCGAACGCGGAGCGGATGTGCATCGCCGTGATGTCGGCCTGGCCGTCTTCGCCTTCGCGAATGGAGTCGGCGCCGGCTTCGGCGAGCAGCAGCGGCTTGTGCCCGGCGATGTGCTGCAGGCGCGCGAGGTACGCGCGCAGCTCCGGTTCACGGTGCAGATAGACGTTGAACGCGCAGACGTCGAAGATCGAGAGGTCGAGGAACTCCGTCGGCGGAAAGTTGACGTAGGTAAAGAGCGATTCGGGCGATGCGGCCTTCGCGTCCGCGTACAGCTCTCGAAGAAATCTCTCGACGCGGAAGTTCCCGTGCCATCGCACGACGCCCGGAGGAATTTCGTTGCCGAGCGCCATCATCAGCACCGCCGGATGGCTGCCGAGCGTGCGCACGCGGGAGACGATGTCGCGGCGAATCGTGGCCGTGAGCCTGCGGTCGTCGAGAAACGCGACGTGCTGCGCCCAGGGGAGTCCGACCATGACCTTGAGACCGAGGCGCGCGGCCTCGTCGAGCAGATCGAGGCGTGGGGCCGTGTACGTGCGGACCGTGTTGATGCCGAGGTCCGCCATCAGGCGGAAATCCTGAGCGACGCGTTCGCGAGACGGAAACTGGCAGCCCTCCGCGTCGGGCGCGAACGTGCCGTACGTCACGCCTTTGACAAGAAATCTGTCGGCGCCGATTTGCAGAAACTTGCCGTCCGCGATGGCTCGCGCGCCGGCGGGCGGCGGGGGAGAAGGCCGCTCGATGTCCTGAAGGGTCCCGGCCGAAGAAAATCCTGACAACTACCTATTGTATCAACTGTTTGAGAGGACGTGCGTTCACGAGCCTGCTCGAATCAGCGCCGTTCGAGCTGGCGGATCTTGAATCCGAGGGCGACGACGACGAGCAGGATGGCGCCGAGCGAGGCGGCGAGCCCCCGGCGCCTGAATCGCAGCTCGGCCGCGGCCGTGTCGCCGGCTTTGTCGACGGCCACAAGTGTGGCCAGACCTTCCTGCACGACAGGTGTCACGTGCGCGGGGTCGAACGCATGCATTTCCGTTCGAGCGAGGGTCAGACGCGTGCGCGCCGTGCCGATGGCCAGCTCCTGCGCGCTCATCTCCATGCCCGCGTTGCTCAGCGCCGCGACGGTGGCGGTCGAGCGATCCAGTCCGCCTTTCAGTGTCTCGATGTCGCCACGCATCCTGGTCGCGGCGATGACGCCCTTGTCGTCCGCGCCGGTGTGGCAGCTGGCGCAGAGGCTCGGTGCGTCGGTGCCGAGCATCGCGTCCGACGGCTTGCGCACGGCGTGGTTGCTGTGGCACTCGACGCATCCGCGGTCGAAGATCTGCGCGTGGACGCTGGTCGAGAACTTCTGCGCGAAGACCGCGTGGCAGGTGCCGCAGACATTGACGACCGATCCGGCGCCTGGCGGCGCCGCGCCGTGATTGCCGTGACAGTCATTACAGGTCGGGGCCGACAGATCGTTGCCCTTGGTCAACGCCGTGTAGTGCACGCTTTCCTGATAGAGCGCGAGCTGGTTGGTCGGCAGCGGCTGCTTGTTCGGCAGCGCGTAGCCGGCCATATGCGACGCCGACGCGTGGCACGCCGCGCACGTGGCCGCGACGCCGGTCGGAAACACCGGCGACTTCGAGTCGTTGACGCGGCGGATGCCGTGCGCGCCGTGACAGCTCGCGCACGTCGCGACGCGCGAATCGCCGGCTGCAAGCCGTTTGCCGTGGACGCTCGTGGCGTACTCGGCCGCCTGATCGACGCGCAGCCGCGGCGCGTACTTGCGCATCAGCTCCGCGTCGCTGTGGCATCGCGCGCAGGTGGCAATCTGCGTCTGGCCGGCCGGCACGCCCTTGAATCCGCGCGCGGCGTCGTGAGCCTTGGGCTTGTCCGCCGCCGCGCGATCGCCGCCGTGGCAATCGACGCACGTGAAGCCGCTCTCACGATGGATGTCCCGCTGCGCGAACGCCGCCGGCGGCACCGAGAGCGTCGGCTCGGTGAGCGCCGCGTGACAGGACGCGCAGGTGTTCGCCGCCGCAGCCGCGGCCGCTGGTTGCGCGACCGCCGTTCGCGCGCACACAAGGAGTGCCGCGCCGGAGACGAGGCTACTGAGCGAACTGCGCCAGTATCGTGAAGACGACAAGATAGATCACCCCGGCAATCGCGATGGCCGTGAACACAGGGCTGCTGCGGCCATCGCGCGATCGACGATCCACAAACGGCACGAACACAAGAAACACGGCGACGAGCCCGAACGCAATCACGCCGAGCCGCTCGCCCTCGAAACCGAGGACGTGGCTCGGGATCAGCTTCAGCGTGTGAAACATCGCGAGGAAGTACCACTCGGGCCTGATGCCTGGAGGCACGGCCGCGAACGGATCGGCTTTCCTGCCGAGGCCCCACGGCGAAAACGCCGCGAGCGCCGCCAGCGCCGCGAGCGCGACATACCAGACCAGGACGTCCCGCAGGATGTAGTTCGGAAAGAACGGCATCTGCCGGACGCGCTCTCCCGGTTTGAGATGCCTCTCGACGCGCATTGGCACGCTCATGCCCTGGCGCTGGACGAGCAGCAGGTGCAGCGTGACGAGCGCCGTCGTGATCGCCGGCAGCACCGCGACGTGCAGCCCGAAGAATCTTGACAGCGTCGCGCCGGTGACATCGTCTCCACCGCGGAGCAGGCGGATCAGGAAGCCGCCGACCAGCGGGACCGCCCCGGCGATGCCGGTGCCGACCTTCGTCGCGAAAAACGACAGCTCGTTCCACGGCAGCAGGTAGCCGCTGAAGCCGAAGCCGAGCATCAGAAAGAGCAGGAGCATGCCGGAGATCCACGTCATCTCCCGCGGCTTCCGGTACGACTTCAGCAGGAACACGCTGAAGAAATGCGCGAACGCGGCGCCGATGAGCAGGTTCGCCGACCAGCTGTGGACGTTGCGGATCAGCCAGCCGAACGGCACGCGCGTGACGATGAACTGGACGCTTTCGTAGGCCTCGGTGGCGCTGGGCCGGTAGTACAGAAGCAGCAGGATGCCGGTGAACACCTGCACCGCGAACAGAAACAGCGTGAGGCCCCCGAGGTAGTACCAGATTTCCTGGGCGTGGATGGGCACGCCCTTCTCGGCGATGAAATGCTTCAGCCCGCTGAGATCGAGCCGCTCGTCAAGCCAGTTGACCACCTGCTGCACCATCGCGCGTCTTCCGGCTCAGGCCCCGCGCGACACGACGATGTCCTCGGCGCCGGCGTCGCCGCGCAGATTGACGGTGAAGCGCTCGAGCCCACGCGGCGGCGGCCCTGAGATGACGTTGCCCGCGAGATCGTACAGGCCGTTGTGACACGCGCACCAGATCTGGGACGTGTCGGCTTTGAACTGCACGGTGCACTCGAGGTGCGTGCAGACCGCGTTGAAAGCGCTGAGCTCGCCGTCCGCCGAGCGAACGACAATCGCCGGCTTGCTGCCGAACGGGAAAATCACGCCGCTGTTCGGCCTGAGCGCCGCGGCTTTCATCGCGACGACGGAGTTCGTGGCCGCTTCGCCGGATTCCGGCGGCACGAGAAAGCGCGAGACCGGGTATGCGATGGCGGCCGCCGTCGACACAAAACCCACCGTGAGCAAGGCATCGAGAAACCTGCGTCGATCGAACGAGCCCGCCGACGCTGTTGACGGAAAATCGGCGGATTCAGCCATGCCAGTGAGAGTTGGGCGATGCTACCATGATCCGCATGACGAGAGGAGTGTTCATGGTGCGACGAGTACTGAGTGCCGGCATCCTGTGTCTCGCTGCGGCGATGCCCGCGGCCGCGCAGGATCTCAAGGCGAAAGGCGAAAAGCTGTTTGTCGATCAGAAATGTTCGCTGTGCCATTCGATCGGGGGCAAGGGCAACGTGAAGGGTCCGCTGGACGAAGTGGGCAGCAAGGATTCCGCCGCCGACATCCGCGCGTGGATCGCCGACGCGAACGCGATGACGGCCAAAACCGGGGCGGCGCGGAAGCCGGTGATGAAGCAGTTCTCGCTGGAAAAAGACGACGTCGACGCGATTGTCGCGTACCTGACGACGCTCAAGAAAAAGTAAGAAGTAAGAAGTGAGAAGTTAGAACTTGAGCTTGCCCGTATAGAGGGCCATGCCGACGACGGCGTCGACGCCACGCGCGTCGAGGTCGTCGATCTCGTCCTGTGTCGTGATGCCGCCGGCGGCCGTGACGCGACGGGCCGTCGCGTTGCGGACCGCGAGAATCGCCTCGCGGTTCGTGCCGCCCATCAGCCCTTCGGCGTCGACGTGCGTGTAGAGAAATTCGCCGCAGAACGGCTCGAGTGCACGGACGGCGTCCACGGCCGTGATCGGCAGCGGCGTTTTCCATCCGTGAATCACGACCTGCCCGCCCCTGCTGTCCACGGCGGCGATCACCTGCTCGAGGCCGACGGCGTCCGCGAGCCGCGTCGCGAAGTCGAGGTCAGGCTTTCCGTCTTTGAAGAGCGCCGAGCCCGCGATGATCTGCTTCGCCCCGGCGGCGAGCACGTCCTTCGCGCGCTCGGACGTGCGGATGCCGCCGCCGACGCGGCATGACAGCGCGGGCGCAATCTGCCTGACGATCCCGAGGTTGTCGCCGCGGCCCATGGCCGCGTCGAGATCGATCACCTGCACTTTCTGAAAACCCGAGAACTTCCGCACCCACTTGAAGATGTCCTCGTCGCGGATCGCCAGCCGTTCGCCCTGGACGAGCTGCACGACGGCGCCATTCTGCAAATCGATTGACGGGATCAACATCTGGTGATTTGGTGGCTTCGTGATTTACAGGCGCACCGGTATGCCGTGTTGCTTCAGGTGCTGTTTGAGCGAACGCACGCTGGTCTCGGCGTAGTGAAAGATGGACGCGGCCAGGGCGGCGTCGGCGCGGCCGGTGGTGAAGACGGCGACGAAGTGATCGAGCGTGCCCGCGCCGCCGGACGCGATCACCGGAATCGACACGGCGCTCGAGACGGCGGCCGTCAGCCTGCAGTCGAAGCCGATCTTCGTGCCGTCGCGATCGATCGACGTCAGCAGGATTTCGCCGGCGCCGCGATCCTCGGCCTCCTTTGCCCACTCGACCGCGTCGCGGTGGCCGGGCGTGCTGCCGCTGCGGACGTAAACAGCCGCGCGGTCGCCTTCCCATTTCGCGTCGATGGCGACGAGCACGGCCTGGCTGCCGTAGCGCTCGGCGAGCGTGGTGATGAGGGACGGATTCGACAGCGCCGCCGTGTTCAGGCTGACTTTGTCGGCGCCGGCGTCGACCGCCGCCGCGGCGTCAGCCTCGGTGCGGATGCCGCCGCCGACGGCGAGCGGAATAAACAGCTCGCGAGCGACGGCGCGAATGGTGTCCGCGAGCGCGCGGCGCCGCTCCAGCGTCGCCGTGATGTCGAGGATGACGAGCTCGTCGATGCCTTCGGCGTTGTAGCGGCGCGCGAGCTCCGCGGGATCGCCCGCGGTGCGAAGCTCCTCGAAATTGATGCCCTTGACGACCTGCCCGTCGCGCACGTCGAGACAGGCGATGATCCGTTTCGACAGCATGAACGGCCTATCCCACCATGCTGATGAAGTTCTTCAGCACCTGAAGCCCGACGTCTCCGGACTTCTCCGGATGAAACTGCACGCCCGCGACGTGCCCGCGCTGCACGATCGAGGCAAACGGCTCGCCGTGTGTGGTGATGGCGACCGCATCGCCCGTCACCGGCGCGACGAAGCTGTGCGTGAAGTACACCTGCGCGCCGTCGGCCACGTCCTCCGCGATCGATCCTTCGTGCTGGATCTCGAGCGAGTTCCAGCCCACATGCGGGACTTTCACGTCCTGTGACGACAGCTTGTAGCACTGGCCGCCGAGCAGGCCGAGGCCGGGAAGATCGGGCGCTTCTTCGCTGCCTTCGAACAGCCACTGCATGCCGAGGCAGATGCCGAGCAGCGGCCGCAGTTCGCCGACGCGGCCGAGAATCGCCTCGATCCACTCGGGGCCAAGCGCCTTCGTCGCGCCGAAATGCCCGACGCCCGGGACGACGATGGCGTCGGCGGATGCGAGATCGTCGGGACGCTCCGGAGTAAACAGTTCAGCGCCGAGCGCTGCAAACGCCTTCCGCACCGACGTCAGATTGCCGGCCTTGTAATCGATGAGCGCAATCACAGCAGGCCCTTGGTGCTCGGCAGCATCTTCGCGAGCCGCTTGTCTTTCGCGACGGCCACGCGCAGCGCCCGCGCGAACGCCTTGAAGACGGCTTCGATGTGGTGATGGCTCGAGCGGCCGTACAGGACCTTCACGTGAACATTCGCGCGCGCGCCGATCGCGAAGCCTTCGAAGAAGTCGTGCACGAGCTCGGTCTGCAGGTCGCCGACTTTGAGGACGTTGACTTTCAGATCGACGGCGGCGTGCGGACGGCCGCCCAGGTCGATCGCGGCGACGGCCAGCGTCTCGTCCATCGGCATGACGAAGTAGCCCGCGCGGTTGATGCCTTTCCGGTTGCCGATGGCGGCCGACACGGCTTCGCCGAGCGCGATGCCGAGATCTTCGACGGTGTGGTGCTGATCGACGTCGAGATCGCCCGTCGCGGTGATCTTCAGGTCGAACGCGCCGTGGCGCGTGAAGAGCTCGAGCATGTGATCGAGAAAGCGAATCCCGGTTCGCACCTGATACCGGCCCTGGCCTTCGAGCGTCAGCGTCAGGGCGATCTGCGTCTCGGTCGTATGTCTGTTGATTACCGCGCGGCGCACAGCGCCTCCTCGAGCGCGGCGATGCCGCGCTTCGTGTGTTCGATGACGCCGGTGCCGATCCGCAGGCAGCCTTCGCATCCGGGTTCGCCCGACCGATCGCGAAGGAAGACGCCGCGGGCCTTCGCGGCGGCGACGACGTCGCCGACGCGGTCGCCGATGCGGACGAGCACGAAATTGGCATCGCTCGGCCAGTATTTGAGCGTCAACCGATCGCAGGCGGCATAGAGGAGCGCCTTCGATGCCTTGACCTGTCGCAGGTAGTCGTTCAGGTAGTCGATGTCCGACAACGCCGCCTGCAGCGCGACGACAGCCGCGATGTTGACGCTGTACACGGGGACGACATAGCGGATCGGATCGATGACGTCCGGGGCGCCGACGACCGCGCCGATGCGAATGGCCGCAAGGCCGAACGCCTTCGAGAACGTCCGCCCGACGAGGACGTTGGGGAAGTCGGGGAGCTCCGGGATGAAGGAGCGGCCGGCAAACTCCGCGTAGGCTTCGTCGACGAAGACGATGGCGTCCTTCGGAATCCGCTTCGCGATCGTGCGGATGGCGTCGAGCGGCGTCGACACTCCTGTCGGGTTGTTCGGGTTCGTGATGAACACGATTCGCGTCGCCGGTGTGATCGCGGCCAGCACGTCGTCGAGCGCGAACACGAAGTCGGGCTTCGGCATGACCTGCACGAGCCGCCCGCCCGCGACCGCCGTGTCGAACCGGAAGATCTCGAAGGCCGGCTCGGGCACGATCGCTTCAGGCACGACGCCGCTGCCGGCCGACGGCCGCAGGTATGCGATGGCCGCGCCCATGATGCCTTCGTCGAGTCCGTTGACGAGTGCGACACGGTCGGCAGGAACGCCGAAGTAGCGCGCCGCCGCGTCGGTCACCGCGGAGTACGGCGGATAGAAGCCGAGGTTCTCGCGTGTGAGCCTCGCAAGCGCTTCGAGCACACGAGGCGAGCAGCCCTCGGTGTTTTCGTTCTGGTGCAGGCGGAGCCCGTCGTACATCTCCGCCGGCTTCTCGTAGTGCGACTTGAGATTCGTCACAGCCGCACCTCCACCGACTCGGCGTGAGCGACAAGTCCTTCCGCGCGCGCGAGCGGCACGATCGTCGGCGCGAGGCCCTTCAGGCCGGCGCGCGTGACGCGCTGCACGGACATGACACGCACGAAGTCCGCGGCGCTCAGGCCTCCGCGAAAACGGGCGGCGCCGGCGGTCGGCAGGACATGGTTCGATCCCGTCGCGTAGTCGCCGGCCGCCTGCGCCGTGAACGGCCCGATGAACAGGGCGCCCGCGGTAATCGGCCTGCGCGTCAGCGACTCGCGATCGACGACGAGATGTTCGGGCGCGATCCGGTTCGCCAGCGCCATCGCCTCGTCTGCGGACCGCGTCATGACGATCGCACCGTGCGCCTTCAACGACTGCCGGACGATGTCACGGCTCGCGGCGATGCGGTCAACCAGACGCGACACTGTGTCGGCGAGCGGTCGGTTCCATGTGATGAAGATCGACCGCGCGTCCGGATCGTGTTCCGCCTGTGCGATGAGGTCGGCCGCGATCCAGTCGGCGCGCCCGCTGCCGGCGACGATCACGATCTCGGTCGGGCCGGCGTAGAAATCGATGGCGCAGTCGCCGGCGACCATGGCTTTCGCGGCTGCGACGAAGCGGTTGCCCGGTCCGACGATCTTGTCGACGCGCGGGACGCGCGCCGTGCCGTAGGCGAGGGCGGCGATGGCGTGCGCGCCGCCGATGCGGAACATCTTCGTGACGCCGGCCTCGAGGGCCGCCGCCATCACGGCGGGTTCGGGCCGCGGGCACATGACGATGACTTCGCGCACGCCCGCGACGCGCGCGGGGACGGCGGTCATCAGGAGCGACGAGGGCAGCGGAAACCGTCCGCCGGGCACGTAGCAGCCGACGCGCGCCAGCGGCTCGACGCGCTGTTCGATCGTCACGCCTGGCGCCACCGTGAGATCCCAGTGCTTCGGAATCTGCCGGAACGCCACCTTCGCGATGTTGCGGGCGGCGTTCTTGATCGCGCGCCTGACGCTTGTGGGCACGAGCGTCGCGTAGTCGCGCATCTCGGCCTTCGTCACTTCGAGCGGTTCGGTCGCGTTGTCGAAGCGCTCGGCAAACCGCGCGAGCGCCTTGTCGCCGCCGCGGCGGACGCCGTTGACGATGTCGCGGACGCGCCGTTCGAACGCGACGTCCGCCCGCGCTCCGCCGCCGCGCGTGAGCAGCGCGTCCACTTGCCGACGATTCTTTGCGTCGATGATTTTCATCGGCCTAGGGAACGATCTTGTTCAAAGGGTATTCGACGATCCCTGTGGCGCCGGCCGCCTTGAGTTTCGGGATCAGCTCCCGGACTTGCAGCTCCGTCAGGATGGTGTTCACCGCCACCCACGCCTTGTCGCTCAGCGCGGAGATCGTCGGATTTTTCATGGCGGGCAGCAGCTTCAGCACGCCGTCGAGTCCGTCGGCACGCACGTTCATCATGAGCCCGACGTGGCCGTGCGCCTGGATGGCGGCCGTGAGCAGCAGCGCGATGTTTTCGAGCTTCGTCCGTTTCCAGGTGTCGGCGAGGGCGGTCTTGTTCGCGATGAGCTGCGTGTTCGACTCCATGATCGTGTCGAGGATGGCGAGCCGGTTCGCGCGAAGCGTCGATCCCGTTTCCGTGGCCTCGACAATCGCGTCCGCGAGCACGGGCGGCTTCACTTCGGTCGCGCCCCAGGAGAACTCGACGTTCACCTTCACGCCCTGCCTCTTGAAATACTCGCTCGTCACGCGGACCAGTTCGGTCGCGATCGTCTTGCCTGCGAGATCTTTCGCCGACTTGATCGCGGAGTCTTCTGGCGCCGCCAGCACCCAGCGGACTTTGCCGAAGCTCTGCTTCGCGTAAATAAGGTCCGCGACGCTTTCGAGCACGCCGGTCTTCCCGTCGCCGAGCTCGTGCTCCCGGATCCAGTCCTGACCGGTCAGGCCCGCGTCGAGCACGCCGTCCGAGACGTAGCGCGCCATTTCCTGCGCGCGGATCAGCATGCACTCGATCTCGGGATCGTCAATCGACGGAAAGTACGACCGTGAGCCGACGTAGATGTTGAACCCCGCGCGGGCGAAGAGCTGCACCGTCGCGTCCTGCAGCGAGCCTTTCGGAATGCCAAGCTTCAGTTTCATTGCGCGTCCAGTGTTCGATAAAAGCACGTGCGCTCGCCGGTGTGGCACACGTTGCCGTCGCCTTGCCGCTTCACCTTCACCAGCACGGTGTCATCGTCGCAATCGACGAGGATGTCGGTGACGGCGAGCCGGTTGCCCGAGGTCTCGCCTTTCATCCAGAGCGTGTTGCGCGTCCGGCTGAAGAACGTCGCGAAGCCGCTCGCCCGCGTGCGGGCGAGCGCCTCGTCGTTCATGAAGCCGACCATCAGGACTTCGTTGCTGTCGGCGTCCTGGATCACGGCTGGAATGAGTCCATTCAGTTTTGAGTAGTCCATAAAATAAAAAACCCCGCCTTGTCGGGCGGGGCTGCTGTGCTTGTTCGGGTTGAAGATGTCGACCCTAGATCACGCGCAACTCCGCCGGCTCTCGCCGCGGTGGCTGTGGACATGCGCGTGGTGATGGACGGTCAGCATCGAAGTCAGAAGGTTACCTGCTGTGGCGGACACTGTCAATATCGGCGCGTCGCTCCTCTTGCAGTAGTTGTACTAATACACTAGTATAAGCACTCAATGCTCGTGTCCCTGGACACCAGTGACGCCACGCCGATCTACGCGCAGGTCGAGCGGAGCCTGCGCGCGGCGATTGCCGCGGGCCGGCTGAAGCCCGGCGATCAGCTCCCGACGGTTCGCGAGCTGGCCGTCGAGCTCAAGGTCAACGCGAACACGATTGCACGCGTGTACAGCGAGCTCGAGCGGGCCGGCGTCTTCGAAACGCGGCGGGGCGTCGGGACGTTCGTCCGCGCCAGCCGCGCGGAAGCGCGGCCGGCGTCCGAGCATGCGCGCCGGCTGCGCGCGTTCGCGACCCGCGTGCTCGCCGATGGCGACGCGCATGGGTTCAATGCTGACGACGTGATAGGCGCGCTTCGCGCGCATCGATCAATGAAGTAGCGCCGGCCGCAGGGGCCGGCCGAAGGGAGTGTGTCGTGCCGAACGCCAACATCGTGTCGGTCCTCGTCCTCGTCGCGTGGGTCGCCCTCGGCGGACTGCTGGCCTTCGCCGCCCGCAACCCGGTTCCGCTCGTCGTGTGCGTGGCGATCGGCTTGATCGTCATGCAGTCGCCGCGCGTGGCGCGGCAGTGGGAGCGCGCGATCGTGCTCCGGCTCGGCCGGTACAGCGGCATGCGCGGCCCCGGCCTCTTCTGGGTCGTGCCGTTCATCGACATCGTCGGGTCCTGGATCGACCAGCGCACGATCACGACGAGCTTTGCCGCCGAGCAGACGCTGACGTCGGACACCGTCCCCGTGAATGTCGACGCCGTGCTGTTCTGGATGGTGCACGACGCGCAGAAGGCGGCGCTCGAAGTGCAGAACTACGGGCAGGCGGTGAGCTGGGCCGCGCAGACGGCGCTGCGCGACATCATCGGGCGCACGCCGCTCGTCGAGCTGCTCCGAGGCCGGGAGCGGATCGAAAGCGAGCTGCAGACGCTCATCGATCAGCGATCGAATCCGTGGGGCATCACCGTGCAGTCGGTCGAGATGCGCGACGTCGTCATTCCGGCCGCGCTGCAGGATGCGATGTCGCGCGAGGCACAGGCGGCGCGGGAGAAGCAGGCGCGCATCATCCTCGGCCAGGCCGAAATGGAAATCGCGCATTCGTTCGAGGAGGCCGCCAAGTCGTATCAGAACAACCCGGTGGCGTTGCACCTGCGCGCGATGAACATGCTCTATGAGGGGTTGAAAGAGAAGGGCGCGCTGATGCTGATCCCGAGCAGCGCCGTCGAAACGATGGGCCTCGGCGGGCTCATGGGCGCCGCCGCCCTCGGCCGCAAGCCGGAGTAATAGATGATCAGCGACGCTCCGGCACGAGGCGCTTCAGTTCATCGAACCAGTTCTGGACGACGACGATCTGCGGCCCGGCGGTCTGATTGGCGGGCTGCTTGACCAGGAGGAAACGCTTGCCGTCGGTGGACACGTCATAGGTCCGGCCGCTGTTTTTGTCTCCGGTCAAGTAGGGCCCCTCGAGGATCTTCGCCGGAGTGCCCGCGCTCCACGTCCCGCCGCGAGTGTCGACGCGCGCGCCCACGAGCGCGCCATCGGGCTCGACATAGAACAGCTCCTGGCCGCTCGGCGCCCAGAGCGGCCGCGTGCCGCCGGCCGTCGAGATCAGCCATTGCCCCGCGCTCACGTTGGGAAACGGCCGAACGTAGATCTCGAATCGTCCTGAGCTGTTCGATTCGTAGGCCAGCCAGCGGCCGTCGGGTGAGACGACCGCGTTGCGCTCGGTGGACTCCGTCGAAAGCAGACGTTCCACGCGCCGCGTGCCGTCGAGCGTCATCACCATGAGGACCAGGCCCTTAAGGGAGAAGAGCACCTGCTTGCCGTCCGGCGTCACGCCGGACGGGATCCCGTTGCCAATCGCCTCGGCCGCGCCGGTGCCGTCGGCGGACTGCCAGAACAGACCCGCGGCGTCGGCGGAACGCTCGCCGGCACCGCCGCCTCGCTGGCGAGCCGGCAGGAAGAAGAGCACACGACGCCCGTCCTTCGTCCACACCGGATTGAACTCAGCCGCGGGATCGGAAGTCAGCTGATTCAGCGTCTTCCGAGCAAGATCCCACACCCAGATGTCGTTCCCCTGGTCTGCGATGGCGACCGCCACGCGCGTTCCATCCGGCGACAGGCGCGGATGGAAGTACGGGCGCGGGGGCGCACCGAGCGGGTCCTCCCGGCCTTGCCGATCTACCCAGACCAGCGTGCGGCCCGCTGACAACGTGGCGCCGGGCGCGTCCACGTATGCGAGGGTCCCGTCGGCGGCCACGTCGAAATCGCCCGCGCCCTGCAGCGTCGTCACCAGCCGCGGCAGCACCGTCACCGGCGTCCCACGCGTCTCCAGCCGGGCGAGGTCGAACGGGACGGCGCGCAGCGTGCCCCCGGCCGTGTACACCAGATGCCCGGCTTCGCGCTCGGCGCGGTTCGGCGAGCCAAGCCCGCTCGGGACATAGTGCGCGTGGCTGCCGCCCCGCACCAACACTCTGGGCGTGCCAGTCGCGAGGTCGAGCACGGCCACCTGGGCGGCGTCGAGCCCCCCCGTAGTGGCAGTCATGGTAAAGAGGACCGCCCGGCCGCCCGGCAGCATCTCGGGCCAGAGGTGATCGAGCTCGCCGCGCGCCCGGACGGGCCGCGTCAGCACGGTCACCGTGCCGCCGCCGGCCGACACGCGCCGCAGGCCCGTGGTCGGATCCCCGTCGGCCATGATGATCGTGTCATCCGGCGCCCAGGTCGCCCCGACCGAATCGGGGGTCACGGTTGCGATCGGCACGGACGGCCCGCCGGTGAGGGCCACCTTTTGGAGCCCGAGGCCCACCACGAACCCGACCCATTGGCCATCGGGCGAGATGAAGACCCAGGACAGCGGGGCGACGCTCGTGACGATGGCCGTCGGATCGAGCTGATCGAGCCGGCGGACGAAAACCTGCCTGCCGTAGTTACCGATGTACACAACACGTGTGCCGTCGGGAGTAATCGCCAGGCTGCGACCGTCGGTGGGGGTGACGGCCGCCCCGCCCGACGATGCAATCGACGTGCGTGAGATGCTCGGCGGCGTAGTCCGTCCCCGCAGCGCGACGCGAACGATCCACGTCAGCGCACCGACGGCGATGAGCGCGACGAGCGACGCGACCGCCGCAATCGACCATGGCAGACGGACACGCTGAAGCTGCGGATCGGCGCCGCCACTTTCCGCCGGAGTGCCAGAAGCCCCGCTGAGGACGTCTTCGATCTGGAATCGCGCGTCCGTGATGTCGCGCAGACGCTGGTTCCGATCCTTTTGCAAACACCGGCGGAGCAACGACTGAATCGCCGGTGGCGTCGAGGCGGGCAGCGCCGTCCAATCCAGATCGGCCTTCAGCACATTACTCAACACCTCAACCGTCGTCGCGCCGCCGAATCCGGACTGACCGGTCAGCATTTCGTACAGCACACAGCCGAACGCCCAGATGTCAGTCCGCCTGTCGACCGCCTCGCCGCGGGCCTGCTCGGGACTCATGTAGCCTGCCGTGCCGAGCAGCACGCCGTCGCGCGACAGATCGGGGTGCGATCCGTCGCCGGTGGCGGCCTTCGCGAGCCCGAAGTCGAGCACCTTCACGACGCCGGCGGGGGTGACCTTGATGTTGGCCGGCTTCAGATCGCGATGGACGAGGCTGGCGCCATGCGCCGCTTCGAGCGCCTCCGCGATCTGCACGGCGATCGTCAACGCGTCGCGCATGGGCAACGGTCCGCTCGCGAGTCGATCGGCGAGCGTCGGTCCGTCCACGAGTTCGAGGATCAACGCCCGAGTCCCCTCCGCATCCTCGACACCGTAGATCGCGCCGATGTGCGGATGATTGAGCGACGCGAGCACGCGGGCTTCGCGCTCGAAGCGCGCGAGGCGGTCCGGATCGCTCGAGAAAAGGCGCGGCAGGATTTTGACGGCGACATCGCGGCCCAGCTTCGTGTCGCGCGCTTTGTAGACCTCGCCCATGCCGCCCGCCCCGAGCAGGGAGTGGATCTGGTAGGCGCCCAACTGCCCGCCGACGAGCGATTGGCCGGACTCCACGGCGAGGTACGGTGCGGCCGCCATCAGCGCCGGCTCCGCCAGGAACCCGTCGGCTTTCGACTGCTGCCGCAGCAGCGACTCGACCTCGCGGCGGAGCCCCTCGTCGCCCGCGCACGCCTCGGCGACAAACGCCTCGCGCGCGGCCGCGTCGAGCGCGAGCGCCTGGTGACAGATCCGCTCGACATCGCTCTCGCGGTCAGGTGTCATGACGTAGGTCGCTCTCCGCTGAGCTCTCGTAGCAGCCACAGCTTCGCGAATCGCCAGTCGCGCTTCACCGTGTCGGGCGACACATCCAGCGCTTCGCCCGTCTCTTCGACGGTGAGCCCGCCGAAGAACCGCAGTTCCACGATTTGGCTTTTCCGCGGGTGAACCGCCTCCAGCGCCCGCAGCGCATCGTCGAGCGCGACGAGACTCGGATCCGCCTGCGGCGACACGAGGAGGCTCTCGTCTAGCGATACTTTCTGGACGCCGCCGCCGCGCTTGTCGTTGCCGCGCGCACGCGCCGAATCCACGAGGACGCGTCGCATCACGCGCGCCGACATCGCGAAGAAGTGCGCGCGATTCTGCCAGCGGACCTGTTTCACCTCGATCAACCGCAGATACGCCTCGTTCACCAGGGCCGTGGCCTGCAGCGTGTGGCCTGGACGTTCGCGCCCCATGTAATGCCGCGCGAGACGACGCAACTCGGCGTGGACCAGCGGCACGAGCCGATCGAACGCATCAGTCTCGCCACGGCCCCAGGCCAGGAGTAGCGCCGTGGGGTTCGCAAGTTGTTCCGGAATGGGCCCCATTCTACGTCCCCCCGTCAGCTGCGCCGCGAGATAACCGCGAGGATTCAGGCCTACTTCGATGCCGTGCCCTGTTTGGGCGTGCGCTTCCGCCTTGTGTGACGAGGACCGGCAGGCGCCGGTCCGGCGAGGAGCACGCGATGGCCGTCCACTACCCGACTCGATGTGTCCAGCAGTTGGCCCAAATGATCGTGACCGCTGGCGTTGTGCTCAGCATCGCCCAGACAGCAGGCGCTGACGATGAACCACACTGGACCTCTCACCGCGTGCGTTCCGAAAGTGCTTCCATCGCCATGACGATCCGCGATGCGACCGAAGCATCCACAACGTTTCGTCATCTCATGGATACGATCGACGCCAGCGACGGCCTTGTGTATGTCGAAGAAGGCAAATGCGGCCACAGCGTGTCGGCGTGTTTGGCCTTGTCCATCAAGGTGGTCGGAGCCTATCGTCTTCTACGGATTGTCGTGAACACAAAGAGGGACCGCTGCGATCTCATGGCCGCGATTGGCCACGAACTGCGACATGCGATCGAAGTGCTGGGGGAACCCGCCGTTACGAGCAACGCGGGCATGTATCTCTTTTTTCAGCACGAAGGACCGACGACAGACGGACGGTTCGAAACAGAGGCGGCCCTGCGAACGGGCAATGAGGTGGGGGCGCAATGCGGCCGGGCCGGCCGTCACTGAGAGCGCGAGGAAAGGGCCCAGAGCTGTTCGTTCAGCCCTGAGCCCTTCTGATCCTGACTTCTAACCTCACTTAGTAGCGGTAGTGATCCGGCTTGTACGGTCCTTCGACCGGCACGCCGAGGTAGTCGGCCTGTTCCTTCGTCAGCTTCGTCAGCTTCACGCCGAGGTGCGCCAGGTGCAGGCGTGCCACCTTCTCGTCGAGGTGCTTCGGCAGGATGTAGACCTTCTTCTCGTACTTGCTGCGGTTCGCGTAGAGCTCGAGCTGCGCGATCGTCTGGTTGCTGAACGACGCCGACATCACGAAGCTCGGGTGACCCGTCGCGCAGCCGAGGTTAAGCAGGCGTCCTTCCGCGAGCACCATCACGCTGTGGCCGTCCGGGAACTTCCACTCGTCGTACTGCGGCTTGATCTGGTTCCGCACGATGCCCTTCACCTTCGCCAGGCCGGCCATGTCGATTTCGTTGTCGAAGTGGCCGATGTTGCCGACGATGGCCTTGTCCTTCATCTTCGCCATGTGCTCGGCCGTGATGATGTTGAAGTTGCCGGTCGTCGTGATGAAGATGTCCGCCGTCGACACGACGTTCTCGATCGTGTTGACTTCGTAGCCTTCCATCGCCGCCTGCAGCGCGCAGATCGGGTCGATTTCCGTCACGATGACGCGACAGCCCTGGCCGCGCAGCGCCTGCGCCGAGCCCTTGCCGACTTCACCGAAGCCGAACACCACGGCGACCTTGCCGCCCATCATGACGTCGCTGGCGCGGCAGATGCCGTCGGTCAGCGAGTGCCGGCAGCCGTAGATGTTGTCGAACTTGCTCTTGGTGACCGAGTCGTTGACGTTGATCGCCGGGAACATCAGCTTGCCCTGTTCCTGCATCTGATAGAGACGATGCACGCCGGTCGTCGTCTCTTCGCTGACGCCGATCATGTCCTTCGACAGCTTGCTCCAGCGCGTCTTGTCTTTCGCCGTGGTGCTGCGGATCAGCTCGAGGATGACGCCCCATTCCTCAGGCTCGCTCTCGGGCTTGAACGCGGGCACCTTGCCGGCCTTTTCGAACTCGACACCCTTGTGCAGGAGCAAGGTCGCGTCGCCGCCGTCGTCAACAATTGACGTCGGGCCGCTGCCATCCGGCCACTCGATCGCCTCGTTCGTGCACCACCAGTACTCGTCGAGCGTCTCGCCCTTCCAGGCGTAGACCGGGATGCCGGTCGGATTCTGCACCGTGCCCGTCTTGCCGACAACGACCGCCGCGGCGGCGTGGTCCTGCGTCGAGAAGATGTTGCACGACACCCAGCGCACGTCGGCGCCGAGATCGGCCAGTGTCTCGATGAGGACGGCCGTCTGAATCGTCATGTGCAGGCTGCCCATGATCCGCGTGCCGGCGAGCGGCTTGCTCGCCGCGTACTCCCTGCGGATGGACATCAGTCCCGGCATTTCCTGCTCGGCCAGGTTCATTTCCTTGCGGCCGAAGTCGGCGAGCGCGAGGTCCGCGACTTTGTACGGCTGCCGGCCGGCCGCCTTCGCGGCCTCGAATGCGTGCTGCTTCTTCTCGATAACGGTTGCCATTACTGACTCTCCTTTTTTGCTTTTTCACCAGTCGCAACAAACAGGCCGGGGCCCTTCGCGCGCGCGTCGGGCGCCAGCGGAACAATCCGAACTTTCCTCAACCCTGTCTCTTCGAACATCCGCGCCACTTGATCGTCGGCGAACCCGAGCCAGACGTGACCCATCTGCTGCCGGTAGCTGTCGCGATCGTGCGGCAGCATGTCGACGAGGATGACGCGCCCACCCGGCTTCAGCACCCGCGCGACCTCGCTCATCGCGCGTTCGGGTTCCGGCACGTAATGGAGCACGAGCATGAGCGTTGCGGCATCCAGCTTCGCATCGTCGACCGGCAGGGCTTCGAGGTCGCCGCGCCGGAGCTCGACGTTGTCGAAGGCCTGCAGCCGCTTGCGCGCGGCCTGCAACATCGCCGCCGACGCGTCCACGGCGATCACGTGCTGCACGAACGGCGCGAGCGCCGCGCTGGTCTCGCCGGTGCCGCAGCCGAGGTCGCCGAGCACCCAGTCGCTCTGCGCGAGCGCCGCGAGCGCGCCGAGGTGGAAGCGTTCGCCGTACAAGTCGTCGCGCAGGCGATCCCATTGGCCCGCGGACGAGGAGAAGAACTCCTGCGACTTCGTGCGGCGGTCGGCGAGCGTCGCCTGCAGACGGCGCTGGTCCTGCGACGCTCCCGGCGTCGGGCCTGCATGATCCCGAACGAGCGACCACAGGCGGCGCGCCGGAGCATCGAGCTCCTGGCGGGTCATCGTATAGAGATGACTCGTCCCGTCGGCCCGCGCCGACACCCAGCTGCCGTCCGCCAGCGCCTTCAGGTGCCGGCTGACGGTCGACTGCGGAAGCTGCATGATTCCGCACAGCTCGGACACGGTGAGCTCATGCCGATCGAGCAACAGCAGCAGCCGGCTTCGCGTGGTATCCGCGAGCGACGCGAGATGGTCGTGGATGGCGGGGGCGGTCTTGCTCAAGGCGTTGATATATCCGTCAATCCGGATGGAAGGATTAAATGACATCCGGCCCGCCGGTGTCAAGCCCGGCGGGGAAGGCCTACTCGAGACGGGCGAAATCGACCGTCGTCTGCGCGATTTCCCTGCCGTCCAGCGTCACGGCGATCGTCCTGGCGCTCTGGCCCATGCGGGCTGCCGGCAGGGTCGCTTCGAGGGTCGCGCCGATGAGCGAGCTCAAGGTCCTGCCGTCCTTGCTCTTGAAGGGCACCGAGAACTGGGGCGCGGCCTGCGTGACGACGGCCTCGAGCTGCGCAGTTGCCGGGGTGCCCACGGCGATCGCGTACGGGGGCGGCTCAATGAAGGTGTTCAGGGGATTGAAACGCAGCTGCGCCCTGATGGTGATCAATCCGCGTGTCGGCGCGAGCGCTGCTTCGGCCGCACGGAGGCTTCGCGTGAACATGAAGTCGCCACGCAACACGTGTTCTTCCGCGATGAGCACGAGGCGGCGGAATTCGGTGGTGACTTCAATCTGCGTGACGACCGGGTGCGGCAGGTCAATCACGTAGCGGCGGTGGAACTGCTGCCGCTCCGATTCGCGCGCGCGCGAGAGCGACTGGGCGCGCTCGATGTCCGTGCCGCTCATGGGAGAAATAAGGAGCGAGCCGAAGGCGACGGCAACGAGCAGGCGCATCGCGCCCAAGTCTACTCTTTCGGTTGTGCGGGGGCGGCGGACGCCGGCGGTTGCGACGCCCAGTACGACGCCAGGGCGCGTGCGACTTCTTCGCGCGCCTCGCGTTCAGCCTGCGCGCGCAGCACGCCGCCGACGACGTGGGCCATTTTTTCGGCGACGAACTTTTCGATCAGCGCTTCGACGGCGAGCGTGGCGACCTCCCCGGTCGTGAAGGCGCCATACGGCTGGACGCGCGGGTTGTCGATGCGCGGAAACAGCCGCTGCTGCTGTTCGTAGGCGTAGATGCCGCCGGCCACTTGCGGACCCGGAGGATCGAATTTGATTTTCGCCAGCAGCGCTTCGAATTTCTGCTGCTCGGTGATGACGACGCGAAAGGTCGGCTGTTCGGCCGCGGTGAGGCCTTTGAGCGGCTCGGCGGGCGCCGGTTGTGACAGGCCTTCACGAATCTTGTCGAGCGAGATAGGCAGATTCAGCGGCGTCTGTTCCTGTGGCGCGTCGGCCGGCGGCGCGGCAGGCTTCGTCTCCTGCGCCCAGGCCGGGGCAGCTGCGACGAACGCCGTGAGGAATAGAGTCAGCAGCCGCATACTTCCTTAGACGTCCACAATACTCCTTCAGTCGCGGGTTTGCACGAGTCGCGCCAACGTAAAATCGGCTCGTGCCTGAGCTGCCCGATGTCACGCTTTACGTCGAAGCGCTGACGCGGAAGATCGCTGGACAGACGCTCAATCGGGTCGTTCTCAAGAGTGCGTTCGTGCTGCGGTCGGTCACGCCCTCTTTGGAGGATGTGCAGTCGAAGCCCGTGCGCACTGTGAAGCGTCTGGGCAAACGCATCGTGCTGGCGTTCGACGAGGAGCTCTTCCTCGTGATCCATCTCATGATTGCCGGCCGGCTCCGATGGCGCGCGCCCGGCGAGAAGCCCGGCTTCGGCGGAAAAATGCTGCTCGCCTCGTTCCTCTTCCCCAACGGCACGCTGTTTCTCACCGAAGCGAGCTCGAAGAAGCGAGCCTCGATCGAGCTTGTGCGCGGTCAGGCCGCGCTCGACCGCCACAACCCGGGCGGCGTCGAGCCGCTCGAGGCGACGCTCGAGCAGTTTGCGGCGGCGCTGACGAGTGAGAATCACACGCTGAAGCGCGCGCTCACCGACCCGCATCTGTTCAGCGGCATCGGCAACGCCTACTCCGACGAGATCCTTCACGCGGCCCGGCTGTCTCCGCTGAAGCTGACGCGGTCGATAAGCGACGAGGAGATCGCGCGCCTGCACGACGCGACTCGCGCGACGCTGGTCGTCTGGATCGATCAGCTTCGTCGCGAGCTGAAAGGCGCGTTTCCGGAGAAGGTCACGGCCTTCCGCGACGCGATGGCGGTCCACGGCCGCTTCAAGCAGCCGTGCCCGGTGTGCGGCGCCCCGATTCAGCGCATCGTGTACGCCGAGAACGAGTGCAACTACTGCGCGCGCTGCCAGACCGGCGGGCGCGTCCTCGCCGACCGTTCCCTTTCCCGCCTATTGAAAGAAGACTGGCCCCGCTCGCTGTAACAGAACGTGACATATCATTACTGATACAGACAATATCTGGCAGCCATGCGTAAGCCTGCTAAAGCTCATCGGCTCATTGTGTCATGTATGAAACGTACTTCATATGACTTGGAATGACAATGAATGCTCTATATTGAGAACTATGTCACGCTATGGACCATTCGATTGAAAACTAGCTGTTTTATTGGGATATTTGGCTTGATCACATCTCAATTCAGTTCATCGTGTGTCTTAACGAAACACGATGTGTCATATCAACCGTGCGCACTCCGCTGAAGTCGCACACTATTAAAGCGTTACCTATCAATAAGTTAATAGTCACATATGCCGAGCATATGACTCTGGCGACAATCTTGCTCTATAAAGGCACGACATGACTATGAGCGCGACTACTGAATCGAGACGAAAGGCCGTCTGGGGTCCCAAGCGGACACTCGCAGCCGCCTTCGCAATAATGATGACCTTCGCCGCGACGGCTTTCGCGGCTCCCGGTCGCGAGCATTCCCGCCAGGCGCCCAAAGCGCGCGAGGGCAAGCCCAACGCGCACGCCAAGAACTACAAGGTGGACGGCGAGTTGACCCGTCGGTCGAGCGGCAACGGTAATGCGAAGACGAGCGTGATCGTCGAGCTCAAATCCGGAGCCAAGGTGCCGGCCGAGTTCAAGCAGTTCATGCGCAAGAAGAACGGGGGGCTGGGCATCATCAACGGCCAGGTGCTCGACCTGCCGAACCGGCTGATCGCCAAGATGGCCACGCACCCGGACGTCTTCCGACTGCACTACAACCGGCCGACGATGGGCCCCAACTACCGCACGTCGCTGACGACGGGCACGCGCGTCGTGCAGAAGACGCTCGGCATCACTGGCGCCGGCGTCGGCGTCGCGGTGATCGACTCGGGCATCACGAGCTGGCACGACGACCTCGCCACTCGCGACGGCTCGACGACCTCTTTCCCGTACGGCAACCAGCGTGTCGCCAAGTTCGTCGACTTCGTCAACGGCCAGCTGTTGCCGTATGACGATCTCGGCCACGGCACGCACGTCGCGGGCATCATCGCCGGCAACGGCGCGGACTCGCACGGGACGAAAGCGGGCAGCGCACCGGACGCGACGCTGGTCTCGCTCAAGGTGCTGAACGCGCAGGGCGCGGGCACCATCAGTGACATCATCGCCGCGCTCGACTGGGTGTACGTCAACCACGCGGCCTACAACATCCGCGTCGTCAACATGTCGGTCGGCGCGCAGATTCACGAGTCGTACTGGACGGATCCGCTGACGCTCGCCGCCAAGCGCGTCGTTGACGCCGGCGTCGTCGTCGTCACGGCCGCGGGCAACTGGGGCAAGCACAGCGACGGCACTCCGGTGTGGGGCGGCATCGCCGCGCCCGGCAACGCACCCTGGGTCGTCACCGTGGGCGCCTCGAGCACGAACGGCACGCCGAACCGCGGCGACGACACGATGGGGACCTACAGCTCGCGCGGGCCGACGTATCTCGACTGGGCCGCCAAGCCGGATCTCGCGGCGCCGGGCACTGGCACGGCCTCGCTCGCCGCTCCCGGCAGCACCTTCTTCAGCACGCGCGCGTCTGCGCTGCTTCATGGCGCGGATGGGTCGAACCAGTACCTGAGCTTGAGCGGCACCAGCATGGCGGCGCCGGTCGTCAGCGGCGTCGTCGCGCAGATGCTGCAGGTGAATCCGTCGCTGACGCCGAACGCGGTGAAAGCGATTCTGCAGTACACCGCGCAGGAGTACCCGGGCTACAAACCGCTCGAGCAGGGCGCGGGCTTCCTGAATGCCGTGGGCGCCGTGCGCCTCGCGCGCTTCTACGCGACCGCGCAGCCGGGCCAGCATCCGCCAGTCCAGAAGATGTGGAGCAAGCACCTCATCTGGGGCACGCATCGCCTCGGCGGCGGCTTCATCAATCCGAGCGCGAACGCGTTTGCCGTGGGCACCAACTGGGGCGTCGCGAAGACGGACGACGGCGACAACATCGTCTGGGGCACCGACTGCGGCGTTGACGGCTGCGACAACATTGTCTGGGGTACTGACGACGGCGATAACATCGTGTGGGGCACGAGCGGCGCCGACAACATCGTCTGGGGCACCGACGACGCCGACAACATCGTGTGGGGCACGGACTGCGGCGGCGCCGACTGCGACAACATCGTGTGGGGCACGACCGACGCCGACAACATCGTGTGGGGCACGGCCGACGAGGGCGACAACATCGTCTGGGGCACGGCGGGTCTCGACGCGGACAACATCGTCTGGGGCACCGACGACGGCGACGACAACATCGTCTGGGGCACCGACGACGGCGACAACATCGTGTGGGGCACCGACGACGGCGACGACAACATCGTCTGGGGCACGGCCGACGACGACAACATCGTCTGGGGCACCGACGACGGCGACAACATCGTCTGGGGCACCGACGGCGACGACAACATCGTGTGGGGCACCGACGACGGCGACAACATCGTCTGGGGCACCGACGATGGCGACAACATCGTGTGGGGCACGAACGGATCGCTCTCGCGCGTGTGGGAAGAGTCGCCGGACGGCACGAAAGAACTGCTGCCTGGCGCGTCGGTGTTCGACAAGCTCACCGATCGCAAGCTCCTGCGGCTGACCGAATCGACGGTCCATCACGTGACGGTGCCTGTGGTACCGCCGCCGCCGGCCGATCCGGCCCCGGCGCCTGACCCGGCCCCGGCGCCTGACCCGGCTCCGGAACCGACGCCTGATCCGGCTCCGGCTCCGGAACCGACGCCTGACCCGGCACCGGCTCCGACGCCTGACCCGGCGCCGGCTCCGACACCTGACCCGGCTCCGGCTCCGGAACCGACGCCTGACCCGGCGCCGGCTCCGACACCTGACCCGGCACCGGCTCCGACACCTGACCCGGCACCGGCTCCGACACCTGACCCGGCACCGGCTCCGACACCTGACCCGGCACCGGCTC
>Ga0315281_10000579_pt1 | contig 51264 bp, 53 predicted proteins | sample YL17G07_0_MG_FD_204540 | JGI IMG/M metagenome (GOLD analysis project Ga0315281, IMG submission 204540) | Sediment microbial communities from Yellowstone Lake, YNP, Wyoming, USA - YL17G07_0 | ecosystem: Environmental > Aquatic > Freshwater > Lake > Sediment | place: USA: Wyoming | collected...
CCGGCGCCGTTTCAGGGGGTGGCCGATTTGCTCCGAAAAGGTGGCCTACTTTACTCCGAAAGGCCGGCCGATTTGCTCCGAAAGCCTGGCTGTTTTACTCCGAAAAACGCAACAGAATCTGAAGAAGCTTGAGCCTGGTTGGGTCTGCCAGAGCGGCAAACAATGCCGCCTGTTCCTTTATTTTTGTGACGTCAAATAGGATTTTTTCTTGCATTTCAATACTTTTTAGTTCTTTATCAATATGCTTAATGATAATGATTGATGGTATGGGCTGTCAACGAACTATGAATTGACTGTACCTGATTGTAGTTCTTAGGCAAGGATTTCACATTTAGTAATTTGTTGGGTCAGGGAATAGAAGTCCAATCTGTAACCGATGAGGGCTGGATATTTCTTTACGCTGAGTGTATCCAGCCCTTATTTGTTTGCAATTGTTAGTAACCGTAGTTAGCCTTAGCTTTTGCCAATTCTGAACATTTTTGTGCCACAGGTCGGACATGTACCTTGGGTAGCAGGTTTCTTATTCTTCATCGTGATGGCCTTGGCATTCTTCATTTCCTTCTTGGATCTACATTTCACACAGTAAGCTTGCATATGTTCACCTCCTTCTTGCTACGAACGATAAACCATTCGATTCACCATGTCAATAAAAAAATACATAAGTTGGGGTCACACTTGCTTGGTCAGTTCACTCCGGTTCTTCGGGACTTTTTTCCTTTGATTCTGATCTTGACTCGTCACTCTCATCACTACCCTTTTCCATTTGTGACAGCAGGAGAAGGACGATCTTACTTAATCTTGTCCATTGAGGTCTCATCTGATTAATTGATTGTTTTGCCAACTTGGTGTTGCCACCATCCAATAGCCATTCGGCAACATCCTGATAAGCCTCGGCCAATCGCACAACTCTTTTTATATAGGCTAATAGCCTGGCTGGGTATACTGTCTCATTAAGTCTAATTATTCCCTGACTATCAGGCATAAACATTTTAGACAAGAGATGGTTTTCGAGGAGATGGTTACGGACCAGCTCTTCCTTTTTTGAGTCAGCGCCGGACTTAATCAAATGAAAAAAGCCTATCTGCAGTGCATGTTCTGCAATCACCCATCGCGGTACTCCATAGGTCGCAGCAAGGACCTTCACTCCACTGATTAGATCAGGTGAAATTGTTGTATTGAACTGCTTTAAACGAACAGGATCCCTGCCATCTTCAGGATTTGTTCCATTTTTCCTCAAACGCTTGTCCATAAATCTCTCAAAAAAGTCCATTTAACGCCTCTTTTCACGTATTTCTAGAAATCCCATCTAGAACCGCCTAGAAATACGTGGGATTTTACTCTTAAGAGCCCTTAAATGCATTAAAGTGACTCTTAGGAGCATTTAATGTGTACTTAAAGCCGACCCGGCTTATCTTTTCCAGCATGTATCAAAGACATGACCTCTCCTCAATCATCATCGTCGCTATCATCATCCCCTTCCTCGCCAGCCAATACATCAGCGTCAGCGATTTTTTGTGCTTCGCCGACGATGAACGAATACATGAAGTTCGGAATTTTAATTTCGCTCGGCTCAACGTCGATAGCCTTGATTGCCCGGATAGCGTCTCTCAATGTCGGCATGGCAAAACTCCTTTTCCATTGTAATACTTAAATTATACTTCTGAATACTTGATAATACAATAACAGATACGCAATCTTGCACTAATTAATAACCTTTGATATAGTGAATATACATTATAATCATTATAATGTTGGAGGTAGATATGAATAAGCGTACTCGCAAACCAATTGTCAAGGAAGATACAAGGCGTGAATGGCTGCGAAGGTTCGAATCGGGCGAGAGTCTTGAAGATATCGCTAAAAAGGAGAGCTTTGACATCCGCACAGTGAAACGGCAGGTCGATAAAGCAGAAGAAGAGCGTGCTGGTAAAGAAGCAAGACAAGCCGTCCTCCGCGACGCTTTACACGATCATTTCAAAGACATGGTCGATCTAGTTGAAAAAGTCATGGAGTTTATTAACGCCAAAGCTGCCGTCTCACTGGAACCGGAAAAAGAGAAGTTACTCGATGGTCTAAGGCAGCATCTTCCGAGAAGTCCGATTTTCAAATATCTAAATCGCTGGGAGCATCTTCAGAAAGGGAAGGCAGAAATCAACCGGAAGATTTCCGGGAGACTACTTGATATCAAACTCCTTCTGAAGTTGGGTGGAGATGATATTAAGGATTTGTCTAAGGAAAATTACTCAAGCTTACGCGACATTTTTAATCATCAGATTGAGTGCTGGTCGAGAGGTGTTAAAGCGTTGGATGTTTTACGTGATTTTGTCATGAAGGACACCGGAAAGTTAGTAGACGTCAACTATGGTCGATACAATATCGGGATGATTTCCAAAGATACGGGGAACAGGCTTAAAAACGCTATTTCAAAGCTTGAGATGAAAATGCAGAAATGGGAAGAGGTAAAAGAACTCGGGGAGCTTTATATCGAGGAGACCAGATTACGGAACAAGCTGCTGGATGAGCTGCAGGTGATAAAATTACGCAGGGTTGTACCCGGGCGGTGCCGATATTGTCCTATTTAGAACAGAGCGACGGCAATTCTGAAAAGCAAGTAAGCCCTTCAGGATTGCACCGAACAAGCAATTGTGTCTCCTAAGTCAAGTAATTTTTACCATTGACATGGTGAAGCGTATAGTCTATCGTTCGTAGCAAGAAGGAGGTGAACGCATGCAAGCATATTGTGTGAAATGTAGGTCCAAGAAGGAAATGAAGAATGCCAAGGCTATCACCATGAAGAATAAGAAACCCGCAACCCAAGGGGTGTGTCCAACCTGTGGCACCAAAATGTTCAGAATTGGCAAAGCTTAGTTTTTTCCGGGAAATGCCAGCACTGATGGAGAGGCCGAATGTATCGCTTACGCGGATCATCCGGCCTCTCCAATACCTATGGCTCAGAATGGACTAATGTCACCTTCCTGAATTCAAAAGAGAGCTCTTCTTCTAAGTCTCACCAGCTTTATCTTACCTATTCTCTATGGAATCAACTTGTGTCGTAACCTTGGATGAAATATAAAGCTGCTACAGCATTGTGGCCTAGAGCGTGGTCCTTGCCGACCAGTGGTGTTGTCTCAGCTTTGTAATGCCGAAGGAATAGGATGTCATGCCTCAGACAAAGCCCTACCATAATATTCAGATCTGTACCCTCGCGGTTGAGCAACTCTGCCTGCATGATTTGGTTTGTAGAAGACTTGCACCCTATTCCACATCGCCGGGATTTACTTCGCCACACAAACATGATATAGAAATAACTTCAAATCTGTTCCGCTCCAAAATATCAGATCAAAGCCTTACTTCCTCCATTAGCGCATAGCATGTGCCTATACCCAGTTTTTTCATTCCGCGTATCGTGGCATATTCTGTAAACTCGTCAACCATCGTCCATGACCACATATCCCTTTTTTCGGGTAAGCCAACCTGTCCATCATCTGACTCCAGGCTAGATTTATTGCCATGTTTTCAGGCAGCTTACTTTTTTCTATTGATTCCCTGACCAGTTCAGGGTACTTTTCTGTAGGCTAGAATGGTGGTACCTTCCTATCTTTCTCGTGTGTACTGCACCTAAAGATCGTACATTTAATGCACTGCCGTGACTTGTTCTCCATCAGTTTCGCCCCCCTTTCCACCTATTCCTACCCTAACTTTTGATTATGATAAGGATGAACCTTTTTTGGTTACGATTTATTAGATGGATGCACCAATAATAGTGGTTTCTTGCCCGCCTGCAGAACTTTATTCGATACGCTACCCAGCATCCACTGTGTCATTCCTGTTTTACCGTGGGAAGACATCGCCACCAGATTAACACCTTCTTCCTCTGCCACGTTCAGAATTTCCCGGGCGGCATCCCCTGTCTTCAAAACCATGAGCACTGAATCGAGGATGTCACCGCACCGCTGTCGTGCCCCTATCAGATATGATTCCGCTTCCGCCTGAATTTTGGACAGGTATGACTTTGCCTCTGCCTGCATGGCGGCCACATCTTGTTCTGGTAATTGCAGGCGATCCAGGGCAATATTACGTAAATGCTGTACCGGTTCTACCACACGGAGCAGCACGACCTGACAGGTCAGCTTACTGGTGATTGCCTGAACATACGGTAACACCGCTTCGCCCATCTCAGACCCATCCAGAGGCACCAGTATTTTAGTGAATAATCCCGTTTCCCTACTTGCGGCAGGTATCGTCGCCCTAATAAGCAATACCGGCATGGATGCCCGGTGAATTATCTTGTAGGCTGTACCGCCCGTCGCCCAGGGCATAATACCGGAACGTCCATGTGACACGATGATAATGAGTCCAATCCCCTGCTTTTCGGCATAGTCTAAAATAGCGCCTGATGGTTCGCCAGCAATAGCAACTGTCTTCACCTCCAAGATAGCCCCTGCTTCTTTCAGTTGAGAACGAAATTTTCCCACAGCCTTAAGCAGATAAAGGTCACAAATATGCTTGTCTTCTTCAGACAATTTCTCGCAGGCTGATACCAAGTGCACCTCGGAATTAAAGCTGATTGCCAGTTTTGCAGCGTAGTCAAGGGCAAGCTCCCCCAGTTCCGAACCATCCATCGGTACTAAAATTTTGTCCATCATATTTGTCTCCACTTACGTATACCTTATTGTCAGGTAGAGCCAGCAAATACCAATAATTAATATCATAGCTGGGAGAGCATATTTACAATATTTGCCCCATGAAATACGGTGCCCTTCCCGCTCCGCAATAGCAATTCCCACTACGTTTGCCGAAGCCCCGATGGGTGTACCGTTGCCACCGATATCTGCGCCTAATGCCAGCGCCCATGCCTGGGGAGGTAAAGGAATTCCGGACGTGGCAGATAAATTAACAATTACCGGCACCATCGTTGCTGCGAAAGGAATATTATCCACGATCGCGGAGGCAAAAGCCGAAACCCAGAGAATAATCGTGAGCACTACCAGTGTACTGCCGCCGGCGGCGTCGCCGATGTACTTCGCCAATGCCTTGAGTATTCCCGTCTCTTCCAACCCGCCGACACAAACAAACAAACCGAGGAAAAAGAGAATCGTCTGCCAATCTATCCGCTTTATGATATGAGGCGCTTTTTTAAAGGCGAAGATAGCGGTAAGCACAGCAGCAAGCACTCCGATAAACGCGACGGAAAGACCGGTTTGGGCATGTGTAATCAACAATATAATTGCTAGCAGAAAAATGCCGGTATTGATAAGGAACATCCTGAGGTTGGTAATCGCTTCTTTCGGGTTGGGGTATGACTGGGCGCCGGCGCTCGTATTCTGGGATTTAACCAATGCCTTACGAAACAGAAAATAGAAGAGGATCACCGTTGCCGCCATACCAATCAAGGCTATCGGACCTGTATTGATAACGAAATCAGAGAATGAATAACCAAGCGCCGTGCCAATGATGATATTAGGGGGGTCTCCGCTCATCGTGGCCGCGCCACCGATATTGGAGGCAAAGATTTCGGCAATAATTACAGGCACGGGGTCAAATCTCAGCATGCGGGATAATTGAATGGTGACTGTCGCCATGAAAAGGAGCACGGTAATACTGTCAATAAACATCGCTAAAAAACCGGAGAGAATCATAAAAGCCACGAGGATAGGCACAACTTTGTACTTGACCAATCGGGCAACGAACAAACAAAGCCACCGGAAGAATCCCACTTCACCCAGCCCTTCAACCATAACCATCATTCCGCCGATGAAAATGATTGTCTGCCAGTTGACACCACCGTGCGATTCCGATTGTTCATGACCGGGAATCCAGAATTGCGGATGAATAATCTGGTCCAAATTGAGGACATTAACAACAGCTTGCGGGTTTCTCTGGATAAGCAAAAACACGATGAGAACCGTAAGCGCACCGCCTGCTAGAGCAGCAATATAACGCGGCACCTTGCCGGTAGTAATGACGATGAACATGAGGATAAAGATAGCAAGAGCGAAAATCTGGCTTAAAGTTTCCATGTCGTTGGTAAATGACTCCTTGAAAGCGTGATTTTTTAGAGATAGAGAGTAAATTACATCATGGAAAATAGGTAATGCTCAATTATTTAAGATTCGCTTTATACTCCTCTGAAGTAAATTACAGCCAGTGCGGAAAGGTAAAGTAACAACAGCACGGCGCTATCAACCCCCACCCGTCCACGCAACCAAGCCCTCGAACGGAAGATAATGCCGATGATAACGATGCAACTCATCATGATGGCGAATAAGGCAGTGAGCACATGACCGGCGCTGACATCCCGCAGTACAGACCCGGCTGAATAGAACAAATCAACAACAAAAATAACGACGCCCATATTAAAGAGATTGCTGCCCACCATATTACCTACCGCCATATCCAGAGCGCCAATCCGAGCTGCGGTAACTGATACCGTAATTTCAGGGGCAGAGGTGCAGATTGCCAGGAATAGTGTGCCGACAAAACTCGCTTTCAGTCCTGTAACGTTCACCAACTCATTCCCTATAAAAGCCAACCAAGTGCCAGCGCCAGCTGTAACCAACCCGGCCAAACTAAACAACATGATAACTCTTTTCAGAGAAATATTATCCGATTCGTCTGTCACCTCCAACTCTTGTTCCGGCCTCTTTTTTCCGAAGCGGAAAAGCATATACTGAACAAAGAAATAGAGCAACAACAATAAAAGAGAAAATATTCCAATGCGTCCAAAGAGACTGACAGTCAGGACATCCTGGGCGAGCAGAATAGAAGTTGCTGCCGCGCCTATCATCAACGTACTCAGTCCGGTCGTCAAAACCACACCGGTACCCAATAACTGCAGTACGGGTCCCTTATGGGTAACGTCAATAATGGCAATGATAGCCAGATTGACCATATTCGATCCGAAAAGGTCGCCCATAGACAGGTCTGGCTTTCCGATGAAAGAAACAGAACTAATGCCGGTGGCGAGTTCGGGCAAGGAGGTAATTGTGGCTAGCAGTATGACACCGGTCCACACTCTCCCCATACCTGTCTTTCGGGCGATCAGGTCGCCATAGCGGGATAATTTGGACCCGGCAATTATTATTAAGGCAAGGCAGATAACAAATTTCAACCAGACCATAATTACCCCGAACTAATTTGTTTAAGGCTGAAAAAGTAAAACCAAGCCCAATTATTATAAATGAATAAGGCTTGGTTTGAAAATGTCTGTTCGACTTTTACGCGTGACATCAACTAAAGGTAGACCATTTCCTGTGGATGCTCTTGTGCCAGAAATAGGAGCATATAGTCTTTGACGTGACGTGTAATCAAGAAATTGTACCTCACATGTTCCCGCCCGTTAGTCCCAATCCATTTTGCGTATTCAGGATTGCTCAGTAGTTGTCTTAAATCGAAGGCCGTCCCTTCAATGCCATAAGAAAGAAGACCGGTAAACTTATTTTTCACCTGGAGTGGAATACCGCCAACAGCTGAAGCTACTACCGGTTTAGCTTTCCATAGCGCCTCGCTTACGGTCAGGGCAAACCCTTCTCGCAATGACTTTTGCAAGATGATTGTAGAAGCCCTTTGTAATGCGTTAATTTCAATATCGCTGTTTGGGGCTAAGAGAAGAATATGTATATCAGGGTCATTATTGGCTTTTTCCCTTACCTCCGCCAGTACCTTCTTACCTTCAGGGTCATCTGTAGCAGTGCCCCCGGCGAGAACAAGGCAGCAATCTATGTTGCGCTTAACTATTTTGAACGCTTCAATGACACCGACAGGGTCCTTCAGGTAATCAAACCGGGATACCTGGGTGATAATTGGTTTGTCATTCGGGATACCATATTTTGTCATTACCGAATCGATTACTGCTTGAGGTAGTTCTTTATTTTTATCGCTCAGCGGGTCTATTGAGGGTGCAATCAGGAACTGGCGAATAGGAAGGACACGGGAAAACGAAGGCGATGAAAACACGGCCGAGTCATATTTATTAATATAAGGTTCAAGGAACCTCCATACCGCTTCATTGGCATAGGAAACATCGATATGGCATCGCCAAATCCATTTCTTTCCAAATTCCTGTTTACGGTTCACCAACATAATAGGTTGTGGGTCATGAACAAAGATAATATCGCCATAGATTTCGGTTTCCGCAATGTTTTTCTTACTGGTTTCCTCAAAAATTGTATAATCCCTTTCTGTTACCGTTTCGCTTCGGCCATGGAGCGCGTTATGGAACTTCTTGGTGACGGAGAAAAATTCATTATTCCCTTTGATAGCGCTCCACCTTGCGTCCACCCCGAGTTGTTGCAAGAGGGGTATCATTCGATTGAGAATCTCCGCCACGCCTCCGCCTGTGAATGTAGAATTGATGTTCTGGATCACCTTACCAGACAACTTAGTACCCAGCAATCGGAGTTCTTCGACAGTGCTCTTGCCGACGATTTGGTCGTAGTCAGAGAGCCTTATTTGATACGTTTTTCGATCATTTGTATTAATTGAGATCGTAGTCCCTCCAAAGTATATGTATACGGGTCCAATCGACCGATTTCTTCTCCTAGCTCAACCTCCCCAAGATTATCCCTTAACCAGACAGTAAAATCATTAAGCCCTTTCCCGAGCCTGAGTCGCGACTCAAATATATGAAAATAAATACTACCCAGGCTCAATTGACGCAAACACTCAGCTAGTCCTCTTAAATCATGTGCTACATAGGGAGTGGGTAAAACCATCACCACGGATTTCATGAAATAGAATTCTCTTCCAGGCATTGCTTCTCGATTTTCTGCAGTTCTTGTCAGACTTTCATCAATAATTCCTACTATCCTATCCCTGAGACTCTTGAGGTCAGAGAAGCTAAAAGTATCAACGCTCACAAGTCTTTCACCCAAGGCCTCGTCTCCCAATGCTTCCGTAACCCACAAAGCAAAATCACTGGCTGGTTCTGGTGTTAGAAAGTGGTGCTGTTCAAGAAAGTGATGCGTATGAAAGTATACGATAGCATCGGATGAAGTCCTTAGAATGTCGACTAACTCTCTTAGACTCATGGCTTTCATTCCGGTTAGTTCGGTGAGGTGGACTCTTGTGTAAAAACGGAATGGCTCCTGGGCTTGTTTCAAGGGATGTCCGTAGTTGATTATTGAAGAACGGACCAGGTGACTGTTCGGCAATATAACAGTGTTCTCCTCTAGAGTCCGAATGTGTGTCGACCGCCAGTCTATCTCACTGATATAACCCTCTTCTCCCGTTCCAAGTTTGACGTAATCACCTTTTTTGATATGCCCGGCAGCATTTATTTGGAACCCGGCAACAATGTTCGGAAATACATCTCTCAAAGCCAGCATGACTACAACAATGATCACAGCAATCAACAATAGAACAGGGGCAGTGGGTACGCTCCAGATTCCTAAAAGCACAAGGATGGCAATCAGGAGAATGATGACCCTACTGCCATTTCGGATTACTGTGGTAAAGTTTTCTGGGATTTTAAGTTTTGGAGAAAAGTATGTGATAAGATTGCCTAAAATATTTAACAACGTCAACGTGATTGAGATAAGAAGTAACGTCCACATGCCGTTATTAATGGGATTTTTCCACCCGACTGGAATCTTGGAGACCGTAATAGCAAGTCCTGCACTAATAAATAAACACCATAAAACTGAAGGAAACCGGGTACCTTCCACCAGAATTTTGTTTGCTGGCCATTCTATCTGACTAACCCATCTGTTCATAACCCGATAGCTATATGTCCTGAGCCACAACGTGGCTATTAGAGTTGCCATAAAGACAGCTAACGGCACGGCAACAGCCAACCAGTTCTCAGACAACCATTCGAATATTACGTTCATTTAAAGCCCTGACTTGTTGATTCCAATAACCGACTCAAAAATACCTCGACCTCCATTGGAGACCTCAAGTAATAGCGGGCTGATGTATCTTTATTAGCCTCGCCCACGAATATAGATAACCCGTTTCCATATTTCTCGATGACTTGAAAGCCATCTTCATCAGTCAGGTCATCACCTAGAAATATCGGCATGAGACCACTTTGGTACCCACCTCTTCCATACTTCTTCATCAGCAATCTGATGGCTTTGCCCTTGTTCCAATCTACTCCTGGCCTGACCTCGTATACTTTCTTACCATCAGTCATTTTTACTTTACCTGATGCCTGAGCTCCACCAACTACCCGGTCAAGTGTGCTTTTGACATTTTCGGTTTGGTTGTCTTCTGCCAGGCGATAGTGAACGCTCAATGTAAGACCTTTATCTTCTACAAATACACCCTTCATTGTCCCCAGAGACTTCTTTAATATATAACCTACAACTTTAATGATTGGCTTGATTTCATTAGCTAACGGATTGATGAAATTGATACCGGGGCCTTCAATTTCGAGTCCATGATTACCTGCAAAGATTATGCCGGTAACACCTACCTTATTTCTGATATCATCCAAAGCCCGACCGCTAATTACACCCAAAGTCATGTTGTGCTCTTGTCTCAATTCTTGTAACAGCAGTCTCATACTGGCGGTGAGGTTGGCGAATTCTGGTCTGGCGACGATAGGAGTTAGTGTTCCATCGTAATCAGTCAGAAGCAGAATATGTTTGGCGAGTTTGAGTCTCTGCAAGACCAGAGGCCAGGCAGTGAGAAGATGCTCCAATTTTACCCTCCAAACTCGAACCTCGCCAGTTCTGAAATGATATCGCCTGCCCACTTGTAAATGTTGTTTTCTCGGACCACCTCCCGCATTTTTCGCATTCTCTTTCGTCTTTCATCCATGGGCATTTCCAGAGCAATTTTGATAGCTTCGGCGAAATTATCAGTTGCATACGGATTGATCAGCAGTGCTTCGGTCAGCTCTCTGGATGCACCTGTAAATGAACTCAGGATAAGAATGCCATCTTCATCAAAGCGGCTGGCAACAAATTCTTTAGCGACCAGATTCATGCCATCATGTAATGAGCTGATAATGCAGAAATCAGCCATACGCCGTAGTGCAGCTAATGTGGGCGGTGGGCAATGTTCACGCAACCAGATAATAGGCTTCCAGTGCCCTGTTGTGTATTTCCAATTTATTTTTTCCACCATAGTATCAATCTGTTCGTTGAGGGTCTGATATGCGCTTATATGTGTTCGACTCGGAACTCCAGCCTGTACAAAGACTACTTTTCCCATATATTGGGGATATTTTTCAAGAAGACGGTCAATGGCATTAAACCTTTCGGGGATGCCTTTTGTATAGTCAATTCTATCCAGTCCGATGCCTATTTTCTCCTCACAAATACCCAGCGTGCTTCTCAATCTCGCAATCTCATCCGCAATTTCAGGTGTTTGGGCTTCTGAGCATAGTTCTTCAAAATCAACACTAATCGGAAAAGGGCGCACCAGAGTCTTTTTACCGCCGCGAGTCACTTCGTTTCTTTCCCAGTCCACTTTCGCTTCAATAGTTCGGTCTATCGTATCCAGAAAATTATTGCAGTGATAGCGGATATGAAAACCCAGGAGGTCATTACCGAGAAGGCCGTGCAATATTTCTTCTTGCCAGGGACAGATACGGAATGCTTCTCGATTAGGCCAGGGGATATGCCAGAATTGGGCAGTAACGATATTCGAGTTTTTTTCTTTAATGAATCTTGATAGAAGAGCCAAATGGTAATCTTGAATAAAAACAAAAGCCTTTTTATTACCTATTTCCTCTAATACGTTTTGCGCAAAAATATTATTGACTTTCTTGTAGGTATTCCACTGACCTTCATCAAATATCGGCTTTGTATAAACAATGTGGCTGAGAGGCCAAAGCGCTTCATTAGAAAAGCCGTAGTAGAAACCTTCTTCCTCCTCGTGAGTGAGCCAGACACGCTTAAGTGAGTATGCCGGGTTATCCGGTGGTACGCGTACTATGCTGTCCTTGTCTACCGTCTCCCGATCAGCATCGCCACTGCCATTTGCCACCCAAGTGCCCCCGCATGATCGCATGACAGGGTCAAGGGCAACGGTGAGACCACTTGCCGGCACTTGGCAGACAACCATCCGACCTGAGTAAGTGTGGATATATGGTTCGCGGTTAGAGACCACGATGAAAAGGTAGTCTCTAAGTTTCTCCTTCACCAGTTCATTGAGACTTTCTTTCGTCCACATTAGTAAGCCACCTTCTTCTGTAGAAAAAACCACATATACCTGCTCCCAGAGCCTTCATGCGAACCCGACATCGGTCCGCCGTCAAAAAGTGACCTAGCGCAAGAGGAAGTATAAGACAAAAATGCCGATAAGTATGAGACCCGCGATTATCCCTATCATCTTGAGTTCAGTCTTAGTACTGGTGTAGCGAGACGGATCGGCAATCTCGTCTTTGGCTCGGGCTTGAGTTTGACTCAATGACTTTATGGTCACCGTCGCAGGCGTTTGAGTCTGACTTGATGGCTGCATAGCCACCGTCGCAGGGGCTGGACTCTGGCGACGCGGTCGGGTTACAGTCCTTTTTCTTCGTGAGTTCTTCGGCACTTTTCATCTCCCATAACTCTCATCTCTATACTACTGTCGAATGCCTGTAGTACACTCTTGGCCATATACTTGTCTTTCCTATTATCCCAGATTAATCCAAGAAGTCAGGTCACTTCGGCGCATCCTGACAGCACATCTTGATCTCAAGAGTTGCCGTCGCTCTACCTCATCGTGACAACATCACCGCTGTTTTCCTGGTAATGGAGTCACTGAAGAGTTCCCAAAGGGGTTCAAAGCGCTCCACCAGATTGAAGCTGAAATTGCTGAGTGCCCATATGCCTACGAGGCCTTGAATCATTCCGTAGAGTTGTGTCGCGGCAACATGGGGGTCGATGTCCTGGCGAAATTCCCCGGATTCGACCCCAGCGGAGATCAGTTCTGAAAGATGGTCAATGTATCTTGAAACGATCTCAAAGAACCGCCGGTTGAGTTTCTTGTCGCCAAGACTGATGATTTCCGCAATGACCTGGTGGGAGATGCCCTGCCTTTGCTCGATAGCTGAGATATGGTCATGCATGGCGGTGTTGATGCTAGACAGAGAAGATCTCTCAGCTGTCAAAGTGACCTTGATATCACCCTCCAGGTTCTCTTCAATATGGTCTGCCAGCAGGAGCAGGATGTCACGTTTACTCTTGAAGTGTCGGTAAATGGCTGCCTCGGATATGCCCACTGCTTTAGCAATGCGTCTGACCGTGACGTGTTCGCTACCGTACTTCACGATCATCTGCCGGGCTGCATCTATGATCTGCTTCTGCCGCACCCCGGTACTGCGCCGCTTGTTTGTCATGCTCACGCCTTCCTCAAGTTTAATGCAGGACGTCACCTACTGCAGAATTGATGACCAGCAGTGGAACACGAGATTCCCGCAGTATATCATCCACAGTGCTGCCATGTAACAGCCGTTTCCAACCCTGGTATGCATGTGTGGTCATAGCGACGAGATCAACGGAGTTCTCTCTGATGAACTGGAGGACGGAATCCGTGAATGAGCCAACGATGGTGGCAATGTCTACCTGGATTCCCTTATCGACGAGTTCTCGCGCTTTCTTCATTAAGTACAGATTTGCTAGCTCTTGTTCGCTGCAGGCTGATATTTCAGAAGCTATCGGGGTTATTATGGGGTAGGGACTAGAACCTGATACGCTTGTCACCAGTGGCATTGACGAGCAAACCTTCAGTAGGATTAATTTACCTCCCATATTTAAAGCCTGCTCTATTGCGAAGGGCAATATCTTTTCCCCCGATTCAGTCCCATCCAGGCATACCAGTATCTTCTTGGCCATGTCGCACCTCCTGGTGATCTGAGAGAGGAACTTCAATGGTAAGTTAACGATTACTAACATTTTAAATTAATAGACTTGTTCTGTCAATACTGAAATAGGGTGCTTCTAGCTCTGTCACCTTTGTATTCCGAACGGGTGGATAGTTGTTAGGCTTGTTGTAGTATCAATGGAGATAAGGTTTGGTTTGCTCATAAACAACGTCTGAAGTATCCGTACATTGGCATGCTCCAAAAAGGTTATGTCTTGTCCCAATTCAAGGATGGTGCTAGAATTGCCATACCGAAAGGATAAAGTAATATCAGACTCACTTATTTACTAAAAACAAAAGGAGGTTATCAATGGTTATTTGGATCATACTAAGCGTAATCGTCTTCTTATTCCTCGTCGTATATCTTACTCTAGCAATCAAGACTATACGACCTACGGATAGGGGTCTTATCGAGAGGTTTGGAAAGTATAAGAGATTTGGAAACCCTGGTCTTATCTGGATCATACCTTTAGTGGAGCGGCTGATAAAGATCAACATCACGGAAATGATGGTCGATGCCGGTGGGCAGGAAATCATAACCAAAGACAGTTTGAACGCCCAAGTGGATGCCCAAGTGTACTTTAAGGTCAAAAACGACGAAGCAAACGTGAAGGCTTCCGAGTACAATGTCTTTAACTACAAGGTTCAGATAGTAGCCCTGGCCAGAACCACCCTAAGGAACATTATTGGTACGATGAACCTGATGGAAGCTAATAGTGAGCGAGGTAAGATAAACAAATCTCTCTACGATCAGCTCACTGTTGAAACCCAGAGTTGGGGAATAGAAATCGTCAGAACAGAGTTGAAGGAGATCAATCCTCCCAAAGGGGTGCAGGAGGCTATGAACAACGTAGTAGTTGCTAATAACCAGAAGACAGCGGCTGTTGATTTTGCAACTGCTACAGAAACTAAAGCAGATGGTGAGAAGAGGGCCAAGATTAAGCAGGCTGAAGGGGAAAGACAAACCCTTATTCTACAGGCTGAAGGGCAGAGGCAATCCAGGATACTAGTGGCGGAAGGGGATGCCCAGGCTATTAAGTTGGTAAATGAAGCAGCCAATGCCTACTTCGTAGGCAATGCCCAGTTACTTAAGCAACTTCAGACTGTTACAGAATCTCTTCAGAATAACTCAAAAATTGTCATACCTGCTGGACAATCGTTGGTTAATGTAGTGGGTGATCTTTCCGGAATGACGGCAAAAAAGTAACGGGCTGAAACCAGGGAGAAATCCCTGTTTTTGCCTTAAGCATACTGGAGCAGTCCGAATTACTAGGTGAGGACTGGTCTATTAAAGACGGCATTATCCTTAAAGAAGACACTCTGATATTCAGAAATCCCCAACTGCCTGGGTGATTGTCTAGAGACGAACTATCCCTGAAACACGATATATCGGACCATGGCTGAATTTTCTCGAACCCCGGCTAGTTTGTGTAAGACACTGGATCCCCTCAGCTAGGCTTTTTAAAACATTTTCCGAATTTCTGTTTGAGAAGAAGCGACTCATCTCGGCATTACAGCAACTTCTTTCACGGTTAACGTGGTGTTAATCCATACTTAATTTTTAAGTATGGCAAACCGTTTACAGGATATAGCACGTAGGTAAGGACATCCCTGATATCGTGTGAAATCTCTTTGATTGCTTCCCGCGCGTTTTCCATCTCCGGTTCGAGGAGGTCGGCAGGACGGGAAGTGATCGGTGTTTTACCTTTTTTATAGCTCTTCAGCACAGCCCGTTGTATCTCGGGATCGATAGGAGCAGGAGGTTTGCCGTAGAGTCCGTAGCAATAATCCTGTAATTGGGTTGTGATCTGTTTGTAACGTCCAAACAATACATTGTAAAGTGCCTGCACACCAACTATCTGGCTGGTTGGTGTTACGAGCGGTGGATAACCGAGGTCTTTCCTGACCCGCGGCATTTCGTCATACACTTCTGCCAACCTATCCAGAGCATTGAGTTGTTTCATCTGGAGAAGCAAGTTTGATATCATACCACCCGGAATCTGGTGCACCAGGACACCTGTATCGATCGTAGAAAAGCGAGTCGTGGTAATGAACTCCCGGTACTTCGGTGCAATGGTTTCCTCCATGTACTGGGCCAGTTTTAATAGACTGCGCAGGTCCAATCCGGTGTCACGTGGGTTTCCGTAGAGGATGGCGACGATAGGTTCAACTGCTGGCGCAGCGGAACGCAATGCAAACGGCGCAAGGGCAGTGTCTACAATATCCACCCCAGCCTCGATGGCTTTAAGGCAGGTCATCATCCCCATTCCACTCGAATCGTGGGTGTGCAATTGGAGTGGGACTTTTAATCCTTTCTTTAAGGTGGAAACAAGCGTATAGGCATCGTCGGGAGCGAGCAATCCCGCCATGTCCTTGATACAGATACTGTCCGCCCCCATATCCTGCAGGACATGGGCTTTTTGCACGTAGTAGTCCAAATTATAGATAGGTCCGCCCATTTTGGGTTCGGTCAGCGAATAGCAAACACAAAGTTGGGCATGCTTGCCACATTCCTTGATTGCTTTGACCGACGTGACAATATTTCGTTCATCGTTTAGAGCATCGAATACCCGGAAGATATCAATACCGGCTTGTGCAGCCTGTTTCACAAACTCAACCACTACGTCATCAGCGTAGTGGCGGTAGCCGACCAAGTTCTGGCCACGGAGTAGCATCTGAAGGGGAGTGGAAGAGAGAATTTTTTTCAAAACCCGCGGACGTTCCCACGGGTCTTCGTTGAGGAAGCGGATGGCAACGTCGAAAGTAGCGCCGCCCCACACCTCCATCGAATGAAATCCGATCTTATCCATTTCACCAGCGATCCACACCATGTCAGAGGTTCGCATCCGGGTAGCAATAAGGGATTGCTGTCCGTCACGGAGGGTGACATCAGTGATCTTGAGAGGGGCTTTACCGTTGGTACTTGCCATTCCGCAGCCAATTATACTACGTTTGAGTATCATAATCAGCTAAAGCATGAATTAGGCCACGTTTCATCTTTCTGTTGAGTCACTTTTTACTAGAATGTCACCTCGGGTGCCCTAGCTGAAAGAGCCTCCGGGCAATCAGAATATACCAGGCAATACTTAAAAGGCCGCCGCCGCCGGCAAACACTATAGCTGCGTTAAATAACGCCGGCACGAAGGATGAGCAGACCTCAAAGATTAATAACAGTCCAAATGCCAGAATCCCCACATAGGCGGCTGCCTTATTGAAGACCTTGCCCCGCAGCATCACGACCGAGATTATTATGCCGGCAACCTCCGAGAGAAAGAATCCCAGAAAGGTACCGGGAGTATGGCTTTGGCCTACGGAAAGCACCGTCTGACCTGCTGCCGCCAGCATCGCTCTCTGGGCATCCGATGTTGCGGCCGTATATTGGCTACTAAGGGCAAACATGGAGAAGGCCCTGTTCGTGGCTAAGAAGACCGCTACCCCGATGAGGGAGATTAGCATAGCGAGCGCTGCATACGTCATATTCACGCGGCGGTGGGCGCCAAACAACGCAAAAAATACCGGAATCCCTAAAACGACCATCACGATATTCAATAGACCAAGGTTGCGCAGTCCCATGAACCAATTGTCTTGAAAGAGCGTGAACCAATCGATTACGGTCACGCTTCCTGGCTCTGTACGCCCACCTCCCGGGAAGAAAGTGACGATGATCTCGATGAGAGCTACCAGGACAACGATGAGGGCAGCCGCGCCTCCAATCTTGTAGAGGCTATTCCAGTGCGAATCTGCAATTTCAGTATCGGTAACCTGATTCACCTGACTTGAGTTCTTTGAAGTCATTCTACCCTCCTGATTCGAACGACTCTATTAGTGCTTTTATAAGAGTGTCACTGGATGTCCTGTAGACCACTCAAGGATGGGACAAAACCGGCGATGTAGGGCAGGCGGCTAGATAATAGTATATTTGGTTTCTTCAGTCAAGGTCGTGTGTGTCAACGTTACCCATAAAGTACGTTGTTATCTCGCCGTTTCTCCGGGTAACACATTTTGAGTATTTGTGACTTTACGCGACCAGTACGTATCGAAATCTGCCACCATATGATGTATAATGGGCGACAATGGAGATAAGAAAGATTGTCCTCGTGGTTGACGACGACCCGGGAATAGGAAACGTCCTGCGCATAAAACTCAGGCTTGCCGGTTTTGATGTTATCACTACCACGAGCGGCGCCGAAGCGATCGAACTTGTTCGAACTCAGAAGCCAGATATAATGCTACTTGATATCCTTATGCCCGATGTTACTGGGACGGACGTGCTTGACAGAGTACGTGTTTTTTCGCAGGTGCCGATAATAGTTTTCAGCGGCAGTTCAGACATCGCTCAGTTTGCGCAAAAGCTTAGAGCAAACGATTTTATTGCAAAGCCGTTCGACCCTGAACAGCTTGTGGAAAAGATTAGGTTTCTCCTGGGTGCTAATCCGAGTACCCAAAAATGACACAAACAAAGTGGAAAGTACTAGTTGTTGATGACGAGCGTTCAATTCTGAATATTCTTCGCATAAAGCTGAGGGTCGCAGGCTACGAAGTCATTACCGCGTCTGGCGGACTGGAAGCTCTTGCGTTGGTTGACTCAGCAAGCCCAGACATTATGCTCTTGGATATTATAATGCCCGACATAGACGGTTTCCAAGTATTGCAGGACCTGCGCAGCTGCTCCAACTTGCCAGTCATTGCATTTAGCGCGAGACCGGAGTATGCACAGAAAGCCCTCTGCCTTGGAGCAAGCGACTTCCTTTCCAAGCCATTTGATGTCGAAGACCTTGTCGCGAGAATTGAAAGGCTGCTGGATCACCGCTGATTAGGATGAGTAATCTTGTGTTGGGGTGTTGTTCTATTGTTGCGGAACAGTGAACAGGAAGGTAGATCCTTCGCCGGGCTTTGATTCCACCCAGATGCGTCCGCCATGTGCTTCAACCAGCCTTTTGCAGACCACCAGACCCAGTCCAATCCCCTTGCCCTTGGATGTTTGTTCGAGTCTGCTAAACGGCTCAAATAACCTTTTTTGATCCTCAGGAGCGATCCCTATTCCATGGTCGGTGACACCAATGATCACCACCTGACTCTCCTGCCGTGCAAAGACTTGGATCTGACTCCCCTCAGGGGAATATTTTATGGCATTCTCTATAAGATTGTGCAGAATTTGTTCCAGTCTTAGGGTATCAGCAAGCACTGGTGGAAGTTCACTAGGAATGTCCAACGTGATGACGTGTGTGAGGTTGAGACCTTGCCGGCTGCCTCTATCCAAGGTCTTCTTGACGACTTCTGCAACGGTTATCCGTTTCTTGTCGAGTGTTAGGCGACCGGCTTGATGCCTTGATAGTTCGAGCAGGTTATCCAGTATGGCAGACAACGATTCTGCTCCAAAGACTGCCTCTTGCAGAAGCTCTCGCCTCTCTTCCTGGGATATTCGTTCGTCGATCGCGGTTTTTACGGCTGCTGTGACTACGGTGAGCGGTGTACGTAACTCATGGGATACCATCCCGATTAGCGAGTCCTTGATTTCATCCATCTTTCTATGCTCGGCTTCCAGCTCCAAATTACGCAAAGCAAGGGAAATATCGTCTGCGACTTCTCGGAATAGAACAAACACCTCTGTGTCAGACTGTATTTCCTTCGGCATGGAAACGCAGAGAAAGCCGTAGAGTTTATCGCCATATTTGAGGCTCACCGCCAGTTCGATTCCATTCGCGCATCGATGGGACAGCGTGCAATCAGCGCAGGTAGACCGTGGGTCCCTCGTGACTACTACTTCAGCTTGCCCCAATGCCTTATTACAGCAGGTTGGTAGATGACCCATACCTGCCTGACTGATTACAGATGAGAAATCCTCGTCTAAACCAGCTTCTGCATAACCAACTATTCTCAATGCATCATCCAGGAGGACGGACCATGCATGATAGCAGGAACGTGTCTCTAAGAAATTGTTGCAGCTTTCCTTGAGCAACTTGCTAGCGTCGTGTTCATGGGTTATCAATTGGTTTACACTGCGGGTCGAACGGAGTAATAGGTTTAGACGCTGTATTTTCTCCTCAGCCTCCCTGCGCTTTTCGTTCTGTCTATCTCTCTCTAATCTCGCATTCAGGACGGGCGCTATCTTATTAGCAACGGTTTCCAGAAACTCCCTGTCTTCCTCGTCATAGTCAGTCACCCTATTCGCAGCTTCTAGGAGGCCGACGCGTTTTCCATGATACATAATAGGAACGCAAATAACTCTTTCTATAGGTATATGCCCAGGGGGCACACGCAAACCCTCGTTCGCATAAAGGGTCCTCTTCTCTATTAGTGCTCGACCCCAGATGCCCCTCCACTTATCACGCGGATAAACGGTACTCTTGTCGGGAACCTGACACTCTGACCAAATATCTCGGGTCATAGAGGGAATGACTAACGTTTCCTGTTCGTCGATATATCCAAAGATGCCATATTTACTTTCCGTGGCCTTCAGTATGACTTGTAGCGTTTCTCTATACATCTCGTCGTCAGGCGCGGCGAGGAAGATATCGGAAATCTCATTTCTCAATATTAGCTCTCGCTGTAATTTCTCAAGTGACTCTTCCGCTTGCTTATGCTCAACTACCAAACCAACTAGTATTGCCGCAGATAGCAACTGTTTCTTACAGATTTCGATAGTATCAGGTGAGCAGGGTTTGTATTCTTTAGCCCGAACAAGGAGTTCATCAACATTGGTTCCAAATTTGTTTGCTATCTCGCGCAGCTTTTGGAGTTTTTTAGGGGGTGTGCCGTATCCGAAATTCATTGATCCGATGACCTCTCCCTCGGCAAGAATCGGAACGGCAAATAAGTGGATACCACCACGGCATTCAATATCAACTGGTTGTCGTGTTTCCACGGCGACTTTCGACGCTTCAGTCCAGCACGATTCATGACATAGCCATTTACCGCTCTCCAACGCTTTCTTATTATCAGAAGTGCCGCATAACTCGCGTGAAATTCTATCTAAGAACTTGCACCAGCCAGACGCAAATATGCCTAAAGCATAGTCTCCATTGTTCTCGTAAACGGCTGCCGAAGTGCCAAGTACATCAACGAAATCGCTGACAATATCAGTAAGAGCATCTTTCCCTAGAGAGTTCAAAATTAAGCGGCAACTGTTTATTTCAGTCAAGTCGCCGTACGGTGGCTGATAGCGTACTTTGCTTTTGGCAGTGTTACTTGTCATTTTGACACCTCCTTTACGGGATGCTCCACTGCATTCCTGGCGACGCAACTAGCCGGTACAATAACCCAACCAGCAGATGGCAGTTATCATAAATCAATACATTACCGCAATTCTACTCATACCGCTGCTCAAAATCAATACTGTTGCTTCGCAAAGTAATATTGAATGCCTCACTATTCGGGAGTTCGCGTACCTCCGATTGAATGACTCTGGTTTATCGCATTTCTTGGGAGGTCTTGCACTCATGGATCGTACGCTTATTTGCAGACAACTTCCATTTACCTTTAGGGGGTGATAAACGTGCTATATCTTGAAATATCTTATTTTGTCTTATTGTTAGACGTGGTTTATATTAAACAATTGTCAGAAAAGTACAGTTCGAGCGTCTCATACGTTCACCCCAACTCATACACTTTCAATGACTTTATTGTATTGGTATACTGTATGCGTTAAGTCAGGGTAAAGTTACCAGGAGGGATTGACAATGAATGAAATTATATCCGTGGAGAAGCGTTTTCGCTATGATTGCTCAGGTAAGTGGTTCAAAGGTAGCGTCCATGTGCACACAGACCGGTCTAGTGGCCGTCTGCCTCTGTCTGAGGTAACCGCTTTCTATGCCGAGGCAGGTTACGACTTTGTCTGCATCACCGACAAAATAGTTCCCTTTATCGGGAAATCAGATGACAAGTATCCTCTTCTTGTGTTGAACGGGATTGAAGTGGAGGGAGACGATGACCAGGGTTCCTTTTACCATGTTGTTTGTATCGAAGGTGTTGATGGTGTCACCGGAGACACAAAATTATCCGAGGTTATCAAAAGGGTACGAGCACAAGGGGGCATCCTTGTATGGGCTCATCCACATTCAGTCAATAATACTGTAGAAGAAGGGCTTCGCCATGGTTTTGATGGAATTGAAGTGTTCAACTCTATCAACCAGGTTGCCTTTGGGAAAGGACTGGCGGTTTATCACTGGGACGCCTCACTGGTGCGCCAGCCTGATATGCTCGGTTTTGCAACCGATGATGCCCACTTCCTCAGGGGGGTTCCAGCTGAAAAAGGTGGGTGGATTATGGTTAATGCACCGGAGCTATCCCGCGATGCGATAGTGGCATCAATCCGTAAGGGGAACTTCTATAGTTCTACTGGGCCTCTATTTAAGTCAATATCCATCCGGGAGGGGAACAGGATAATGGTTGAAACTTCCCCCGTCATCTACACGCGTTTGGTCGGTACCAGAGGAGAGAGTAAGTTCAAAGGCACTACTGACAGAGAGCCGATGACCGAAGTGCACTTCAGGCTACCTGACGTCTGGACTTATGCGCGCCTCGAGATTGAAGATGCTATGGGTAAAAAAGCGTGGAGTAATCCTCTTCTCATCAGTAAATTGTAATCATTCAATGGGTATCGCGTTTCAGTCCGAGACCAACTTTCTCCCGTCTCCACCAGAAACATGAATTCGCTACACAATCCGTCATGTTGTTATCTCTCAGTAAGAGATGAACTGTACTTGGCCCGTGCTTATGATGTGTGTTCTGCTATGCTTTTACCTTAGAGTATCCATCTTCAGTGCTATGAAAATGGCGTGTCTTGAGTTAAAATAGTTGTCAATTAGCAGCCAAGTACAGAAATACTTATATTGAGGTGTCTCCATGGATAGAACGGATTCGAGAATTTATCCAATAAACGATTTTAGAGAGTGGAACAATGGCGGCACACTAGTGCTAGCTCCGAAATTCCAAAGGAGGTCAGTTTGGACCGAAAAGGCTCGCTCCTATCTAATCGACACCGTGCTACGTAGTTTGCCAATGCCAAAAATTTTCATGAGACAATACTTGGATGATGCAGGGAGAACCATTAGAGAAATAGTAGACGGTCAACAACGGATTCGGACTATTCTGGCTTATCTACAGAATGGATTCCCAGTAATGCATACACACGGAGGTGATGAGTTCGGTAACAAATATTACGATGGGTTGTCTAAGGAAAGCAAAGATGGTTTTTTGAACTACAATATTTCGGTAGACGTGCTAATTGGGGCAACCGACGAGGAAGTTCTCGATGTCTTCGCCAGACTAAATACATACGGGGTCAGGCTCAACAAACAGGAACTAATCAACGCAAAATACTTTGGACATTTCAAGCAAATAGTGTATGGTCTGGGGTTCGAGTTCTACCGCTTCTGGGTTGAGAGTGACATATTTTCAGAGATGGGAGTAGCCAGGATGTTGGAGGCGGAACTAACCGGTGAATTAATCATAGCCATGCTAGTGGGTTTACAGTCACGAAAAGTCATAGAAAAATACTACAGAAAGTATGATGATGACTTCCCCGATAAGCAGTTGTGTATTGAAAGGTTCAAATCTTGTATGGACCTGATTGGACAAGTCTCCGAGAATAGATTACGGGAATCTCATTTTAGTAGTGCACACCTATTCTATTCACTCTACTGCGCGATTTACGACCTATGGTTTGGGCTACCAGAGTCTACAACAGAGCGAATAACTTTCGACCCAGATACTATTGCAAGGGTGCGAGCCACGTTGTGGGATATTGATGGCCTATTTGAGCAGGAATATGAGTTCCTTCGTGATGGTGACTTGAGGTTTGTTGAGGCTTCTACTAGACGTACGACGGACCTGTCTGCGAGGCAGACTCGCCACCAATACCTGATAACTCGTATAACAAGAGACATCCTGTCAAGACGAGCTTAGAGCGGGAAAAACATGATTAGCCTTGAAACCTATCGGGACAATCTGAAAAATACCATAGACGAAAGCACGGACTTGGTACGAACTGTCAATATGGTCATGTCCCAACCAGGGTTGCCTGTAAATCTAAGTACGACACAGAGAGATTCTATTATTGAATGGGCGTTTGTGAGAGTTCATGCAGTGTGGGAAGGTTTCTTAGAGAGCTGTTTTGTAGTCTACATGTTAGGTGGAAAAACTATGTCAGGTTTTGCACCCATAAGATACGTGTTCCCGAATGATGAGCAGCACGCTTTGGGTATGATATTGGCGGGTAGAGATTTTTTCCTATGGACAGCGCCTGAAGCCCTAAGAAGACAATCAGTTCTCTGTTTCCAAGATGGTAACCCATTTTGGAAGATATTGGGAGAGGCTACGACCGAATTGCAAGAAGTTAATACTTTAAGAAATTATATTTTACATAGGTCACGTGTATCAGAAGAGAAGTTTAAGTCGCTAGTGAGAGACAAGCTGCTAACCGTGCCACTAAATGTCACCCCTGCAAGTTTCCTGCTTACGGCTAGGTCAGGAACGGCAAAAAGAACTTACTTTGCGCATTACTGCAACAAATTAACAATAGTTTCCAACAAGATAGTACCTTCGTGAGGGAAAAGGGGTATAAAAATCTTCCGATTCAGGATGCCATTTACTGCACATTCAGCCATAAAGAGACTGCCGAAAAACTCAGTCTCCCTTTGAAAGAGCGGGAACTCAAAGGGATTATTGAGCTTAAATCCCTCTTATTTCCGTTTAAAAAAGGAAGAAATTGAGTAAGGAAAACACTTTTTCGGCACTCTCATAAAGTGATGTCACAACATACTATTTCGTGACCTACTGATCAATCAGATGATCAACGCTGACTTGACTAAAAAAGCCACTCTTTCAAGCTCATCAACCTTTGCTGGTGCCGAACCATGGCCGAATTTAAGCAGCACAGAATCGTCACTGTACCGGGGCATTATGTGGAGGTGGAAGTGAGGAATAGTCTGCCCAGCCACCGTTTCGTTAGACTGAATCAGATTCAAACCATCAGGAGATAACTGTTGCTTAATTGCCTTCGCTATCTTTGAAGCAGTCACCATTATACGAGATAATAAGTCTTCTCGCAGCGAATATATATTCTCAATGTGTTGTTTTGGGAGCACCAAGATATGGCCATGCGTGGCGGGATATAGGTCCATGATAGCCAGTATCTCATCGTCTTCGCAGACAACAACAGCATATACCTCGTGTTTGACGATCTTACAAAAGGGACAGTTTTTCTCGTTTTTCATAACGGAATTCCTAGCAGCAGGTTGATATTGCCAATCTTCATTCACCTTAGTGCCCACATATACAAACCAAATATTATCATTATTATCGTTGAGGTTCTGAAACAGGTCAAGAGCATGGCTTTCCATTTTATTCTATTAGACCCTTGCGCAACCTTCCATAAATCGGCTAAATCAGTTATGAGAATTTTTGCCAATCTTTTAGCAAAGGGGGAACTGTTCTTCATAAAGGATACTCCAATATCCGCCACTTTGAGTGCGATTGCATCATTAGCTCCGTCTCCAACCATAGCAACATAATGGCCTTTCTCCTGAAAAAGCCTGATGACAATTCCCTTGTGTGAAGGTAATAATCTTGCGAACACTGAACCATAGTCGGATTGCCTGGCGACTTCCGATAATGCCATTCTTTCAATGTGTTTCCCAGTCAAGTCAGCATATGGACTATGTGTAATTCCAATTTCTTCTCCAACCTTTACCGCCGTCTCGGCCCTGTCTCCGGTTAGCATTACGCTTCTTATTCCTTTTTCACTCAATTTTTCTAGTAATTGACGGACTCCTGGTACTAAAGGGCTTTCTAGTTGAAGCAGGCAAAGGAAAGTATAATTTAAGGGAACATTGTCGGAGGCGTCAGATCTGTAAGCTAAAGCGATTATGGTGTCTCCCGTCTTGTTGATAGAATCTATATTGGTTTTAATAGAAGACAGAAGGTCAAAATCCTTTTTTTTCTTTATACGTGAGATTGTCATATAGCTGTCGCACATTCTAAGGATGACTTCCGGATCTCCTTTTGCAAAGTAATACGTGGTCGTGTCACTAAATTGAAATCCGCATGCCATATATCGTTCTTCGGAATTAAAAGGCTTATCATAAATCCTCTTATAGCGAAAAAGTGTATCATCGAGATTGATGCCGTTTTTTATGGCAAAGGATATTAATGCACGGTCTATAAGGCTGGCCTGGTCCATTTTTTCACGGAATCGAACATCATTACAGAGCGCACACGCGATCCTAATCAAATAAAAGGTATCTCCTTCTTTTGATGGTAAAGTAATGTCCCGAATCTTACCCTCGATAAAAATGTTGTGAATTTCCAAATGACGTGTTGTCAGCACTCCAGTTTTGTCAAAACACATAACATCCACATTTACAAAACTCTCGAGCGCAGTAATATCGCGAAAGAATATATTTTGGCGCTCTAATCCTTTTATTTCACTTGTAACAATGAGGTATTTAAATAGTCGGGTATTTTGTAAGAAAACGACAATTGCTGCCAGTGGTAAAAATACCCCAAAAATCACGGCAGGGTTATGATATCGCATTAAAGCAATAACCAAAGCAGGTAATAGCAGAAGAAGCAGAATGAAGTGTCCCTTATTTACCAAATGGAAGTCATAACCCTTTTCTAGTTCCCACCCCTGCTTTGAGATCTTCCCATATTCGGTTTGTTCACCTGTCGCGGTGACGTATCCCTTACCGGTACCCCTTATTACTTTACTGCCTTTAAGGACCCTCACATCACTTCCGTTGACCTTCTTGATGACAGGCATGATTTCTCCGGTCAATTCAAATTCGTCCACTTCCAAGCCCGTTGCTTCAACGAGTTTGAGGTCAGCAGGTACAAGGTCTCCCGCCTGAAGGAGCACTACATCTCCCAGACGTAAATCGTTCTCAATGGTATTCACGAGTTTATCCATTTTGACTATTATCACAAGACAGCATTTACAGTCAGAAGTCCCTCAAGGTAGGCCTGTCAATAGATTTTAGAAAGGAGGTATCGTTATGCTTCTCAAGAATGAATCTTTTGTCCTGATAATTGAACGTTGTAATACCGCAAGTATCCAGTTTTATATCCCAGAGGTGAGAGTTATCTAACCCCAAAAGAGCACAAATTATCACCTTATGTATCACCCGATGTGATACTAGAGCAATAGTGCCTTCATACTCGGCTATAAGACGACCCACAAGGCTGAGCGTTCTTCCTTTAACGTCATCCAAGCTATCGCCTTTGGGCATTTTGACCAGGTGGGGATTTTTTAACCACTCGGCGTACAGGGTTTGATACTTTTCCTTAACGGTGTTGTGAGATAAGCCCTGCCATTCCCCATAGTCGAAGTCTGTCAACTCATTAGCAGTAATGACGCTAATGCGGTGGGAAACAGCAATGATCCTTGCGGTCTTCGAGGCTCGCTTTAGAGGGCTTGAGTAAATCGCTTTAATTGGTACATTTTCAAGATATTTGGCCAACAGCTGTGCTTGTAAAATACCAGTCTCGTTTAACTCGACATCAGCCTGCCCTCTGAATATCTCTTCCACATTCCAGTTAGTGTCGCCATGCCTTATAAGCATAATAATGGTCATCTTTCTGCATCCAACAGATCAACAATCGTCTCAGGATTGTCATTTCTCTCCCTATTGAAAAACTGGAACATCTCACAAAACCCCCACTTCACTCAGAATTGAGAGAGCACAGAAAGTGTATTCTAGAGTAGGGATACCCATAATCGAAGCTCGGGAAAAACCGCCATTTACTCGCTGGCAGGCCATCACAAATCTTGTTATTCTATCAGGAAAGTTGGTTTTTTCACCCAGATTAGCTAAGCCTCCAATAAGCCAGAATAATTCTTCAAGAAAGCTTACCTGATTATTGTCGAAGTTAGCTGTCCACTGAGCCTCACTGTCACGGAGATAATCTCTAGTAGAGGCACACTTTCCAATATTTACGCCCAGTAGCTTATGGATTTCTGTGGCGTAAAAGGTCGATGCAAGGGTTGAAAAATTGTTTCTGCCGTATCCGCCATCATCGTTAAGTAAACTAGAAACGAAGCAAGTGACATTTTCGCCGCCATTGAAATCTAGGCCAAGTATACTGATTACTTTCATTGCTCGATATGTCGCCTGGAGTTCTGATGGTACCTCCACATTGATGTTTTCATAAGCACCAAAGCCCCCTGTTTGATTCTGCAAAGACTCAATTCTTTGTCCAGCAAAATGCCTAAAATCGACCGTTTTCAATCCAAGCTCATTGAGCACTTCAGAGGCAACAAATAAACCAACTATGTCATCGAGCCATCCGCCATTCATCTGGTTAAGAAAATAGTTGGCAGTTTCTTTAGGTCTGTTAGGTTTCACTTTCAGAATGGAAAGACTTTTAACGGCAAAATAGGTATCCATGCCACTGGACGGAAGGACGCGTGCAAAGAAATAACCGCCATCTTCCAGGTGGCGCCTCTCTATGTATTTGACTACTTCACGGCGGAAAGAGCGCCCCAACTTATAAGAAGTATGGTATTCTTTCAATGTGTTTTCGTTGAGCATTGGTCAATTCCGCTTCATTTTTAACATGCCGTTTTTAAACCATGATTTCCTGATCTTTTTATGCACTATATTAGGAATATACGCTTATATAAATCTTCGCCATAGCTCGTTTGCAACGGCTCACCTTCGACTAACTTAAAGGTTCGTGTTCCATCATCTCGCCTTTCAGCCCGTAAAAAAATTGCATTTCCCATTTTCCGAGCATAAAAGCTATGCGCAAATTCATATTGATGTGTAACGAAGAAAACCTTGATACCTTTGTCCAATAGTCCGCTGGTTATCTGTCGCGCAATCTCCGAGCCTTCTCTTTCGTTGGTTGCCGCAAATGATTCATTAAAGAGCAACAGCGAATTTGTAGCTAGATGGTCAACAATTTCACTCATTCTTTTAAGTTCTTCGTCTAGTTTACCGCTTTTCATGTTAATGTCTTCTTCACGTTTGAAATGAGTAAAAATACCATTGCATATGTTAGCGCTAAAAGACTTGGCTGGGACGAACATACCACATTGCATCATCAGTTGAGCAAGGCCAATACTACGTAAAAAAGTTGACTTACCCCCTTGGTTAGCACCTGTAATAATGACAAGATCTTTATTGTCAGCGTTGACGTCATTACCGACAACCTTTTGTTTCATAGTTAATGCCAGGCAGATATCGTATAGTTCGCTAAATGAATGACGGCGTTCGTTGGCAGCTACGGGAAGAGGGAAGGTTATGGGCTCCCCCATTTTTAGAAGTTGCTCGTATAAATTCAAACAGCCAACATAAAAAGCAAGCTCAATCCTTAGCATATTAAAAAAACTATCTATGTGGTCAGCGGACTGGGCAACCGCATTGGCTACCAGATTAATTGCCCGATTGTTTAATTCGGACAGGACTTGACCGCCTCCGATGTCACCGGGTTCAATACTAAACCTATAAACAGGTGACTTTGAGGTAAAGACACGCTCAGCTAGACTTTGTTTATTATGCGGTTTACGAAGTATGTAATTAGTACCTTCGTTACCTTTGCCCAAATCAGCACTAACTAAAACACCATGGCGAAACTCCAGCTCCTTTAAATGACGCTGGATGCTGCCTAAGTATTCATCGTTAAGTTCTTTTTTTAACACAGCAAACAACCTCTGAAAACCTTCTGATTCAAATTTATCAGCGTGTTCATCAGAGATATTCCTTAACTTTTCAAGCCTGTTGGCAAACATTTGTAGTACTTTCACTGAACTAGATAATATAAGCGAAGGGTTGCCGGTAATACCCCAGCTCCAATAATTCTTTTTCTTTGTCTCCATTGCTTCTACTGGTATCTGATAAAGACTCCTGACAATGGAAGAATTTTTCAAACAGTCCTTAAGAATATTTTGACGATATCGGATCGTATCCAGTCCAATATTTAAACCCGAAAAGACAGTTTTTTTTACTACTTCTAATAAGAAGTCGTCACCGAGCGCCATGGCATTGAGCATAATGTTTAATTCTAAGTCTTGGATCAGTGTTGGTATATTCCAAGGCAACTTCTGCTGCAGGTCAAAATCAAGATCTTTATACATAAGAAATGCTTTCATGATTGGATGCGTTCCTTTAGGGATTTGTAAGTAACCCGATACTTTTCGGCAATCGTTATCGCATACGAAAGACCATCAGCCGGCTTTCTAACGATTTTGAATGTCCGGAGCGCCGGATTTTCAGGATCTACCGTGCTGACCATGCTCACGGTTTTCTCGCTACATGAAGCCAGTTCCTCCACGAAGGTTACCCAAATACTAAGCAAATCTAATTGAATTATTTTTTCAACAACCTTTTTGCTCAGGAAGACGGCGTCTTTTAATGTGGTAGACGTAAGGATTTCATTGATTATGATGATGCTGTTGGGTGTAGCCTGGCTGAGAATATCGTATATTCTAACCAGGTCATCCTCCAGTTTACCTCGGAGGTCTTTGATGTTCTCTACCTTTTCAAAATGCGTAAAGAGTTTATCAAAAAGAAAGAGTCTACCTTCACGGCCTGGAACAGGACAGCCTAAGCTAGAGAGGTAATGTAATTGTCCGAAGGTACGAGCGAAAGTGGTTTTACCGCCCTGGTTTGGACCAGATACTACAAAAATGCGCTCCTTATCTCTAAGGTAAAAATCATTACAAACAACGGATGAATTTTCAGTAATGAGTTTATTAGCAAGGGCTAAATCAAATCCTTCATAATCATAAATTTCCTTACTTATACTGGAAATTTGCGGATAACAAAAATTTAATCCCGCCCGTTTGAACTTAACGATAAACTCAAGGTAGGCGATGTAAAATTGTATTTCCCGGTCAAAAATTCTGACGGTTTCATCCAGAAAATGATTGTGGTATTGAGCGTAAAAGTTGTCAAGATTAGTAAAGATGTCAGGATACAATTTAGAGACAAAATCCAGGATTTGAGCTTCTACATAGCTCATGACAGACCCTTCATACAGTTTGGCCCGATAGTCTTTCACTGCGCCCTGTTTGAATTTTTCGAATGTCTGCTCTATCTCAACGCTGTAATCTGTTTCTCCATCATATTTGCGAACCTTGACAGTACGGCCGTTTATTATCACGCTATACTTTATGTTAGAAAGAGCTGCTTTGAGCGTTTTTGTTTCTACCAAAAATGGCTTAAAGCTAGCCAAGTTAGCGTAGTTCGTAATGTAATCGCGGAACGCTAAAAAACCCTGAGAATTCAAGGTTGTTTGAATTAAATCATTTGCCAGACCGGTAATGGCTTCGCAATAGACTTCTGCTGCCTCCAAAAACCACCCTTCTCGGAAGTTTTTAAAGTCAAGCTTATCTACCAGCGTAAGATACCGGCGTACAAGGATCATTTTCTCGGCAAATGATTTGATGTTTTCTAGCAAAGTGTTATTTTCCAATTCCTGCATGATTTCCTGGCGATACCGGACGGTATTTTCGTCGTTCAAGGGACTGAAAAAGAATGGTTTTAAGTCGTATTCCTGTTTGCCAGCCACAACAGCATCTATGATTTGGTTAAGATTCAAATCCACAAAAAAAGCTGGCATTTCAGAAGTAGCTTCTTTTGAACTATCGTCAACTTTATTAAATAGAATGGTTTTGAACGTCATAAAGCGCCCCTACTTGCAAATAACCAGCCAATCGCTTTCGCATTTATAAAAAAAGCCTCTACTAACAGTGCTAGTAGAGGCTATCGTCCCCTTAATGGGCTTTTCGGGGAATTATCCCCAGGCGAGCTTCATCGCCTTATTACATTAAAATATACCAGAAAATAGAGGCTCCGTAAAATGTCGCCCACCTTCGTTCCCAATTGGAGATTGACGGATAAGAGTTTCTTGCGTTATATTAAATATTAAATAGCGATGAAGCTCGCTTAGCTAAGAAAGACCTGCTGAACCGCTCCTTCAATGGAGCTGATAGCCTCTACTAAAGTAAATAGTAGGGGCTTTTTTTATCCTCTACTCCGTTGGAGGAAATCATGGATAACATCTGGCTCATTGCAACTATCTGGATGGCTTTAGCTCTGGCCGCAAGCCTTATTTCGATACGTGTGGGTCTTTCTGTCGCTCTAGCTGAAATAATCGTTGGTGTTATCGGTGGTAACTTCCTTGGGTTGCACACAGCACCCTGGATTGATTTCCTAGCGAGTTTCGGAGCTATACTCCTTACTTTTCTTGCCGGTGCGGAAATAGACCCGGTCTCTTTCCGTCAGAATCTAAAAAGCAGTTTGGTCATTGGCATTATAAGTTTCTTATTGCCTTTCATTGGAGCATGGGCGATAGCCTATTTCACGATGGGTTGGGATATGCGTGCTGCCCAGATCGCTGGCATTGCCCTTTCTACCACGTCCGTAGCTGTTGTCTACGCGGTTATGGTTGAGACTGGTTTAAATGAAACCAAACTAGGGAAAATGATTCTGGCTGCTTGTTTTATTACTGATCTCGGTACGGTGTTGGCTTTGGGTATAATATTCGCCCATTTCGGCATCTGGATGATTATTTTTCTTGCAGCAACAATTATCGCAATGTGGCTCATGCCAAAGATATCTCCATGGGTTATCACACGCCTGGGGAAACGGGTTAGTGAACCAGAAGTCAAGTTCTTTTTTCTCATCTTATTTGCCCTAGGTTGGCTGGCCAGTGTAGCAGGGAGTGAAGCGGTGTTGCCAGCTTATCTCATTGGTCTTGTTGTCGCTGGCACTTTTATGAAAGACCGGACGGTGCTGCACCGAATACGTACTATCTCCTTTGCCGCTCTGACGCCCTTTTATTTCATCAAGGCCGGTCTGTACGTCTCCCTACCCGCTGTCATTGCTGGAATTGTTGTCATTATTATCTTTCTGGGAGTGAAGGTTGCCGCTAAGTTTATTGGTGTGTGGCCGATGACTCGGGTTTTCAAATTATCCAAGCGTGAAGGTACTTATACCACGCTTCTCATGTCTACCGGACTTACCTTCGGAAGCATTTCAGCCCTATATGGTTTAACCAATGGTATAATTGACCAGAGTAAATATACCATCCTGGTTACAGTGGTTATCGGCTCAGCCGTGATACCGACACTGATTGCCCAGAGGTGGTTTCTCCCCAAATTTGTAAAAAACGGGGAGGCACCTATCTCGATATTGATACCAAACCCATCTATTGATAATACTGACAAAACAATTCCCAATAAGGAGGTCTAATCATGTTTAAACACATCCTTGTTTCATATGACGGCTCGATTTCTTCCAATAAAGCACTCGATATCGCAATCGAGATGGCGAAGAAATGGAACGCTGATATTTCGCTTGTCTCCGTAGAAGAGCATTTACCCGGATTTCCAGGTGATGTAGGTGAGGTCAAAGAAGAGAAAGAGCGCCAGAATAACATCTTTCAAAAAATCCAGCGTGAAGGCAGAGAGAGAGTGAAGTTAGCCGGTATGGATCTGCAACACGCTGATGTTCTGGTAGGACATGTAGCTCAATCAATCATCAACTATTCAAAAAAAATAGGATGCGATCTAATAGTGATGGGGCATTCCGGACGTTCCGGTGCCTGGGGTAATTTCTTGGGCACGACAGCAGAGAAGGTGAGCCGCTATGCCAATTGCACAGTGATGATTGTGCGGTAAATTTTAGGAGAAATCCAATGACAGTTATTAATGCAAGCAAAACGAAGAACAAGTGGCTGAATAGAAACATCTGGGCTATGGGATGGACTAGTTTCTTTTCTGACTTTGGTCATGAGATGGCCACGGCAATACTGCCTTCTTTCATCGTATTATTAGGTGGCTCTGCGGCGCTATTGGGACTAATTGAAGGTCTAGCGGATGCTTCAACCAGCCTCTTCAAAGTTGTATCCGGCTGGTACAGCGATTACATCGGCAAAAGAAAACCCTTTGCCATGATTGGGTATTTCCTGACTGCTGTTGGTGTTGGGTCACTTAGCTTAGCCACCTCTTGGCCTTTCGTGCTATTAAGCCGTGTGGTGGCCTGGATCGGTCGAGGGACTCGGGAGCCACCCAGAGATGCCATGCTAGCCGATTCAGTTAAACCGGAACATGTCGGCAAGGCGTTCGGGCTTAACCGCGCATTAGATACCCTGGGGGCAATTTTAGGACCGGCTCTGGCTGTCATTTTAATTCGAACCGTGAAACTGAATTACATATTCCTGATTGCTTTAATTCCCAGCACATTGGCATTCCTCACCATCTCCATTTTTGTAAAAGAAAGAAGAAAGCAGAGTGAACGCACCTCCTTCATCGTCAGCGTCAGGAATCTCCCCCGGAATTTTAAACTATATCTGATTGCGGTCGGACTCTTCGGTCTTGGTAACTTTGCGGATTCATTGCTCATCCTTAGAGCTACCGACCTTTTATCTCCGACTAGGGGTGCGGTAGTAGCGGGGAGCTTGGCCATTGTCCTGTATGTTGTTCACAACGTCTTTTATGCGGCACTCTCTTTCCCTGTTGGAGTTCTGGCAGATAAGATCGGAAAAAAGACCCTGTTGGCGTTAGGCTATCTCCTGACCGGAATTTCAGTGATCGGATTCATCTTTAATATCGGTAACCTGGCCTATTTAGGTCTGTTCTTTGTATTGGCTGGAATCGCCATCGCTATTACGGACGCCATGGAAAAAATAGTGGCTGCCGACCTGCTACCTGAGAATTTACGCGGGACGGGGTACGGCACCTTAGCTACTGTAAATGGTGTGGGGGACTTCGCTTCCAGCACAATCGTTGGTTCCCTATGGACTGCTATTTCACCTCTGGCTGGTTTTGGATATAGCGCAGTCCTGACTCTTTCAGGAGCTGGATTATTGTTTGGTATGAGAAGTACTAGGAAAATCGTTGTCAACAAGTAAAGTGCTGCAGTATTAGGGTGTAAAAAAGTCAGACCTTCGGAACTGTCTACGAGGATAAAATTTAGCAAACGCCGGGTATTGATTTCTTGTCTTAATCTTGCTAAAGTTAAGGCAAAAATAAACGGCGATGAAGCTCACCCTGGTAATAATCGCCTAAACCGCCCTTAGAGGGCTGATAGCTTCTACTGATAACGGTAGAAGCTATTTTATTCTGTGCGGGTTCCAGTAGATGGGCAATGACAAGAGAAAAATGAAATGACTACGGAAGTCATTCACAATCCGACAAGAAGGAGGTGCAGCGATGAGGCAAAAAGAGAAGTCCTACTATCAGAGCCTATACCAACTGGTAACAATATTGAACTCGGCTCGTTCCCCAGGCGATATTCTTCACTCCATCGTTGAAGGTGTGGCAAAAGCTATGGGTGCAAAAGCCTGCTCATTGATGTTGCTTGCACCAGACGAAAAAGTGCTACTTCATACTGCGGCTTACGGGTTAAGCGATTGGTTCGTTAGAAAAGGCCTGGTATCAGCTGACAAGAGTATGTCTATAACTCTTAATGGCAGGCCAGTTACTGTATTAGATGCCACAACGGATGACCGAGTTGAGTATCGGAAGCAGGTTAAGCAGGAAGGAATAGCTTCCATTCTGAGTGTCCCAGTTAACCTGAGGGAGGAGGTGGTCGGGGTTATGCGCGTCTACACTTCTGAGCCGCGTCGCTTCACCGAAGCTGGTATTTACTTTGCCACCGCAGCAGCTAACTTCGGCGCCATTGCCTTGGAAGCTGCACAATTCTACGAGACTCTTCAGAAAGATTATGACACGCTTAGGCAGGACATACGGCAACGGCGTGCTGAGGTAGGTTATGAGTGGATGACTGAGCCAACTGTCAAACCGGCTGAAGAAGAAAGGTCTATTGCGCATCCGAGTGGATAAGACAAGATGAGAGACAATACCTAGACAATCTTGCTATAAAGAGATATTAGCGGATTAAGTAATTCAAATACCAAGGTCTGAAGCTATAAGACGATTGAAGAGTATCGCAGAAGGCATTACCTGTATCTAAAATATGGTTCATTTTTAACCCTAATGATACACGCTCATGATGCAAGCGTGAAATTGGGCGGACCTTACCTACATTGAATAATCCGCTAAAAGGTTCAGTCTGCAATCAAGTGGCTACGAGTCATTTAATTATCAGTCTGTAGCCTATTCCCAACAATCCGCCGCACAGTATTAGCCACGCCGAGTTGACTTTTAATCGAAATACAAGTACCAGTGAGACAATGACAAGAGCAATGCTAAACCAGTCTACCACCGCAGCCCGCCCCAGTTCCCATGTCACGCCCACCATGAGACCTAGCGCAGCTACATTCACACCATCGAGAAATGCCCCTGACCACCACTTCTTGCGTAGGTGTGGTATGATGCGGCTAATCAGTGCAACGAAAAGGAATGATGGTATGAAGAAAGCGAGGGTTGCCAGGAGCGCTGATGGCCAGCCACCCATAAGGTATCCTACAAAGGTAGCGCTACTCGCTATCGGGCCTGGTGTAATCTGTCCCACGGCTATTGCATCTAGTAATTGTTGAAGGTTTAGCCAGCCAAGACGCACTACGAACTCAGCGTTAAAAAATGCGAAGAGCACATAGCCACTCCCATAGATAACTGCACCAATCTTAAGAAAGGTCAGGAATAAGGTCGTTTGGCTAAAGGGAACAACGCTGGCGGAGAGCATCGGCACAGGCAAACCAAGTAGCGGTGAGAGCGACAATATGGAGAATCTTCCCTTCCAGAGATGCCGCACGAAGTGAAAGAGCAATACCACTGCCGCCCCACCAAATAGGAGAGCAATCTCATTTAAGCCAAGGAAATAAAGCACAATTACGGCAAAACCAACCATGGCTGTTATTGTATCTTTAACCCCTTTCTTTCCCAAGTCCCATAGTGCCTGTACAATGATTCCAATGACAATGGGTTTCACGCCGTATAGCACCCAGCCTACCTCTGGTAGCGAACCGTACGTCACATATATCCAGGCCAAGACTAATGTTGCCAGCATCGCCGGAAGGATGAAGAGTAGTCCACTTACAACATAGCCAAGCCAGCCGGCTCTGATCAGTCCGAGATACAGTGCTATCTCAGTGGCATTCGGTCCAGGAATCAGGTTGGTAGCGCCGACAAGGTCGAGAAAGCTCTGGTCATCCAACCAGCGACGCTGCCTCACCGTCTCGCGCTGCATAATGGCGATGTAGGCAGCCGGGCCTCCAAAAGCCGTTGCCCCAATCCGCAGAAACACCAGTGCGACTTCTTTAAGATAAGTACGCTTCGGTATGGTTTTCACTCTTTCTGGAGAAAGTTTGATTGCCTCAATATCCTTAATTCAAGTCCTTAACAGGACAACAACACGGGGGCTTTCTTGATGTAACCTACTTTTTTTGTACGTCACAATTCTTGCAAGGATCCTCTTGCCCCTGTTCACCCAGGCTTAGAGTCTCTGATAGCAACCCTTGATAATGCTTCAGAGCGTCTGGGTCAACTGAATAGTGGACGTGATAGCCACGCCTTTCGCCCCGCACCAGACCGATTGATTTGAGTACCCTTAAATGCTGGGAAATGGCAGGCTGACTTACACTCAAGAGACCTACCAGTACATTTACACATAGAGCATCTGGTTCATGTTGTTGGCATAGCAGTTTCAGCAACTTGAGTCGTGTGGGGTCAGCAAGAGCGCTAAATAATGCAGCTTGTTCTTTAACCGTATCCTTCATAGTCCACCTCACTATAAGTCTATGTTTATAAGCTAATGTTGAGATTATAATATTACTAATAATCTCATTGAGTCAACCATGGACTTGGAGGAACCTGATATTTACCTGCTTTCTTACGATAAGGACAACCTTGTCTGGGCTTAAACTACTCAGTCTGGGCTTAAACTACTCATAGGATACTTGGGGGGGGAGCTATATAGGCGTGGAGCCAGACGTACCGGCCTGTGTCCATCCAAATCTCCTTTTAGGGGGCTTCGTTGTTTTTCTCATTTCTTTTTCTCTACCCTAGGGATGTTGATAAACGTGCTATTTCTTGATGTATCTCAATTTGTCTTTTTGTTGAGTGAGGTGGTGTTGAACATTTCATCAGAAAGTGACGCATTTGGAAAAATAGTGAGCGAACATTTGAGGTTAAATTAAAAATGTTGAATTTCGTAATAGGTGCCTGGGGAAAAAGGAATTATATCTCAGGGATATCACCCTCAGCAACCCGGCGGTGGTATTCCTCGATCGCGTCATCCCACTCCCGGATATCATCTTCTGGATAACTCTTCCTATTCGCCTCAACCATAAGTATCCCTGTCTTCTTAAAAGCGTATACATTCCAAGGTGCGGAACCTATCTTTTTCATCAAACCTACCATGACGTCTTTCATTTCTTCTTCATCAGCGTCAAATAGTTTCATATCGGGATGATTTTCCTTTAAATAAGATAGCCTTCTATCGAAAAACCTGTCCTGGATCATCTCAAATATGGTACGTTCATCCCATCCCCATAATAAAGGTAATTGCAAAACTGTAATGAGGAAGAAAGGAAGATAATTTACTAGTAGACGTGCAGCCAGGTTTGGCGGTTGATATCCTGATCCCATCAGTAACGCAATCAGACAGAAAAGTATACTCGAAACAAGTCCGATCTTTACCCACTTCCCCCTACTGATTAATAAACAACCTATCAGCACTTGAAGACACATTATTGACATAACAAAAATGGTCACGTGGTGCATAATAAGATTGTCCCACAAATTGGAAAAGACAGGAATGAGGGCTGTTTCGCCAACCCGTCGATATATTTCGGTATCGAAAAATCCCAGGAAAATGTGGACTGGCCAGCTTCCCAAAAATAATGAAGCTGTAAATGCGCGTATATAGGTTCTTATCATGGTGTTTTCCTCCTTTTTCATTAAACCGGATTTTTGCCATTTAATAGACTGACATTATTATCATGTAGTTCTACCTTCAATTTGAGTAATAAACGTTTGACTGTGGTGAAACTGGGACTAGCTCCGTATTCCTCGCGTAATACTCGGGCAATAGACCGATAACCATACCCGCGACGGTAGAGCTCAACCACTATTGGTTCGAGCTCAGGCGCAATCGCACGTGGACGTCCTGGTTTACGTTCTTTAGGAGGACTATTAACTTCAAATTCTGACCTATCTAGAATACTCATCTATACAAAATTCCTAGTGTCATAATAGTATTAAAATGCTTATCGTTCTCAGACGGGATTTTTGTTATCGTGTTCGTTCTTCCAGAGCTTTTCGTACCAAATCTTGTGTTCCTCACCTGCAATCTTGCGATACCTTGCCGTGGTGTTAAAGCTGGTGTGTCCAAGATGCTCTTGAAGCAGCCGCATACCTTCTCCGGAATCGTCAATTTTCATGGCGTGCACTGCAAAGGCGTCCCTCAGGCGGTGCGGGGAAATCCCTCGAGTCTTTCCAGTTTCAGGATTTACCAGGGTGGTAAGTCCGGCTTTCCGAGCGCAGTCACGGATTACCTGCCATGCCCTGTGTCTGTTAATCCCGAACAAATAATACTTGCCGTTGTGCAGAACAAGCCCGCCTTGTTCAATATATGTTTTTATCATGTCCAAACTTGCCGAATCTAATGGAAGCTGTCTTTGACGCCTTCGCTCTGATCGCTCTAGCGATGTCAGATCGCTTTTAACGCCGCATTCGGGACAGTACTCGTGTTTTAACCCGAGCTTATTGCTACAGTTCTGACAGTTTAAATAGACACGAGATTTCAGATGGACAATAGTAACCTTACCGGATTCAAAATCAATATTTTCTGTGGCAATTCCTAATAGTTCAGAGATTCGGCAACCAAGGTAGTAAAGAAGATGGATAAGGAGTTTATCCCTTATATTCGTTGCGGCATTTTCAATTACCTGTATTTGACCCGGAAAAAGGTACTCTTGTGTCATACCTACAACTCTCCATTGGAATCGGGCTCGGTGTTCCCATCTTTTTGCATGTCCTTAAAAGATGTTTCATCAGTTTTTCTAACATCTTTCATATATTTATCAGCTATAATACCGGCAAGCAGCATTAAGCTTTCTCTCCAAGGAAGCTGGCCTGCCGAACCGATATTATTGTCCTTACCCATCTTGACATCCAATAGTAGTTAAATTACTATATCTTTAGTATAAGACCTGATACTTATAATTTCATTCTTAATTGCTTAATTTTTACACAATAACAACATTAATAATACATATAATAGCTATCACGGAAACTAGATTAATGCGGTTTCGGAATCAGAAGGGAGAAAAACATGACACGTGGGAAAAAACCAGCGGTTGATTACTTAAAACGGCATGATTGGCTAGAACAGTATCGGCGTGGAAGCTCTCCTCCAACTATTGCCAAAAAAGACGGGTATGATGTTCGGACCGTTAGAAAGAATCTCGATATAGCCCAGCAAGAGCTTGAAGGCTCCGAAGCCCGCACCATGGTATATCGCGACGCTTTGCAAAAGCACTACGGTGACCTTTGTTCTTTTACAGAGAAGGTGGATGCTGCGGTAGCTAATGAACAACCTGTTAGCCAGAGCCTGAATGAGCGTATGTGGTCTGCTTTACATCAGCATATCCCAGCTAATCCTTTGTGGCGATTGTTGGGTAGATGGAACACGTTGCTTAAAGAATGCAGAGAGCAAAGAAACGAATTCAAAGTGCAAATCAAGCAAATACTGAGAAGTGATCGGGAAATTACTGAACGATTTTCTGGTCGTAACATACTCATCGAAGGGCTTGCCCAGGCGTTACTTTTCCAGGCTGTTCAGCAGGCTCGACAAGTACCAAACCTTGATGTGGTGAAAGATCTTAATATTGAATCAGTCGATAATCAAACATTAGGGAGATACGGTCCATTTGGTCTCGGACCAGTAGAGGAAAGCGAGCTTGATTCTATTCAGAAAATAATTCAGCGGTTGGAGATAGGCATTATTAACTTCGACGGATACGAAAAACTTAAACAGATTGAAACTGATTTACTCAATATTAAGAAGGAATTGCAGGATAATCTTGCTGTAATAATATTTAGAAGGATCGTACCAGGATCGTGCCGGTATTGTCCAATATAAAAAACATAGCTAGTAAGGAGGAATAAAATGAGAGTGGCACCTTACGCACGGGTATCAGACGATAGCCAGGATATGGTGTTGTCAATTGGAGCTCAACTGAGAGCACTGCGGGAATATGCAGAAAAGAATGGGCACACGATAGTGCGAGAGTTTGTCGATGAGGGAGAAAGCGGACGTACTGCCGCAAGGCCAGCTTTTCGCGAGATGATTGCTCTTGCTAAATCTAAAGAACCTCCATTCGATGCAATCCTCGTTTGGAAATTGAATCGTTTCTCGCGCAATCGGCTTGATTCCATCACGTACAAGGAATTGCTCAGACAGCGCGGAATACGCGTGATTTCCATTAACGAGCCGCTCGAGAAAAATCCCTCGGGTAAATTGCTCGAAGGCATTATCGAGAGTGTTGATGAGTTCTATAGTGCCAATCTAGGTGAGGACATAAAACGAGGAATAAGAGAAGCCTCAGAACTCGGATTCTATATTGGGAGCCGTCCCCCTGATGGGTATCACAAAATAAATGTCATGGATGGCGACAAAATCAGACACAAATTAGAACCTGACGCCGCTGACTCAAGATCAGTTCTGAATATAAGGCGAATATTCGCAATGGCGATAAAAGATATCGGCACGAAAGAAATCGCTAAAGCTCTTAACAAGGATGGTCTTTGTACCAGCAAAGGAGCGAAGTGGACCAAGACATATGTCCATAAAATACTTTCCAATGAAGCATATTGTGGTACTCTGCTGCTGAGGGGTAAATCGGAGCAATATGGAGGTGAAAACGACCAGAAACCAATCAGAAAAGAGAATGCGTGGCCAGCTATAATCGATAGAGAGACGTTCGATCTCGTACAAAAGAAAATGGCAGCTAGAAGGCCAGTTGCTGTTCATCCTCGTGTACTGCCAAGTTTCTATCTACTGAGTGGGCTTTTACATTGTTCTTGCGGCAGAGCAATGATCGGCCGGAGCGCCAAATCTCATAGATTTTATTACTATACCTGTAATCGGCGTTTCAAGCAGGGTGAGAACGATTGTGCAGCTAGGAGCCTGCCTAAACAGAAACTTGAAAACCTTGTCATCGAACATATCAAAGGTAAAATACTGAACAACGACATACTAGAGGAGCTCGTGGTTCAGGTTAACGAAGATCTTGACATAGCCAACGCCTCTTACAAAGAAAGACTCGATACAGTAGATACCGAACTCAGGGATGTGAATTCAAGGTTATTAAAACTCTATGATGTCCTTGAAACCAAGGTATTATCTTTGAGTGATTTAGCTCCTAGAATTAAGGAATTACGGAGTCGGCAGGATGAGCTATTAAAAATACGAGTTTTAGTCGAAGCCGACATGACCCTCCATGGCGTTCAGCATGTCAATATGGAACAAGTGAAGGAATATGCAAACGATTTACGAATTCTACTGACTGAGACTGATATTGCAAGAAGTAAAAGCTTTTTAAGATCGTTTATTCAGAAAATAGTAATTCACGGTGATCGGGGGACAATCTACTATAAACTTCCCATACCAGCAAGTTGGGAAGAGACTGAGGATGTGGTTCTGCCTACCGTACCCTTTGGTGGAGCTGAGGGGACTCGAACCCCTGACCCCTTCCTTGCAAAGGAAATGCTCTCCCAACTGAGCTACAGCCCCAAAATGCGTTGACCTGAAAAGACACTAACTGTATAATAATAACAACAAAATACTCCAGCTTTCAATCCGACCAAACACCTGCGCTTGGTCGGAATTATTTTATGCGACCGTATTATTATTTCTTCCGGTCATCTGATCGTTAAGCAAACTTGACCTGATTTAAATATTACTTCTCTGAAGGTCTATAACAATATGACAGGACTTGAAATCTTTTTTTTAGGAATCACCGGGCTGTTTGCCGGTATTTTCGGCACGATGATCGGCATCGGAGGCGGCATTTTTTTTGTTCCTATTTTTGTTCTCGTATTCCATTTTACTCCCCAGCAGGCTATCGGGACGTCCCTCGCCGCCGTCTTTTTCAACGCCTTTTCCGGAAGCCTTGCATACATACGACAAAAGAGAGTTGATATTAAATCGGGATGGAAATTTGCCGCCGCAACTTTACCTGGCGCTTTCCTGGGAGCCTGGCTTGTTCGTTATTTTACTGATTATATAATGGAATTGGTCTTTGGAAGCGTCATGATTCTAATGGCGCTTTTCATTATTTTGCGTAAAGATACTCCTGCGATACACACTGAAAATATTCACCACTCACGTAAAATCATTGATTCTCAAAATGACATTTTTGAATACACTCCTAAAGAAGGACTCGGAATAGCCATTAGTTTTGCCGTAGGGATAATTTCCAGTTTACTTGGTATTGGCGGAGGTATTATTCACGTACCTGTACTTATCTACCTGCTTGGGTTTCCTGTCCATATAGCCACCGCGACCTCTCATTTTGTCCTTGCAATCTCAACATTTTCCGGCAGCATCACTCACCTGACCCTTGGAAATATACTGTATATCCCGGCGTTAGTCGTTGGACTCTGCGCGGTTGCTGGAGCTCAAATCGGAGCCATGCTATCACGCCGGGTTAAAGGGTTAATGATTGCCCGGCTGCTTGCAGTTGCTCTTATTTTAGTGGGTGTGCGTTTACTATTAAAAGCGCTGGGTGTAATATAAAAATAAATCAAACATTGAACAGGAAGGTTATCACATCTCCATCCCTTACAATGTAAGTTTTGCCTTCCATGCGCAACATACCTTTTCTTCGAGCTTCCGCTAAACTACCGCATTGAACCAGGTCATTATACGAAATCACTTCCGCCCTTATAAAACCGCGTTCCATATCGGTGTGAATCTTACCCGCGGCTTTTATGGCATCTGTACCTGCCTGGATAGGCCAGGCTCTCACCTCGCCGGATGCAATTGTGAAGAATGATATTAAACCCATTAGCTCGTAGGAGAGTGCCACAACGCGGTCAGAACCTGATTGTTTTAACCCATAACTGTCGCGCATTTCAGCAGCCTCATCAGGGGCTAATTGAGTTAACTCCGATTCCAATTTTCCGCAAAGTGTGATGACTCGCGAGGCTGAGCTTGCGTGCTGGGCATTTAATTTCACTTCAAGTTCTTGCGATTCACCTAATTGATCTTCCCCGATGTTGACCACAATCAGTAGAGGTTTGGCTGTAAGAAATTGGAAGTTACTTATAATTTTGCTTTCTTCAGGCGTTAATTTAACTTCACGGACGGGAGTATCCTTTTCGAGTTCAGCCTTAAGTTTTAATAAAGTGTCCTGTTCTTTCTGGTGAGTTTGACGCTCGGCTGGTTTCGCTGCCTTAAGCGATTCCTGCAACCGCTCTAATCTCCGTTCCAAAATCATCAAATCGGAGAAGGCAAGTTCCAGGTTCATCGCAGCTATGTCGCGCTCAACGTTTATGTTGCCCTCCGGATGTGGAATGCTCTCATCTTTGAAAGCTCGTACTGCATTGATGATGGCGCCAGCGCTGCTGACCGTGTTAAGCAGCTGCCCTCCGATTCCTTTATCCTTGACCAGTCCTTTGATAGATGCCCCGATATCACTATAAGTGATCGAGATAGGAACGGTACGCTTGGGCTGAAGGAGTTTAGTGAGAATCTCAAGTCGAGGATCTGATACCCTGGCAGTGCCGATATGCACTCCCGCTGACTGGGAGCGTCCTTTATCACTGACTGCTCCCACCGTTAGAGCATTGAAAACAGTGGTTCGTCCGCTTTGCTCTAGTCCAATTATACCTATTTCAATATTCATAACCGACCGTACTTTATGTTAAGTCGATGGGTGTTTCTTGCTTATTCTACACTCTCGCTGTGAGGTCTTCAATAGGTACTATTGACACTCCAACTCAATGAATCTACAATCAAGAGTAGGCAAAAACCATTCAGTAGAGGTTGTATTAATGATTTGCCCGACGTGTAAACATCCGATGTTCGTCGTAGAGTACAATAAGATAGAGCTGGACTACTGTAATAACTGCCAGGGGGTCTGGTTCGATTCCGGAGAGCTTGAACTGATGCTTGGATCCGTTGGCATGGGAGAAACGAGATCCATGCTCGATGACCTGCTCAAAGCTCCACCAGCTTCAACCGATGAGAAGAAACGAAAATGTCCTATTTGCCGCCGGACGATGAATAAAGTAAACATCGGTGGGTCAGAACACGTCGTGATTGATACCTGCAGTAGACAAGATGGGGTCTGGTTTGACGGCGGTGAAGTCGATCATTTGATTAAATTCCTATCGAACAAAGCTCCAGATAAATCACATACAAGTAGAGTGTTTCATTTCTTGAAAGAGGTCTTCCAGGCTAAGTAATTTTATTTTATTTGGTTGGAAAGTTTTTATCTATTAGTGAAAGGGAGGTAATTAATATGTGGATTGCCCTTGGGATAATCATTGGTATCGTGCTTATTGTTCTATTCGGAATCTGGGGAACCTATAACGTTTTAGTTAGAGCGCGCATTGCAGTTAAAAATGCCTGGGCTCAAATTGATGTGCAGCTCAAGCGAAGGTGGGATCTCATCCCGAACCTGGTAGAGACAGTCAAGGGTTACAAGAATTTTGAACGAGAAACTCTTGAAGCCGTCACAAAAGCCAGGACTGCTGCCCAGGGAGCCGCAAATGCCCCCGTTGGTGAAAGGTCAAAGGTTGAAGGCGAACTATCTGCCGCCCTTGGACGCTTAATGGTAGTCGTAGAAAGATACCCCGAATTGAAAGCCAACCAGAATTTCCTGGCTCTCCAGGAAGAACTGACAAGCACTGAGAATAGAATCAGCTTCTCGAGACAAGCGTACAATGATTCTGTTCTCCAATATAACAATAAAACACAGCAATTCCCTTCTAACATTATTGCAGGAATGTTTAATTTCAAGAAAGAACAGGAATTCCTGCAAGCAACCGAATCGGAAGCTGAGAGAAAAGCACCGAAGGTGAGTTTTTAAAAAAATTACAAGAGACAAGGTTCAATAACCAAACAATAACTAATTACCAAATTAAAAATTTAGCTCGGTCTTTTAAATATAGAAATTTGTCTGTAATTTGTTTCATGGTTATTGATTCTTCAGAAACTTTAGGTCAAGGCGATGTGGGAACAGATACGTTCTAATCGAATACGTTCTATCGTATTAGTAGCCGTCATGGGTGCATTTTTGATAGGACTGGGATGGCTTCTGGGCTTTTCCATTGCCAACAATGGCATTGCCGGCGTAATAATTGCCCTGGTTGTTTATGGTTTGTTGAACCTGGTCGCTTATTTCCAGGGCGATAGTATATTGCTTGGCGTTGCGGGCGCACGAAAAATTAAACGAGAGGACCACCCACGACTTTATAATGTGGTCGAGGAAATGAAGATCGCCTCCGGACTGGAGAAAATGCCGGACGTCTATATTATCGATGACAACGCGTTAAACGCTTTCGCGACTGGAAGAGATATCAATCACGCCTCGGTTGCCATTACGTCTGGACTGTTGCAGAAGTTGAACCGTGATGAGCTGCAGGGTGTCATTGCCCATGAAATCGGGCATGTTAAGAACCGCGATGTCCTCTTAATGGCATTGTGCAGTGTGCTTTTGGGGACGATCGTAATTCTTTCATATTACGGTTCTCGAGTGATGCTATTCGGAGGCATGAGCGGCGGCTCACGACGCAGCTCCAAGAGCGGTGGCGGAGGCGGTGGGGCAGCGATTATTGTGGTACTGGCGTTACTTCTGGCGATCTTAGCTCCAATCTTTGCCCAACTTATTTATCTCGCTATCTCGCGCCGGCGCGAATATCTAGCGGATGCGTCTTCAGCAATTTATACCCGTTATCCGGAAGGTCTGGCATCCGCCCTGGAAAAATTGTCATCATCTAACGAGCCTGTAAAAAGCGCCAACCAGGCGACTGCCCCCATGTACATCGTAAATCCATTTAAAAAAGCTGGACTGCGTGCTAGCGACTGGACAAGCACACATCCCCCAATACAGGAACGCATCCGCATTTTACGAGCGATGGCGGGCAACGTTTCACCTGCCGCTTACGACCAGGCTTACAGGAGTGTAAAAGGCTCCGGGATCGGTTTATCGACATCAAAAGCTGCTCCGTTGGTCGGAGCCGTAGGTATTCGTCCGCCCAGTACTGATACAACTCCGATAGAACCAGCCACCGAAAATGTCAACCGGGCACGAGAAGTCTCGGACATGATGTATAAACTCGATAACTACCGTGTTATCGACTGTGAATGCGGTACCCGATTGAAAGTACCGCCATCATTACGCGGCAAGACAATCAGGTGTCCGCACTGTGGTCGGCTCCACCAAGCTTAAGGTTGGCTGGCTGCCCTATTAAATACTCAACTTCATAAAGACAAACCATGTTCCGATACTACAATTTGCGGCCCTAGCCCTTTTGTGCGTAAACGAGTACAATAATTGAAACAATGAGCACGATTAGGGAAAACACCGAACGAATTCTAAAGGAGCTGCCTTCAGACGTGCAGCTTGTCATTGCCGGTAAAGGTCGGTCGATTCCCGAACTGATGGAAGCTATCGAAGGCGGAGCGAAAATTATTGGAGAGAACTATGTGCAGGATACTGAAATAGCTTATGCAGCAATCGGCAATAGGGTTGATTGGCATTTTATAGGGCATTTACAGAAAAACAAGGTAAAAAGAGCAGTAGAATTGTCCGATATGATAGAGACCGTCGATTCAGCGGAACTCGCACGCGAGATAAACAAGCGCTCTGCAGCGATTAACAAAATCATGCCTGTGTTGATTGAAGTAAATAGCGCTCGTGAAGCGAACAAGTCCGGCGTACTGCCCGAAAATATTATAGCGCTCGCTGGGGAAATCACACAATTACCCAATATCAGGCTAACAGGATTAATGACAATGGGGGCTTCGTCCAGCGATCCGGAAGCAGTGCGTCAATACTTCGCACTGACCAGAAAGCTCTTTGAAGAATTGAAACATTCGAATCTCGCGAATGTTGAAATGAAGTATTTGTCGATGGGCATGACTGACTCTTATCATATTGCTCTTCAAGAAGGTGCCAATATTGTGAGAATTGGGACCGGAATTTTTATAAGTGAATAGTCAAAGGTTTAACCTTAAAACCGAAACTAAGATTTATAGCTTGCTATATTTCATCCTTCAGTTTTTGTTTTTTAACTCTGGCTTTGAGTTTTGAGTCTTGAATTTTTAGTAATCTACGGCACTAGCATCCAAATCTCATCCCGCTCTATAATGAGGGTGTAGGAGATTAATATTATGGTATCTGAAAAACAAATCCGTAGTGCCCTCGAAAAAGTCATCATCCCTGAAGTTGAACGCAGCCTTATTGACCTGAACCTGGTTAAGAAAATCACTATTAATGAAAGCAAAGTTGAAATCACGCTTTCCGCAACGGCAATAGGACCGGATGTGCAGGAATATGTCACCGCCGGTGTCCAGGCTGCGATGAAACCGTTAAAAATAAACGACGTTAGAGTTGAATATGTAGAGGCTAAGCCCTCTGAGGTTAACGATATCAAACACGTGATCGCCGTCATGAGCGGTAAAGGCGGAGTTGGCAAATCTGCTGTCACCTCACTTCTAGCTATCGCACTCCAACGCCAGGGTAAAAGCGTTGGAATTATCGACGCCGATATTACCGGCAGCAGTATCCCGCGAATGTTCGGGATAAAAAGAAGGCCTCTCGGCTCCGAAACTGGGATCATGCCGGTAGCCACTGACTCTGGAATCTCTGTCATGTCGATGAACCTGCTTATTCCTGCTGAAGATAGCGCTGTCATCTGGCGAGCGCCGCTGCTTTCCAGCGCCATTACCCAGTTCTGGACGGACGTTCTCTGGGGCAAACTCGATTACTTGCTCATCGACCTGCCGCCGGGGACAGCAGATGCCCCTTTGACCGTGTTCCAATCGATTCCGGTGACAGGTGTAATATTGGTCTTCACTCCACAGGGTTTGGTGGAGATGATAGTCAGAAAAGCTGTCAACATGGCGCAGAAAATGGAGAAAACCATTCTTGGCGTCGTGGAAAATATGAGCTACTTCTATGTGAAGGAGCTTGATCGTAAGTACGAACTTTTTGGTCAGAGCAAAGGTAAATTAATGTCTGAAGCCACACAATCACCGCTGCTTGCCACTTTACCCATTGACCCTGAACTTGCCCGCCTCTGCGACGAAGGCGAGATCGAAAAATATAATAGTCCGGTTGTCGACGAGCTTGGAAAAGCGGTCGTTCAAGCTGTCAAAAAAACTGAGGCGAAATCCAAATGAACGAACCACTTGATGAAATCCAAAAGCAGATCTTCGGAAACCTGCGAGAAGTCTATTCCGAAACGACGACCGACCATGTCCTGCGACCGCGAAACGTCGGAAGTCTGAATAATCCGGATGGGTATGCCAGCCTTCATAGCAACTGCGGTGAAAACATGCAAATATGGCTGAAGTTGCGTGATAATCGCATCAATGAAATAGGTTACTGGACCGACGGCTGTGCCGCTACCATTGCTGCTGGCAGCATGGTCACCGAACTGGTAAAACGTAAAACAGTCAATGAAGCTTTGACAATTTCCGCGCGTGAACTGGCAGACGCGCTGGAGGACTTGCCCGAAGGTAATTTCCACTGTGCTGACCTGGCGGTTAATACTTTAAAAGCAACTCTCAGGGATTGTCTCGCAATGCAAAGAGAACCCTGGAAAAAAGCATACCGCACCCACTAACAACAAATCGGAGGTGACCCATGGCGCCAATTGTTTCTATCGTCGGCAGGTCAAAATCAGGAAAGACAACACTTCTTGAAAATCTCATCGTCGAGTTAAAAAAACGCGGCTACAGGGTGGGTACGATGAAACACACGCCGCTTGGAATGACATGGAGTGACGATGATAAGGACAGCCAGCGTCATATCAAAGCCGGCAGTGAAGCAACCATCATGGTTGCGCCGGACAAACTCGTCCTGATTAAACCAGTTACCGAAGCTCCAGGTCTTGAAGAAGTCGCCCGCCTTTTCGGTGAAGATTGCGATATCATTCTCGCCGAAGGTTTCAAGCAGGGCGATGCACCAAAAATCGAAGTCCACCGTCGTGGTGTTGCCACTCCTCTCAAAGATGTGAAGAAACTATTCGCCATCGCCACTGATGAAAAATTGGATAGTAAAGTCAGACAGTTTGGACTGGATGATATAAAGGGAATCGCCAACCTGATCGAGGAAGGTTTCATCAAACCGCAGAAAGAACGCCTTCTTTTTTACGTGAATGACGAGTCAATCCCTCTCAGTGCCTTCCCACGGGATATCATTACGAATGTATTGTTGGGGATTGCCAATAGTCTGAAGGGTGTAGGTATAATAAAGACCCTGAAAATCTTTCTCAAACGTGATGTGTAATGACCTCGCACGAAGACTACGCATCGAAAGTGCTGGCAGAGACCGCCCGCATCACCCGTGTCACCAAAGCTGGTGAAAAGACCGGCCGCGTCCTCATGGTCACGGGACGAGGCGGCACCGGTAAATCGACGTTTACAGCACTTGCCAGCCGGTTTCTCAAACCACCTCTCTTACTCTGTGATATTGATCCCGACCAGAGCCTCGGAGCCATGCTTGGAGTCGATGTTGAAGCAACGCAAATTAAGACGGAAATCGGGCGGGAAGTACCGCTTAAAACCATCTCCGACCTTACTAGCGATATCGAAGATGAAGATGCATTGATGGAATTGGGGGGAGGTGATTTAACAACGAAACTTCCCATGCTCCTGCAGTGGTATGCACAGTACCGGTCCGAACGATTCGATCTAATTTCGCTGGGTCCAAAATGGACTGAAGGCGATTACCGTTCTGCCAATTTCCTCTTTGAATTCATTGTACCGAACCTGGGAAAAGAATACGCGCATATTGTCATCGATTCACCGGCTGGGTTGGAACACCTCAACCGTCGCGTGGTTGGCAAAGTTAATGATTTGTTCGTAGTAGTCGATCCCTCGGCTAAGTCTCTTAAGCACATCGAGCGTGTGAAAAAGATTACAAGGCAGGTCGGGATTAAATATGAGCAACTCTATATCATTGGCAACCACGAATTTGATAAACCAGCCGAGGCAATTTTCACGGGTGCCGGAAATTTCCTGGGCAGCATGGCGTTTGACGCTCATGTCCGCGAATATAACCTTAAAGGAAAGTCACTTTGGGAGCTGCCGATAGATTCCCCTGCGTGCGTTTCGGTCAGAGACATATTAGAACAGGCTTGCATTAAGGTACAATAACATTCCTATTTCTTTGCTATTTGTTACTTGAGACTTACTACTTTTCATCCATTCTCCCCATATCCGCTAAAAAGCGCAAGCAAAAGTCCTCTGAGCTAGTTCAGATAGATCCCGTACACTACAATAGTAAGGTATGAGGATAAGAAGTGTCTTAGCCCCGGGTAGCATCAAAGTTGGTCGGAGGATAGCCGACCTCTCGCCTGAAGCCAACAAACGG
>Ga0315281_10000580_pt1 | contig 51198 bp, 47 predicted proteins | sample YL17G07_0_MG_FD_204540 | JGI IMG/M metagenome (GOLD analysis project Ga0315281, IMG submission 204540) | Sediment microbial communities from Yellowstone Lake, YNP, Wyoming, USA - YL17G07_0 | ecosystem: Environmental > Aquatic > Freshwater > Lake > Sediment | place: USA: Wyoming | collected...
ATCTCCCGGTCGAGCCGCTCGGGGTCCTCGCCCGACACGGCGATCAGATGGCGCGCCTCGGCCTGCCCCATGGCGAGGCGATGACTCGCGGCTTGCCTGCGCACCCAGCCGGCGCGCTCCGCCCTCTTGGGCACGGCGAACGAGAGCACGCGCTCGTTCCCCTGCTTGACGCCACCCAGAGCCTTGACCAGCGCGTCGTCCTTGCCGAAGGTCTCACCCTCGACCGCCACGACCGTGTCCGGCATCGGGTCTCTGGCGTAGGCGACGATCGCCTGACGGTCCTTGGCCTTCCAGCGGTGCCCGTTGGCGACGAGGATCAGGCGCGTGCCGAGCGCGAAGCTCGGCGTGGACGCGGCCTCGATCACAGCGGAGGCCGGATCGTGCTCCGCGTCGAACGTGGCGACGTTCAGGTCGCTGCCCGAATCGGCGACGACGCGGCGGCGCAGCCGCGCGACGGCGAGCCGGACCTTGGGCCGGTCGTCGCCGAAGATCAGGTAGGCGGGCTTGAGGGGGGTGCGCTCGGCCATGGTCGGCCGAAGGATAGCACGGCCGCGGCGCGGCTCACGGCCCGGACGTCACCACCGCCAGAGTGCCCTCGCGCGCGCTGACGATCACGTCGCCCGCCTGATCGGTGCGCAGGCACGGCACGTGCAGGCCCGCCAGCAGCGCGAGCATCTCGGGCGTCGGGTGCCCGAACCGGTTCGGGCCGACCGAGACCACGGCGAGCGAGGGACCGAGGTCTTGGAGCAGATCGGCGTCGACGCCGCCGCGGCTCCCGTGGTGCGGCAGTTCGACCACGTCGCAGGGCGGAAGATCCAGGGCGGTGAGCACGTCGCCCTCGGCGTCGCCGGGTACGAGCAGACGGCGGGCGCCGATCTCGACCAGCACGACGAGCGCGCAGTCGTTCTCACTCTGGTTGCCGGACTCGCCCGGCGGTGGCCGTGTCGGCAGCACCCGCACCTTCCATCCGTCGCCGGCCAGGACCAGCGGTGTCGAGCACGCCGACACCTGGACGCCGGCGTCCGCGAGGTCGCCGGCAATCGTCTGCAGCGCCGGCGAGGGCGTCTCGGGGGACGGCAGCAGCGCCGCGCCGACCGGGAGGCGGGCGACGACATCGGCCAGTCCGGCGACGTGGTCGGCGTGGCCGTGCGAGAGGATGACCAGGTCGACACGTCGCACGCCGAGGCGCTTGAGACGCAGGCCCAGGGGCTCGGGTCCGGCGTCGACGAGCACCGTCGGCCCGTTCGGCACCTGCAGCAACGTCGCGGCGCCCTCGCCGACCGAGAGATACCGCACGGTCGGCGCGTTCGGCGCCGCCGGCGCGACGGGCGCCATCATCAGCGCCGCGGCGACGAGGCTTGCCGTGACCAGCGCCAGGCGCGACCGCCGTTGCCCTTGAGTGACGTAGGCGCGCAGGTCCGTGCCCTCGCGGCCGGCCATCAGACGCAGGACGGCCAGCTCGGAGACCGCGGCGCCGCAGAGCAGCAGGGCGAGCGTGGGTCCCTGCCACTCGTACACGGCGAACGAAAGCCGGCCGAAGAACCGGGCGACCTCGAGAAGGAAGCCGATGAACAGACCGGCGAGCAGGTTGAGCGGGAGGGCAAGCCAGCGCGCGACGAAGCCTGCCAACAGCGAGAGCATGCCGAGGAACATGATCGGCCCGAGGACGAACCCTCCGGCGACGTTGGCCGCCACCGACACCACCGACGCGGAACCGAACGTGAGCATCGAGACCGGAGCGGTGGCGATACTCGCCGCCGTCGTCACGCCGGCCTGCTCGGCGAGCGCTTCGGGCAGGAAGCGCAAGGCGCGCGCGAGCGGCCTCGACAGGAGGAGCAGGCCGGCCACGGCGGCGAAAGAGAGCTGGAAGCTCACGTCGAACAGGTTGTTCGGATTGACGGTAAGAAGCCAAGCGCCGGGGATGAGGAACATGAGCCACCCGTCGGTGGGACGCGACGCCATGACCGCGAGCAGGCCGGCGATGCCGGCAATGCCCGCGCGCACGATCGACGGCGAAGCCCCGGTGAGGAGCACGTAGGTGACGACGATCGGCAGCAGCGCCAGGGTGCGCGCCAGCCGCGGGACCCCGAAGAGCATGAACGCGAACGACCACATCGTGCAGAGGAGCACGACGTTCTCTCCCGACACGGCCATGATGTGCAGCAGCCCGCTCCGCCGGAAGTCGTCGATAACCTGGCTTGACACGCCTTCGTCGTCTCCCAGCACCATGCCCTGGAGGACGTCGCCGACCGGCGCGTGCAGCCCCACCGCGAGGTGGCTGCGCGAGGCGAGCCGAAGCCGATCGACCGTACCCTGGACTCCGTCACGCCGGCCGACGAGGCGCAGGTCGTCGAGCGCCGCGGCGAGCACGACGTGCTCGCCGCGGCGCTCGAGGTAGCGGCCGTAGTCGAAGCCGCCGCCCTCCGGCGCCGCCGGAAGCGCCTCCACCCGGACCCGGTCGAGGGCGAGCAGCGCCCCTTCCGTGAGCGCCCCGACGTGGTCGATGGCGATCGCCGCCTTGTCGTCGAGGCGCAAGCCAAGGTGAGCGGGCTCGTCGACCTTCTGGCCGTCGACGGCCGTGACGCGCAGCACGAGATCGAGCTCGTCGTCGCGCTGCGTGGGCAGGTCGACCAGGGTGGCGCGCAGGGCGACGGACTCACCGATGCGCTCGGCGAGCCGGGAGCCGCCAAGGGAGCCCAAGCGCGCGACACCGACGGTCAAGCCCGCGACGACGAGCACCGTGCACAGGGCCGCGGGCAGGATGGCTCGAGACAGGGCCCCGCGCGTGCCTTGGCGCGCGGCGCTCTCGCCGGCTCGTGCCGTCGCCAGCGTGGCCAGGGCACCCGCCGCGAGCAGCGCCGCGAGTGCCCACGGCGCCGGCCTAACGACGAGGGCCAGGCACAGCCCCGCGCAGTACCCGGCGAGCAGGACGTGCGGCGGCGCGAAGCGGCGCACGAGCCCTCAGATCGTGATGCAGTCTTTGACGGCGGCGAACTTCGCGTCGCCGATACCCGGTACGTCCATGAGCTGCTCGATGCTCGTGAACCCGCCGTTCGCGGCGCGGTAGTCGAGGATCTTCTGCGCCGTCGACGGCCCGACGCCGGAGAGGGTCTCGAGCTCCTCCAGCGAGGCGGTGTTGAGGTTGACCAGGGTACCGGCAGTGGCGCCCGGCGCGGTCGCCCCCCCGGCCGCCGCTGAGGCAGACGGGACCGCCGCGCTCGCGCCGCTCGCGGCGCGCTCCGGAACGACGATCTGCTGGCCGTCACCGACCTTGGCCGCCAGGTTGACGGCGGAGAGCTCAGCCTTGTCCGTGGGGCCGCCGGCCAGCTCCAGCGCGTCGCCGACGCGCGCCCCGGCCGGCAGGTGCACGACGCCCGGCCGGCGCACGGCGCCACACACGTAGACCACGAGCTCGGCGGGTCCGCCGGCGTCGGCCGACGCCTGAGGCGACGGGCTCGCCGCCGACAGGACGAGCGCCGGCGCCGTACCCGCCCCGGCACTGCGAGGCAGGAGCAGATACCTCACCCCAAGCGCGGCGATGACGATCGCCAGGGCGACGTAAGCGTAGATCTGACGACGGGCGAGCTGCACGGTCACCTCCGCTGCGGTCTGTGTCGCGCCGGCCACGACGGGCCGGCCGGCGGGTCTCGCTGTCAGCGTAGGGACTGTGCACGGGGCCGTCTTCCCCCCTGGGAGGGGAGACGGATGGGTGACGTTCGGCCGCCCACGAAGGCGGTCAGACGACGCTTGCGGATCGAGTGCAGGGCGGCGGCGCCCGGGAGCTACCTCACCACGAAGTTGACGAGCTTGCCGGGGACGTAGACCTCCTTGACGACCCGCTTGTCCTCGAGGAAGCGCCGCGTGTTGGCCCCGTCGCGGGCCTCGGCGAGCACGTCGTCCTTCTCGGCGTCGACGGCGACCGACAGGCGGTCGCGCACCTTGCCGTTCACCTGGACGACCACGGTCACGACCTCGTCGGCGGCGAGCTCCTCGTCCCAGGACGGCCAAGAGGTGTCGAGCACGGAGCTCTCGCCGCCGAACTGCTCGTGCACCTCCTCGGCCACGTGCGGCGCCATCGGCGCGAGCAGCAGCGTGAACGTGCCGAGCAGCTCGCGCCACTGCGCCGGGCCGAGCGCGCCGCGAGAGTTGGCCCATACGTCGAGCGCCTCGTTCTGCAGCTCCATCATCGCCGACACGGCGGTGTTGAAGCGGAAGGACTCCACGTCGCGCGTGACCTTGCGGATGGTCTTGTGGAGCGTGCGCAGGAGGGCGCGCCCCCGCTCGGCCTCGGCCTCGCCCTCCGCCGCCGCTACCCCGCTCCCCTGAGCCTCGAGCAGCTCGCCGGCGAGGTTCCAGTAGCGCCCCAAGAAGCGCGAGCACCCCTGGACGCCGCGGTCGCTCCAGGCCACGCTCTGCTCGAAAGGGGCGATGAAGAGCTCGTAGACGCGCAGGGCGTCGGCCCCGTAGCGCTCGACCACGCTGTCGGGCGTCACCACGTTGCCCTTCGACTTGCTCATCTTCTGGCCGTCCTCGGCCTGGATCATCCCCTGGTTGCGCAGCGTCGCGTACGGCTCGCCGAAGCCCACGTGACCGGCGTCCTGCAGCACCTTGCAGAAGAAGCGCGCGTAGAGCAGATGCATGACGGCGTGCTCGGCACCCCCCACGTAGAGGTCTACCGGCAGCCAGTAGTCGACCTTGTCGCGCTCGAAGGCCGCCGTGTCGTCGTGCGGCGAGGCGTAGCGCAGGTGGTACCACGAGGAGCACACGAACGTGTCCATCGTGTCGGTCTCGCGGCGCCCCGGGCCGCCGCACCGCGGGCAGGTCGTGTTCACGAACTCGGGGCTGCGCGCCAGCGGCGACTGGCCGTCGTCGGTGGGATGGAAGTCCTCGAGGTCGGGGAGCAGCACGGGCAGCTGGTCGGCGGGCACGGGGACGGGCCCGCAGACGTCGCAGTGGACGATCGGGATCGGCGCCCCCCAGTAGCGCTGCCGGCTGATCAGCCAGTCGCGCAGCTTGAAGTTGACCTTGCGCCGGGCGAGGCCGCGCTCGCCGAGCCAGTCGACGACGGCGGCGAAGGCCTCGCCCGGCGCCGCCAGCCCGTCGAAGCGCCCCGAGTTCACCATGACGCCGTCGCCGGCGTAGGCCTCGGCCAGCGTCCCCTGGGCGCCGGACGGCGGAGCGATGACTTCGACGATCGGCAACTCGAAGAAGGTCGCGAACTGGAAGTCGCGCTCGTCGTGCGCCGGGACCGCCATGATGGCGCCCGTCCCGTAGCCCATGAGGACGTAGTCGCTGATCCAGATCGGGACCTGCGCCCCGTTCACGGGGTTGACGGCGTAGGCGCCGATGAAGACGCCCGTCTTCTCCTTCTCGGTCGAGAGGCGCTCGATCTCGGACTGCCGCCGCGCCTGGTCCTGATAGGCGGTCACCTCGTCTCGACGCCCGGGGCTCGTCAGCTCGTCGACCAGGGGGTGTTCCGGGGCGAGCACCATGTACGTGGCTCCGAACAGCGTGTCCGGCCGGGTCGTGAAGACGGTGAGAGGCTCGTCGCGGCCGGGCAGCGCGAAGTCGACCTCCGCCCCTTCGCTGCGCCCGATCCAGTTGGTCTGCATGAGCTTGACCTGCTCGGGCCACTCGATCGCCGCGAGGTCGTCGAGCAGACGCTGGGCGTACTCGGTGATGCGGAAGTACCACTGCTCGAGATCCTTCTTGGTGACGTCGCTGCCGCAGCGCCAGCAGCGGCCCTGCTCGACCTGCTCGTTGGCGAGGATCGTCTTGCAGCTCGGGCACCACCATTGCTGCCCCGTCCCTCGGTAGGCCAGCCCGCGCTCGTGCATGAGCAGGAAGAACCACTGCGTCCAGCGGTAGTAGTCAGGCTGGCTGCTGGTGATCTCGCGCGACCAGTCGAACGACAGGCCGATCATGTCCATCTGGCGGTGGTAGTTGGCGATGTTGCGCGCCGTCGTCTCCCGCGGGTGGACGCCCAGTTTCAGGGCGTAGTTCTCGGCCGGCAGGCCGAAAGCGTCCCAGCCCATCGGGTGCAGGACGTTGCGCCCGCGCATGCGGAAGTAGCGCGACACGACGTCGGTGGGCACGTAATTGCGGCAATGGCCGACCGAGAGGCCGTCGCCGGAGGGGTACGGGAAGAAGTCGAGGCAGTAGAACTTGGGCTTGTCAGACGCGTCGGGCGTGCGGTACGCGGCACGCTCCTTCCAGAGGCGCTGCCACTTGGCCTCGATGTGCTGCGGGTCGTAGTGGCGGTCCATGCGCTCCTCTCTCGCGGCGAGGGTCTGCGGCGAGCCGCCCGCGCCGCGGGCGGCTCGCCGGTGCGCAGTATACGTCACCGGCAGGCTCGCGGCCGACCGCGCCGTCTCACTCCGCCATCGGCAGGTACTCGACCCGCGAGCGTCCGTCGATCGAGTAGGCGAGCGTGGTGATTGCCACCAGGTCTCCGCCGTCGTCGCGGGCGTAGTCGAGCAGCACGAAGGTGTACCAATCCCCGCGCTGCGCCCCGATCTGCTCGTACCCGGAGGCGCCTCCGGTGCCGGCGTCGATGAGCACGACAGGCCCGTCGTGCGTGATCGCCGGGACGTGGTCGTTGCCGTAGACGACGGTCAGCGGGACGCCGGTGTCGCGTGCCCAGTCGACGACCCCCTGCGCCTGACGGGCGTCGTGTACGGCCAGGATGTCGGGCGTCTCGGCGAGCGCCTGGACCTCCCCGGTCAGCCGCGCCGACTGCGCCGCGAGCGCCGCGACGTCCGACTCGACAGCCGGGTCGTAGGCGAGCGGGTCGCTGACGCCGTACAAGGTGACGCCGCCCACCTCGGCGTGCGCGTACTCGAGCACGACGTAGCCCGCCTTCGCGAACACCTTCATCGCCGGCGCGTCCTCGTGATTGCCACCGACCATGAACACGGGGGCGCCGGACGACTCGAACCGGTCGACGAACCACTGCGCCTCGAGACTCGTCCCGACGTTGGTCATGTCTCCGGCCAGCAGGACGGCGTCGACCGCCGACCCGTCTCCGGCCGCCAGTCGCGAGGCGAGACGGGCGCCGTACGCGTTCAGGTGCACGTCGCTGACGACGAGCAGCCGCGTGACGTGCTCGCGCGCCGGGCGCGACCCGGCGCTCGCGAGCTGCGCGGCGACGATCTCGAGACCGTCGACGTAAGCCTGGAGACGCTCCATACCGCCGCCGCCTGTCGCCTGCAGGCGCCGGACCAGCGGCAGCAGACGGGGCACGTTCTCGGCCAGACCGCTGTACTCGACGTCGGGCGACTCATCCACCGTGGCGAGCACCGCGCCGGTGGCGAGCCCAGCGAGCGCGGCCGCGGTCACCAGCCCGAGCACCGCGCCCACGGCCAGGTCCTGCCACCGGCGCCGAACGCCGCCGGCGATCAGCGTGCCCGCCGCGGCCCCGAGCAGCAGAAGCGGCGCGAGACGACTCCAGAGGAAGCGCGTGAACGCGTCCCGGGCGCTCTTCTGGGCGGCCGGCAGTTTCTCGACGACCTGCTCCGCTTCCTGCAGCGACGTCACGTCGCCGGAAACGCGATAGTCCACGACCAGGTCGACGGGGGCGCGGTGGGTGCGCAGGGCCAGCACCCCGGCAGGGCCGAGGGGAAGCACCAGGCGCCCTCCCGGCCAGGCGGGATCCAGCGAGAAGTCCACGGTGCCCGTCGGGACGCGGTAGCTGGCCGGCGCGAGCAGGGCTGCGCTGGCGACCACGACGAGCGCCACCAGCGCCGCCGGCATGGCGAGCCTGAGCGTCCACCCTCGGCGCCGCTCGCGCCGGTCGCCTGTCGGAGGCGTGGCATCCATGTCCCCATTGTAGGCCCGCGGCGCGACCGCCACGGGACGCGACGGCTACCGACGGCGCGTCGACGCAGCGCCGGCGCAGGAGCTGACGAGCGACGCCGCGCTGCGTTGCCGCTGCACCACCCCGTTGCTATACTTCGGCTTCCGCCGGCGCCGCCGGCGCCCCTTCGGTGGGGGTATAGCTCAGCTGGGAGAGCGTTTGGCTGGCAGCCAAAAGGTCAGGGGTTCGAATCCCCTTACCTCCACCAAGAGCTCTCTTTACGCATCCGTCCCCGCCCGCCCCGCAGGCTTGCTCGTCCTCGTGTTCTGCGCCGGCGTCGGCTCGATGGCGACCGAGATCTGCGCCTCACGACTGCTCGCCCCGTTCTACGGCTCGTCGACGGTCGTCTGGGCGAACATCATCGGCCTCGTCCTGGCCTCGCTGTCGCTCGGCTACTGGATCGGCGGCCGCCTCGCCGACCGGCGCCCGTCGCCGGTCCTCCTCGGCCGCCTCGTCCTCGGCGGCGCGGCGCTCGTCGCTCTGGTGCCCTTCGTGGCGCCCCCGCTGCTCGACCTCTCCGTGCGTGGCATCGACACGTTGTCGGTCGGGGCCGTCGTCGGATCGTTCGTCGCGTCTCTGGCGCTGTTCGCCCCGCCCGTCGTCCTTCTCGGCATGGTCACGCCGTTCGCGATCCGCCTCGGGGTCACCGACGTGTCGGCCGCCGGAAGCTTCGCCGGCCGGGTGTTCGCCCTGTCGACCCTTGGCAGCCTCCTGGGCACCTTCCTGCCGGCCCTTGTGACGATCCCGCTCGCCGGTACCCAGCGGACGCTCATAGGTGCGGCCGCGGTCATCGCCCTCGGCGCCGTACCGATCCTGGGCGGGCGCTGGAGCCTGGCGAGTCTGGGCCTCGCGGCGCTGCTGCTCGTGCCCCCGGGGGTCGTCAAGGCGACCGACGGGCTCCTCCACGAGGAGGAGTCGCGGTACCAGTACATCCAGGTGGTGCAGCGCGGCGCAGAGCGACGCCTCTACCTGAACGAGGGCCAGGCGATCCATTCCGTGTGGCGCGCCGACACGGTGCTCACCGGCGGCGAGTGGGACATGTTCCTCTGCGCGCCGCCGCTCCTCGGTCGCGCGACCCGCAGTGTCGCCATACTTGGCAACGCCGGCGGGACGACAGCGCGCGCCTTCGGCGTCTACTTCCCGGCGGCACGGATCGACGGCGTCGAGATCGACGGCGCCGTCAGCGACGTCGGGCGCGCGTACTTCGGCCTCGACGATAACCCGCGCCTCAGCGTGCGCACGGCCGACGCGCGCCCGTTCCTGCGTGCGACCGACCGCCGCTACGACCTCATCCTCATCGACGCCTATCGGCAGCCATACGTGCCCTTCTATCTCGCGACCCGCGAGTTCTTCGAGCTGGCGCGCAGCCGGCTCGCAGCGGATGGCGTCGTCGCCCTCAACGTCTCGACCGTGCCCGGCGACGACCGCCTGGCGCGCAGCATCGCCGGCACCCTGGCGAGCGTCTTCCCCCAGGTCGTCACCTGGCAGGCCCTGCGCTTCAACCAGTTCATCGTCGGGTTCGCCGACCCTCAGCCGCTGGCGACGCTCCGCGCCCGTCTGCTCACGGCCCCCGGCGACCTCTTGCCCGACACGCGACTGTTCGCCGCCGGCCTGCGTCCGGCGCCCGCCGCGGCGGATCCGTGGACCGACGACCGCGCCCCGGTCGAGTGGGTCACCGACCGCATGATCGCCGCGTACGCGATGCGCGGCGCCGACCAGGCCGAGCGCCTCCTGCCCACGGCGCCCGATTGACCCAAACCCGCAGCGAGCGTAGTTCGAGCGTGAGCGGGGTTTAGCCCGCGCCGGGGTCGGAAAGTATCCCACCGTTGCGTTGCACGGCTCGGGGGGTGTCGGTCCCGGCGTCCCTCCATCGGAAACGGGAGGCGCGCATGGAGGAACGGCCGCAGTTTCGCGTCGATCTCGAGAAGCCGGCTGAGGGCGTAGGCGTCATCGTCCTCGAGGGCGAGATCGACATCTACTCGGCGCCGCAGTTCAAAGAGGTGCTGCTGAACGGCATCGAGGACGGCGCCCAGCGGGTGATCGTCGACCTCTCGGCGGTCACCTTCATCGACTCCACGGCGCTCGGCGTCCTTGTCAGCGGCGCGAAACGCGTGCGGCCACGCAACGGCAACCTCGACATCGTCTGCACCGACGAGAACATCATCAGGATCTTCGAGATCACCGGCCTCAACCGCATCTTCGGCATCTACCCGACCAGGGACGAGGCCGTCAAGGCGACCGGCATCTGAGAGTCGCCGCCGCACCACCGGAGAAGGCCGCCGGGGCGACCAGACGGCCATTGGGAGACCGACACGTGATGATGGAGTTCCGCAGCACCAGTGTCTTCCGCGGCCGCAGTCTCCCCCGCACGTCCTGCGACATGCTCAAGACGAAGACATACGGGTTGGGACGCATCTGCGCGATCGACGGCTGCGGGACGAGGCTCTCCGCCTACAACCCTTCGAACGTGTGCGCCCTTCACAGCGGGGCGTGGCAGGACGACTACCGTCCCGGCGCTCACAGGGCCGATCCGCGCAACGAGATCACGCGCCGCTGCGTCTTCGTGGGTTGCGGACGCGAGTTCACGACGACGAACCCCGCCAAGAAGTACTGCGGCGACGCCTGCCGCATGAGGGCCTTCCAGGCCCGCGTGATCGCCGCCCGAAGGATCGGCGACCCGGGCCTCACAGGCGCGCGCCGGGCGAGCTGAGCCGACCCCGGGCGCGTGGTCGCCGGCGCCGGTCGCGCCGCGCGGAGCGGCCCGCGATCTCAGCCGGTCGCGCTGAACACCGGCGGTATCAGCGGCGCGCGCGCCTCGCGCACGGCGCTCAGGCACTCTTCGAGCGACTCGTAGACTGGGACGAGATTAGGCAGTCCGACCAGGCACAGGACAGTGCGCACGTGTCCGACCGGCCGCGCGAGGACGAGCTCGGCACGCTCGCGACGCTGGTCTCCCACGAGGCGGACGACGAACCCGATGAAGCTCGAGTCCACCAGCGTGACGTCGTGGAGGTCGATCACGAGACTCCGCCGCTGGTAGAGGGGACCAAGCCGGCGACGCAGGAAGCGGTCGACCTCGGGGACGGTGTCGATGTCGAACTCCCCGGCGAGACGCAGCACGGGAACGCTCCCAGACGCGTCGTCCTGCGCCACGTGTTCGAGCCTCAGCCGCACCCGCGACGAACCCGCATGACCGGGATCGCCTGCTCTGCGCGCCACCCTGCCACCTCCGGAGCGAATCGACCGCCGCCACGACCTCGAGGGGCTGGCGGCGTCCCCTGCTCGCCGTCGGGAGCCTCGGGGCCCCGCGACACTACGTCACGCCGATACGGCTGTAAACCGCCGCGCTGGGAGGTTTGGCAGGCTGGCGACTGACCCTTTCGCGGAACCTGAGCCACCCTCAGGGCGCGGTCGAGGACCCTCCGCCGACGGTCGAGGTCGAACGCGCCCGGGATCAGGTCTGCTCGGCGCGCGCCGCCAAGCGCCGGTACTGAGGCTCGCGCTGCTTCAGCAGGGTGACCACGGGGCTGGCCAGGAAGATCGAGGAGTAGGCCCCCGAGACGATGCCGACCAGCAGAGCGAAGGCGAAGTCGGTCAGCGTCGTCCCGCCGAACAGGAGCAGCATGAGGACCGGCAGCAGCACCGTCAGCGTGGTGTTTATGGACCGCGTCAGCGTCTCCCAGATCGAGCGGTTCACGATGTCGGCGAACGGCAGGCGTCCCAGCTTGGTCGAGTTCTCGCGGATGCGGTCGTAGACGATCACCGTGTCGTAGAGCGAGTATCCCAGGATGGTGAGGACCGCGGCGATCGTCGCCGTGGTGACCTCGCGCCCGGTCAGCGAATAGACGCCGATGACGACGAGGAGGTCGTGGATCTCGGCGGCGATGGCGCCAACGGCGAACTTCCACTGAAAGCGGATGCTGACGTAGCCCAGGATCAGCAACAGGGCCAGCGCGGCTGCCTTGTAGGACGAGCTCACGACCTCGCCCCCGAAGGTGGGGCCGACGGTCTGCGACGTATAGACCTGCGTGCCGCCTTCTTGGGCGATGGTGAACTTGTCGTCCAGCGCCTTCTTGAGCGCCGCTTGCTCCGCGGGAGTCAGGCTCTCGACCTGGAGCTGGAACCCCGGCAGGCTCGAGCCGCCGACCGCCGAGACCTCCTGGATCTCAGCTTCCGCGTACCCCGCGTCCGCGACCACGGCACGGACGTCGGCGACGCTCGCGGGCTTCTCGAAGGCGACGGCGATGCGCGTGCCCTCCTTGAACTCGAGCCCGTAGTTGAGACCGTGCCCGGGGTCACCGCCGCCGCGCACGAAGAGACTGATCAAGCCGACGGCGATCACGATCCCCGACAGGGCGAACCACCACTTCATGTGGCCCATGTAGTCGAATCTGTAGATGCCGCGGAAGAAGCTCATCGTCGTCGTGTCCGTCCCTTCCCTACCGCCGCTTGCGCTTCTTCTTGGCCGTCGACGGCCGCCGCGCGGCGCCTGCGGCGGCCGCCGTCCCGGACGGTCCCGTGGCGGCGCGTCCGCGGCCCGTCGGCGCCTCGACCTCGCCCGCGTCGGCGGCCGCGGTCATCTGCGCCGACGTGACGCCCATGAACGCGGGCCGGTTGAAGATCGAGAACTCGGCGAGGACAGCGAGGAGAGCGCGCGTCGCCAATACGGCCGTCACCATGCTCACGCCGACGCCGATCATCAGCGTCAGCGCGAATCCCTTGATCTGCTGCGTCGCCGAAAGGAAGAGCACCAGGGCGGTGAGGACCGTCAGCACGTTGGCGTCGAGGATCGTGACGATGCCCCGCGCGTACCCGGAGCTGACCGCCGACCGGACGGTCTTGCCGCGCCGCACCTCCTCCTTGATGCGTTCGAAGATGATGACGTTGGCGTCGGCGGCCACGCCGATCGTGAGGATCACACCGGCGATGCCCGGCAGCGTGAGGGTCACCGGGATCGCGTTGTAGAGCCCCCAGAGCAGCACCCCGTAGACGATCAGGGCCAAGTCGGCGATGACGCCCAAGAAGCGGTAGACGGCGATCATGAAGACGAGGACCAGAACGAGGCCGGCGAGCCCGGCATAGAGGCCAGCGCGCAGCGAGTCCTTGCCCAGCGTCGCCGAGACCTGCTGCTGATACGTGGCTTCCAGTACGACGGGCAGGGCGCCAGTGTTCAGCACCAGGGCGAGGTCCTTGGCCTCCTGCACGGTGAAGTCGCCGGTGATCTCGGCCTTGCCGCCGGCGATGCCGTCGGCGAGGGAGGAGTCGGTGTAGTCGATGCGCGGATCTGACTCCATACGGTTGTCGAGCACGATCGCGAACGTCTGCGCCACGCCGGCGAAGAGGCCCTCGTCGTAGAGCTTCTTGGTGATCTTCTGGAACGTCTTGGCGCCGGCGTCGTTGAGCGTGAACTCGACGTTCGGCTTGCCGTTCCGGTCGTAGCTCTGCTTGGCGCTGACGATGGCGTCGCCGGTCATCGCCGGAGGACGCTTGTAGACGAACCAAAGCTCGGTCTGGTTGCCGGCCGCCCCCGGGGCGGCGGCGACCAGCGCGTAGCCGTCGGTGTTGTTGTCGCCGGCCTGGAAGCGCTGGAGGTCCTTGCTCGGGACGCCGGCCGCCTTCGCCTGCTTGATCGCGTCGGCCCGCGAAGTGGCGCCGGAGACGATGCGGGTGGTGTCGTAGTCCTCGTAGAACTCGAGCTGGGCGGTCTTGCCGATGAGGGCGAGCGCCTTTTCGGGGTCCTTCACGCCGGGCAGGGCGACCGAGATCTGGTCGGCCCCCTGCTTCTTGACCTGGGATTCCGTCACGCCCAAGCCGTTGACGCGGCGGTCGATGATGCCGATCGTTTGGTCGAGCTGAGCCTGCGAGGGCGCACTGCCGTCCGCGGTCTTCGCCGTGTAGACGACCTCCACTCCCCCCTGCAGGTCGAGTCCCAAATGCGTCTTCTCCGACGGCGGCAGGATGAAGTAGACCGAGGCCGCCACGAGGGCGGCCACGACGGCGAGTATTATCCAGTTCCTGTACTTTCGCACGATGTGAGTCAGCTTCCGGGGCCTGACCGGCCCGTACGGCGGAAGAGCCTAGCGGATTGCGGGCATGCACGCAATTCGCGGCGTCCAGTCGCGTACTCCCGACAGGCGACGGGTCGCGCCCTCAGAAGATCTCGTCGTCTGCCGCCCCGGCGGAGGGAGGCGGCAGCGGCGCCTCGCCCTCGTCGGCGAGCGCGCGCAGGCTCACGGGGCGCACCGGCGGACGGAACGTGCTCGGGCGCACGTCGGCCGGCTGCTCGCCCAGGCGCTCCGCGAGCACCTGGGCGAGCAGCCGGCGACACGTGCGCCCCTGGCACAAACCCATGCCGATGCGCAGCCGGCGCCGCAGGCCGCTCATCGTGGTGATGCCCTCGTCGATCGCCGCCACGATCTCGGCCCGGGAGACCTCCTCGCAGCGACAGACGAGAAGGTCGTCGGCGGCAGCGGCGCCGCGTGCCGCCAAGTCCGGCAGCGACTGCTGGCCGACTTGCGTGCGCCGGTCCCCGAGCGTCGGGTCGGGCGCGTCGTGGGCCAGCCGCCTGCTCCGCGGCCCGCGGGCGCTCATCCCGGCACCTCGATCGCTCTCACGACCATCGCGAGACGCTCGGGGACGAGAACGTGGACGATCGCCGTCCGGTCGAGCCGCGCGCCCCGGCGCACCCTGCGCACTTCGCCCTCGCCGACGATCTCGCCGCCGCGGTCGCGCAAGCGCACCCTGTCGCCCTTCTCCGGCAGCGGCAGGAACTCGTGCGGCAGCCATAGCTCGGCCAGCCCGTCGTCACGCGTCATGTCGACGAGAAAGATCGCCAGCCCCGGACAGACTGGCTGGCAGGTGCCGCATCCGTCACAGCGGGTCACGTCCAGCCGAGGCAGGGCGGTGATGTCGTCGCCCACCGCGATCGCTCCGGTCGGGCAGGCTGTCTGGCACGGGTCGCAGGGGATCTCGTGCCCGCATTCGATGACCGCCAGCCTGCGACCGCGCAGGTCCTCGAGCTCCGGGCAACCCGGCAGGCGGACCACCTCCTCCAAGGTGAAGAAGCCACGCTCGTCGCAACACACGTCAGACACCGCCGCCTCCGAGGACCTGGACCTGCGCCGTGGCGGCTCCGTCGGCCAGGGCCTGCTTGCCGCGCCGCACATGGGCGCCGTACGGGCCGCTCCGCAGGCCGTCGAGGGCGGCGACGTGCGGCTCCGCCGCCTCGGCCGCCCGCTCCGTCGTCGTCTTCCCGGCCGCCGCCGCCGCCCACCCGCCGGCGAGGCGCCCCTCCTCCATGGCGCTGGAGGCCTCTTCGACGCCCGAGACGTCGCCGGCGACGAACACGCCGGGCACGCTCGTCGTCATCCTGCCGTCGTGGACCGGCACGTGGCCGCCGAGTTCGGGGACATACCCCATGCGGCAACCGGCGAGCCAGGCGAGCTCGGCCATCGGCGAGAGACCGACGGCCAGGGCGACCGTGTCGACGCGGAACGCCTGTTCGCTGCCGGGCACGCCGTGGAAGTGCTCGTCGACCGCCCAAACGGTGGCCTCCTCGGCGACCCCGTCGCCGGCGACCGCCTTTACGGTGTGGCCGGTCAGGACCGGGACCCCGGCGCGGGCGATCTTCGCCGCGTGCACCGGGTACCCGCCGACGCGCGGCAGCACGTCGACGACGGCGGCCACCTCGGCGCCCGCCTGAAGCAACTGGTACGCGACGATCAGCCCGACGTTCCCGGAGCCGACCATCAGCACGCGCCGCCCCGGAAGCACGCGGTGGACGTTGATCATCGTCTGCGCGCAGCCGGCCCCCATCACGCCCGGCAGCGTCCAGCCCGGGAACGACAGCCCGTTCTCGGTGGCCCCGGTGGCGAGCACGATCGCCCCGGCCGCGAGACGCCAGGAGTGATCGCTCTCCGCCACGGCCAGCGTCTTGCCCTCGTAGAGACCCCACACCGCCGCCCCGAGGCAGACGTGCACGCCGAGCCCCGCGACTTCGTCGAGTAGCTCGGCGCCGATGTCGATGCCGCGCCGCCCGGCGTGGTGGGCGCGCGAGCCGAAGAACTTGTGGATCTGCTTGAAGAGCTGGCCACCCGCCTTCGCGTTCTCGTCGAGCAGCGCGACCTCGCAGCCGTGACGCGCGGCCTCGGCGGCGGCGCAGAGCCCGGCGGGACCGGCGCCGACGACGGCGACGTCGATCCGCCTCATCCGTCGCCCCCGCGAACGCCCGCCGCGCCGTCGCCCGACCCAGTCGCCGGCCCGTCGCCAGGCGCCGACGAGTCGCCGCGCGCCCGTTCCCACACGCCGCGGCCGTCCTGGACCTCGACCCTCATGCCCTCGCGCACCGGCGTCACGCAGGTGCGCACGTTGGGCTGGCCGTCGACGACCATCACGCAATCGGTACAGCGGCCTATGCCGCAGAAGATCTGACGCGGCTCGCGCCTCTTGCTCGTGCGGCGAAAGACCCGCACCCCCGCCGCGGCCAGAGCCGCGGCGATGGGCTCGCCCTCGAGCGCGGCGACGGGCGTGCCGCCCATGAAGATCGTCACCGGCGCGCGCGCCGGCGCGGGGCCGAGAACGGGGTGGTCGACGATGCGGCGGGTCACCGCGGTCACGACGATGTGCGGACGAACGGGCTCACGCTGGGCCCACGATACCACGCGGCCACTCTCAAGGGCCGCCTCGCCCCCTCGAGCCTCAGCGATCCTTGAGGAAGCTCGGGATGTCGAGGACGTCCTCGTCGACGTCGAACGCCGGTCGCTGCTCGTCGGCGAACAGCGGCGTGCCCTGCGGCTCGCGTTTCGACTCGTCCGCCTGCGGCGCCCCGGCGCGTGCCGTGTCGCGGTCGAACCCGGTCGCGATCACCGTGACCCGGACCTCGTCGCCCAGGGAGGGGTCGATGACCGCCCCGAAGATGATGTTGCAGTCGCTGTCGGCGGCGCTGGAGATGATCTCCGCCGCCTCGTTGATCTCGAACAGGCCGAGGTCGTTGCCGCCGGTGATGTTGAGGAGGATCCCGCGGGCGCCCTCGACGCTGGCCTCGAGGAGCGGCGAGCTGATCGCCGCCCGCGCCGCCTCGACGGCGCGGCTCTCGCCGCCGGCGACGCCGATACCCATGAGCGCCGACCCCGCGTCCTTCATGATCGTGCGCACGTCGGCGAAGTCGAGGTTGATGAGACCCGGTACGGTGATGAGGTCGGTGATGCCCTGCACGCCCTGGCGCAGGACGTCGTCGGCGACCTTGAACGCCTCGATGACCGACGTGCGCCGCTCGACCACCTGCAGCAGGCGGTCGTTCGGGATGATGATCAGCGTGTCGACCTTCTGGCGCAGGCTCTGGATGCCGTCCTCCGCCTGGCGCGCGCGGCGCTTGCCCTCGAAGGCGAACGGGCGGGTCACGACGCCGACGGTGAGGGCGCCGAGCTCCTTGGCGAGCTCGGCGATGACGGGCGCCGCGCCGGTGCCCGTGCCGCCGCCCTTGCCCGCCGTGACGAACACCATGTCGGCGCCCTTGAGGGCGTCGCGCAGCTCGTCCTTGCTCTCCATGGCGGCCTGGTAGCCGATCGTCGGATTGGCGCCGGCGCCGAGGCCGCGGGTGATCTTGCTGCCGATGTGGATCTTGACGTCGGCGTCGCACATCTGCAGCGCCTGCGCATCGGTGTTGACGGCGATGAACTCGACCCCGCGGAGCCCTGCGTCGACCATACGGTTCACGGCATTGGTGCCGCCGCCGCCGACACCGGCCACCTTGATCACGGCGAGGTAGTTCGCGGACCCGTCGATCATCTGTCCACCCTCCTGTCGCGGTCGACACTCGCCGTCACAGTCACCTGACAACCCTCGACCTTGACTCGAGGGTCGTCCAACGGTGTCGCCTGTTCGTCTCCCGAATGCCCGTTTTGCAGGGGTTTCTCCTCAAGTGAACCGTGGAGCCCGCATCGAGCCGGAAGCGTGGACCTAGCATACTGACGGCTCGGAAGAAGTGTCAATCGAAGCGGTCCGCTCAGCGTCGCGCCGCGCCGCTCCGCCACCCTCGACTACGAGCTGAGGTACGGTCGCCCCAACGGCCGGTCAGGAGCCGAGACGTCGATGAACGTCGGCGCGGTGCCCGCGCGCCGGTAGGCGGTGAGAACGGCGCGCAGGGCCAGCACCTTGGCCACCAGCCGCTCCTCGCCGCCGAGCTCCACACGCGGACCGTCCTCGAGATCGAGGCTCGCCTGGCCTTCGGACCCGATGCTCACCACCTCGACGCGTTCCAGGAGCGAAGGAGGCAGTCCGGCGAGTACGCGCAATCCTAGGCGGACCTTCTCATCGGCAATCGGAGCGCCGGCGTGCGGGGCCGTCCGCGTCGCCATGCGCGGCAGCTTGGGCTTCATCGCCGGAGGGCCCTTGCGAAGCGCGGCGGCGAGGGCTGCCGCATCGCTCGCCGTGTCCGCCGCGACGGCCGTCGGCGCCCCGCCCGCTTGCGCCGCCGCCGAGGCCGCCGATGCGGCGGCCGACGGCGAGGGGTCGACTGCGGCGTCGCCGGCGGCGGCGTCCGCGGCGCTCGTCTCCGGCGACGGCCCGCCCGTCGGCTCCGCCGACGCGCTCGCCGTCGCCGCCTCATCGGCGGCCACCTCGCAGATGACGTGGCCGCTGTCGGCGACCATGAACCAACGGCCGTTCGCGAGCACATAGACCAACGGCTGGTGCTCGACGAGACGCACGCGCAACGTCGTCGGGAAGTCCCGGTCGATCGAGACCGACTCGAGGTAGCAGAGCTTGTCGAGCGTCGCGCGCACGTCCGCGGTCGTCACCGTGAACAGGTTGCGGCCGAGGAACTCCTTGCGCAGCATCCGCAGCGCCTGCTTCTGCGGGATGCGATGCCCTCCAGCGATGGTGAGGCGCTCGACGGTGAAGGCGTCGGCCTGACGCCCCCACGCGTAGAGCAGCGCGGGCAGGAGGAGGATGGCCGCCGTGAGCAACACGGACGGCAGCACACGGAAACGGAAGCGGCTCGCTCCGCCACGTCTTGCCATGGCACTCGACCCGGGGTCGGAGGGACTGGTCTCGGCAGCCTATTCGCCGCCGGCGGCGGCATCTCCTTGGCCGTCGCCACCGAGCTCGGCCACCAGGTCGTCGGCGATGGTGTAGACATCTCCGCACCCCAGAGTGAGCACCAGGTCGCCCGGCTCCGCATGCCGCGCCAGAAAGCGCACCGCGTCGCTCTTGCGCGGCATGTAGAACACCGGCCCGCCGGGTCGCTCCTGCAGATAGGCGTCGACGACCAGCTTGCCGGTGATACCCGGTTCGGGCTCTTCGCGCGCCCCGCACACGTCGGTGACCACCGCCTCGTCGGCGAGCGTCAGGACGTGACCCAGCTCGCGCTGGAAGTACCGCGTCCGTGAGTACAGGTGCGGCTGGAAGACGGCGATGACCCTCTTGTAGTCGCCGAGCTTCGCCGACTTGATCGCGGCCTCGACCTCGGTCGGGTGGTGCGAGTAGTCGTCGTAGACGAAGATGCCGCGTGGCCTGCCGATCTCGTCGAAGCGTCGCGCGGCGCCGCTGAACCCGGCCAGACAGCGCGCCGCGTCGGCGAAGGCGACGTCGCAGTGATCGACGCAGGCGAGGCAGGCGAGAGCGTCGATCACGTTGTGCTCGCCGCCCACCTTGAGGCGCACGGCGCCCAGCTCCTCGCCGCCGCGCCGCACGACGAACTCCGACGACACGGCGTCGAGGGCGACGACCTCGGCTTGCCAGTCGCCGCCGCAGATGCCGACGGTGACCACCTCCGCCCTCGTCTCCCGGCGCAGGAACCCGGTGTCCTCACCCTCGACCAGCACGAGCCGGCCGTGTCCCGGCAGCAAGGCGACGAAGCGACGAAACACGTCGCGGATCTCGTTCAGGGTCTTGTAGTTCGCGTGGTGGTCCATCTCGAGGTTCATGACCGCGGCGACCTCGGGGCGCAGGTACAGCAGACTGCCGTCGCTCTCATCGGTCTCGGCCACCAGCCACTCGCCCTGCCCTGCGCCGGCGTTCGAGCCCATATCGTTAAGCTCGCCGCCGATCACGTACGTCGGGTCCATCCCGCAGCAATGGAGCACGTGCGAGACCATGGACGAGGTCGTCGTCTTGCCGTGTGTGCCGGCGATCGAGATCCCGCGACGCATCGCCATGAGGCGGGCGAGCATCTCAGCTCGGCGCAGGACGGGGATGCCGCGCTGCTCGGCGGCGCGCAGCTCGGGGTTGTGACGTGGGATCGCCGACGAGACGACGACCACCGCCGCCTCGCCGAGGTTCTCCTCGCGATGGCCGATGGCCACCGGCACCCCGGCGGCGGTGAGCATGCGCGTGTAGCGGTACTCCTTGAGGTCCGAGCCCTGCACGCGCACGCCGAGCTGATGCAGGACGAGCGCGATGGCGCTCATGCCGGTGCCGCCGATGCCGATAAAGTGCACCGGCTGCGGGAAGCTCGTCTCGTCCTGCGTCTGCGTCACGGTGCTCCGGTCTGAGGGCGCGGCCGCCGCAGGCGGGCCGCGACCAGCGTCTCGATCTCGTCGGCCACTCGCTGCGTCGCGTCCGGCCGTCCGGCGCGACGGCTCGCCGCCGCCATCGCGGCCAGCCGCTCGCGGTCGCCGATCAGCTCGCGCACGAGGCGCGCCAGGCGCGCCCCGTCCAGCTCGGCGTCGGCGACCACCGCCGCGGCGCCCGCGGCGGCCATCCACTCCGCGTTCTTGCGCTGATGGTCCGCGGTCGCGTACGGGTACGGCACGAGCACGGCCGGCCGGCCCAGCGCCGCCAGCTCGGCCACCGAGCCGCCGGCGCGCGCGACCACGAGGTCGGCGGCCGCCATGGCCTGGGCCAGCTGCGAAGTGTACGGGACCAGCCGGTATCGCTCAAACCGCGCGCCGCGACGCTCGAGCTCGGCGCGCACCTCGTCGTGGTTTCGTGGACCGCAGACGTGCACGACCTGCAGCTCGAGGTCACCGGCAGACGCCGTCGCACCGGCGAACGCGTCGAGGCAGGCGCGGTTCAGGGTCTGCGCTCCTTGACTCCCGCCGAACACGAGCACGACGGGAAGGTCCGGGCGCAGGTCGAAGGCCTCCAGTCCCTCCTCCCGGGTCGCGCGCACCTGGACGCCACTCAGCGGGCGGCCCGTGACGACGTACTTCGGCGGCTCGAGCCCGGCTATAGGGAAGCTCAGGCAGAACCGGTCGACGAACGGCCGCAGCAGCCGGTTGGCGACCCCGAGATGGGCGTCCGCCTCCAGCGCCAGGGCGGGGATGCCGCGCAGCCCTGCCAGGGCCACGACAGGTCCGCTCGCGTAGCCGCCGCCGCCGACGACGGCGGCGGGCCGGGCCGCGCTCACGATGCGCCAGGCGCGCGGCGCCGCCGCGGCCAGGAGGCGCAGGGTGGTCGCGTGCTGCCGCGCGGCGCTCAGGCGGCGCTCGAAGCCGCGCATCTCGAGCGTGCGCAGGATGTACGTCCCGGGGACGAGGCCGGCCTGCGAGGGGGTGGTGACGAAGACGACCCGCGCGCCGCGGCCCGCGACCTCAGTCGCGACCGCGAGCGCCGGCGACAGGTGCCCGCCCGTCCCGCCGGCGGCGAGCAGGACCGTCGCCCCTTCGAGTACTGACGACAATGAAGCTCCTCCGATTGGTGGCGATGTTGAGCAGGATCCCGACGCCGGCGAGGACGACCACCAGGCTCGTGCCGCCCAGGCTCACCAGGGGGAGCGGCACGCCGGTGAGCGGCACCACGCTCAGCGCGGCGCCGATGTTGATGAACGCCTGGCCGACGATGAGACTCGCGACGCCCACCGCGAGCAGCTTGCCGAAGAGCTCGCGGCACGAGAGGGCGACCCTGAAGGCCGCCCAGGCGAGGAAGACGTACAGGCCGATGAGCACGAGCAGCCCGATCAGGCCCAGCTCCTCGCCGATGATCGCCGTGATCATGTCGGTGGTCTGATCCGGGAGGTAGCCGAACTTCTGCACCGAGTTGCCCAAGCCCACGCCGAACACGTGCCCCGAGGCGATCGAGACCAGCGACTGGGTCGCCTGAAAGCCGCTGGTCTGTGCGTAGGCCCAGGGGTCGAGGAAGGCGACGATCCGCTCCACCCGGTAGGGCTCGGCGAGGATCAGGGCGCCGACCAGCGCGGGGACGGCCATGGCCAAGGCCGCCAGATGACGCCAGCGGGCGCCGGCGGCGATGAGCACGGCGAAGGCGCCGACGCAGAGCACGAGCGTCGTGCCGAGATCCTTCTGCAGCAGGCCGACGACGACCCCGAACGGGATGATGCAGATCAGCACGAGGCGCGCGAACCCGCCCGCCGTGCCGAGCAGGCGCGGGGTGCGCGCGATGGTCGCCGCGAGGAAGCAGACCACGGCCAGTTTGGCCAGCTCGCTCGGCTGCAGCGACTGGCCGGCGACGTCGAGCCAGCGGCGGGCGCCGCGGACCTCCATGCCGATGCCGGGCACCAGGGCGAGGATGGTCAGGGCGCCCGCCACGAGGTAGAGAGGGCCCGCGAACCGGCGCCACATGGCATAGTCGATACGCGACAGGATCAGCATGGCCACCACGCCCACCCCGGCGAAGATGAGCTGGCGCAGGAGGAGGTACGAACTCGAGCCGTAGGTGAAGAACGCCTGCGCCGACGATGCGCTGTAGGCCATGACGAGGCCGTAGAGCAACAGGAGGAGGGTCGCCAGGAAGAGGACGCGGCGCTCTACCTGACCTGGGCCCTGCGCGGCCGTCGCCGGGCGCTGCGCAGGGGCCGGCGAGCGGCGTCTGGACTTGGCCGGCTCAGCATCGACATCGTGGGCGCGGCGCGCGCCCGCGCGGCGCTCGCCGGCGCGGCGCTCGCTCGCGCGTCGCCCCTCGTCGGCCGTCCGTGTCTCGTCGCGCCGGCGCTGCGACTCCGCGCGGCGTTCGGCGTCACGGCGTTCCGCCGCCGCGCGCCGCTCGGCGCCCGTCCGCGGCTGGGACGCCGCGTTCACCCACGGCGCCGGTCCCAGTTCCGCCGACCGCGCCTTCGACCCGCGCGCGCTCAAATCAGTTCAACCCCTCGCCTGCAGCTCGCCCACCAACTCGAGGAAGTGTTCGCCCCGCTCCTCGTAGCTCCTGTACTGGTCGAAGCTGGCGCAGGCCGGGCTGAGGAGGACGACGTCGCCGGGGACGGCGCGCTCCGCGCACCAGGCGACGGCGGCGGCGAGGTCGGGCAGCGTCACGAAGGGCACCGCGCTGCCCGGGACGGCCGCCGCCCGCGCCGCGTAGGCGCGCTCGAACTCCGGCGCTGCCCGGCCGATCAGCACCACCTGCTTGACGAGCCCCTCGGTCGCCGCGGCGAGACCGTCGAACGCCGACGCCTTGCTGAGGCCGCCGAGGATCAGGAAGACCGGGCCGCTGTAGGCCGTGAGCGCCTTGAGGGTCGCGTCGACGTTGGTCGCCTTCGAGTCGTTCACGTACGTCACCTCGTCGACGACGCCGGCGACCTGCAGGCGATGGGCGACCGGCGCGAACGTCTGCAGGGTGCGGCTGATCGACGCCGGCGGGACGCCGACCGCCGCCGTTGCCGCGGCGGCGGCGAGCGAGTTCTGCAGGTTGTGCTCGCCCTTGAGCGAGAGGTCGGCGACGGCGCAGAGGTCGTGCCGCCGCCCGCCGGCGGCGACCCAGAGCCGGCTGTGGCGGACGCCCGCGACCTGTCCCTCCACCCCGTCGCCGGTGGCGAACCAGCCGCGCCGGGCCTCACCGGGGATCTCCTCCGCGAGCGTGCCCGGATCGTCGGCGTTGAGCAGCGCGACGTCGCCGGCCTGCTGGTTCTCGAAGACGCGCAGCTTCGCGGCGACGTACCCCGCGTAGCCGCCGTGGCGGTCGAGGTGGTCCTCGGTGAGGTTGAGCAGCACGGCGACATCGGGACGGAAGGCCTCGATGTCTTCGAGCTGGAAGCTTGAGAGCTCGACGACCACGATGGTCGCGGGCGTCACCACCTCGGGCAGGTTCGCAAGGGCGTGACCGATGTTGCCGCCGACCGCCACCGGCAGACCGGCGTCGGCGACGATCCTCCCGGCCAGTGACGTGGTCGTCGTCTTGCCGTTGGTCCCCGTGATGCCGATCAGGCGACCGGCGAGAAAGCGACTGGCGAACTCGACCTCGCTCCAGACCGGGAGCCCGCGGCGCCGCGCCTCGCCCAGCACGGGGCTCTCGGCGGTGACGCCGGGGCTCCTGACGACGAGCTCGACCGCGGCGGGCAGGGCCGCGCCGCCGGCTCCGGACACGTCCCGGCCGGCGAGCACTGTGGCACCGGTTGTCTCGAGCTCGGCGCGCACCTCGTCGGCCACGCCGCCCTCGTCGATCGCCCACAGCTTGACTTCGGGCAGCCGGCGTCGCGCCAGCAGGGTCGCCGGCCGGCCACTGCGTCCGAGGCCGAGCACGGCGAGGGCGCGAATGTCGGCGACCTCGGTCACCACCGTCCCTGCCTGGGTGCGGCCGACAAGACTCGGCCGGGCATCAGAAGGTCGCGTAGTAGACGACGAACCCCGCCCCGGCGAAGATCGCCGCCACGATCCAGAAGCGGACGATGATCTTGGTCTCGGACCACGCCTTGAGCTCGAAATGGTGGTGCAGCGGGGCCATGAGGAAGATGCGCCGGCGGGTGGTCTTGAACGACGCCACCTGCAAGGCGACGGACGCCGCCTCGACCACGAACAGGCCGCCCATGAGCAGCAAGGTGAGCTCGGTGCGCGTGAGGATCGCCATGCCGGCGATCGCGCCGCCCAGACCCAGGGAGCCCGTGTCCCCCATGAACACGTCGGCCGGGAAGGAGTTGTACCAGAGGAAGCCGAGGCAGGCGCCGCCGACACAGCCGGCGATCACCATGAGGTCCGTGACGCCGGGGTCGTCGGCGTTGCGCCCGATGATGAAGGCCACGCCCGCGAGGGCGACGAGCACGATCGCCGAGGCGCCGGCCGCCAGCCCGTCGAGGCCGTCGGTGAGGTTGACGGCGTTCGAGAACCCGGCAAGCCAGAGGAAGATGACGATGTAGAACCCGACGGCGCCGAGGTCGAGCCTGCGGTCGGTGAACGGCACGTCGATCAGCGTGTCGAGGCCGGAGAAGTGCAGGACGATGAAGCCGACGAACAGGGCCAAGGCGAGCTGCAGGAGCAGCTTGTAGCGCGCCGCCAGCCCGAGGGAGCGCTTGCGGACGATCTTCATCCAGTCGTCGACGAAGCCGATGGCGGCGTTCCCCAGCGTGGCGATGAGGACGGTGACCGAGGCCACGGAGAAGCGGCTGTAGATGAGGTACGAGACCACCACCGCCAGCCAGATCAGCAGGCCGCCCATGGTCGGGGTGCCCGCCTTGGACTGATGCCGCTCCGGACCCTCCTCGCGGATGTTCTGGCCGAACTCGTTGCCCCGCAGCCAGCGGATGAAGGCCGGCCCGACGACGAGGACGAGGATCATCGCCGTGACGCTGGCGCCCATCGCTCTAAGCATCGCCGGCCTCCCCGCCGTCACCGGTCCCGTTCGCCCGTTCGGGCTCCCCATTCTGCACCCCGGTCGGCTCACCTGCCGCGGCACCGCCCGTGGTCCCGCGGATCGCCTCCGCGACGCGCTCGAGGCGCAGCGTCCGGGACGCCTTGACCAACACGGCGCTGCCCGGCGGCACGACCTCGCGGAGTTTCTCGAGGCACTCCTCGACGGTCGGGAACCAGCGCTCGCCCGGACCGCCGGTCAGGTAGTGCCGGGCAAGGTCGCCGACCGCGACGAGGCGCACTCCCTGCCGGGCCGCGTGCTCGCCGACGGCGGCGTGGTAGGCGGCCGCGCCCGGACCGAGTTCGTGCATGTCGCCGAGCACCGCTACCGTCTCGCGTTCGCCGGCGAGGCTCACCAGGTGGTCGATCGCCGCCTGCATGGCGAGTGGGTTGGCGTTGTAGGCATCGTTGACGAGCAGACCACCGTCCTCGAGCTGGATCGTCTCTCCGCGCATCCCGGAGAAGACGACGCGTCCGGCCCCTGCCCGCGCCTCGTCGAGCCGGAAGCCGAGCTCGACGAAGGCGGCCAGGGCGGCCTGCGCGTCGTGCAGGTAGTGGGCGCCGCTGAAGTTGAAGTCCAAGGACGCGCGCCGCGTGAAGGCGTCCGCCAGCACGTGCGTCCCTTCTCCCTGCGTCTCGGCGATGACGAAGTGGACGTCGCTCTCGAAGGTCCCGAACGTCACCACCCGGCCGATGTGACGGCGCAGGTGCGGCGCTAGCAGCGGGGCCTCCCCAGGGACCACCGCCGTGCCGCCGTCGAGCTCCTCGATGAGCTCCGCCTTGGCGGCGGCGACCTCCTCCAGCGTGCCCACGAACTCGAGGTGCACGGGGGCGACGGTGGTGATCACGGCGATGTCGGGGAGCGCCAGCCGCGCCAGCTCCCGGATCTGCCCCGGGCCGCGCATCGCCAGCTCGGCGACGACGACGTCCGTCCGCGGCGTGATCTCGAGCAGCGTCAGCGGCAAGCCGATCTCGTTGTTGAGGTTGGCGCGGGTGGCGACGACCTCGCACACAGGGCGCAGGAGGGCGGCGAGAATGTCCTTGGTCGTGGTCTTGCCGGTGCTCCCGGTGATCGCTACAACGCGCGCCTTGGAGCGACCGCGCACCGCCTGCGCGAGCAGGCCGAGGGCGGCCACGCCGTCGCGCACGGTGACGCGCGGCCGGCCGCTCAGCTCGGCCGCCGTCTCCGGCCGCACCACGACGGCGACGGCCCCTCGATCGAGCGCCTGGGAGGCGAAGGCGTCGCCATCGAAGCGCTCGCCGCGCAGGCCCACGAAGAGCTGGCCGGGACGTACGGCGCGCGAGTCGCACGTCACCTCGCGCACGAGCGTGCCCGGTTCGCCGTCGAAGAGCGCCCCGCGACAGGCGGCGGCGACTTCCTCGAGGGTAAGGGCGATCACGTCGACGCCCCGGTGCCGGCGTCGTGGACGCTCACGCGACCGCCTCCCAGCCGAGCTCGCGCAGGACCTCGATGGCGACCTCGCGGTCGTCGAACGGCAGACGACGATCGCCGATGACCTGCCCCTGCTCGTGGCCCTTGCCGGCGATCACGACCACGTCGCCGGGTTGCGCGGCGCTCAGCGCGAGACCGATCGCCGCGCGCCGGTCCGGCTCGACGGCGACACTACCGCGACGGCCTCCGGGCACTCCCGCGACGATCTCGGCGATGATCGCGTCAGGGTCCTCGCTGCGGGGGTTGTCGGAGGTCACGTAGACCCGTTCAGCGAGACGTGCGGCGATCCCGCCCATCACGGGACGCTTGCCACGGTCGCGGTCGCCGCCGCAGCCGAAGACCACGAGCACGCCGCCGGACGAGACGGCTTCCGCGGCGCGCAGGGCGTTCTCGAGCGAGTCGGGGGTGTGCGAGTAGTCGACGAGCACCGTGAACGGCTGCCCGGCGAGCACGGCCTCGAAACGGCCCGGCACGCCTTCGGTGCGTTCGAGCCCCTCGCCCACCGCTTCGACCGGCAGCCCGAGCGCGAGGGCGACGGTAGCCGCCGTGAGGGCGTTCTCGACATTGAAGCGCGCCGACAGACGAAGCCTGAGGCGCGTCTCGAGTCCGAGCCGAGGGACGCGCAGCGTGAACGAGGAACCGTCGGCGTCGAGCTCGAGGTCGGTGGCGAGCGCATCGGCGGCGCGGTCCCGGCGGCCCGCGGTCCCGGCATCCGTCGCACCCTTCCCCGCGTCAAGGACCGCGCACGACCAGAGCCCTTCACCGTAGACCGGACCGCACTCGCTCGCCAGCCGCGCGCCCCACTCGTCGGCGAGGTGTACGACGGCAAGGCTGGGGCGCGGCCAGTCGTCCGGCAAGAACAGGAGCCGCTTGGCGGCGAAGTAGTCGTCCATGTCGCGGTGGAAGTCCAGATGCTCACGCGAGAGGTTCGTGAACGCGACGGCCGCGTAGTCGATGTACCCCGCGCGGCCGAGAGCCAGGGCGTGCGAGGAGACCTCCATCGCGCACGCCCTGTCGCCGGCGTCCACCATGCGGCGCAGCAACGCCTGCAGGTCGGGCGCCTCCGGCGTCGTCAGGTCGGCGGGCACGGTCCGGCCGCCGATGCGGCTGCCGACCGTGCCCAGCAGCCCCGCCGGCACGCCCGCAGCCGCGAAGATGCCGGCCTCGAGGTGCGCCGTCGTCGTCTTCCCGTTGGTACCGGTGACGCCGACGACGGTGAGCTCGCGCGACGGATGCCCGTAGAAGCGCGCCGCGATCCGCGGCATCGCGGCGCGCACCCTTGGCACGACGAGGCGCGCCGCCGCGACGTCGAGATCCCGCTCGCAGACCACGGCCACCGCCCCTGCGCTCACCGCCTGGGCGGCGAAGTCGTGTCCGTCGCGGCGGAAGCCGGGAACGCAGAAGTACAGCGTGCCGGGGCCGACATCGCGCGTGTGGTAGGCGATGCTGCGGACGGGGGTGGCGGGGTCGCCGACCAACTTGGCGCCGGCGATGCCCTCGCCCAGGTCAACGAGCTTCATGCGGGCGGATTCTACCAAAGCGGTCCGGACCCGACCGCCGCGCGTCAGGGAGCGATCTCCAGGTGCGTCAAGGCGAACGAGGCGATCTCCTTGACGGCCGGCGCGGCGACCACACCACCCCAGATCGGATGCGGCTCGTCGATCGCGACGAGCACGACGAGCTTCGGGTGGTCGGACGGCATGATGCCGACGAACGAGGCGACGTAGGCGTACGTCGAGTAGCCGCTGCCGTCCGGCAGCGGCTTCTGCGCCGTGCCCGTCTTGCCGGCGACCTTGTAACCGGCGATACGCGCCTCGGTCCCCGTGCCCTCGTCCACGGCGTCGGTCAGCATGCTCAGCATCTGCCGCGCGACCTTCGCGGAGACGACGCGGCGCCGCGCAGGTGCGGCGGCGGCCTCCGTCCCGATCTGCGCCGCCAGATGAGGCTGGACCCACATCCCACGGTTCGCAAGCACGGCGAAGGCGTTCGCCATCTGCAGCGGCGTCACGGCGATGCCCTGACCCATGGGCAGGTTGCCGATCGTGGAGCCAGACCATTCCCGCGGGACGATGCCCGGCACCTCGCCGGGGAAGTCGATGCCTGTGACCTCCCCGAAGCCGAACTTCTTGACCCACTTCGTGAGCCGCTGCTTGCCCATGTCTATGCCGATCGTCACGGCCCCGACGTTGGAGGAGTTCACCAGGATCTCGCGCGTCGTGTACCTCACAGTCCCGCGCGCATGGGCCTCGTGGATCTCGCGGTCGGCGACCTTGATCGTGGGCGCGAGGCGGTACTTCGTGGTGGGCGTCGTGATGCCGTCACTCAGCGCGCCGGCGATGGTGACGACCTTGAAGATCGAGCCCGGCTCGTAGGCGTCGGTCACGGCGCGGTTCCGCTCGGAGTCGGGCTCGCGCCCGAAGACGTTGTCCTCCACCAACGGCACGTTCGCCATCGCGAGGACCTCGCCGTTGCGCGGGTCGAGCACGACCGCCGTCCCCGCCCTGGCGCCGTACCAGTGCACGGTGCGCGCGAGCACTTCCTCGGCGGTCAGCTGGATGTCGGCGTCGATCGTGAGCCGCACGCTCGTGCCGGGCGCGGGCTTCCGGGACTGCAGGACCCTGAGCGTCCGCCCCGCCGGGTCGCACATCACCGTCTCGCTGCCGTTGGCGCCGTGAAGCGCCTTCTCGTACTGCTTCTCGATGCCGGCCAGGCCTGTGTTGTCCAGCCCGGCGAAGCCGATCAGCTGGGCGCCGACGCCCTTCATCGGGTAGACACGCTTCTCCTCGGCATAGCTGCCGACCCCCGGGATTCCCAGCTTGAGCGCCCGGGCGGCCCGGTCCGGGTCGGCCTTGCGGGCGACGTAGGCGAACCCGCTGTCGCGATCGGCAAGTGCCTTGGCGACCCGCCGTCGTTCCGCCTGCGGGCGCACGCGCAACACGCGACACAGGTCGCGCGCCGCATCCGCGGGATCGTCCAGGAGGTACGGAGTAGCGTAGACGGTCTGGTACAGCTCGCCCACGGCGAGCTCGTGACCGTCGCGGTCGTAGATGGTGCCCCGGTGCGCCGGCAGCGTGTGCGTGCTGCGCTGCTGACCGGCGGCGATGTTCGTCAGGTCGCCGGCCGACGAGGCGAGGGCGATGGCGCGGCCGCCGACCAGAAGGAAGCCGGCGACGGCCAGGATGCGGAGCAGACGGATGCGTCCGTCGGTCGCCTTGCCGCAGCGCCCGGAGCCGCGCCGACCGGCCCCTCGAGCGGTCGAGCGCCGGGCCCTGCCCCGCGACGCCATCAGCGCCCCGAACCGCCGGACGGCCGCGTGCCGCCCGCCTCGACCCTGAGGTAGACGGGACGCTGCGCCGGGATGAGCCCGAGCTGGCTCTCGGCGACAGCACGGATACGCTTCGTCGAGCCTAAGCGGGTGACGGCGGCGGCGAGGTCGGCGTTCTCGGCCTCGACCCGGCGCGCCTCGATCTTCACGGTGTCGGTCTGCAGGCTCTTCTGGACCACGGCGAAGCTGAGGGCCACGCGGCCGACGCCGAGCGCGGCGAGGCACACGATGAACACGAAGAACAGCCGCACCATGCGCGCCCGGGCGGCGGGTTGCAGACTGTCAGCTCGCGAAGAGGTCCTCCGCGCGCGGACGACGCGTGGCTCGTCCTCGTACTGCGGCGCCGGACGGCGCGCTGCTGCGGCTCGTGCCACCGCGATCCTCCTAGAGCTTGACGGCGACGCGCAGTTTCGCGGACTTGCTGCGCGGGTTGAGCTCGACCTCGCGCGTGCGCGGCATCACAGGCCGCCGCGTAAGGACGCGCATCGTGGGCTCGTGCCCGCAGACGCACACGGGCAGCCCCGGCGGGCAGATGCAGCCGGCGGCGTGCCCGCGCAGGAACTCCTTGACCATGCGGTCCTCGAGCGAGTGGAAGCTGATCGCCGCCAGCCGGCCCCCGGGGCGCAGCACGCGGTACGCTTCCTCGAGGCCGCGGGCGAGCGATCCGAGCTCGTCGTTGACGACGATGCGCAACGCCTGGAAGACGCGGCGCGAGGGATTGCCGGCGGCGAAGCGGGCCGGCGTCGGGATCGTGCGCTTGACGATCTCGACGAGCTCGCCCGTCGTCTCGAGCGGCTTCGTCTCGCGCGCCGCGACGATGCCGCGGGCGACGTTCTTCGCGTAGCGCTCCTCGCCGTAGCGGCGGAAGATGTCGGCGAGCTCGTCGGTGCTGAGCGTGTTGGCGAGGTCGGCGGCGGTCAGCGGCAGCTCCGGGTCCATGCGCATGTCGAGCGGCGCGTCGTAGGCGTACGAGAAGCCCCGCTCCCGCCGGTCGAGCTGCATCGACGACACGCCGAGGTCCATGTAGGCGATGTCGGCTACCTCGTCGCGCAGTCCGGCGAGCACGTCGGCGAAGTTCCCGTGGTAGAGGCGCGTCTCGCCCGGGGCCGCGCGGGCCACGTCGCGGAAGTACTCCGCGACGTGCGGGTCGCGGTCGCAGGCGATCAGCAGGCCCTTCTTCCCGAGGCGCTCGGCGACGGCCTCGGCGTGCCCGCCGGCGCCAAAGGTGCAGTCGACCGCCACCTCGCCGGCCTCGGGCTTGAGCAGCTCGATCAGCTCCTCCAGCAACACCGGCGTATGTGCGAGCACCATCTCGTACTCGCTAAGTCGCAAGCTCGTCTGCGGTAGCATCGGCCCCCTCCTCCAGGTGAGCCAGGTACTCGGCCCAAGCGGCCCGTTCCCAGATCTCGACGTGGTCCTGCACCCCGATCACGGTCGCCTCCCGGCTGACGCCGGCGAACTCGAGCAGACGCGTCGGCAACGTGACGCGCCCTTGGCTGTCGGGCTGTTCGAAGACCGCGCCGGCGGTGTTGAAGCGGCGCAGGGCGCGACCCTTGCTGCTCAAGGTCGACGTGTTCTCGGTCTGCTCCGCGAGATACCGTTCGAACTCTCCGGGGGCGTAGCCGGCGAGGCAGTGCTCGTGACCGTGAGTCACGTAGATACCCTCGGCAAAGGCGGCGCGCAGGCGCGCGGGGATGGCGATGCGCTTCTTCGCATCGAGCGTGCACTCGTACTCCCCCACCAGGACCGGCCGCTGCATGGCCGCCACTTTACCCCACTTCTCCCCACTCTGCAACACCTTTTTGCGACCCCTCCCCACTTGGCCGTACGGCGGACGGCGATCTGTGCTTGGGGTCGCATGAAGGGTCTCCGTCCGTATGGGGGCGACCGCGTGACGATAGGCGGCAAGAACACGCACGCGCCGATGACGCGCGAAGTCGCGGCGGGAGGAGAGGCGGGGCGCTACTGCGCCGGGACGATCAGCTTCTCTCCCGGCTGCAGGGTGGTGAGGTCCACGTCGGCGTTCAGGGCCTCGATCTCCGAGACCGAGGTGTCGAAGCGCGCCGCGATCCCCGAAAGCGTGTCGCCGGGTTTGATCTTGTAGGTCTTTGTGTCGCCGGTCCCGCTCGGTGTCGTGGTCGGCTTGGCGCTCGCCGTGCTGGTCGCTTTCGCCGAGCTGCCCGGCTTCGGCGACTTCGTGGTGATGTGCGTCACCTTCGCGGCCGGCTTGACGGCCTTCGTCCCGTCGTCGCCGACGACGCCGGATTGGAACGCGACAGAGACCACGACGATGACGGCGACCAGAAGGGCGACCGGAGCGGCGATCCGGGCCCAGCCCTGGGTGGAGCGCGGCACGGCGGCGAGACGCGGAAGCTTGCGGCGCAGTGACGCCGAGGCCGGCGGCGGCGGCGCGGACCGCTCGCCCCGCGTGAGTCCCTCGAGCCGTTCCAGGGAGCGAAGGGCGTCGTCGGGGCCGCCGGTCGGTTCGGGCCCTTCAGGGCCGCCGGTCGGCTCGGGCCCTTCGGGCCCGCCCGGACCGGCGGGCGGTTCGCCGTCCTGGCCGAGTCTCGTCTCGTCCTGATCGCTCATGCCGGCGGCCCCAGCTCCCGGCGCAGCGCCTCGGCGGCGTCCGCCGCGGCGCAACGGTAGTCCGCTTCGCCCCTCTGCCAGGCGTAGATGATCGATCGCGACGCGTTGACCACGAGGCCGGCCGCGTCACCGACCTTCAGTTCGCCCAGGGCGTCGGTCGCTCCTCCCTGCGTACCCACTCCGGGGACGAGGAGGAAAGCGTGCGGGAGGACGGCGCGGACCGCGCGCAGCGCGGCGGGCGCCGTCGCCCCGACTACCGCGCCGACGTCGCTGTAGCCCTGCCGGCCGACGTGCTCCGCGCCAAGGCGCGCGACCGCGTCGGCGACGTGCAGGTAGAGGGGTCGCCCGCCGGCCTCGAGCTCCTGGAGCATGCCCGCTCCCGGGTTGCTCGTCCGCACCAGCACGAACACGCCGTGACCTTCGGCACAGGCGTCGACGAACGCGGCGAGGGCGTCGTCCCCGAGATACGGGCTCACGGTGACGGCGTCGGCGGCGACGCCGGCCACCGGCGCCGCGAAGCCCGGCGCCCCGCCGAAGGCGGCGCGCCGGTAGGCGACGCCGGTCGAGGCGATGTCGCCGCGCTTCACGTCGAGGATCACCGGCAGGTCGTGTGCGTGGGCGCGCGCGACCGTCTCGGTGAGCGCCCGCCACCCGGCGGCTCCGTACTGCTCGAAGAAGGCCGCCTGCGGCTTGACGCAGGCGGCCGTCCCGGCGACGGCCTCGATCACGCCGGCGCAGAACTCGGCGAAGCACGCGGCGACGGCCTCATCCTCGCCGGCCGTCGCCGCCGGCCGATACTTCTCGACGAGCGCCGGCGGCATGCGCTCCAGCACCGGATCGAGGCCTACGCACACCACGCTGCGGCGCTCGACGATCGAGGCGGCCAGTCTGTCGGAGAAGTGCTCCACGTCGGTCCTTTCGCGCGGCCCTGGTCCAGGAGGAGGCGTGCGTCGCGGCGGCAGGAGTATCGCATCGCGGGGTGATGGTCAAGCGAAGACCGGCTGACGATAGCCGGCGACACGGGAAGGACGAGCAGTGTCGCGGAGCTCAGCGGCTGCGTGCGTCGCCGCTCAGGCCGCGGGGCCCGTCGCCGGCAGCCCGGGCTCCGGCGTGCCGGTGACGCCCGGCCCGGCGGCTTCGTCGGCGGCGTGATGCTGCGCCTGGAACCGGCGCACGTTGCGGCGGATCGTGTCGAGCTTGGCGCGCACCGCGTCGGCGGCGGGATCGGACTCGGGCTCCTCGGCCGCCAGTCGCTCGGACTCGGCCTGCATCTCGCGCAGCACTTCCATGAGCTGCCCGTCGTCCATGCTCGAGAGCTGGTCCAGGTCCCACTTCATCGCCTTGCTCGAAGTCTGGTGCACGGCGTCGAGCTTGGTCCGCACCACCGGGTTGAACACGGCGCCGGGGTCGACCTGGGCGGTGATCTCGTCCACGTCGCGGATCATGTCCTCGATGCTCGCGCTCGTCTTGGGGATGATCTTGATGCGGCCGTCGTCATCCTCGACCACGCGCTCGATCGACAGGTAGGCCTTGAGGAACCCCTCGGTGAAGGCGACCGGCACGGTGACCGCGTAGGCGATGACCTGCAGCACCTCGGCGGCGAACTGCGTGAGCGTGCCGGTGTGCAGGTAGCTGTCCTCGATGAGTCCAAGAAGCATCGACTTGAGGTAGGGGTCGGCGCGTGTGTCGCGCGGGCGCCCGCCCGGGCTCTCGGCCGACGTCTGTCCCTGCCTCGATGCCATGACCCAGTCATCGGCAGGGCCGGCCGACGGCTTGACCCCCGCAGGCTTTCCGACCGTCTCGGCCTCGTCGTCCACAAGCCGGCTCGTTGACAGACGTCCCGGACGAGGCGATAGGCTGTGCTCGCGAGACGGTGCGGAGCCCCGCGCCGGTCGGCAGGCGACTCATGACTGGGCGGAGGGACAGTGAACGACGCACGGCCGATCCTCATGGGCGAAGACGAGCTGCGCGCCTGCCTCGACAACGTGGCGCGCGCCCCGCGCGCGACGGCCCTCTTCTGCGACATCGACGGGACGATCTCGCCGACCGCCGACCGGCCGTCGGACGCCCTCGTGCCCGGACCGACCCGCGACGTCCTGCGTGGGCTGATCGGCAGGCTGGGGATGGTGGCCATCGTCACCGGCCGCGCCGTCTACGACGGCCACCACATGGTCGACGTGGACGGCGCCACGTACGTCGGCACGCACGGCCTCGAGGTGATGGACGTCGACGGTTCAGTGCGCACCGACCCGCAGGCCGAGCGCTACGTGGAGGCCGTGCAGGAGGTCGCCGCCCTGGCTGCAGCCGAGCTCGACGGGACCGTGGCCGGCGTCGTCCTCGAGAACAAACGCACGGTCCTCGCGATCCACTACCGGCTGGCTTCCGACCCGGACCAGGCTCGGCACGAGATCGTGAGCCGCGTGGTAGACCCCGCGCGGGCGCGCGGTCTCGCCATCTCGACCGGCCACTTGCTCTACGAGGTGCGCCCGCCGGTGCCGGTCAGCAAGGGCACCGCGACGCGCCACCTTCTGGCCGAGGACGACTTCGTCACCGCCTTCTTCTGCGGGGACGACCTCACCGACGTCACGGGCTTCGCGGCCGTCCACCGCTGGGCGGCGGCCGACGCCCGGCGGTCCGGCTGCGCGGTGGCCGCGGTGACGAAGGAGACGCCGCGGCCGGTCCTCGACGAGTGCGACGTGCGGGTGGCGGCGACCGCCGGCGTGCACGAGGTGCTGCGCCGGCTGCTGGCCTCCGCCGGCGGCTGACTGCCCTACTCGCCGGTGAACTCGGGCGTGCGCTTCTCGAGGAAGGCGCCCATGCCCTCCTTCTGGTCGGCGCTCGCGAAGCACAGGGCGAACAAGTCGCGCTCGATCCGCTGGCCGGTCTCGAGATCGACGTCGAGGCTCGCGTGCAGGGCGCGCTTGCAGTAACGCATCGCCAGCGGGCTCTTGCCGGCGAGGTCGGCGGCCAGCTTGAGCGCCTGCGTCATGAGCTCTTCCTTCGGGTGCACGCCGGTCACAAGCCCGATGCGCAGCGCCTCGTCGGCGCGGATATGCCGCCCGCTGAGCACGAGGTAGTTCGCCCAGCTCTGCCCCACGCAGCGCGCGAGGCGCTGCGTGCCACCGTAGCCGGGCGTGATCCCCAGACCGATCTCGGGCTGGCCGAACTTCGCGGTCTCGGCGGCCAGGCGAAGGTCGCAGGCGAGCGCCAGCTCGCAGCCGCCGCCGAGAGCGAAGCCGTTCACGGCCGCGATCCACGGTTGCGGCGCCGCTTCGATCGCGCTCATCACGGCTTGGCCGAGCTCCGACCAGCGCCGCGCCTGCTCGGCCGTCAGATCCTTCATCGCGGCGATGTCGGCGCCCGCCACGAACGACGTGTCTCCGCCCCCGGTGAGCACGACGACACGCACCGACTCGTCGACGCTCAGCTCGCGGGCGGCGGCCAGCAGCAGTTGGTTCGTCTCGGCGTCGAGGGCGTTCAGCGCCTCGGGACGATCCACGGTGACGACGGCGACGGAGCCGTCCCGGTCAACGTTCACAGCCACGGCTGACCCTCCTTCGCGAAAGGTGGAAGTTCGCCCCTTCACTCTATCGCAGCAGGAGCCCGCGGGACGCGGTGACTCACGACGGCGGCGGAGGCGAAAGCCTCCGCCGCCGTCTCGCCGGCCGCAAGGAACCGGGGCCAGGCCTCGATCTCAGCGAGTCACGGCCCTCGTGACCGGCCGGATGAGGGTACATCCCGACCGCCGAAGGTTGCCCGGCCGCGGAGGACGGCGCAAGCTGTCGGCATGAAGACACGTCTCCGAGCGTTCGCGGCCATCGTGACGGCCGCCGGCGCCCTGGCGATGGCCTCGTGCGGGTCGGCGGAGCCGGGCACGACGTCCTCCGACAGACCGGCCGCGGTCGCAGCAGGCTCGTCCCCCGCTGCCTTCCCCCTCAAGTGCGTCACCCAGCCGCCGAGCGACAAGCGCCTGCCGCCGGCAGCCCGCGCGACCGTTCGACGCTTCATACACGCCGTCGCCGCCGGGAAGCCCCGGGAGGCGCGCGGCTGGCTCGCGCCCGACAGCGCGGGCGACATCCTCGCCGGCCTCGCCCCCGTCGAGCGTCTCGGCTTGCTCGCCGTGCAGGACCGCTACTGAAGGGTCCCTCGGAGCTCGAGGATCGAGTTCACGGCGGACGTGACGGTGACCGAAGGAGAGACGCCGGACGGCGCCACGGCGGTGACCGGGCGACGCACTACGGCGTACATCACGCTTGAACGCGGCGACACGCCGACCGGCTGGCGCCTCGTGACGTTCTCGCTCGATCCCGCGCCCTGAGCGCCGCCGGCGTCAGGCGGGCGATCCGCAAGCACTCGGGCCGGCGGCGGCGCCACCGCCTACATCAACTGTGACGGGAGGGCGGCGGAGCGCGAAAGCGCTCCGCCGCCCTCCCGTCCATGAGGTGGACGCCCGGGGGCGCGTCTTGACGCACCCCCGGGCCGCAAGCTACTTCACGACCACGCGGACCATGCGTGACTGAGCCTCGGTGTTCTTGTCGCTGCCGAGGAACATGGCCATCACGCGGTAGGTCCCCGGCTTCGGCTTCCAGGTCCAGGTCGCCGTCCCCGTCGTCCCGACGGCCACTCGCTTGAGCAAGATCGGCGCGCCGTTCTTGACCCGCATGAACGCGACCTTTCCGCCCGTGTCGATCGGCTGCACGGTCGCCCTCAGGCGCACCGCGCCCGTCGCGGTGACCGGGGCCCGCAGGCCGACGGTCGCCTCCACTTCCACGATCTCTGAGCAAGTCGAGCGCAGGTACGAGGCGTTGCCGTCCCAGGCTGCGGTCACTGTAGTCGTGTGCGTCACCGCGGGGATCTCGACGGTGAAGTCGTTCTCACTGCTGTCGCCGTTCACCACCGAGTGGACGGTGGCCTCGGCCACGAAGGTGTCGGTCGTCTCGCCGACGTCGCGCGTGTAGACCTTCACCGTCTCTCCCTCGAGGTCTGCGCCTTCGGCGTAGATGCTGCCCTGCATGGTCAGCGGCCCACCCGCGACCACTGGCCAGCTGTCCTGGTACATGGACATCTCCGCCTGTGCCTTGGAGGCGGAACCGGTGAGATAGGTGTCCCTGCCGACCTGAGCGGTGATGGCGTCGTCGCCCCAAGGCTCGCCAAAACCCCACCAGTCGTTGTTGCCGCCGCCGGGCGGGTCGTAGGCGACCAGAAGTTGGTCGTTACCGGGGGCGCCGTCGAGGGCGTCCACGACGTCGGCCAGCGTCTGCGGGGGATCCGTGTTGACGATGCCGCCCATGGTCCAGAACGAATACCAGCCGTCACCCATGCTCTCGACGTTCGTGAACGGCGCCTTGGCGTAGACCGTGCCCTCGGTGGACATCCCCGCCGGGATCGTGAGATGCACATCCAAGGTCTGCGGCGCGGTCTCGCCGTAGGCGTACATGGTCACACGCACGATGTTGTCGCCGGTCTGCACGCCGCCGGGCACCGTGACGTCGACGATGCGGGTGCGATCGAGCTGCGGCGAGAACGTGCAGTCAAGGTCGATCGACGTGACGTGCGGATGGATGGTACCGTCGGGGTCGCTGGTCAGCGTCGTGAGGAACGATGCCATCTCCCAGACGGCGAGGAAGGAGGCGTCGTACCCGTAGCTGTCCTCCCAGGTGTTGGTGCGGGTGATCGTGTAGTCGTTGGTGCCGTCGGTCATGTCGATGGCCAGCGTGTACGTGAGGTGACCGTCGTACTGGCTGTCGCCGGTGGCCTGGTACATCGCCGGGTAGAACGAGAGCGCGTGCATGTACCAGAACGGCCACTTGTACTGGTCGGCGGCCCACTGCGTCACGTACGAGGTGCTGGTGACGCTCTTGCCGGTGGCCGTATTGGTCGCCGTGCTCGTGAGCGGCACCTCACCGGGGATGGCGATGTCGCCGATGACGCCGGCGATACCCGGGCCGCTGTCGACGGTGATCGCGCCGCGGACCTTGCCCGGAGCGACGACCTTGTGCGGGTCGGAGGTGTTGTTCCACAGACCGATGACGTCGGCGTTCGCCATGTAGGCGCTCAGGTAGCCGTCCCACATCATCGGGTGGCCGAAGGCGACGAGCTCGCCGTCGGCGGTGGTGTAGGTCGTCGTGCCGACGCCGCCGAACCAGACGTCGCCGCGCATGAACAGCTCGCCCACTGAGGAACCGGGGACGAGCGGGGTCTCGAACGCCGGCTCGCTGCCGACGGCGCCGCCGGCGAGGCCGGCGCGCAGCTCGATGCCCTGCTCGGCGAAGGCGCTCCTCACGGCCTTGAACGAGTCACTGGATGCGGGGACACCGCCGACCTGCAACACGCTCAGTGAGCGCATCACCACGGTGCGCGGGCCTGTGTCGGCGCGGCGCGCGGCGCGCGTCGTCGGGGCGACGACCACGTGGCTGACGCAGCGATCGCCGACCGCGACCGCTGCGTCCAGGTCGATGGTCTTGGCGAGCGTCGCCGAGAGCGGGTCGATCTGGAAGTCGTCCTCGAGCGTCATCATGTGCTCGACCGGCGTGGCAAGGCCGAGGCCGTTGGGCGTGAAGTACTCGCCATAGGAGACGGCGCCGACGAGCTTCGCCCCGCCGTCGTCCACGTAGACGGGACTGCCGCTCATGCCGGCGGCGATGCCGCCGGCCTCGTCGATGACGGGACCCGAGGCCTTGAACATGATCAGGTCGCCGTTGTCGTAGGCGGCTTGCGGCACGATGCCGTCGATGACGCACGGGATGGTCACGATCGCGGCGCCCTTGACCACGGTCTTGAAGCTCGCGTCGACCTTGCCGGTCGGCGACGCCGCGAGAAGCTCCCGGAGACGCGCCATCGACATGGTGGGCTCCTGCGGCGCCGCGATGGCAGGCTGGGCAGCCGCCAGGGCGACGAGCACGAGCAGCAGCGCGTGAAGCCCCCAGATCGACGTACGACGCGCCCTGAAGTGCCCGGTACTTGACATGACGGTCCTCCCTCGTCCCTTGTCCTTCCGGCCGCGCTCCCGCATGAGAGGCGCCAGATGGCCGGCTATGAGATTAGACGCGTGAACGTAGGGAATCCGTCATCGGAACGTCAGCGGATGGTAAGACACCAACAGATCGCCCAGAACCAAGACGCCATGCTGACAGCCCAAGCCGCGGCACGGCTACCAAGGCGCCGAGGCATCGCCGCCCCGGGGGGTCAGCCGTGCAGACGGCGCAACGGCGCCACGCTCGCCATGAGGCGGCGCTCGGAGCCGTCGTTCTCGAAACGCACGAGCACGATGCCGCCGGACTCGACGGTCAGCACGGTGCCCTCTCCCAGGCTTGCGTGCAGCACTCTCTCCCCCGCCGCGAAGTACTGCTCGACGACCTCGGCGTCGAGGGCCGCCGGCTCGCGGCCGGTGTAACGCCGCCCGCTCCCCAGGGCGGAGTAGTCCTCGTCGGACTCGTCCGCGCCGCGCACGCCGCGTCGGCCGCGGGCGGATTCGTTCCGGCCGCCGTCGTCGTGCCGCTCGCGCGTCCGCCCGCCGCCGCCCCAGCCGCCGCCCCACGAGCCGCCGCTCGAGCCGTCGCCCCAGCCGCCCCCGCCCGCCGGTCCGCCCACGGTCTGCCGCTCGACGAGCCGTTCGGGGATCTCGTCGAGGAAGCGGCTCGGCAGATTGTACTGGCCGCTGCCCCACAGGCTGCGGGCGCGGGCGTGCAGCAGGTAAAGGCGGTCCATGGCTCGGGTCATGCCGACGTAGGCGAGGCGGCGCTCTTCCTCGACGTTCTGCTCGTCGAGCGAGCGCTGGTGGGGGAAGACGCCCTCCTCCATGCCGGCGATGAAGACGACCGGGAACTCGAGGCCCTTGGCGTTGTGCAGCGTCATCAGGGTGATGAGCTCGCTGGTGTCGACGTAGGAGTCGGCGTCGGTGTAGAGCGAGATCTCCTGGAGGAAGCTGTCCAGCGAGGGCTCGGTGGCGCGACGGTCGTACTCGGCGGCCACGCCGAGGAACTCCTCGAGGTTCTCGAGCCGACCCTCGGCCTCGAGCGTGCGCTGGCCCTTGAGCTCGTCCTCGTAGCCCGTCTCTTCGAGCACGCTGCGCACGACCTCCGCGACCGGGCGACCCTCGAGCCCCGCCTGCAGGCCCTCGACGAGGCGCGCGAAGCCGAGCAGCCCGTTGACCGCGGCGGGCGTCAACCCGGGCACCGCCTCGGGGTCGCGGATCGCCTCCCAGACGCTCGCGCCGATGCTGACCGCGTGCGCCTGCAGGCGCCCGAGTGACGTCGCCCCCAGGCCGCGCTTGGGCACGTTCACGATGCGCAGCAGGCGCTGGGTGTCGCCCGGGTTCACGAGCAGGGTGAGGTAGGCGAGCACGTCCCTGATCTCGGCGCGCTCGTAGAACTTGGGCCCGCCGATCACCTGGTAGGCGATGGCGTAGCGTCCGAACTGCTCCTCCAGCACGCGCGACTGCGCGTTGGTGCGGTAGAGGACGGCGATCTCGTGCGGCGCATACGTCCGCTCGGCGCCGGCGCCCGCCTCACCTTCGAGCAGCTTCTGCACCTCGCTGGCCACGAACTGCGCCTCGGCGCGCTCGTCGTTGACCTCGACGATCTGCGCCGGCGCACCTGTCCCGCGCGGCGTCCACAGGTTCTTGCCCTTGCGCTGGCGATTGTGGGTGACGACCGCGTTGGCGACGTCGAGGATCGCCTGCGTCGAGCGGTAGTTCTGCTCCAGGCGGATCACTTTGGCGTCCGGGTAGTCGCGCTCGAACTCGAGGATGTTGCGGATGTCGGCGCCGCGCCACGAGTAGATCGACTGGTCGTCGTCGCCGACCACGGCCAGGTTGCGATGCTCGCCGGCGAGCAGGTTCGCGAGCCGGTACTGGGCGTGGTTCGTGTCCTGGTACTCGTCGATGAGGACGTAGCGGAAGGCGCGCTGGTAGTGACGCCGGCGCTCGGGGACCTGCTCCAGAAGCTGGACCGTCCGCATGAGCAGGTCGTCGAAGTCCATCGCGTTCATCGCCAGGAGCTCCTTTTCGTAGAGCTCGTAGACGTCGGCGGCGACGCCCCCGAAGCGGCCGCCCGCCTGTTCGCGGAAGGCGGCCGCGTCGAGCAGCTGGTTCTTGGCATCGGAGATCTGGCGCGCGATCGCCTCGGGCGGGTTGCGCTTGGTGTCGAACTCGAGCGCCTCCATGCATCGGCGCACGAGCCTCTTGCGGTCGTCCTCGTCGTGGATCGAGAACGTCGAGCGGTAGCCCAGCCGCTGCGCCTCGCGGCGCAGGATGCGGGCGCACATCGAGTGGAAGGTGCTGACCCACATCGTGCGCGCGACCCCGCCGACGAGGCCCTCGATGCGCTCCTTCATCTCGCCGGCGGCCTTGTTCGTGAACGTGATCGCGACGACCTCGTCGGGACGCGCGTGACCGGCGGCCAGCAGATAGGCGACGCGGTGCGTGAGCACGCGCGTCTTGCCCGAGCCGGCGCCGGCCAGAATCAGGAGAGGCCCGTCGACGTGGGTGACCGCCTCGCGCTGCGGCTCGTTGAGCCCCGCGAGAAGCCGTTCCACGGCGGGCGGGACGTTCGCGCCGCCGCCCGCCGCCGCGGCGCCGGCGCGGACCTTCCTTCCGCCGGCCTTCCGCGACGCGCTCAATGGAGGCCTCCGCCGAGCAGGAGGCCCAGCGCCAGCGCGACGAGACCGGCCAGCATGAGCTTGATGCCGGACAGCCACAGCCGGTCACGCGACACGCGGCCCAGGAAAGTCCCCAGGAAGAACAGCTCCGCGAGCGCGACACCCATCGCCACGTAGAAGGCGCCGTGGATGCCGAGCGTCCCGGTGAAGAGGAACGGGATGACGGCGATGATCGCCGCCACGAACGGCGAGGCGCCGTCGACGAAGGCGATCACGACGCTCGCATAGCGCGAGGCCGAGGCGATGGTCGTGTCCTGCAGGCTCGTCAAGGTCGATTCCTCGAGCTCGTGCATGGCGCGGTCGCGTTCGGCGCGCTCGACCAGGTATGACCCGTAGAAGCCGGACACGCCCATGCCCACGGCCGTCGTCACGACCACGGTGATCACGGCCCGGGGAGAGTCGACGCCGCCGACGTACGCGCCGGCGAGCACGCCGACGGCGGTGAGCACGCCGTCGAAGGCGTTCATCGCGAAGTAGCGGCGGGCGATCTCCCCGACCTCGGCGACCTCGTGGTAGTGCTTCAGGGTCGCGAGCCGCGCGCGCAGACGCGCGACGATGCCCGGCGTGTGCCTGGCGTTCACGGAAGGGTCACCGGCGGGTCAGCGGCCGACGCTGCGGGAGCGCGCGACGGGCGCCGTCAGCGCATCCAGCGGGCGCCCGCGTCCTGCGGGGTCTCCGCCTCTTCGATGAGCTCGCGGCCGGTCGACACCTTGTCGATCGAATGGATGCTGCCGCCGCTGTCCTGGACGACCTCGGCGACGTCCTGAAAGTCGACGTCGTCGCCCTCGAGCGTGATCTTGATGTTCTCGACCTTGTTGTCGATCTCGAACAGGGTGATGTCGACGCCGTGGATGCCCTCGAGGTCGCCGAGCTTGTCGGCGAGGGTCAGCATCGTCGGCTGGTGAGGCTTCAAGACGTCGAGGACGAGACGCCTGATCTTGCTCATAGGGTGATCACGCTCCGTTCACGGCTCGCTGGGAGGCTCCAATCGTAGCATACCCGGGCGCCGCTCCCGGTCACCGTGAGGGTGGACGTTGGCGGACGCGTCAGAGCCTGGCCAGGTAGACCTCGCCGGCGATCACGGTGACCTTGACGGCGGCAGCGCGCCTGCGCGCCGCGGCGCGCAGCGACGCGGCTACCAGGTCCGGCTTGCCCGCCGACTCGTAGCGCGCGTACGTCATGTCGCCGGCGAGGAACTCGTCGACGACGCGCCCGTACTTGCTCTGTCGCGTGCGCCGCGGCAACTCGTCGACCTTGATCAGCCTTCCCTCACCCTTGGCCTTCGTCATGCCGTCCTCCTCGCTGGTCGGTGAGCCCGTTCAGATCCCCAGACCGGACTCGAAGCGCAGCAGGTCGTCGAGGATCTTCTGGGTCTCGGCTACGGCCGTTTGCCGCTGCCCCTGGCGGTCGGGGTGGATCTCGTCGAGCTCCTTCTCCATCTCGACGATGCGCGCCACCAGGCATTTCACCGCCTCCGCGACCGGGTCGGGCAGGTGCCGGTAGTCGATGTCGGGGATGCCGACGCGCTGACCCTGCAGCAGGACGGGACGCCCCGGGTTGCCGACGACGGTCGAGTCTTTGGGCACATCGAGGACGACCACGCTGCCGGCGCCGATCTTGGCGTCGTCGCCGACCTTCACCGAGCCGAGCACCTTCGCCCCGGCGCCGACGATCACGTTGTCTCCCAGGGTGGGGTGTCGCTTGCCCGTCTCCTTGCCCGTGCCGCCGAGCGTGACGCCCTGGTAGAGCGTGACGTTGTCGCCGATCTCGGTCGTCTCGCCGATCACGACCCCCGAACCGTGGTCGATGAACAGCCCCTTGCCGATCTGGGCCCCCGGGTGGATCTCGATCTGCGTGAGGAAGCGGTTAAGCTGCGAGATCCAGCGCGCGAGGAGCGGGGCGCCGGAGACGTGCAGCTTGTGGGCGAGGCGGTGAAGCCAGAGGGCGTGCAGGCCGGAGTAGGAGCTGAGCACCGCGAACGTGCTCGTCGCCGCCGGGTCGCGTTCCTTGACCGCTTGGACGTCGTCGCGGATCTGCTCGACGGCGACCGAAGCGACGTGACAGCCGCGGCCTCTCCTGCTCAGGGTCGCGCAACCGGCCACGCCCACGCCGAGCACGGCGACCAGCTTGCGCATCACGACTCTCACCTCACTCTCTGCGGTCGTGTCGGCGGCCAACGGCCACGCCGGCGGCGCCTCGCTCCGCGGCGACTTACGCTACCACGTCCGAGGCTTCGTTCATGCTGCCCGTGCGCAGGCCGTCCAGGTCCAGCGTGACGTAGGTGAAGCCGAGGGCGCGAAGGCGGCGCGCGAGCGCGGCGCGATCCGCGCCGGCCGCGCGCTCGACGTCCTCGAGCGGTACCTCGATCCTGGCGACGTCGCCGTGCGCCCGCACCCGGCAGCGCCCGAAGCCCAGACCGCGCAGGGTGCGCTCGGCGTCCGCGATGCGGTCCAGCTTCTCGACCGTGATGCGCTCCCCGTAGGGGATTCGCGAGGCGAGGCACGCCTGGGAGGGCGCGTCACACACGGTGAGCTCCAGCGCCCGGGCAAGCCGCCGGACCTCGCGCTTGCCGAGGCCGGCCTCGAGCAGCGGGTGCCGCACGCCGCGCTCGGCCGCGGCGCGAATGCCCGGGCGCTCGTCGCCGAGGTCGTCGAGGTTCGCGCCGTCCAGCACCGTCTCGCAGCCGCGCTCGGCGGCGACGCCACCGACGGCGTCGAGGACCATGCCCTTGCACACGTAGCAGCGCTGGCGCGGGTTCGCCACGTAGCGCGGCTCGTCCATGAGCGGGACGGCGACCTCCACGTGCGCGACGCCGAGCGCGGCGGCGAGCCCGCGCGCAGCCTCGCCCTCGCCCGGCAGCATCACCGGCGCGACGGCGGTGACGGCCACGACCGCATCGGCACCCAGCGTCCGTGCCGCCAGTGCGAGCACGAGGCTCGAGTCGACGCCGCCGGAGACCGCGACGCACGCGGAGCGTGCGTCGCGCAGGCCGGCGGCCACGCGAGCCTCGAGAGCCTCAGCCTCCGCGTCGATCGGCACGCCGTCCATCGCTCCTCCTCACGCCGCCCCGGCGTCGGCCAGGCTGGTGATGGTCGGCGCCTGGCCGCAGACCGGGCACGACGGCTCGCGGGAGATGGCGACCTCCTGGAAGCTCAACGCCAGGGCGTCATACTGCAGAAGCCGATTGAAGAGCGGCTCGCCGAAACCGACGATCACCTTGATGGCCTCGCTCGCCTGGATGCTGCCGATCGCGCCCGGGACCGGGCCGAACACGCCGGCCTCCTTCGGGCTCGGCGAGCTGCCCGGCGCCGGCATTTCGGGGAACACGCAACGGTAGCAGGCGGTCTCGCCGCCGCGGATGGTCATCGCCAGACCGACGAAGCGCAGGATCGCGCCCTCGATAAGGGTCTTGCGCAGGAGCACGCAGGCGTCGTTGAGGAGGAACCGCGACGGGAAGTTGTCGACCCCGGTGACGACGACGTCGTACCCGTCGAGCAGCTCCTCCGCGGTCGCCGCCGAGAAGCGCGTGTCGTGGAGCTCGAGCTGCACCGCGGGGTTGAGCGCATGCAGCTTCTCGGCCGCGCTCTCGACTTTGCGCCGGCCGAGGTCGGGCGTCGCGTGCAGCACCTGACGCTGAAGATTGGAGAGCTCGACGACGTCGTCGTCGACGATCCCGAGCCGGCCGACGCCGGCGGCGGCGAGGTAGTAGGCCGCCGGCGACCCAAGTCCGCCCGCCCCGACGATGAGTACCGAGCCGGCAGCGAGCTTGTCCTGGCCCTCCTCCCCGAGCTCGGGGATCACAAGGTGGCGGGCGTAGCGCTCCCGCTCTTCCGCCGTGAGGCTCACGCGCCGGCCTCCGCCAGCTCGGTGAAGAGCGGCGTCGAGAGATACCGCTCGCCGGTGTCGCAGAGGACGGTGACGATGGTCGTGCCGCGACTCTCGGGTCGCTTCGCGACCTCGGCCGCGGCCCACACGTTGGCGCCGGCGGAGATGCCGACGAGGACGCCCTCGTCGCGGACCAGGGCCCGCGCCGCGGCGAACGCCTCGTCGGCGCTCACCTTGACGATCTCGTCGTAGACGCCGGTGTCGAGGACCGGCGGCACGAAGCCCGCCCCGATCCCCTGGATCTTGTGCGGGCCCGGCTGGCCGCCGGACAACACCGGCGAGTCCACGGGCTCGACGGCGACGATTCGCACGCCCCGCTCTTGCTCCTTCAGGAACCGGCCGACGCCGGTGATCGTTCCCCCGGTGCCGATACCGGCCACGAACGCATCGACTTTGCCGCCCGTGTCGTCCCAGACCTCCCGCGCCGTCGTGCGGTAGTGGGCCTCAGGGTTGGCGGCGTTCTCGAACTGCTGCGGGACGAAGGCGTCGGTCAAGTCGCCCGCCACCTCCTTGGCGCGCGCGATGGCGCCCTTCATGCCCTCCGCGCCCGGCGTGAGCACCAGGCGGGCGCCGTAGGCCTTGAGCAGGTTGCGGCGCTCGACGCTCATCGTCTCGGGCATCGTGAGGATGATGTCGTAGCCCCGAGCGGCGGCCACCAGGGCGAGGGCGATCCCGGTGTTGCCGCTCGTCGGCTCGACGATCGTCGTCCGGCCGGGGGCGATGAGCCCGTCCTGCTCGGCAGCCTCGATCATCGAGAGTCCGATCCGGTCTTTGACGCTGCCGCCGGGGTTCGCCGACTCCAGCTTGCCGACGACCTCGGCGCCGGTCTCGTCGGAGATGTGATTGAGGCGCAGCAAGGGCGTGCGGCCGATCAGCTCGGTGATGCTGCGGGCGATGGTCATCGTCGTCTCTCCCTTTGTCGGCTCGGTCCTGCGCGCCGGCCGGCGCGCAGGACCGCGCGTCTCAGATGTAGTACATCGCCGCGCCGCGACGAGCGCCGGCTTCGCGCTCGACGAGGTCGGCGATCGTCGTCCCTTCGAGGACGGCCTCGAAGGCCTCTTTGGCCTCGATCCACACCGAGGCCGCGCCGCAACGTTCGGCGCGCTCGCACAGCCCCTGGGTGCATTGGGCCGGCGACGGCGCGCCATCGAGTGCGGTCACGACCGCGAGCACCGTGACGTCGGACGGCGGGCGCGCGAAGCGGTACCCGCCGGACGCTCCGCGCCGGCTCTGCACGATCCGCGCCCGGCGCAGCGTGGCGAACACCTGCTCGAGGAACTGCTGCGGGATCGCGCGACGCTCGGCGATCTCGGCCAACGGCACCGGACGACCCTCTCGACGCGTCTCGAGAGCCGCCAGCTCGGCCAGCGCCCGCACCGCGTACCTGCTCCTGGAGGAGATCGTCACCCGCTGCCTCGCCAAGGTCGGTCCATAAAGTCGATAGACTTTGTCAAGATTACTCGGACCCGCGAGATGTTGTCAACGGTCGTCTGCCTGCCGCCTTCCCCGCCACCGTACCGTCGCGCCGGCGACGGCCCCGAGGATCACGGTCACCAGCGCCGCCCACACCGCGCGGTAGACGACGACCCAGAGGACGCTCGCGCCGAGGGAGATGAAGATCACCGAGTCCTCGACGATGGCGTGGACCATGCTCAGGAACACGCTCATCTGAAAGACCTGGCGTCGTCCCAGGTTGTGGCGGCGGGTGTCGCGCACGATCACCCCGCCCGCGTAGGCGAGCCCGAACAGAAGGCCGATCAGCGTGGGCGCCGCCGCCTCTTCGCGCATCCCCAGCCAGCGTCCGACGAGTCGCGACCAGCTCCGCACCATGGCGCGGAAGGGACGGGAGCCTTCGAAGAGCTCGAGGAGGACCATGACCGGCACGACGATGACGAAGACCCTCAGCAGCAAGGCGAGTGATCCCTCGACGAACTCGCGCAGCAACTCGCCCACCGTCAGAAGACCCCCATGAGGAGATTGGCCACGGCGGCGGCGGCGAGGCCGGCGACTGCGCGCATGACCCCGAAGGCGAAGCCGTTCATCCCGGCCCTGTGCAACACCGCGCCCTCGATGATGAGGTTGTGCCCGATGAGGATCGCGATCGCCAGCACCGTGATCTGGGTGGCGCTCAGCGACAGGGCCTGCATGGCCCCAACCGCGGCGTAGATGTTGAGGACGTAGCCCACCACCAGCGGGAGGGCCGCCTCACCGGGAAGCCCGAGCAGCGACATGACCGGCGCCGTCGCTTTGGCCAGCGTCTCGATCACGCCGAGGCGTTCGAGGACGAGGGTGACGCCGTAGGCGGGGATCATGAACCGCGCCAGCAGCCAGAAGGTGCTCACGCCGGCCTTGAGACCGAGGACGACATCGCGGCGGAGGCGGTCGCGGCGGCCGGGCGGCGCGGCGTCGTTGTCGGTCTCTGCTGGCATCGCGCCGCCGATTCTCGCACGCGCGGCCGTGCAACGTCACCGCGCCGGTCCGCCAACGTCATCCGCCGCCGCCGATCGTCCTCCTTGCGGCCTCGAGGATCTGACCGCAGCATCTCACCATGCGCTCGCGCCGCTTCACCCTCCTGCTCGTCCTCGCCGGCCTCGGTCTCGCGGCGATGGTCGTCCTCGCCCAGGCCCGGCGCGGCGCGGACGACGCCGTCGCTCCCGCGCCGTCCGGCGTCTGGGCCTCGCCGAGCGTGGCCGTGTCGCCGGACGCGTCGGCCTCGATCCCGACCACGCCGCCGGCGGACGCGACGCCCGCGCCGGCTTCGGCGAGCGACGCTCTCGAGGCGGTGCGTACGCTCAAACGCTTCTGCGACCTCGTCGACGACGGCGACCGGCGCGCCGCCGGCCGGCTGCTCGCCGGGCCATGGGTGTGGCCGCGACGCGAGCTCAGGGCGATCGCCCGCCTCAGCCTGCTTTCGGCGCGCGCCCAGGACGCGCCCCGGACCGGCGACATCGTGCTCATGGCGCGGCTTCGTGCGCGTCTGCGCGCCGCGAGTCCGTTGCACGACGGCGTCAACACGCTGTTCTTCACGCTTGGGAGGGATGGGACCACGGGGGGCTGGCTGGTCACAGCCGTGACGACGAGCCCATAACCCGAGCGAAAGGGGTCCTCATGAACCACCATCTCCGGCTCAGGGCGGCGGCGTTCCTCGCCCTCGTCCTGGCGGCCGCGGCCTGCCTCATGGCCGCTCCGGCGGCGGCGACCGGCGGACCGATCCAGACCGCCAACGCGTACCTCAAGGCTCGGGCCGCCGCCGTCACCAGTCGTCGCCCTGCGACGGTCCTGGCGCCCTACGTGGTCGGCGGCGGCGCTCTTGCCGCGCGGGAGACGTCCGTGGCCCGCGGCGCGGCGCTGCGCCAGGCCGACCTCGGCCACGCCGTCGACGGCGCGCGCTGCGCGGTGACGGTGACGGCGGTCTCGCCCGACGCCGCCGGCGATGTCTTCACCGTGTGCGCCCATGTCGTCACCACGGTGATCTGGCACGCACGCGGCGGAACGAGCATCGAGGCGAGCGGCGTCGACCACTCGCTGACCCTCAGGCGCGCCGACGGCGCCTGGCGCGTGACCGCCGACGCCTACGTCGACGTCGCGGCGCCCGCGCTGCTCGAACGTGCCGGCGTGCCCGCGGTGCAGGTGCGCGCCGCCGCACGTCGCCTCGAGACCATCGCGGCGGCGGCCCGCGGCGTGCTGACGCCCGTCACGGCCCCGGCGGTCGGCGACGAGTCGTCATGTCCTCCGTCCGGCAGCGCCATCCAGTCGACGATGAAGCGCTTCCACACCATCCTCGAATACGACCGTGACGCGGCGCGCGCCTACGCCGACAGGTACGCGTTGGCCTACAACCCCACGTACGCGCGCTTCACCGGCGACTGCTGCAACTTCGCCTCTCAGTGCGCAAGCGCCGGCGGCATGCCCATGGCTCTCGGCGACTGGACGAGCGGATGGTGGTACGACAAGGAGGGGACCACCTCTCCGTCCAACGACACCTACAGCTGGAGTTGGATCTCCTGCAGCCGGCAAATCGCCTTCTGGGTGGGCACCCGGATCGACTGGGTCGCGTCCATCTCGAGCGTTGGCAAGGGCGATGTCATCTACTACGACTGGACCGGCGACGGAAGTTGGGACCACGTCGCCATCCTCGTCGGCACCAACAGCGCCGGGCAGAAGGTGATCGACGCCCACACCACCGACCACTACCACCTGTTCTGGAAGCTGGGCACCTCGAGCACGCGGTACAAGTTCGGTCGCGTGCGCGCCACCTGGGTCGTGTGATCCGCGGACGGGCGCGGCCGGCCTCGCCGGCCGGCCGCGCCCGTCCGCTCAGGCCGGCTCCGCCGGCCAGACGTCGTGCGCGATGAGGTCCTCGTTGGTCTCCGGACTCAGGAAGCAGACGACCCGTCCGTCGTCGACGGCGTAGGCGCCGTCGCGCGGGCGCCCGTTGTACTGCGTCATGGTGTCGAGCGAGTAGGCGCCCACGTCGCGGAAGACGACGACATCGCCGACGTCGGTGCCCCTGGGGAAGCGCCGGTAGGGCGATCCCAGGTCGCCTATGTACACGTCGCCGCTGTCGCACAGCGGTCCGCCGAGGCGGAACGACGCGTCCTCGGGTTCGTCGGCGCGGCTCGCCACGACGGCCCTGAAATACCACTCCGTGAACGTGTGGTCGAGCAGCGTGTCGTAGCCGCAGTCGAGCAGCAGCCAGTGCTCCTCGCCCACGGGACGGTCGGAGGCGTCGAGCAGCCGCTTGGTCTTCTCGCTCTCGACACGGCTCACGAGCACCGCCGCGTCGGACACGACGTAGCGCCCCGGCTCGATGAACAGCGTGAGGTCCGGGCGCCGCTCGTTGACGAGCCGGCAGATGACCTCAGCGTAGTCGTGCGGCGTGGTCGTCGCGCAGAAGTAGTCGGCCGCGTCACAGGCGTCCGCC